>Ga0209300_1001310_pt1 | contig 10107 bp, 9 predicted proteins | sample Shrwel_input2_RT_FD_187535 | JGI IMG/M metagenome (GOLD analysis project Ga0209300, IMG submission 187535) | Subsurface microbial communities from deep shales in Ohio, USA - Utica-3 well 1 S input2 RT (SPAdes) (version 2) ... | reverse complement strand
TTCCTACAATCTGCACCGGGATGAGGAAGGCGTGCAGGCCGAAGTATCCATGGGTACCGATGCAGCTCCCGTGGCTCTGGAAGGCCGTGGCCTGGGTGCGGTCGAAGCCGTTTCAGCTGCACTGAAAAAGCAGTTCGGCGTGGCTGTTGCAGTGGAAGCCTATGATGAATTTGCGCTCGGTGAGGGCACCAACGCCAACGCTCTGGCCTGCATTCGCCTGACGGCCAATGGGCAGCATTGCAGTGCTGCAGCCCTGGCGGAAGACACCACCTCGGCAACGCTCCAGGCCTTGTTCTCAGCGGTGGCCCAGGCCATCGGTGCGGCGTCGCCGAGTGAGGCCGGTGCCAGCAAGGAGCCTTCCCCTGCTTTCTGATCAGATTTTGTTGCATAGGGTGTTTCCCTCTGGCGAGCACGAGTCGTGTGCTTGCCAGAGGGAGTGAAAGAGATGTGCCATGCTGGTTTATCCTGCCACAACCAGCATGGCGCCACTGCTCTGGATAGCGCTCACCAGTTCCTCGCGAGGCTGGACGTCAAAGATGATATGGCGTATATCTCCAAGCTTGCAGACCTTTTCGAGTTTGCCAGGGCCAAGCTTTGAATGATCAACCAGCAGGGCCGTGTATCGGGAGCGTTCAATCATGGTCCGCTTGAGGCTGGCGACATCTGAGTTGACCTCTGTTGGCCCCTCAACGGTCAACGCGCCGCAGCTGGAAACACACAGGTCCGCCTGAAAGTTGTTCAGATACTGAATGCTCTGGCTTCCAAAGCTGGCATTTTCGTGTGCATCGAACCGGCCGGGCAGAATCAGTACCTCAATGCCTGCATTGGCTGACAGGGCGTTGGCCACGGCGAAGCTGTTGGTCACAATTGTCAGCCGCTTGCGGTGCAGTGCCAGCATCCGCGCAAAGTGAACGCAGGTGGCGCTGGCGTCAATCATCAGCACATCCCCATCCCTCACCAGTCCCAGGGCTTCTTCGGCAATGCGTTGACGTTCCTCTACGAGCATGGTGGTCCGCTGGGCCAGGTCCGGCTCGTCTGCCGTTTGCAGAGCGGCGGCTCCGCCATAGGAGCGGATCAGCAGGCCCTGTTCGGCCATGCCATCGATGTCCCGTCGAGCAGTTTCCGTTGAAACGCTGAAGCGGGTTGCCAGCTCGGCAACCTGAACAACGGGCTGGTTTCTCAATATCTGTGAGATTTCCAGCCAGCGTTGTTGTCGGTTTCGTTTCTCCGTGTTCATGTCATTGGCTCTCATGTTGTTAATGCAACATTAATTTTAACTGTCTCGTTCCATTATGTGGCATGTGCCACCAATTGGTGCATGAGTCCAGATCAAGATCATAAAAGATCTGAATTCAAAAATAACTAATAAGCTATTGAAAAATAATAGTTATATGTCGCCATCATTTTCTATTCTGATGGTTGGCCCAAAAAATGCTGCGATTAGATTGTAGAAGAAGTTGTGGTACATACCAACCTTGGCTTGTGGGGGATAATCATGTCCAAGCTCAATCTGAATCGTCGTGACTTTCTGAAAAGCATGGGAATGGCGGCAGGTGCTACCGCTATCCCGGGCGCACTTTGGTCCAACCCGGGGTGGGCAGCGTCCGCAGACCGGGCAAGGGAGCTCAACATCCTGGTCTGGGAGGGGTACAACTCGCCAAACGTACTGGACCCTTTCCGCAGTTCCTTTGATACCAAAGTATCGGCCCAGAACGTGATATCCGACCCGGATGCGGTCAACAAGCTCAGAGCAGGGGAAACAAAGGTCTGGGACCTGGTCAATCTCAATAACCCGTGGGCGCGGGAAATGCTGTACCCGGAAGGCTTGATCAAACCGCTTGATCAGGAACGCTTCAAGCCGTACTTCGACCGGATGCTGGAAGAGTTCCAGTGGCCTTATAAATGGGCCATGAGTCTCGACCAGAAAGAGTTGCTGGGGATGACCCAACGCTTCGGTCCGCTTTCTTTTGTGGTGAATACCGACAAGATTTCCCGCTCAATGGCCGAGGACCAGGGCTTTAACCTGTTTATGGATCCTTCCATGAAAGGTCGCTACGGCATGCTGACCTGGGCTAACTGGAATATCTATCACATGTGTATTACGGCTGGTTTCACGCCGTTCAAGGAACATTCAGAGGCGGAATTCACGGAGTTCGAAAAGGTTGCCCGCTACCTGTTCAAGAACGCGAAAGTGTTGTCAGACGACCACCTGATGATGAACCAGGCGCTGATCACCGGCAGCATTGATGCTTACTTCACGGGCGGCACTTACTCCTGTTCGATTGCACGGATGGATGGCTTTTCCAATGTTCGGGGTATTACGCCCAAATCCGGCCCCATCGACGGCAAGGGCGGTATTGTCTGGGTCGAGGTGACCTCGGTGGTCAACAACCCGCAACTTTCCCTACGAGCCGAGGATTTCCTCGAATACGTGCAACGGCCTGATGTCTCCAAACAGGTGGCCTTCGCCCAGGGTTCTCACAACCCGGTTACCCAACTGGGTATGAAAGAAGTTCGCGATGCCTTCTCCAAGGAGGAGCTGGATGCCATCCAGTACGACAGTCTGGAATGGGAGCTGGCCCACTGCGCGGACTACGACGTGAACCCGGATTATGACCGGATGCTTGAAATCTACACCCAGGCACGCCGCGAAGCGTGATGCATCACAGCTCTGTCGTAGCCGATTAAAGGCTTCGGCGGGGCCGGTTTCCCGTTACTGGAGATTGCCATGAGCGATACGATCCTTGAACTCAAGGGCGTGGAGAAGTATTTCGGTGAGTTCGTTGCCGTTGAACGTATCAATCTGTCGGTTAAGGATGGCGAGTTTTTCACCCTGGTAGGGCCTTCCGGCAGTGGCAAAACCACAATGATCCGGATGCTGGTGGGCATGGACAAGCCGTCTCGCGGCGACATTCTGATGTCCGGCGAGCGGGTTAACGACGTGCCGGCCAACCGCCGCCCCACCTGTATGGTTTTTCAGTCGCTGGCCCTGTTTCCCCATAAAACCGTGGGCGAGAACATTGAGTTTCCCCTCAAGTTGCGTGGCGAAGCCAGGCACAACCGCAAAACCCGGGCCATCGAGCTGCTGGAACAGCTGCACCTGTCCGAAGCCTACTACAGCAAAAAAATCAGTGAGTGCTCCGGCGGGGAAAAGCAACGCGTTGCTTTGGCCAGAGCTCTGGCCTTTGATCCCCAGATTCTGTTTTTCGATGAGCCCCTGTCGGCTCTGGATTATCGGCTGCGGAAAACCCTGGAGAAGGAGCTCAAGGATATTCAGCGGCGCACCGGCAAAACTTTCGTGTACATCACCCATTCGCTGGAAGAAGCCATGGTCATGAGTGACCGTATCGCCATCATGCGTAAAGGCCGGATCGTTCAGGTCGGCACACCCGACGAAATCTACAACTCGCCGGCCAATGGTTTTGTCGCCCAGTTCATGGGTGAGGTGAATGAATTCAGGGTAAGCCGGGCGGATCCTCAATGGTTGCGGGATCTCGACACGGAGAAACGTTATCCCGTACCCCCTGAGAGCTCTGTGTCTGAAGGGCTCCTGATTGTACGGCCGGAACGCATGCGCCTGTTGTCCGACAGCGAAAAAGCCGACAGTCGGTTTGAAGGCGTTGTGGAGAATCAGTATGTGCTGGGCTCCCGGGTGCAATACCAGGTTCGGGTAAAAGATCGCAACCTGTTGGTGGAGGCCATGATCGGGCAGCCATACCGGGTGGGCGACAGCGTCAGCCTTGGCTGGGATGCAGACCAGTCTGTGTTGATACCGGAATAAGGGAGAAACCATGATGAATGCGCCTGGCCCGTCTTCTCTGCCGAAAGCCCGGAAAGACTCCGAATCCGTTATTCCCATGCCGGGATCACCGACCCGCCTGCAGGCCTTCGCTGGCTGGGCGCGCCAGCCGGGGGTGCTGCTCAGTCTGCCTGCCCTGGTGGTGTTTCTGTTTGGTTTCCTGGGGCCCCTCCTGCTGGTGATTTTATACAGCTTTATGCCGGCTCGTTCCTTTGGACTGGATCACCTGCCTACGCTTGAAAATTTCGTCACCGTTTTCCAGGACAGTTATTACCTGTCTTTTGCCTGGTCTGTCGGCCTGGCGCTGGCCACGACAGTCATCCTGATGCTTGTCTGCTGGCCTGTCGCGTACGGATTGTCCCGGATCTTCCGCCGTTCGATGATTCTGACCCTCTTGTTGGTATTGCCGCTGTTCGTGTCGGAAAACGTGCGCCTGTTTGGCTGGGTACTGACTTTACTGAATCACGGAATACTCGACGGTACCGTCAGAACCCTGTTTGGCTGGGAAATACCGAACCTTCTGTACAACGTGCCTGTAATCATTCTGGGCATGGTCTATGTGTATCTGCCTTTCACGCTGTTTCCCATGGCGCTGGGCGTGTCGATGATCCCGGAATCCTGTCGCGAGGCGGCATTCGACATGGGGGCCACCCGCTGGCAGGTGTTCCGGGAAGTGGAAATTCCCCTGGCCATGCCCGGCATTCTGATAGGCGCGTTACTGACATTCGTGTTGACTCTGGGCTCCATCTCGGAGGCAAAAATACTGGGCGGTCAGTCCGTGATCATGATCGCGCATGATATTGAGACAGCATTTACCTATGCGCAGAACTGGCCATTGGGGTCGGCTCTTTCAACGTTGCTTATTTTGCTTACCGGCGTCCTCGTGATTGGCCTGTTGTCGAAGCTGAATATCGACAAACTGTTGTCCCGTAAATAGGAGCTTGCTATGGAAAACACTCCAGCCGTCTTTGTCAATCGGGCCAGTGAGCGGGCCATGCGTATCTGGACGATTGTTGTCCTGCTATTCATTTACCTGCCCATGGTCGCAGTGGTGTTGGCCTCATTCTCCAAGATCCGGTTCTTCATGTTTCCTATCAAGAGCTGGTCAACTGATTGGTACGTCTCGGTGTTTAGTTCCATCGCGATCCGGGATTATCTCTCGACATCGCTGATTATTGCTGCGCTGGTAACGGTTATTTCCGTGGTGCTGGCCATTGCTGGCGCACTTGCCTTCGCACGCTATGACTGGAAAGGGCGGAGCCTTTATCAGAAGCTGATTCTGTTGCCGATTTTCTTTCCCCAGGCCGTGCTCGGGTTGGCCATTCTGCTGTGGTCTTCGGTGTGGGACGTTGCTCCTGGCTGGGAGCTGGCGGTCTTCGCCCACCTGGTGTGGATTGTGCCGGTGGTCACTCTGGTCATCAGTATTCAGGTCTATGGCTTTGATCCGGCCATCGAGGAAGCCGCGTTCGATCTGGGCGCATCAAGGTGGCAGGTTTTCAAGGAGATTACCTTTCCCATTCTCTGGCCTGGCATTTTCTCCGGTGCACTCTTTGCCTTCCTGCTCTCGTGGGGCAATTTTCCGCTTTCCTCTTTTACCACCGGCGCCGAACAGACCATACCAGAATGGCTGTACGCCAAGATGGTTGCTGGCTATACGCCACAGGTTCCGGCACTGGGAACACTGACAACACTGCTGGCCGGCGTCCTGTTGCTGGGTGGTTACTGGTTGGGAACACGTCGTCGCAAATAGCGAGCCGAGGAGAATCCGGTATGAATGCCAATGTTCAGTTTGAGCCGCTCGAAAGGGACGATGAGTTGTCCCTGATCGAGCGAATTGCTCGCCAGTCAATGGCGGCGTGGGGGTTGCCGGCAAATTCGCCGATGACGTTGCTGAGCCTTTCCGAGAATGCCACCTACCGGCTTGACCCGGCCGGTAATGGCAAGCCCCTGGTGTTGCGTGTGCATCGCCCGGGCTATCACACGCGCAACGCCATCGAGACTGAGCTGGCCTGGATGACGGCTCTTCAGAAAGACATGGGTATCAAGACCCCGCAGGCAATTCCTACGCTTGAAGGTGCCTTTCTGGTTGCGGTCAAAAGCGATTGGGGCGAACGGTTTGTCGACCTCTTTGAGTTTATCGAGGGTGAAGCACCGGATGAATCGGAGCTGCAGGCGCCGTTTCGCCGGCTGGGCCGGATCACCGCTCTGCTGCACCGGCATGCCCGGAGCTGGCAACGTCCCTCGTATTTCGAACGGTTGATCTGGGATTACGACGGTTGCCTGGGCAGGGTTGCCAACTGGGGAGACTGGCGCGAAGCCCCGGGGCTCGACAGAAAAGATGTCGCGTTGCTGGAGCAGGCCTCTGAGACGATCCGTGAGCGTCTCGCAGTTTTCGGCAAGGGGCCTGAACGCTTTGGCCTGATTCATTCAGACCTCAGGCTCGCCAATCTTCTTGAAACCGGAGGCGAGACGCGGGTGATCGACTTTGACGACTGTGGCCTGGGGTGGTTCCTCTATGACCTGGCCTCGGCGCTGAGCTTTATTGAAACTCGGGAAGACGTTCCGGAGCTGGTGCATGCCTGGCTGGACGGGTATCGCACCGTGAGTGACCTTTCCGCGGATGAAGAGGCCGAAGTGCCCACCTTTATCCTGTTGCGCCGGATGACGCTTTTGGCATGGATCGGTTCCCATCCCACTGCTGATATGGCGGTCGAGCAGGGCGAGTCCTTTGCTGCCGGCACTGTATCTCTGGCTCATGCATACCTGTCACGGTTCTGCGAGCCCAAGAAAACGCGAGGTAATACATGACATCGTCAAAGAAAGCGGCTTTTCTGGAACGGACCAAAGAGGTCTGGAACCCGGGGAAAACCCAGGACTGGCAGGACCGGGGAGTGGACATTGTCCTCGACCGCAGGGAAGGCTATTGCTTCTGGGATATGGATGGGCAGCGGCTGATCAACATGCACCTTAATGGCGGTGTCTATAATCTCGGGCATCGCAATCCGGAAGTGATTGAGGCGGTGACCGAGGCTATGCAGCATGTAGATATCGGTAACCACCATTTTCCCGCGCTGAAGCGCACAGAGCTGGCTGAAGAATTGCTGAAAGGAGCGCCGGAAGGTTTGCACTATGCGATTTTTGCCAGCGGCGGGGGCGAAGCTATTGATATTGCGCTCAAATCCGCCCGGCACGCCACGGGCCGGAAAAAGATTGTTTCGCTGGAAAACTGTTACCACGGCCATACCGGGCTGGCGGTGAAGGCCGGGGCGCCACGGTTTGCCGACCTGTTCCTGTGCGAGGCGGACGCGTCTGAATTTCAGCAGGTGCCATTCAATGATCTGGATGCCATGGAGAAAGCCCTGGCCGGAGGCGACGTGGCCTGCGTCATTATGGAAACCATTCCGGCCACTTATGGCTTTCCCATGCCGGATCCCGGCTATCTCCAAGGCGTGAAGGCGCTGTGTGAGCGTTACGGCTCTTTGTATATCGCAGACGAAGTTCAGACCGGGCTGATGCGAACCGGCACTCTCTGGGCCATTGATGGCTACGGCGTGATTCCGGACCTGCTGGTGACCGGTAAGGGGCTGTCAGGTGGCATCTACCCGATTGCTGCGGTGCTGGTGTCAGAGCGGGCGGGTGCCTGGTTGAGTGAAGACGGCTGGGCACACATGTCGACCTTCGGGGGCTCTGAAATCGGCTGCGCGGCGGCCCTGAAAGTGCTTGAAGTGACCCAGCGCCCGGAAACGGTTGCCCGTGTTGAGCGACTCACCCGGTTCTTCGGTAAAGAGCTTGCCCGGCTCAAGAAAAAACACCGGGGTTTTCTGCGAGGGGTTCGCCAGAACGGCCTGATCATCGGCTTGGAGTTTGAGCGGCCGGACGGCGCCGAGCATGTTACCCGGGCACTCTACGAGAATGGCGTCTGGGCCATATTTTCAGCTCTGGACCCGGCAGTACTGCAGTTCAAGCCAGGCCTGTTGATGAGCGACGAGCTGGCCTCCGAGGTCGTTGATCGTCTCGATCAGGCGATCGCGCAGGTAGGTGACACACTGGCGACATCCACACTATCCGAGGAGTAACTCATGATCGCTTCTATTGAAGGACTTTCCGTACTGGTGACCGGTGGCAGCAAAGGCATCGGTAAGGGCATAGCCAAAGCGTTTGCCGCTGCTGGAGCCCGGGTTACCGTGGTTGCCCGCACTGAAGCTTCCGCCATGGCCACCGTTGAAGAAATTACCCGGGCCGGAGGAACCGCCATGGCCGTTGCGGCTGACGTCACCCGACGCGACCAGATGGACGCCGCGGTTGCCGCCAGCGTCAAAACGTTCGGCAGCCTGGATGTGCTCTGCGCGAATGCCGGCATCTTCCCGTCTGCGGGGTTGGAGGAGATGACAGAGGAGCAATGGGATGAGGTCATGGATACCAATCTGAAGGGAACTTTCATCACGGTTCAGGCTGCCTTGCCGGCGCTCAAGAACAGCGCCGCCGGGCGGGTGGTACTGACATCATCCATCACCGGCCCGATTACCGGTTTCCCGGGATGGTCCCACTATGGCGCCAGCAAGGCAGGCCAGCTAGGCTTTCTGAAGACCGCTGCTATCGAACTGGGCAAATATCAGATTACCGTGAATGCGGTCATGCCCGGCAATATTATTACCGAGGGCCTTGAGGACATGGGACAGGACTATCTGGACCAGATGGCTGCATCGATTCCGCTGAAACGCCTGGGTAGCACCGGGGATATTGCCTCGGCGGCGATGTTTTTTGCATCCCGGGAAGCCGGCTATGTAACGGGGCAGACCATTGTGGTTGATGGTGGCCAGGTACTGCCGGAATCGCTTGAGGCCGTGGGCTGAGCCTGTATTACGGAGTCTGACATGGGTGGATTTTCCCAGCTGGCCGGCGATGAACGCTGGCACTTCGAGGATTTGAGGTCTCTGCTTGCCTGCGCCACTCCGTTGCGGTCCGGTGACTGTCTGGCGGGCGTGGCTGCGAACTCTGAAACGGAACGCGTTGCCGCCCAGATGGCCCTGGCGGAAGTACCCCTGAAGCGTTTCCTGACGGAAGCGGTCATCCCCTACGAAAGCGATGAGGTGACCCGGCTCATTATTGACAGCCATGATGCCGCTGCGTTTGCGCCGGTCAGCCACATGACCGTGGGCGATTTTCGCAACTGGTTATTAGGCGCTGAGGCAGAGCCCCGGGCATTGGCCAGACTGGCGCCGGGGCTGACTCCGGAGATGGTCGCGGCCGTATCCAAGATCATGCGGTTGCAGGATCTGGTTCTGGTGGCCCGCAAAGCCCGGGTGGAAACCGCCTTTCGCAATACGATGGGGCAGGCCGGACGAATGGGCACCCGCCTGCAGCCCAACAGCCCGACCGATAACGTGTCGGAAATCGCCGCCAGTGTTCTGGATGGCCTGCTCTACGGTAACGGCGACGCGATGATCGGAATCAACCCCGCGTCGGACAATCCGGGTGCTATCCGTGACCTGCTGAATATGCTGGATTCGGTTATCCGCACTTATGACATCCCCACCCAGTCCTGCGTACTTACTCACATCACCACGACCATCCAGTTGATAGAGCAGGGGGCGCCGGTGGATCTGGTGTTCCAGTCGATCGCCGGCACCGAGGCAGCCAATCGCAGTTTTGGCCTCTCCCTTGATTTGCTGGAGCAGGGTTATCAAGCGGGTCTGAGCCAGAACCGGGGTGTCTGCGGGCAGAACCTGATGTACTTCGAAACCGGGCAGGGCAGTGCCTTGTCCGCGGATGCTCATCACGGCGTTGATCAGCAGACCTGCGAGGCCAGGGCTTACGCAGTGGCGCGGCGTTTCAACCCGTTTCTGGTCAATACCGTGGTCGGGTTTATTGGCCCGGAATATCTGTACGACGGCAAGCAGATTCTGCGAGCGGGACTGGAAGACCATTTTTGCGGGAAACTGCTGGGTGTGCCCATGGGCTGTGACATCTGTTACACCAATCATGCCGAAGCAGACCAGGACGACATGGATGCCCTGTTGACGATGCTGGGAACGGCCGGCGTTAACTTCATTATGGGCATTCCCGGTGCCGACGATATCATGCTCAACTATCAGAGCACGTCGTTCCATGACGCGCTTTACCTTCGGAATCTTCTTGGCCTGCGTCCCGCCCCGGAATTCGAAGAGTGGCTCCGGCGCATGAATATCATGGATGCCGGTAGCGGTGTGCTGATGCCGGGACGGAGCCTGCCGGAGGCTTTCCGGCCGGCCATGGAGTCCGCCACCGGGAGGCTGGAGTCATGAATGATCGTGATAATGTCGATAATC
>Ga0209300_1001308_pt1 | contig 10124 bp, 7 predicted proteins | sample Shrwel_input2_RT_FD_187535 | JGI IMG/M metagenome (GOLD analysis project Ga0209300, IMG submission 187535) | Subsurface microbial communities from deep shales in Ohio, USA - Utica-3 well 1 S input2 RT (SPAdes) (version 2) ... | reverse complement strand
GTCGATTACGCCACTGGACTGGCTCCAGACCCCGGCCACGAAGACTGCCACCAGCACCAGCAGGCGCATTGCCCCTGAGAGGTTCAGCGTCGGCATGGCTTACTCCTTGTCGGCCGGTGACAGCGAGGCCGCGGCATCCAAAGTGGCCTCGTCCCGCGAGTGAGTCCGGTAGCGTGAGCCCAGGTGGTGGGTGATCGCCCGCTGGGTGATCTGGCCGACGATGCGGCCGTCATCATCGACGCAGGCTACCCAGGTCATGTCGTTGGCGAACATCAGCGAGGCGACCTTGCGCAGGTCGTCGTCGAGGCTGACCACCACCGGCACGCTCTGGAAGTGATCCCGGCAATGGCCCTTGGTGGTGCGGGCCACGGCGGCGTTGATGATGCCCACCGGCTGGCGCCTGTCGTTCACCATCACGATGCTGTTCTGGTAGCCATACTCTTCGATGCGTTTGAGCGCGGTGTCGAGAGTGTCGTCCGGGCGCACCAGGCCGATCTCGTCGCTGGCCAGGTCGCGCACCTTGACCAGGTTGAGGCGCTTGAGGGCACGGTCCTCACCGAGGAAGGACTCGACGAAGTCGTTCTTGGGCGCAGCCAGCAGCTCATCGGGTTCCGAGTACTGCACCAGCTTGCCGGCGCGGAAGATGGCGATGCGGTCGCCCATTTTGATCGCTTCGTCGATGTCGTGGCTGACGAACATGATCGTCTTCTTGAGGTCCTGCTGCATTTTCAGGAACTCGTCCTGAATCACCGCCCGGTTGATCGGGTCGATGGCGCCGAAGGGTTCGTCCATCAGCATCACCGGGGGATCGGCGGCCAGCGCCCGGGCCACGCCGATACGCTGCTGCTGCCCGCCGGAAAGCTCGCTTGGGTAGCGCTTGAGGAAGGCATCCGGCTCCAGGGCGATCATGCGCATCATCTCCCGCGCGCGCTCCCGGTACTTGGTCTTGTCCCAGCCCAGCAGCTTGGGCACCACGGTGATGTTTTCCTCGATGGTCATGTTGGGGAACAGACCGATCTGCTGGATCACGTAGCCGATGTTGCGCCGCAGGTCCTGGGTGTCGAGGCTAGTGGTGTCCTCGCCATTGATGAACACCTTGCCCGAGGTCGGGCGGATGATGCGGTTGATCATCTTCAGGGTGGTGGTTTTGCCGCAGCCGGAGGGGCCGAGCAGGATGCAGATTTCACCGCCCGGCACTTCCATGCTGATGTGGTCGGCGGCGGTCACGGCGCCCTTGGGCGTGTCGAAGACCTTGGTCAGGTTATCGAGTCGAATCATGAAGCGGTCCTTGTCTGGTCGGCAGAATGTGGCACGAATGACGGCTCAGGTGGCGGCGGCGGCGCGCTCCATCCCCTTGGGCGTCAGGCGCTTCTGCAGCGCCAGCAGTGAATAGTCGACAATGATCGCCAGCACGCTGACGGCCACGGCACCGAGGATCAGCTGGCGCGGATCGGACTGGGAAATACCGCGGCTGATGAAGGTGCCGAGCCCGCCAGCGCCGATGTAGGCGGCGATGGCCATGACGCCGATGTTGAGCACCACTGCGGTGCGCACGCCGGCCATGATCACCGGCACGGCGAGCGGGATCTCGACCATGCGCAGGCGCTGGTTCTGGCTCATGCCGATGCCGCGAGCGGCCTCGCGCAGTGCTGGATCGACGTTGTTGATGGCGGTGTAGGTGTTGCGAATGATCGGTAGCTGCGAATAGAGCAGCACCGCGATGACCGCCGGCATGTAACCGATGCCCTGACCGATGACCGATAGAATCGGGATCATGATGCCGAACAGTGCGATGGAGGGGATCGTCACGATGATCGAGGCGATGTAGAGCACGGTCTTGGCGGCGCGCTCGTTCTTGGTGATGGCGATGCCGATCGGCACCCCCGTCAGGGTCGCGATGCCGACCGCTACACCCACAAGGGAGATATGCTCGATGGTGCGGGTCAGCAAGAGCTCCAGGTTGTCCAGAGCATATTGAAACAGTTCCAAGCGTCGTCTCCTTGATTATTGTGTCTCAAGACCGGCAGGAGTTCGCCGGCCCGGGATGACGGTGCAGCGCATTAGTGCGAGCTTCCGATAATCACGCGGACAGGGGTGCCGGCGCGGGAACCGGCTAAGCGTAGCAGAGCGGCATAGCCATTTGTTATCGATATGGATGACGATACAAAATGCCAATTATTGATAATGGTGATTCAAGCGCGTAAGCGACCGCTTACTTTGTGCCGCTTCATGATGTTGCGCAAGAGGAGAAGAGGGGGGAGAAGAGGGGAATGAGGAAGATGGCTTGAGGCGCTGAGATCTGTGAGCAGCGGCCATATCAGCCGTCAGGGTTTCCCTATATGCTCCACGAGTGAAGGGATTGGCAACTTTGCCGCAATGAGTCGCAATGGAAGGTACTCCGGTGTCATGAACACAGATCATCCCGTTATCGATACTCGCCAGGCAGTCGCCAATTTTGAGGCGACTCTTGAGCAGTTCAGGCAGGCCCGCACGACGGACCCCAAGGCCCCCAGCGGCGAGGTGCTGGAGTCGGCCAGAGTCGTCATGACGACGAGCGAGGGGCTGGATGCGCTGTACGCTCGCGTCTCTGACGTGGAGGCGGCGGGCGTCTTCGCCGGACGGGACTGGGCACAGCCTTCCATCCTGCAGCCGGTGTTAGCGGTGCGTTCATTGCGACAAAGCAGTGCCGAGATCACGGTCATTGAGGCGCTCAGTGAGCTTCGCCTGCTGGCGGTGGCATCAGGGGACTACTTTCATTCGGGTATTTCTGCCGAACAGGCCAGGAATTTCCTGACCCAGGTGATGGCCTTGAACCTGGACCTGTTGGCCGGGCAGATGAGCGAGGCGGACCGCGAGCGCCCTCAGGCGTTGGGCGCTATCGTACAGTCGCTGTATCAATACCTGCTGGTCTGGTTGGGCTACGAGAGCATTCTCGCCAGCTTGGTCGACGAAGTCGGACGTCTGTTGGTCCAGCGCCCGATCCAGACCGACAGCATCAAGGAAATGGTCAGCCAGATTGCCAAGTGCCTCTTTGACCCGGAGATCGAAACCGCCGGTACGGAGGGGGCTGCGCGCCTGGTCAGTGCACTCTTCGGTCCGACCCCGGGCTGCCGTGAAGATCCCGGCTTGACGGAGTATGCCGAACGCCTGTCGGCCATGGATCGGGTTGCCCTGGCCGACGAGGCTTGTGCCTTCGCGCGTGCGATGCATGAAACGGGGCTGGTATCGGCGTATCACGCCGTTTTCCTGCGTCACCTGCGCGGCCAGTTTGACGATTTGATCCCCGAAGCCCTGGGGCTGAGCATGACGGGCACCGATGCCCTGCAATGCTACAGTGCGCTGGTGTACCGGCTGATTGATGAGGCGATTTTCCCTGAAACCACTCAGGCGGTGTATGGCCTTTTCATGCTGCTTGAGCGCGGTGCCCTTTTTGCTTCACCGGTCGCCGCCGGGCTGTGGCGGCAAATCGAACTGAAGCTTTCCGTTGCGACTTCAGAAACCTTGATAGAGGTCTTTGGCGACGCACATCCTCCCAGGGTCTACCTGCTTGCCGGCGTGCTGAGTATTCTGGGTCTGCCTCTGGGCGTCGGGCAGGGCAACAACCCCACCTGTCAGTCGGTGATCGGGCTATCCATGTGGGCTGATAATGACCCGGATTACCTGTTGCAGCTCGTGGCCTGGGCCGCCCGTGATGACGAGGTGCTCACGCGGTTCGAGGGCCAGCAGATCTCGTCCAAGGGGTTGGACTCCGGCCTTGCCAAGGAGCCCCCACTGGATGTCGATGCCGTATCCCTGATTCTGGTACCGCATCTCGACCGCCTCTACATGGAAATGGGGCGTCTTTGCGGTGTGAGGGACGATGACCTGCATCGCTGGATCAACCCGGAGTTCTACGGCTGGTGGGTGGGTCACGGCTTCCGTGTGGTGGTTAACATCGACACCGGTAAGATCGACGACTATGAGGGGTTCATACGTCAGTTCTATGCCAGCTACCACCCCTATTACAACGGCAATATGCCGGTGATCCACCCGCAGCCTGCCGGCATCGCCGTCACTGACAGCGGGGGGCGCTATGTGGGTCGACACGCCATCACGATCCTGCGCGTGGCGCTGGACGCCAAGGATGAGATGCGTGTCTATTTCTTCAATCCCAACAACGACAGCGGCCAGGACTGGGGGCAGGGTATCGTCTGCGCGATTCAGGGCAACGATGAGCTCAACGGAGAGGCGTCACTTCCCATCGCCGAGTTTGCCTCGCGGCTCTACGTGTATCACCTAGATCCGCTGGAGCTCGGTGACATGGAAGCCGTTCCCGCGGACGAGGTGGCCCGCGTCATGGAACTTGGGCGCACCAGTTGGGCGGTGAACGTTTAGGTGATGGCGCTGCGGGCTGTGGCCCGCAGTGCATCACTTGGCGAGGCTTTCAGAACCCGCGATGAAGCTGAGGCATGAGCAGAATCAGCCGACCTTGTAGGACTGCGGCGATTCCGCCAGCAGGCCGCGACCGCCGGCCAGGGTCAGTGCCAGGTCGTGGAGGCCGTCCCACAGCGGGATGGCGCTGGCGCCCTTGATGGCCAAATCGAGGCGCTGAGAAAACAGCAGCAGCTTGTGCAGACGCTTGACCGGCAGCCGGTTCAGGGCCTGCTGGTAGGCGGGACGTCGCTTGTCGAAGATCGGCGGTTTCTGGGCCTTGCAGGCGTGCTCGAAGCTCTGCCCCTGGTCAAGATGCTGGTAGAGCGAGAGCAGGATGCGCAGTTCACGGGTCAGCGCCCACAGCACGATGGGGGCCTCGAGGCCTTCACGCTGCAGGCTCTTGAGGATCCGTGAGGCGCGTTCGCGCTCGCCCCGCAGGCAGGCGTCACTGAGGGTGAAGACATCATAGCGAGCGCTATCTTCGACGCCCTGAGTGATCGATGCGACATCCAGTCGGGCGCCCCGAGGCATCAGCAGCGCGAGCTTCTGCAGTTCCTGATCAGCGGCCAGCAGATTGCCTTCGGTTCGCTCGCCGAGCAGGCGGGCGGCCTCCATATCCATGCTGAGGCCATGGTGGCTGGCGCGATCGCGCATCCAGAAGCCGAGGCGCTGGTGATCCACCGGCCATACCGGTACGAAGAGCCCGGCCTTGTCCAACGCCTTGAACCACTTGCTCTGCTGCTGCCGGCGGTCGAGCTTGTCAGCCATGATCAAGAGCACGTTGTCGCTGCCCTTCATCTGCTCGGCGTAGGCTTCCAGAGCCTTGCCGCCTTCCTGGCCGGGCGCCTGGTTTCCCAGGCGCAGCTCGATGAGTTTCGACGAGGCGAACAGCGACAGACTGGCGGCGGACTCGGTAAGCCGCCCCCACTGGAAGCCGTTCTCGACGTGCAGCACCTCGCGTTCCTCGATGCCGGCATTACGGGCGGCAGCGCGCACCGCGTCGCAGGCTTCCATATGGATCAGGGGTTCGTCGCCGGCGACGATCACCACCGGCGGCAGGCCCTTGGCGAGCGCCGGCGGGAGCTTGTCGGGAAATACCTTCATACGGCCATACGGCTCCGTTATTGCTCGGCCAGTGGCCGCAGCCGCTCAAGGAGCTGGCGAGCGGCGGCCTCGCGTAGACTCTTCCTGGCGGCACGACGCGCATCATCCTGGGCCAGCAGGTCGTTGTCGTTGACGCTGATGCGCTCACTCACCTCGAGGGTCTGTTGGTCGAGCAGGTAGGCATCGTCGGCCTGGCGCTGCACCGAGAAGGGCGCCGTCAGGGTCAGGTCGATGTCGCGACTGCCGGCGCCGGCCATGCCTCGGTTGGTCTCGCTGATGGTCGCGCGCCCCAGGTTGAGGCGCAGGGCGGCCTGATCGTCGACCTGGGTGCCGGCACGGGTCAGGGCCTCGCGCACCACGGGGGTAAGGTCGTCATTGGCGCCGGCCAGGGCCAGCGCTTTCAGGGCAGGGATGGACTCACCGTAGCCCCGCAGTTGAAAGCCACAGCCGCTGAGGCCAAGCCCCAGCGTACTCACGGCGGCCGCGCCCACGGCGACCTTGAGACCCTGCTTCAGAAAGCGGCGGCGTTGCATGATCGATTCCCTCGTGTGCTTGACCGGCTGATCCGACAACCTTTTACCTAACAACCCGTTATCCAACAACTCGTCATCCAATGACCCGTTAGCCAACAACGATATTGACCAGCTTGCCCGGCACCACGATGACCTTGCGCACTGTCTTGTCCTCGAGGTGACGCTGGACGTTCTCGGCGGCCATGGCCTGAGCTTCGATGGCTTCCTTGTCGGCATCGGCGGGCACTTCGAGGCGGGCGCGCAGCTTACCGTTGACCTGCACCACCAGCTCGATGGAGTCACGGGCCAGGGCCGACTCGTCGAATGCCGGCCAGCCGGCATCGATGACCGGCTCGTCGTGGCCGAGTTCGGCCCACAGGCCGTGACAGGCGTGCGGGGTGATCGGCGAGAGCAGCAGCACGCAGGCTTCCACGGCCTCGCGGGCGACGGCCAGGTCCTGAGGGCTGGCATGCTCGCCCTCGTTCTGGAAGCGGCCGATGGCGTTGGTCAGCTCCATTACCGCGGCGATAGCGGTATTGAAGGTGGTACGGCGGCCGATGTCGTCGCTGGCCTTCTTGATGGTCTCGTGCGTCTTGCGGCGCAGTTCGCGCTGGGGCTCGCTTAGCGCCGACAGGTCGAGGTCGCCCGGTGTGCCGGCATTGGCATGCTCGGCCACGAGGCGCCACAGGCGCTTGAGGAAGCGGTGGGCGCCTTCGACGCCGGTGTCGGACCATTCAAGTGACTGCTCCGGGGGCGCGGCAAACATCATGAACAGGCGCACGGTATCGGCGCCGAAGCGGTCGATCATCGCCTGGGGATCGACGCCGTTGTTCTTCGACTTGGACATCTTCTCGATGCCGCCCATCTCCACCGGCTCGCCGTCTTCGATCAGCACGGCGCTCACCGGCCGGCCCTTGTCGTCGCGCTTGACTTCGACGTCGGCCGGATTGAACCAGTCCTTGCCGCCGTTGGCGGCGGGCCGGTAGTAGGTCTCGGCGATCACCATGCCCTGGGTCAGCAGGCGCTTGAAGGGCTCGTCGGACTCGACCAGGCCGAAGTCGCGCATCAGCTTGTGGAAGAAGCGCGCATACAGCAGATGCAGGATGGCGTGCTCGATGCCGCCGATGTAGAGATCCACCGGCAGCCAGTAGTTGGCCCGCTCGTCGAGCATGGCGTCCATGTTGTCGGCGCAGCAGAAGCGCGCGTAGTACCAGCTGGATTCCATGAAGGTGTCGAAGGTGTCGGTTTCGCGCACCCAGCCGTCGCCGAGATCACTGAACTCGGGCATCTTCTTGAGCGGCGAGCCGGAGGCATCGACGGTCACCTCGGTGGGCAGGCAGACCGGCAGCTCGTCGTCGGTGAGCGGCACGGTCTGGCCTTCCGGGCCGTACTTGATCGGGATCGGCGCGCCCCAGTAGCGCTGGCGCGCCACGCCCCAGTCGCGCAGGCGGAAGTTGGTCTTGACCTCGCCGTGGCCCTGCTCGGTTAGCTTGGCGGCGATGGCATCGAAGGCCGCCTGGAAGTCCAGGCCGTCGAACTCGCCGGAATTGATCAGCACGCCGTGTTCGTCATGGGCGGCGGCGGAGACGTCCGGTGCCTGGCCGTCTTCGCCGGCGATCACCGGCTCGATGGGCAGGTCGTACTTGGTAGCGAATTCCCAGTCGCGCTGGTCGTGGGCGGGTACCGCCATCACCGCGCCGGTGCCGTATTCCATCAGCACGAAGTTGGCCACGTAGATGGGCACCTGACGACCGGTCAGGGGATGAACGGCCAGATAGCCGGTATCCATGCCCTTCTTCTCCATGGTGGCCATTTCGGCCTCGGAGGTGCCGCCGTGGGCGCATTCCTCGTTGAAGGTGGCAAGCGCCGGGTTGTGCTCGGCGGCGGCCTTGGCCAGCGGGTGCCCGGCGGCCACGGCCACGTAGGTCACGCCCATCAGGGTGTCCGGGCGGGTGGTGTAGACCCGCAGCGGTTCGGCGCTGTCATGGCCGGTCACGTCAAAGGCCAGCTCGACGCCCTTGGACTTGCCGATCCAGTTACGCTGCATGGTCTTGACCTGCTCGGGCCAGTCGACATGGTCGAGATCGGCGAGCAGCTCTTCGGCGTAGTCGGTGATCTTCAGGAACCACAGCGGGATTTCCTTGCGCTCAACCGGCGCGCCGGAGCGCCAACCACAGCCGTCGATGACCTGCTCGTTGGCAAGCACGGTCTGGTCGACCGGGTCCCAGTTGACCGTCGACATCTTCTTGTAGACCAGGCCCTTTTCCACCAGCTTGGTGAAGAACCACTGTTCCCAGCGATAATAGTCGCTGTCGCAGGTGGCAAACTCGCGGCCCCAGTCATAAGCGAAGCCCAGCGCCTTGAGCTGGTCGCGCATGTAGTCGATGTTCTGGTGTGTCCACTCGGCCGGCGGCACCTGATTCTTGATGGCGGCGTTTTCGGCGGGCATACCGAAGGCGTCCCACCCCATGGGCTGCAGCACGTTTTTGCCCTGCATGCGCTGGAAGCGCGAGACCACGTCGCCGATGGTGTAGTTACGCACGTGCCCCATGTGCAGCTTGCCGCTGGGGTAGGGGAACATCGATAGGCAATAGAACTTTTCGCGATTGGCGTCTTCCACTGCCTTGAAGCACTGGTGCTTGGTCCAGAACTGCTGGGCGTCGCGTTCGATGTCGTGAGGCTTGTACTGTGCGTCCATCGGTCTGAGTGATTACCTTGTAGCGTCGGTGGCGAAAAGCAGAGGACTTTCCCATGCGATCGAGAAGCAAAAGGCTTGATGGCACGGGAAGATAGCGTCTAAATGGGGACCAAGCATACCGCAGCGGGGCCTGAGCAGGTAGGGGCCTCGCACTTGGCCAGAGTATGGCCAGATCAAGGAAGGTTTCAAAGGAGGCTCAGATGAGCGATCAGGACAAGCATTCAGACCATCGCCTGCGTGAGGGCTATGAACGTCTGCTGGGACGGCTTCAGGATGGCGCCAATGAGCTGTCGTGGGAAAACCTGCAGAAGGATCTCGACGATGCAGTGGAGTTCGAGGCGGAGGTCGAGGACTACACCCGCGACGAGCTGTCACTGCTGCGCGCCTGGGTCGAGCGCGACCTGAAGGACATGCGTCACTATCTCGCCGCCGGCGGTGAAGGTGTGGCCAGCTGGCTGGGTATCGATCTCGATGTGCTGTCGCGGCATATCCGTGAGGCACTGTTCTCGATCGCCGACCGTACCGTGATCGATCGGGCGCACTTCGAGGACGACCTGGAGGCGGCCCGCGCCGACTACTGTGAGGGCGAGATGATCGCCCCCGGTCTATTGAGCTGCGTGCACTGCAGCGCCGAGTTCACACTTGGCGAGGTGGCCCGCCTCGAGCCCTGTCATCAGTGCGGGCATCGCTATTTCGCGCGAGGGCCTCAGGTCGCCAGCCAGTAGCTCGCTGGCTGTCTTCGGCGCTTTGCCCACGACCTTTCTGTTGCCCGCCCAGGCGAGCTGAGGTCTTGTCGGTGCCCGCCTGGTGAGTCAGCAACTGGCTGCCCACTCAACTCAGGGTGGCCAGTATCCCAATCGCCAGGCAGACCCCCAGCGACATAACCAGGGCATAGACCAGGTTGTGTCGCATCATCATCCCGCCGCTGGTGCCATAGCGGCCCTGTAACGACAGATTGATCCCCGATAACGGCCCGATGGCGGCGCCCACCGCCCAGGAGGTCAGCGCCACCACGCCTAGCAGGGTCTGGTTGGCACTTTCCAGGTTCAACACCGAGGCAAGCGTCGAAATTCCGATGATCGGGTGCAGGCCGATCACGGCGCTGGCGACGATGGCCAGGTAGCTGAGCATGGCTTCCCCCGCCCCGAAGTGTTCGAACAGCACCCACTGGCCGCCGGTGACCGCATCGATGAAGGTCGAGAGCCCCTGGGTGAAGAGTCCCGCTGCCAGGAATAGCGAGATTTCGCCGCGCATCGCCGGCAGCCGCTCCCGGGTATGCTGCACCATTCGCTTCGAGGTAAAGGTCAGGCCGCGGGGCAGGTTGGCGGCAAGCGCCGTGGCCGGCAGCAGAAAGGTGATGATGCTGACGATAGAAAGCCCGGGCGTAAGGCCATAGT
>Ga0209300_1001306_pt1 | contig 10133 bp, 9 predicted proteins | sample Shrwel_input2_RT_FD_187535 | JGI IMG/M metagenome (GOLD analysis project Ga0209300, IMG submission 187535) | Subsurface microbial communities from deep shales in Ohio, USA - Utica-3 well 1 S input2 RT (SPAdes) (version 2) ... | reverse complement strand
GGATAAAGGCTAGGTGGCCGACGTCAAAAATAGTCGCTACTTTGGAGGCTTCGGCATAGCGTGTCAAATTCACCAGATCCGATATTGCTGGCACAAATGGTACGAGACGCCCGCCGCTACTGGTCCACTGAGGATGGTCGCGCGCACTGGGCCGCCGAGCGCGCCTGCCTGGGACCGGTGTGCGAGCGGCTGTTTGGTGCCCATAGCCTCGAGCTTGGCATGGCGCCCCGTCTTACCGACATGTGCCCGATCAATCATGCCATGCAGTGGTCTCCGACCCGAGAACTGGCCGAACACCCCTCTACGCTGGTTTGCACGCCCAACCAGCTCCCCTTGCCGGATGAATCCCTGTCGCTGGTGGTGATTCACCATCTGCTTGAAGTGGTCGATCAGCCCCATCATGTCCTGCAGGAAGCGGCCAGGGTCACGGCGGATGATGGCCGTTTGCTCATCTTTGGCTGGAGCCCCCAGGGAGTCTCCGGTTGGAGTCGTCTACTGCCGAAAAGGCGCCGACGGTTGCCGTGGTGCGGACACTGGCGCACCCCGGGCCGGCTCAAGGACTGGCTGGCATTTGTCGATTTCGAGATCGAGCGGGTAGACTACTGCGGTTTTCACTGGCCTGGCGGTGCACCCCGCAATGCCGGTCTCGAGGCCCTGGGGCGGCGCTACAATCTGCCGCTCGGGGATACGTTCATGATACGTGCCCGGCGGCGTTCGCAGCTGGCAACGGTTCAGCGGCCACGCCTGACACTCGGCTCTTCGCTGGGAGCCGCCGGCATGGGGCGCGCCACCGGCCTGGCACGACAACCCGATAGGATGACCGAGGGTGACTGACACCGCACTGCCCCGCGTAACGATTTATACCGATGGAGCCTGTCGTGGCAATCCTGGCCCGGGAGGGTGGGGAGCTCTCATGAAAAGCGGTGATCACGAGAAACGCCTCAAGGGGTTTGAAGCCAGAACCACCAATAACCGCATGGAGCTGATGGCGGCGATCATGGCGCTGCGCGAGCTCAAGCGAGAATGCCAGGTGGAACTGTGGACCGACTCACAATACCTGCGCAAAGGCATCACCGAGTGGATCCACGGCTGGCAAAAGAAGGGCTGGAAAACGGCCTCTCGTCAGCCGGTGAAAAACGCCGAACTATGGAAAGAACTGCTGGCCGAGACTCACCGTCACCGCATCGAGTGGCACTGGGTCAAGGGGCATAGCGGCCACCCTGGCAATGAAGCGGCCGATGCCCTGGCCAATGAGGCCATTGACGAACACCAGGCGTCGCGCGCCTGAAGTCCGTTCTCCCTCATGCGGCGGCTGCAACGCCTTTGGCCTACATCGCTCTTCAGCACCGTTCAGCATTAGCGTCGTTCAGCACTCTTTAGAACGACGACAGTCTTTAGAACCGACTGCGCTTCATGCCGGCGCGGTTATCAGCGTCCGCCGCGACCCAGAAAGCCCGTTCCTAGAAAGAGAGACACCATGCGTCAGATCATTCTTGATACCGAGACCACTGGCATCGACCCTCGTGATGGACATCGCCTGATCGAGATCGGGGGGGTGGAGATGATCAACCGGCGCCTGACCGGGCGGACCTATCATCAGTTCATCAACCCGCAGCGGGCGATCGAAGAAGAAGCGATCGGGATTCACGGCATTACCAATGAGCGGGTAGCCGACGAACCGGTCTTTGCGGCCATCGCCGATGAATTCTGGGCTTTCATCGAAGGTGCCGAACTGGTCATTCACAATGCGCCCTTCGATGTTGGCTTCATCGATAATGAGCTTTCGCTGCTCAACGCCAAGCGCAGCGTGACCCTCGGGCCCGTCGCCGAGCATTGCCGGATCCTCGACACCCTGGTCATGGCGCGCAAGATGCACCCGGGGCAGCGCAATAGCCTCGATGCCTTGTGCAAGCGCTACCAGATCGAAAACGGCCACCGAGTGCTGCACGGCGCCTTGCTGGACGCTGAGATCCTGGCCGATGTCTATCTGCACATGACCGGTGGGCAAACGGCGCTGACCCTCGATGCGCAGTCCAGCAATGAGCAAGAAAACTCCCAGCAAAGCAGCGGCATCCGGCGCCTGGACGAACAGCGGCCTCGCCTTGCGGTCGTAGCGCCCAACGACGCCGAGTTGGCGGCGCATCATGCCAAGCTGGCGGGCATTCGCGAGGCATCAGGAGAGTGTGCCTGGGACAGTTTGCCCGGATGGTCGCCGGCACCTGGCTCTGCCGAAGGCGAGGCGCACTGATGTTTCAACGTATTCTCCCCAAGGGCGCAACGTCCGGATGGACGCTTCACCTACATCGCGGCCGAATTGCCCCCGGGGTTGATGGCACCCCCCTTCAGGGTCCCGGCCCCTGGTCCTCCGAGGCCTTGCCTCTGGGCTACTGGCGCGATGAGCCGGTCGCGCTGGTATTCGATGATGACAATCCTCAGGCCGCCGAAGACTGGCCTGATGGCCGTGCCTGGCTGGCGAACATGCCTCACGCCTATTTTCCGCTGCTGTCGACCGCGTTGCAGGTCGCCAGCTGGTGGCAGAATCACCGCTTCTGCGGCCGCTGTGGGAGCCGTGCGCGGCATGTTGCCTGGGAGTTCGCGATGCATTGTGATGCCTGCGGGCACCGCAACTATCCCCGCATCTCCCCCTGCATCATCACGCTGGTGACCCACGGTGACGCCATGTTGCTGGGACGCAGTCCGCGTTTTCCGGTGGGGCGTTATTCAACCCTTGCGGGGTTTATCGAACCGGGGGAGTCGGCAGAAGATGCCGTACGGCGCGAGGTCTTTGAAGAGGTGGGGGTCTCGGTCGGGCGGACCAGCTATTTCCGCAGCCAGGCCTGGCCGTTCCCGCACTCGCTGATGCTAGGGTACTTCGCCGAAGCGGCGAGCCGTGATATTCGCATCGATGATCGGGAAATCGCCGATGCTGCATGGTTCTTGCCGGAGAATCTGCCCGAACTGCCGCCCACATTTTCCATCTCCCGGCAGTTGATCGACACACATCTCAAATCTGTCTCTGCCCGCGGTCAATGAGACAGTCAGGGTAGGGTAGTGTGTTGCAGACACGCGTTTGCCAAGAGTGCTTCGCAGGCAGGTCTGTGCGGCTAGGGCGTTGCGGATAGGGCGTTGCGGATAGGGCTTTGTGGATAGGGCTGTGAGAGTAGCTCGTCGACAATCCTACGGACGTTGCCATCGGCAAAGGCTAGCGGATGGCAACCCGTCGAGCCGGCTTAACGGCTGGGGAACAGGCTATTCAGGCGCGTGGCCAGCATGATGTTGCCGGTGGCTTTGAGCTGGCCGCTCATGAAGGCGCTCATGCCACTAATATCACCGCTCATCACGCCCTTAAGTGTGTCGCTGGACATCGTCAGCGTCACTGACGGGTCTTCGTGCTCGCCTTCTAGGATATCCAGACTGCCATCCTTGACCACCAGATAGTAGTTGCCCTTGTCGCTGAAATGGAACTGGAATACATCGTCCATGCCTTGTGCCGCCTGAGGGTCGAAGCGTGTCTGGAGTTTCTCGAGTACATTGTCGGTCATGACGAATCCTGTTTATGACGAGTTCAGCTGTGACGAGTTCAGCGATGAAAACGGTATTGGCACGGACGACTACTATAGTGGTTGAGGCTATTTAAAACGAGCGTTCTGATCAAGACTTTATATGTCAACCTGATGAAAAGCTTTCCCGTTTGCCGGCAGAATGATGGAATCAACTGACTGATAAGACGCGTACTCAAGGAGATCGCAGTGAACGAATGGATACAGGACTACGCCCTGTTCTTTGCTCAGGTCCTGACATTGCTGGCGATGCTGGCGGCCATCATGGTCATGGTAAGTAAAGGTCGTGGTCAGGGGGAAGCGGGCTCACAACTGCGCGTCGAAGAGCTCAACCTTCGTCAGCGCAAGCGGGTACGGCGCCTGAAAATGGCGGTGACCGAGCCACAGGGCCGCAAGCGGCTGCTCAAGGGCTTTCGTCGCGACGATAAGCATTCGCGCAAGAAAAACGGCGAAGAATCCCCCTGCGGCAATGTCTGGGTACTCGACTTCCACGGTGATCTGAAGGCCTCGGGGACGGTGCGTCTTGCCGAGGAAATTTCCGCCTTGCTGGACGTCGTTGCTGAGGGCGATGAAGTGGTGTTGCGCCTCGAGTCTGCGGGAGGCCTGGTGCATGCCTATGGTCTCGCTGCCGCGCAGCTGGATCGTTTGCGTGATGCGGGCGTCCTGACTCGGATCTGCGTCGACAAGGTGGCCGCTAGCGGCGGCTACATGATGGCCTGCTGCGCAGACCGGTTGCAGGTCGCCCCCTTCGCGGTGCTGGGCTCGATTGGGGTAGTGGCGCAGGTACCCAATGTGCATCGTCTGCTCAAACGCCATGATGTCGATGTCGAAGTGCTGACCGCCGGCCGCTACAAGCGCACGCTGACGGTGCTGGGCGAGAATACCGAAGAGGGTCGAGACAAGTTTCTTGCCGATATCGAACATACCCATGAGCTGTTCAAGCGCCATATCGCCGAACGGCGTCCGTCAATGGATATCGAGCAGCTGGCGACCGGTGAGATATGGTATGGCCGAGAGGCCGTCGACAAAGGGTTGGCCGATGAGGTCATGACCAGCGATGCGTACCTGCTGGCTCGTATGCAGGACGCACGGGTACTTTCGGTGCGACTGGAAGCGCAGAAGAGGCTTCCCGAGCGCCTGGGGCTGTCACTCTCGGCGGGCGTGGAGCGCGGTGTCACAAGGCTGCTGGAGGCCGTTGACGCCAGCCGATGGCTCAAGCGCTAGGGCGATGACCTGGGACAGGTGAGCTTGGGCTGGCCTCTCGCACGCACTGGCCAAGTAGCCGCGCCGAGCATATGACCGATGCTGCAAAAGAAAACGCCTCGAGGCTTGGCTCGGGGCGTTTTGCGTTCAACGACAGCTGTGCTTGGTGCTTCAGGCAGGGTTGCCCAGGTAAAGGCGGCTGATGGCGTCGATGATGACCCTCGCCTGGTTGCCCTTTAACGAGTAATAGATGGTCTGTGACGCGCGTCTCGTGGTGACCATGCCTTCGCGGCGAAGAATCGCCAGATGCTGAGAAAGCGCCGATTGACTGAGGCTCAAGCGGGCGTTGAGCTCGGAAACAGAGAGCTCGGCCCCGTCGAGCAGGCAGAGAATGCGAAGCCGGTTCTCGTTTGCCATGGCCTTGAGCAACGAAGTCGCCGCGCTCAAGACGGTGTCGCCGGCTTCGAGCAGTTGAATGGCGGGTTGTCGCGAGCTCATGAAGTGACCTCCTGGCTGTGCGGTCCGTGCGCCTGACGGATCGTCAGCGGCGCATGCAGAACACGCAGGTTAGGGTAATGCCGAAAGATCACCTTCCCTGGCTGTTGGACGGCACCAAGCGTGTCGTTCATCACGATGCTCGTCGGTCAATAACGATGCTGCCTACTGGGCAATCGGACGGATTTTGTCGCTTCATTAAGCGAATCATCAATATGGGTTTAGTAAAGTTTTATTAACACTGCAAGCATGAATCCCTTAAGGCCAACGCAGTATCAACGTCTACAAGCGGGGCGGCATGCACCAATGACAACCACCGATACCTTGATCGTTGTCAACAATTTTGGCGTAAAGGCGAATGGTTAGCCCATTGTCGCAGAGAAAATCGTGGCAAAACCTCTAGAGTGTCAACAATCGGTTCGCACAGAGGCCGCATGTGGCTACTTCTCTGTGTACACCCAGGATGCTCATTTCCATTTAAGGTACTGCCATGAGCCGCTATCACGACACCTATCGTCATGCCATCGATCGCCCCGAGTCTTTCTGGGCAGAACAGTCCCATCGCATTCCCTGGATCACCCCGCCCAAGACGATTCTCGACTATGACGAGCATGGCCATGCGCGCTGGTTCGTGGATGGCGAGATGAACACGTGCCATGCCGCCCTGGATTATCATGTCGAGCAGGGCCGTGGGCAGCAGGCTGCTGTGCTGTGGGATTCTCCCGTCACCGGGCAGCGTAGACGTCTTAGCTATCGTGAAATGCGTGATGAGGTGGCCGTGTTTGCCGGTGCGCTGGCCGGGTTAGGAGTCAGTAAAGGCGATCGTGTGGTGATTTACATGCCCATGGTCCCCGAAGCCCTGGTGGCCATGTATGCCTGCGCTCGGCTGGGGGCCATCCATTCGGTGGTGTTTGGCGGTTTCGCCCCTCACGAACTTGCCCTGCGCATCGACGATGCTGAGCCCAAGGTGGTAATAGCCGCCTCCTGCGGCATTGAGATCGACCGGGTCATTTCCTATAAGCCAATGCTTGATGAAGCGCTGGCGCAGAGCCAGCACCAGCCTGAGGGCTGCGTGATTCTGCAGCGCGATCAGGCCATTGCAAAGCTGGGGGCTCGAGACCATGACTGGGCGTCTCTGGTTGCTCAGGCAGAGCCGGCTCCTTGCGTGCCGGTCAAGGCGACCGACCCGTTGTATATACTTTACACATCTGGCACTACCGGCAAGCCCAAAGGCGTGGTGCGTGATAATGGCGGCCACGCCGTGGCCCTTCACTATTCAATGGACGTCATCTACGACATGGCGCCTGGTGAAGTGTTCTTTTCGGCCTCTGACGTTGGCTGGGTGGTGGGGCATTCCTACATCGTCTATGCGCCACTGCTGCGTGGCTGCACCACCCTTGTCTATGAAGGCAAACCGGTGCGAACGCCCGATGCCGGCGCCTTTTGGCGCTTGATCGCCGAATACGGCGTGAAGACGTTCTTTACCGCACCTACGGCCTTTCGCGCCATCAAGAAAGAAGACCCGGACGGCAAGTGGCTAGAGAAATACGACATTTCCTGCCTCAAGTCGCTGTTCCTGGCCGGTGAGCGGCTCGACCCGCCGACGTACTATTGGCTGAATGATTTGTTGAAGATTCCCGTGATCGACCACTGGTGGCAGACCGAGACCGGCTGGCCGATTGTCGCCAATCTTCAGGGGCTGGCCCCCATGCCCAGCAAGGCAGGCTCGGCGACCTTCCCTGTACCCGGCTTCAATGTGCAGGTGCTGGGGCGCGATGGCGACCCGGTCGCGGCGGGACAAGAAGGCAGCGTGGTGATTCGTGAGCCAATGCCGCCCGGCTGCCTGGTGGGCATATGGGGCGACCCGGTGCGCTTTCAGCATGCCTATATGTCGGCCTTCCCGGGCTCATATCTGACCGGTGATGGCGGCCACTTCGACGATGAAGGGTACCTGTTCATCATGGGGCGCACCGATGACGTCATTAACGTGGCCGGGCATAGGCTTTCCACCGGCGAGATGGAAGAAGTGCTTGGGGGTCACCCGGCGGTGGCCGAGTGCGCGGTGATCGGCATTCACGATGCGCTCAAGGGGCAGGTGCCGGTAGGCCTCGTCATTCCCAAGGACGGTTTCGACGGCGATGAGCCGGCCCTCGAGGAGGCGTTGATTGCGCTGGTGCGCGAGCGAATCGGCGCCATTGCCAGCCTCAAGCAGGTGTTGGTGGTCAATCGTCTGCCCAAGACCCGTTCGGGCAAGATCCTGCGCAAGCTGCTGCGCACCATCGCCGATGGTAAGGAATTCTCGATTCCCTCTACCATCGATGATCCGACCAGCCTGCAGGAAGTGCATGACTTGATGTGCGACCGTGACCTGGGGCTGGCCGCGCAGGCCAAGCCACGGGACTAATAGCCTTGGAAGACACCGGGTCTCAAGCGAGTCATGGGTGCATGGCGCTGCCTAATCGCCAGTAGGGGCGGTGAGCGCCGCCACGCACCCAAGGCCTGCAAAGCAAAAAGGCCGCCCTCTAGCGAGGGCGGCCTTTTTTATGGCATGTCGGCAGGTGGGGTAGCTTTTAAATATCCAACAGGCTTGTGTCAGGCCGTCGCCTGGCTCTGTCGGCTATTCAGTTGGCGCTGGTGTTGCCAGGCCACGGCAAGTGAAAGGGTAGCCAGTGTCACGATCAGGGCCAGGAGGTTTGTGCCGCCAAGGCCAAGCGTCAGATAGCCGGCGAGGGTGGACAACGCCCCCAGGCCGGCATAGGGCAGCTGGGTGAGTACATGATCGATGTGATGGCAGGCAGCGCCGGTGGAGGACAGGATGGTGGTGTCGGAAATCGGTGAGCAGTGATCGCCGAAAACGGCGCCGGCCAGCACAGCCCCCATCATCGGCAGCAGCATGGCGAGATCCGTGGCGGCGGCCATGTCGCCGGCGATGGGCAGCATGATGCCAAAGGTGCCCCAACTGGTGCCGGTGGCGAACGCCATGATGCCAGCGAGCACGAACAGCAGCATCGGCAGCCATTGGGCGGCAAGGACACCTTCGACGAGGCTTGCCAGGTAAGCGCCCGTGCCCAGATCCGAGATGATGCCGGTCAACAGCCAGGCCAGTACCAGGGTGTACACCGCCGGCAACATGCTGTGAATGCCGTGCAGCAGGGCCAATCCCGTGCGACGGCGCACCGACGAGCGAGGCCACAACATGGCGAGGGTGGCGAGCAGCGCCACGGCGCCGCCGACCAGCAGCGATCGAGCGACGTCGGTATGCTCGAAGGCGCCAAGCAGGCTGAAGGTGAGGCCATCGGCATCGAGTGCCGCCGCCCCGGTGTAGAAGATCATCGCCACGGTGGCCGCTACCAGAATCAGGATCGGCAGTAGCAGGTCACGGGTGCGGCCGCCTTGCGCCTCTTCGATGGTCAGGTTGCCGGGCGGCTCGCCGCGCGAGGCGTCGAACACCTGGCCTTGGCGGGCCATGTCGGAATGGCGGCGCATGGCGCCGATATCCAGATCCAGCCAGGCGCTGAGCAGGACCAGCACCAAGGCGCTGATGGCATAGAAATTCAGCGCTGATATTTCCAGAAAGGCCTGCAGCGCCGTGATATCGGTGACTGCATGGGCGGTGAGTACACCGCCGACCAGGCTGATGATGTAGGCGCCCCAGCTGGAGATCGGGGTGATCACGCAAACCGGCGCAGCAGTGGAATCGATCAGGTAGGCCAGCTTGGCGCGGGAGATACCCTGGCGGTCGGTCAGCGGGCGACTGATGTTGCCCACTGCCAGGCTATTGAAGTAGTCATCAATGAAAATGACCGCTCCCAGCACGACCGTGGTGACCTGAGCGCCACGGCGAGTTCTGACGTGTTCACGTGCCCATTCACCGAAGGCTCTGGTGCCGCCGGACAGGGTGACCAGTGCCACCATGGCGCCCAGCAGCAGCAGGAAAGCAAGGATGGAAAGGTTCCAGATGTTGGCGTTACCTAGGCCGGTGGCATCGCTCTCGGGCAATGTCCAGAACACGCCGATCAGCCGTCTGGCAAGGCTTTCAAGGGTCGCCAGCGGCTGGAAGTCATTGAGCAGCAGGGCGCCGACCAGGCTGCCCATCGTCAGCGAGAGCAGTACGCGACGGGTGATCACTGCCATGCCGATGGCGACCAGCGGTGCCAGCAAGGACAGATACGAGGTGGCGTGTGAGGTCAGTTCCATGATGATTGATATCGTGTCGGGCGCAGGGCGCGATTTTTTATAGAAGAGAATGATACAGCGGCACTGGGGCGCGGATTATGCCCGAGTGGCGGGGTGGGAGAAAGACACGAAAGGTAGCCACAGTAAAAAATAGGGCGGATACGTGAAAGCCTGGCGGATGGGCGACAAGAAACCTCGTTTCATGGAGATACTTGCGCATAAATCCATTCTATGAAGAATGGCGGGCACCAACACGACACAGGGTGCCCAGCGTTACCATGGATGTTTCATTCTCTGATCTCTTTACCCAACTGGTCAGCGCCGGCAACGGCCTGATCTGGGGCAGCGTGCTGATCTATCTACTGATCGGTGCCGGTCTGCTATTCACCATCATGACCGGCGGCGTTCAGTTCCGTTATTTCGGTCACATGTTCAAGCTGCTCAGGCGCTCTCGTGAAGGCGGCGAAGGCATCTCTTCCTTCCAGGCCCTGTCGACCAGCCTGGCTGCGCGGGTGGGTACTGGCAACCTGGCCGGTGTGGCGGTCGCGATCTACTTCGGTGGTCCCGGCGCTGTCTTCTGGATGTGGATGACGGCCATCGTCGGCATGTCGACCAGTTTCGTCGAGTCGACCCTGGCACAGGCCTATAAGGTCAATCACGGTGACCAGACGTTTCGCGGTGGTCCGGCCTACTATATTG
>Ga0209300_1001305_pt1 | contig 10136 bp, 2 predicted proteins | sample Shrwel_input2_RT_FD_187535 | JGI IMG/M metagenome (GOLD analysis project Ga0209300, IMG submission 187535) | Subsurface microbial communities from deep shales in Ohio, USA - Utica-3 well 1 S input2 RT (SPAdes) (version 2) ... | reverse complement strand
TACAAGCACCTCCTGCGCGACGTCATCATTGCCTCATTTTTCATTCAGCTGTTTGCCCTGATTACGCCCCTGTTCTTTCAGGTAATGATTGACAAGGTGCTGGTTCACAAAGGCCTTACCACGCTTGATGTTCTGGCCTTTGGCCTGATTGTCATCTCGATATTTGACGTTCTGCTAAACGGGCTACGGAATTACGTTTTTACCCACACCACCAACCGAGTTGATGTCACCCTCGGTTCAAAACTGTTTCACCACCTGACCCACCTTCCTATCGCATACTTCATGAGCCGGCAGGTTGGCAATACCGTGGCCAGGGTTCGGGAACTGGATACAATCCGGAACTTCATTACCAGTTCGGCGCTGACCCTGGTGATCGATCTGTTCTTCACCATTGTTTTCTTTGCCGTTATGTACTTCTACAGCCCAACGTTGACCTGGGTTGTGCTGGGCTCGATACCTTTCTACATCGTTCTCTCGGTCGTTATCACGCCTATTCTTCGCCGGCGACTGGATGAGCAGTTCAAACGTGGCGCCGAAAACCAGGCATTCCTCACCGAGTCCATGTACGGCATCGAAACGGTTAAGGCGATGGCCGTTGAACCTCAGATGCAGCGCCGCTGGGAAGAGAATCTGGCGGCTTATGTGGCGGCGTCGTTCAAGGCAACCAACCTGGGAAACATTGCAAACCAGGCTGCCCAGTTCATCAACAAGATTGTGACCGTGCTGATCCTCTGGATCGGGGCCTCTCTGGTAATGGCCAATGAAATGAGCATTGGCCAACTGATAGCGTTCAACATGATTGCGGGCCGGGTCAGTGGCCCGATCCTTAAGCTGGTACAGCTCTGGCAGGACTTCCAGCAGGCGGGCATATCCATCAAACGGCTGGGTGACATCCTCAACACCCCTGCCGAACCCGGCCATAACCCGAACCGGACAACCCTGCCACGTATCGAAGGCAATGTCCGTTTCGACAACATCAACTTCCGTTACAACCCCAGTGCCCCTTTCGTCCTTCAGCAACTCTCTTTAGATGTAAAAGCTGGCGAGATTGTTGGAGTAGTGGGCCGTTCGGGGTCTGGCAAGAGCACCCTTACAAAACTGATCCAAAGACTGTACCTGCCGGAATCGGGACGGGTTCTGATTGATGGCATTGACCTGGCCCAGATGGAGCCTGCGTGGCTGCGAAGACAGGTCGGCGTAGTTCTTCAGGAAAACCGACTGTTCAATGGATCGGTCAAAGACAACATTGCTTTTGTTGACCCAAGCCTCCCAATAGAGGCGGTCATGAACGCCGCGAAGCTATCCGGTGCCCATGAGTTCATTGTCGAGTTGCCGGAAGGCTATGACACCCAAGTGGGAGAGCAAGGCGCCAGCCTGTCTGGTGGCCAGCGCCAGCGTATTGCCATAGCTCGAGCTCTGATCACCAATCCCCGGATCCTGATATTTGATGAAGCAACCAGTGCCCTCGACTATGAGTCAGAGCGGGTGATCCAGGAAAACATGCGGGCCATGTGTGAGGGCCGTACAGTATTCATCATTGCCCACCGGCTCACCACCGTTCGACACGCTGACCGCATTGTCGTGGTAGAGAGCGGCAAAATTGTCGAGAACGGAAGCCATGACGAGCTGATCGGTCAAAAAGGTTACTACTCAAGACTCCACGATTACCAGAGCACATCCATTCCCATAAAGGCGCGACCTAGAGAGGAAACAAAAGAGGAAGGCGTAGAGGCTGCACCCACGTCATCGAAGAAAGCCGAGAACACGGTGGGCTTTGCCTATGGACCACAGAAAGTCCAGTCGGTGAGGCTGATATGAAAGGTAACGAAAGCCCGAAGTCACAGAAGAAAAACGTTCTCTCGGAGAATGACATTTACGAGTTCATGCCAGCGGCAATCGAGATCGAGAAAACGCCGGCATCGCCGATCGGCCGCACGATTCTCTACGCCATTGTGCTGCTGTTCGCAATAGCGGTTATGTGGGCCACCTTCGGCAAAATCGACATCGTCGCTGTTGCCCAGGGAAAAGTGATTCCCAGCGAGCGGGTAAAAATCATACAGCCGCTGGAGACGGCGGTTATCGAGCTGATTCATGTTGAGGAAGGGCAGGCGGTAAAAGCGGGCGACCCACTGATTACCCTGAACACCAACATAACAGAGGCTGATGTCCGGCGGTTCCGGCAGGAGTGGCAGGGCACTGCCCTGAAACGCATAAGGCTGACAGCGCTGGCGGACTGGTTCGTAAACCCTGACAACAACGCTCTCAAGCTGGAATCCAATAATCCGGCCTTGACCCCTTACCTGGAGGGTCATCGTGCGCTTCTGACCCAGGAGGTCACCGAGCTGCAGGCAAACCTGCGAAACATTCAGCAGGAATCTGAACGGTTAATGGCCGAGCAGCAGATGGTGCAAGCTGAAGTCAGAAAGAACCGTCGGCTGCTGGAAGTGCTGAACGAGCGAGTCGCTGCCTATGACCAGCTCCAGCAGCGCGGGACGGGGTCACGCATGGATTATCTGGAGGTGAAGCAGGAGCAGATTGAAGTCGAGCAAAACGTATCGGTCCAGCTTGCACGCATCGAGCAGCTCAAGGCCAGCATCCAGGCCAACGAGTCAAAACGTGAAATGATGATATCGGAACGCTACAAGCTCACCCTCCAGGAGCTGCAGGAGCTTACGACCCAGGAGTCCACGTTGCGGGAAGAGCTGCTGAAGGCTGAACAACGGAACAGCAATTATCTGCTTAAGGCGCCTATTGACGGAACCGTTCAGGAACTGGCGGTCACGACCATCGGAGGAGTGGTTACGCCTGCCCAGGAAATCATGAAGATCGTACCGGAAAACAGTGCGGTTGAGGTAGAAGCCCGGTTTCTGAACAAGGACATCGGGTTTATCCACCCCGGCCAGTTGGCTGAAATAAAGGTCGATACGTTCAATTTCACCAAGTACGGCGTTGTTGATGCCGAGCTCGCAGACATTTCCGGTGATGCGATTCAGGATGAACAGCTGGGCCTGGTCTATAAGGCGCGGTTGATCCCCTCGGAATCTGCATTGCAGGTGGGTGGAAAGCTGGTGAATCTCGCGCCTGGGATGACAGTGACAGCGGAAGTTAAAACGGGACAGCGGCGGGTTATTGAGTTTTTTTTGTCGCCTTTGCTTCGGTATAAGCAGGAGAGTTTGGGGGAGAGGTGAATGGGCTTAATTCGAATCGACACATTCAAAAAAGCTATTAAAGGCCGCGTATGAAAGGCCCTTCAATGATAAAAATGGAATAATCAGGGCTACTTTTAATGGATAACACTTTTCTAGATTAAAAAGTTGAGGAGTTTGATGAAGAAGACAATGATAAAAATCATCAGAAAGGCGTTTAATAAATTTTCTTTGTTAATTCTATTGGTTATATTGGCCTCTAGCTCTGCTTGGTCGAAAAATAAAGCAAATTATCAATTAATTATGAGCAAAGATGATGCTTCATGTTCTCAGGTACATCGAAAATTTTTCGTGGATCATGAACTAGACGGCATTGTTCAGATAATGCCTTGGAGCGAGGTTGAGTCGAGTAGGGAAAAATTGGTTCCGTACTGTTCAATTAATGAAGAGATGTTTGTCGACTTAAATAATGACGGAGATGATGAGCGTGTTGTTAGAAATACGGGCTGTCTTTCCGGTTTTCAGGCACATGAACTTATTGTCTATAAGAAAGGTAGTGATGCGGAAAATTTTAAGTTTTCAAGGAATGGACATTTCTACGAATTGGTGGAGATTGATCCAGTTGAAAGTGTCGGCGGTTTATTTGACATTCAAATAGTAAGATTTTCGGAAAAGGAGACACAATTTTTTATTCTTATAAGAGATCGCAATAGACGGGAATATCCAAGCTTTGGGAAAAATGCGGTTCTGTCTAAGTTATCCGAGAATTTTGAGTTAGAAGATGTTTGCTATTTTAGTAAATTTTAAATGACAAGGACTAGTTATGATGAATTACAGTTTAATGCCAACAAGTCAGCAGTATAAATCAGAAAGAGATAATTTTATAAGACAGTTGGAAAATCCTTGGCTTTCGGCAGGTGATTTATCTTATCTTAAGCCATATTATGATGGAAGTATTGCTGTAGGTTTTGGTTACGATCTTATTAAGCATAATAACTCCGAAATAACTTCGATGCTTTCGCAGGTCGGAGGTACGATAACCTCACAGGGCGAGAATCTTTTAGCGCAGGCAAGAACCAATCCCAGTTTATTTAAAAGTCCTTCGACACGAGCTGGTTTCTTATCGTCATTGAGCTCGGAGATATCTCTGCCAAGCCTGCAAAGCGCTGACATTTTGCAAACTTTGGCAGCAGATCAAGAATTTGAGCCACAACTGTCAACGACTCTGGTGCCTCACTCAAGAGAGCGAATAGCGATTCTTTCAGCAATGTATCAATTTGGTGCGGGAGGAATTCCTGCGACTTTATCGTTGCTGACTCAAAATAATGATCCTCAACAGAGGGTAAAAATATGGTTCGAATTGGCGTATGGATGGAATGATTCTTCAGGTGGCCCTGCTAGCAGAAGAGTTTTGGAGGGCAAAACATTTGGCCTATTCAATTCTTCTTCAGGATCCTATGGCGGAAATTTGATAGAGGCTCAACAGGTTTTAGACTTTATATTCAGGGGTAAATTTGGTTCTGGTTTGGACGTATTTACCCGTATTCAAAATAAAGAGGCAAGATTTTCCAACGCGTACGCAGGCCAAGGTTTTTTAGCGTCAATTGACCTGGCTAAATCAGATCTTGAATCAATGTTCTCGGGTGGAGAGGTTGTTGACGCAGTGTATTCGGGAACGGCTGGAGTGGACACAATTAATTCTAGTTATTCTTCCTCAGGAAAGGATCTGATTTTCGGAAAAGATGGAAATGATGAGTTGGCGGGCAAGGGTCAGAGAGATTTCATTTTTGGAGGGCTGGGTAGCGATACTATTGAGGGCGGTGATGGCGACGATTTTTTGCATGGTCATACAACTGATAAGAATTTCGTTGATGATAATTCGATAGACACGATTTCTGGTGGCAAAGGCGAGGATGAAATCTACGGTGGTGGTGGCAACGATGTCCTTTCTGGAGGTGAACAAAACGATGAGATATTTGGAGAGGCAGGTGAGGACACAATAAAGGGTGATTCCGGAGAAGATACCCTTGAAGGAGGGGGCGGTAAGGACAAACTTTTTGGGGGCAGCGATACGGACCATATCTACGCCGAATCAAAAAGTTCAAAGTCAGACACGTCCAAAGATGAACTGTTTGGTGAAGGTGGCGAAGACTTCCTCTATGGTGATGCAGGCGAGGATACCTTGGATGGAGGCACCGAAAATGACCATCTCTATGGCGAGGGTGGCAACGACACGCTTATTGGTGGAGGAGGGATAGACCGGCTTGAAGGTGGAAATGGCTACGACATCTACAAAGCCGATGACGAAGACACTATCCTCGACTCAGACGATAATGGGCATGTCGAGCTTAATGGAAAAAAACTCACCGGAGGATCTCGAACAGAAGACGATCCAGAAGGTGTCTATAAGGGCGGTAACGATACCTATGTCCTCAGCGGAAACACGCTAACCATCAATGGCGGTTTAGTAATTGAGGAATACACGAAGAGCTCAAACGACCTGGGTATCGAACTCAAAGATGAGGACGAAGAAGAGGATGAGGATCCCTCAACACCGTCTATTGATGACGCTGAAAATACCACTTCGCCGCTCATTCTGGACTTGGACGGCGACGGTATCGAAACAACGAGACTTCTCAATTTCTTCGATCATGACGGGGATGGCTTTCAGGAAAAGACAGGCTGGGTAGGCGCTGGAGATGGTTTTCTTGCCAGAGACTTGAATGGTGACGGCAACATTAACTCCGGTTTGGAGTTGTTCGGCAATAATACCCAACTGGAGTCTGGCGCAAAGGCCGAAAACGGGTTTCAAGCCCTGGATGATCTGGATAGCAATGAAGATGGTGTTATTTCCAGTGAAGACAGTGCGTGGGCCGAACTGAGTGTCTGGAAAGACAGCAATGGCAACGCAGCAGTAGATGATGGTGAGTTGTTGTCTCTGGACGAGCACGGGATCGCCAGCATCAATATCGATTACACGGATAGCAGCGTCGTCGATGCTCATGGCCATCAGCACCGTCAATCATCCAACATGATCATGACGGACAACACCGAACGTCAGGTTTCCGATGTCTGGTTCCAGGTTGACCACGCTCAGCGTCTGCAAGCCGAAACAAACCTTTCCGACGATATTCTAAGCCTCCCGGATGCGCAGGGCTTTGGCAAGGTGGCTGACCTTCGAGCCGCCATGGCGGGAAATGAGACTCTAAAAGCTATGGTCGCGGACTATGTGGCCGAAGATGACTCCTTAAATCGGCACGCCATGATCGAAAGTCTGGTCTACGAGTGGGCGGGCGTTACGGATGTCGATCCTAATAGCAGGGATCCGTCTCGCATCTACGGTCACGTTATGGACGCCAGACAGCTAGAAGCGTTGGAAGCCCTGGTTGGTAGAGACTACGTCGGAATTTGGTGTTGGGGAGAAAAGGATCCGAACCCTCATGGAAACGCTGCGCCTAAGCTGATCGCAGAATTCAACAAATTTGCTGATTTTTTTGAAGCTCAGCTCGTGGCTCAAACCCAGTATCAGGAGGAATTCTCCTGGATTCACGCAGGATTCAATACGAACGGAAAAAGCTTCATTGGTGATTTCGGTGCGTTCGAATCTCTGATTCTTGATCTCGAAAACCAGGGGGATCTCAATAAAATTTCTGGTCTGGTTGATATCGCAAGAGGGCTGGGAGCCTATTCCTCACGGTTTAGAGACAACCTGTCAGGGAGTTTTTCGGCAATCATAGCCGAGAAGCCGGTGCTGGCGGAGTTGTTGGATGGATCGTTCATTGAGGGAACGGAAGGTGGCGATAACCTCAGGGGTAGTAACGACTCCGACGTTTTGCAGGGAAAAGCTGGTGACGACTTTTTGTATGGAAACCGAGGCAATGATGTCTATTTCTTTCAGGAGGGGGATGGTTTTGATCGAATTCTTGATTCTGATGGCATTGACTCGATCAGGCTTGGTGCCGGTTACGCTTCTGACAAAGTAAAGATATCGCGCGACGCAACGACGTTGTGGATTACCAGGCTCACGGAAAGCGGTTCGCCCAGTAATGACCAAATTCAAGTAGATAACTTTTTCAACTTCGATGGAACGTTAGATTCTCCCATTGAGAGCATCATATTCGACGAGGGAGAAACGTGGGATCTGGCCAGAATACAGCAGGAGATCTTGGGAAGTATAGATCTTGATGATAATGACATATACGGGAGTGAAACTGGCGATCAGTTAAACGCTCTCGCGGGCAATGATGTGGTTTGGAGCTATGCCGGAGATGATGTGATTGATGGCGGCGACGGTGACGACCAGATCAATGCCGGAACCGGAGACGACACACTAGTCGGTGGCGAGGGAGATGATTCCCTTCTTGGGGATGAGGGTAACGATGAATACCTATTTTCCGCCGGCCATGGTCAGGATGTCGTTAACAATTACGATGAAAATGACGCATCAGTCGATCGTATTCGATTTGATGAGACTATTAATTCGAATGACGTCACCTTGGAAAGAAGTGGAAATGATTTGCTCGTTTTCACTCAAGCGGATGACCAGATACTGGTTCGTTCCTTTTTCGAAGAGAGTGGAAACAGCGCTTTTGCCCTGGAGGGTATCATTTTCAGCGACGGCACTGCCTGGGACAAAGATTATATCCTTGATGCGGTGAAGGTGGTTTCTGAGGGAGACGATGTTGTCATTGGCTATGACACCAAGGATGACGTTATTGATGCTCTGGGTGGCAATGACAGGGTTTATGGTCATGCAGGTAGTGATGTTCTTCGTGGTGGCAATGGGAATGACAGGCTTTACGGCCAGGATGGCAATGATCAGCTGTATGGCGGCAATGACACTGACAAGCTTTACGGCGGCGAAGGCGATGACGAATTATTTGGAGATGGCGGGAACGACTCGTTAAACGGTGATGATGGTGACGATTATCTGCATGGGGGGGATGGCGATGACACCCTTACCGGTGGTCGGGGCCATGATCGCCTTTTTGGTGGAGATGGCAACGACAGAATGATCGGTGGCCGTGGTGACGATGTCTACTATTTTGCGCAGGGCGGCGGTGTCGATCACATTGTAGACCAACAAGGCGAGCTGACTATTTATGTGTCCAACCTTGATCCCGAGGAGGCCGTATATCGTCGTCAAGGCACACACCTTGTGATTACGTTTGCCAATAACCCGGAATCAGACGCAATTTACATAGACGACTGGTTTGATCCTGTGTCCTATTTTGCGTTTTCGGGTTTCTCCATCGGCATGAGCAATGGCGCCGCTTTCTTTATGGACTCATACGCTATTCAAGCCGCGACGATGAATGCGACAGAGCTGGACGATTCTTTGTTCGGTAACGCAGATCATAACTATATCGAGGGTTGGGGCGGAAAAGACGCCATTTACGGTTTGGATGGTGATGATACGTTGCGGGGCGATGGCGGTGATGATTCGGTTTTCGGTGGCGAGGGAAATGACGACATCGAAGGCGGAACAGGTGATGACGCACTCTCTGGCGGAGCTGGGGATGATGTCTACCGCTTCAGCAAAGGCGACGGGAACGACTCCATCCGCGACGCCTCGGGCCAGGACCGAATTGAATTCATGGATGTTGATTCGAGCGAGGTCGTGGTTCGCAGAGAGGGCAACCATATTCGCATCGCCGTTCCTTCCAGTGGCGACTCTGTGCTGGTTGAAAATCAATTCAACGGTACTGCGACGAACGCCCAAGCCACTAGCCTGGAAACCGTAGAATTTGCCGATGGCGTCAGCTGGAACTTTGATGATCTGGTTGCGAACGCGATCGAAGGAACCGAAGCGGATGACGTTATCCAAGGCTTCAGCAGTGACGAGTCAATCAATGGCGCCGCCGGCGCGGATGAGATTTACGGCCACGAAGGCGCGGATACGATCCTCGGCGGCACGGGCAACGACGAGCTGAACGGTGGCTATGGAGCGGATACGCTGGAAGGCGGCGAAGGTGCCGACACGCTCTATGGTGGTCAGGACGACGACATTCTCTTGGGCGATGCCGGTAACGATGAACTGCACGGCGGCAACGGCGACGACGAGCTGAGCGGCGGTGACCATGCCGATGACCTCTTCGGCGACTCGGGCGCCGATACGCTGTCCGGCGGCGCAGGAGATGATGTCCTCCACGGCGGCAGCGGTGACGACACACTGAACGGTGACGCCGGAAATGATGTCCTGTTCGGCGATGGTGGCTCTGACACTCTGAATGGTGGCGTCGGTAACGATGAGCTTTACGGCACCGGTGAGCTCTCAGGTGGAGAGGGTGACGACTACCTGGAAGGCCAGGGTCTTCTCAATGGTGGCTCTGGCAACGACGAGCTTCATGGCCAGGGCTCCGATACGCTGCTGGGTGGATCGGGCGACGATATCCTGATCGCCAATACCGACCCCTGGCAGGAAACCAGCAATGTCCTGGAAGGCGGTACCGGTGCCGATCAGCTGTTTGGCTCCTACGGTAACGATACCTACCGCTTCAACCTGGGGGATGGTCAGGACATTCTGATCGAAACCCCCGAGGGTGAAGCGTACAGCAACATTGCGCCTTCCGATGACACGCTGGAGTTCGGGCCGGGTATTGCTGCGGAAGACCTTGCCTTTACCCGGGTAGGGAAAGACCTGCAAATCAGCCATACCAATGGCACTGACGGAATCCTGGTTAAAAACTGGTTCCAGGAGCCGACCAATCACTACAAGGTCAATCACTTTGTATTTGCAGACGGAACCGAATGGTCCGCTCTGGACGTGGAAGAAGCCTCTGTCACGGTAGGTACCGATAGCGCGGATACATTGCTTGGCTACCGGGATCTGAATGAAGAAGTCTTTGCCGGCGACGGTGACGACGAGGTCTGGGGGCGCGCAGGGGATGACGTACTCCATGGCGAAGCCGGTGATGATTACCTGGACGGCGAAGAGGGAGATGATCACCTGATTGGCAGTTCAGGGGCTGATAACCTGGTCGGTCGTGC
>Ga0209300_1001304_pt1 | contig 10140 bp, 10 predicted proteins | sample Shrwel_input2_RT_FD_187535 | JGI IMG/M metagenome (GOLD analysis project Ga0209300, IMG submission 187535) | Subsurface microbial communities from deep shales in Ohio, USA - Utica-3 well 1 S input2 RT (SPAdes) (version 2) ... | reverse complement strand
GTTCTACTAATCATTCAATCAAAACAGGAGGTTTTTTATTTTCAGGATTATTTTATATAGATTATTTTACAAATAAAAGGTAAAATCTTTTTTTTAGAGAAGAATATAATATAGGTACTTTAAGAAAATCTATTCTGAGCTAAATTAGCAGATATAATTTGAGAGGAGTTTTAGAAATGAAAGATAAGTTTCTAAAAAAAGCTGATGATTTAAGCAGAACAGAGAAAAGAAGGGTTTCTAATGAGCGGGCAGAAGAGTTAAAAGGTAGAATTGATGAATATTTGAGAGCTAGAGAAGAAATTGTGTTTGCTGAGAATGTTGAGGAAGATTTTCTCAAAAATAGAGATCAGATTTTAGAAGTACTCAATGCTGATTTAAGTGATTGGAATAACTGGCACTGGCAGCTGCAGAATAGAGTTAATTCAGTAGAATTATTGCAGAAAATATTTGATATAACTGAGTCAGAAGTAGCTGAGATAAAGAAAGTAGAGAAAAAATATCGCTGGGCTGTTTCTCCTTATTTTCTGGCTCTAATTGATTGGAAAGACAAAGACTGTCCAATACGTAAGCAGGCAATACCTACACTGTCTGAACTTGAGATTAATGATAGCTTAGCTGATCCAATGGCAGAAAAGCTTACTAATCCGGCTGGAGCTATTACAAGACGTTATCCTGATCGTTTGATAATTAATTTAACCAATGTCTGTGCTTCATTTTGTCGACACTGTCAGAGAAGACGAGCTATTGGTCAGGTAGATCGTCACTGCAGTAAAAATAAGATTGAAGAAAGTATTGATTATATTAGAGAAAATGAAGAAATTAGAGATGTCTTATTGACTGGCGGTGATCCATTAACTTTAGAAAACAAGAGATTAGAGGAGATTTTAAACAGTTTAAGAGAAATTGAGCATGTAGAAATTATAAGAATCGGGAGCAGAGTTCCAATTACCATGCCGCAGAGAATCACAGATAAGTTAATTTCTATGCTTAAAAAATTTCAACCTCTTTATATTAATTTACAGATAAACCATCCAAAAGAATTAACTAAATTAGCTTCTAGAGCGATTACTAAACTTGCTGATGCAGGAATTCCACTCGGTAATCAGGCAGTTTTATTAAAAGGAATTAATGATAATCCACATCTTATGAAAGCTCTAAATCAAGAATTGTTAAAAGTTAGAGTTAAACCGTATTATATATTTCATGCTAAAAGAGTTATTGGAACAGGTCATTTTCGAACTTCAGTAGATGCAGGAATTGAGATTATGGAATATCTGCGCGGTTATACTTCTGGAATGGCTATTCCTCAGTTTATTGTTAATGCCCCATTAGGTCTGGGGAAAACTCCAATTAACCCTCAATATGTTATTTCTAGAGGACCTGATTATCTAGTTTTAAGAACCTGGGAGGGTAAAATTGTAAAATATAAAGACAGATGAATTTGAGTTAGGTGGTGAGGTTCACATTTTCTCATTTTTATTATTTGCTTTTATTATTATTTATTAAAGAATGAGGTGAAGAACATGACTTTGTTAAAGAGTGTTAATTTATATCAGATTATAAATATTGAAGGAAAAATTGAAGTAGAAAGTCTGCTGAAAAGTGAAAAAAAATTATTTTTAGATAAAAATGAGATTCAGGATTTTGCTGCTGCAGGTGATATTCTATTATTAGTTAAAAATAATAAAGCTGATAATTTAGAAAAGGAAAAAGCGATTTCTTATCCTGTCAAAAAAATTAAAGGTCGGTTTTCCGATGTTAAAGAATATATCTATCTTAAAATGAAAGTTTTATATGATTTTAACCTCCACTATCTTGGCAAAAAAGAAATAGAAGCAGTGGAAAAAGATTCAGCCCACATTCAATTTGAAAACTTAATGGATCAAAAACGAGCTGAAATTGAAAAATTGATAACATATAATGCTGACGAAAGAGTTGAGCCCTTTAATCACACTAATTATAAAGTTTCCGCTATCTTAAATTCAAAAAAGATCTTCAGGCAGGAAATTGGAGAAAAATTTGACTGGGGCTGGAGTCTTATGGAAATCTATCAGCTTGATGAGAAGAATTTTGTAAGTTATAAACAGAGCAGTTATTTTCGAGAAAGACAGCGGGGAGAGTTTTTTGAGATTAGCAAAAAGGCAGTAGATTTTATGAGAACTTTTGCAGACGATAAGGATGATTTTTTAGATTAAAAAGTACTTTTTTGACTATTTAACCTTGAAATATGATATAATAGTCTTGAGGTGAGCAATATGAATAAATACCAAAAAGCTGCTGAATTGATAAAGAACTCAAAGCATACAACAATATTTACAGGTGCTGGTGTTTCAGTGGAAAGTGGTGTACCGCCTTTTAGAGGTGAAAAAGGTCTCTGGAATGAATATGATCCAATAATTTTAGACCTTAAAAACTTTTACAAACATCCGGAAGCAAGCTGGGTTACTATAAAGAAAATATTTTATGATTATTTTGGCAAAGCTGAGCCTAATGCGGCTCATAAAGTTATTGCCCGCCTGGAAAAGGATGGTTATGTTAAAGCTATAATTACTCAGAATATAGATAATCTGCATCAGGAAGCAGGCAGTAAAAATGTATTTGAATTTCATGGTAATTCACGTTGTTTAGTCTGTACTGAATGTGGGGAAAAATATCCTGTAAATGATGAGATACTTTCAGAACTTCCCCCGAAATGCAAAGAGTGTGGTGAAATTTTAAAACCAGATTTTGTTTTTTTTGGTGAAGCAATACCTGAAAGAGTAGAAAAACTTTCTTTTGAAGAAGCTGAAAAAGCAGATTTGTTTATAATTATTGGCTCAACTGGCGAAGTTCAGCCTGCTTCGTTAATTCCTGTAGTTGCAAGGAGTAAAGGGGCAAAGATAGTTGAAATCAATATTAAAAAATCGAACTTTACTGATGATATTACAGATCTTTTTATTCAAAAGAAAGCAGCTGAGGCTATGAAAAAAATCGAAGCAGAACTTTATAAATTGAACTAAACTCTCTATTTCTGGACAAGTTTTGATAAGATTTGATAGACACAGATTTTTAACTATAATTATAAGGAATAAAAAATCCTCAGCTTTTTAAGGCTGGGGATTATCTTCGTACAGAGCTATATAAGGTAAATTTCTATACTTTTCCTGATAGTCAAGACCATATCCAATCACATAATTATCTTCAATTTCAAAGCCGGTATATTGGATGGGCAAATCCAGCAGTTTATCATCTTCGATATGGAGTAGAGTACAAATGCTGATACTTTTTGGGTTACGGGCGCCCAGGTTTTTAAGCAGATAACTGTGAGTTAAACCTGTTCTAATAATATTTTCAATGATTAGAACATCTTTGCCAGCTATACTGAATTCTAGATCTCTGGTCACTCTAATAATGCCGGAGTTATCTTCATCAGCATAGTGATTTAACTCTAAAAAATCAAGTTTAAGTGGGAAATCAAGTTTACGGCTCAAGTCAGTCATAAAATAAAGAGAACTTGTTAAAATAGTGACTAAAACTACTTCTTTATCCTTAAAATCATGGTTTAACTGAACTGCCAATTCATCAATTCTTGAGGCTATTTCTTTTTCTGAGATGACGATTTTTCCTAAATTGCTGCTCTCCATTTAATTTTCACTCCTATCCAGCTCAAATTTTTCTGCAAGCTGTTCAAAATCTTTTTTATAAACAATTTTTATTTTAATATGGGGGTAGAGCTCCTGCAGGAGCCTGACCTTTTTATTTTTCTCTGTTGTATATTTTCTTTTCATTGTGGTCAATTCTACATAAGTATCATGTTCTGTTAGATAAAAATCTGGTCTAAAGGCCATTATCACATTTCCATCTGGATCCCATTCAAGAGGGAATTCACTTGGCTCATATTCCCATTTAAGATGATGCATATCCAGTATTTTAGCAAATTCTTTTTCACTTTCATGGCCAAAATTTCGCTGGCTGTTATTATTTATTTCTTTAGTTTCAGTTTGGTCTTCTTGATTATCAGCAAGCGGTTTGGGGTTTTCTTTTTTGAGATCTACCAGGTTCATTAAAACAGATAGGCTCTCTTCTAAACTGAGTCCATCTTTATTTAAAGTCAGGTGATAAAGAGTTGTTTCTTCCCAATCCTGCTCATGAATACGCCAAACATAGCGCCGGTGTTTGCGGTCAGCTAATTCAAGTTCACGGGCAGCTTCTTTTCTATGCAGACCATATTTCTCTTCTAATTTTTTTATTCTATATTTTTGGGAAGCAACAATTTTAAAATGAAGAGCATAGGGGTTATTTTTAAATATTATCTGTGAGCCCAGCCCCTGGATAAGCAGATCTTTATTTTCAGCTTCTTTTTTTAGCCTCTGAGCAATATAATCAGCAAAGCTGATCTGTTCTTTTTTTTCGGCTTTAGGATTGATGATTTTAGTATAAAATTTTGAACTCTGCTCCAGCATATGCAGCTGATGTTCATCTGCAACTTCAGGCAGCCAGTTTTCTAGGACAAAGCTGCGGTTAATTAGCTTTAAGCCGAGATGATTGGAAAGCTCTTCTGCAATCACTTCTCCTCCACTTGCTGTCTGTCGTGAAATTGTTATTATCTGCATCAATGACACCTTCTTTCTTTAACTATATTATAGCATAAATAGCAGCGATAGACTATGTTGATTATAAAACTAAGTGAAATTTGGGGTGTACAAAGCAGAATAATTAATTAACTCAAAATTTTTAAAAAAATAAAGGATTTTTCCTGATTTTAACTAATATATAAGTATAAGATGAAGAAAATTTTACAGTACTTTATTTATTAATAGGGGGTATTTTATGAAAACACTAGCATTAATTTTAGCCGGTGGAAGAGGAACTAGACTTGATATTTTATCAGCACATAGAGCTAAACCAAGTGTACCATTTGCAGGAAAGTTTAGACTTATTGATTTTGCTTTAAGTAACTGTGTTAATTCTGGCATTTATAATGTGGGGGTTTTAACTCAGTATTTACCATTATCCTTAAATAATCATATAGGCATTGGAAAACCATGGGACTTAGACCGCAGATTAGGTGGAGTTACAATTCTGCAGCCCTTTAGAGGCAAACCTGGAACAACAGACTGGTATGAAGGAACAGCTCATGCAATTTATAAAAATATGAGTTTTATAAAGAATAAAGATCCGGAGGATGTTGTTATTTTATCCGGTGACCATGTATATGAGATGGATTACAGCAAGATGGTTGATTATCATAAGGAAAAGGGGGCTGATTTAACAATAGCAGCTCAACCGGTTCCTTATGAAGATGCAAATCGTTTCGGTATTTTAGATTATAATGATGATATGAAAATAACTGATTTTGTGGAAAAGCCGGATAATCCACCAAGCAACCTGGCTTCAATGGGAATTTATGTTTTTAAAAAAGAAGTTTTATTAGAAGTACTGGAAAAATACTGTTCTGAAAAAGATTCCGACTTTGGTCATCATATCATACCACCAATGATTGAAAAAGAAGGTGTTTATCTCTACAAATTTGATGACTACTGGAAGGATGTAGGTACACTTGCAGCTTACTGGGAAAGCAGTCTGGAATTAACTGATCCAATTCCAAGTTTAAATTTATATAATGAGGAATGGAAACTGCACACCAGAAGTGAGGAAAAACCTCCAGTTAAATTTGGTAAAGAGGCCTGTGCTTCTAAGAGTCTGATTTCAAATGGGTCAATAATTAATGGAGTTGTAAAAAATTCTATTATCAGTCCTGGAGTTTATGTTGAAGAAGGGGCAGTAGTTAAAGATTCGATTATTTTTAATGATACCACAATTAGAAGTAATTCTGTTGTAGAAAAAGCTATAATTGATAAAGAAGTAGAAATTATGGCTAATTGTAAAATTGGTTATGGTGATGATTTAACTCCAAATAAAGATAAGCCTGATCTTTTAGAAAATGGCTTAAATGTGATAGCGAAAAGAGCTACAATTCCAGAAGGAACAACTATTGGTAGAAACTGCAGGATCTTCTCTTATGTAGGAGTAGATGATTTTGGCAGCAAAGAAATTCCAAGCGGCAGCACAATCACTTCTGATATTGGAGAAAAAGTTGCAGCTGGAGACGCAGATCATGTAAGAGAATTAAATACTAAAAAAATTGAAGAATAGATAGGAAACAAGCATAAATTAAGGCTCCCTTCTTAATCGAGGGGAGCTATTTTATTTATTGCAGATTTTGTGCTAAAATTAAGTTAGTTAGATTTAATATTTTAACAGGAGATGATTATTATCAAAGTTAAGTGGTTAGGAAATTCGGCACTATTAATTAAGGATGAGAAAAACATTGTTATTGATCCCAGCTTCAAGTTGGAAAATGATTTTGAGGCAGATATTATATTGATTACTCATGAACATGATGATCACATTAATTTAGATGATCTGGCAGTAATAAGTAATGATCAGACTAAAGTTTATGCTCCTCAATCAGTTTATGATAAATTTGATCTTGAAGGAGAAGTTGTAAAAGCAGGTGATGTTATAGAATCCGAAATTAAAGTCTTAGATGTTGACTGCTATAATTCAGAAGAGTCTGTAGCGTATTTTTATAAAGGTTTATATCAGACTGCAGATGCCTCAGACTATTCGGATCCAGGAGAAGAGATTGAGCTGCTTTTTACAGCCTGCTTTAATGACCATTTTTCCGATTATCTGGAAAAAGCAATTAAACTCAATCCAGTAATGATAGTCCCCTATCATTATGATCCGGAAGAAAGACAGGAACTACTGCAGGCAAAAGGCTTATCCAGTAAATTCGAACAAATTGGATGTGAATCTAAGGTTATAGAAATTGGCGAAGAATTAGAATTTTAATAGCCTGGTTTATTTATAATCAAGTTTTAACAAGATTTTACAGTACTTTTACAAAACAGGAGGTAATAATTATGGAAGCAGAATTGAAGCGAAAGAGACTTGTTCTTGTTTCCAATGGTGAGCCATATAAACATGTATATCAGGATCAGGAAATAAAACAGGAAAAACTTGCGGGAGGACTTACAACCGGCCTGGACCCGATGATGCAGGAAGACGACGGACTCTGGATTGCCTGGGGTCGAGGAGAAGCGGATTTTGAAGTAGTTGATCAGGACAACAAAGTTAAGGTGCCTGATGAGGATGGTTATACATTAAAGAGAATTAACTTGAGTGAAGAAGAAAAAAATGGGTTTTATTACGGATTTTCAAATGAGGTGATGTGGCCGATCAGCCACACATTTATTTCAAAAGCCAATTATAAAAAAGAATACTGGGACAGTTATAAAATGGTAAACAAGAAATTTGCTGATAATATTTTAGAAGAGCTTCAGGAAGATGATTTAGTCTGGATTCATGACTATCATTTAGCATTAGTTCCTGGATTACTGGCCGACAGTGATGCTAAAACCTCACTCTTCTGGCATATACCCTGGCCTGCCTGGGAAGCTTTTAGAACTATTCCCTGGCGGGAGGAAATTTTAGAAGGAATGCTGGCAGCTGACTTTCTGGCTTTTCATACTGATTCTTTTGTTTATAATTTTATCGACTGTGCTAAAAAGTTAGGAGCAGAGGTAAACTTTTCTACCAGAGAAATTTATTATCAGGGTTCAAAAACTAGAGTAGAAAGTATTCCTCTGGGTATAGATTATCAGGGTTTCCATCAGCTTGCAGAGGATGAAGAATATCTTAAAAAGGCAAGAAATATTAAAGAAGATTATGCTACAAAAAAGCTTGTTTTTGCAGTTGATAGACTGGATTATACTAAAGGAATTGAAGAAAGATTGGATGGTATCGATAGATTTTTTGAAAAATATCCAGAATATCAGTGTAGGGTAACTTTTGTTCAGCGGGTTGCTCCCAGCAGAACTGGAATTGAAGAATATCAGCAGATGAAAGAAAGAATAGAGAAAAAGGTTGCAGAAATCAATGGTAAATATCAAAAAGATAGATGGCAGCCAGTTAAATATTTTTACGGCTCAGTTCCTCAGGAAGAGCTGCTGCCGTATTATAAGGCAGCCGATTTAGCATTAATTACTGCTTCAATTGATGGGATGAACCTGGTGGCTAAAGAATATCTGGCAGTTCAGGATTCGGGAGTACTTTTGCTTTCGGAGTTTGCTGGAGCAGCTGAATATCTTGATAGCGCAATAAAAGTAAACCCGTATGATGTTGAAGCTGTTGCCGATAGTATTTATCAGGGCCTCGAAATGCCTGAATCAGAGAAAAGAGAACGACTAGAAAAAGCTCAGGCTGATCTTAAAGAATATGATATTAACTGGTGGCGAGATTCTTTCTTAGAAAAGTGGATTGATTGTTATGAATAATAAATATGTTCTGGATGAGCAGAACTTGAATAAAATTACAGGTAGTCTAGATAAGGCAGAGAATATATTGCTTTTTCTTGATTATGATGGAACCCTGGCTCCTTTTAAAGTTGATCCACTTTCTGCCTTTGCTTTACCGGAGATAGAGAGCAGTTTAAAAAAATTAGAAAAAAGCCAGAAGTATCATTTAAGTCTGGTTTCTGGGAGGCAGTTAAGTGAGTTAAAAAAGATGATCGACTTAAATCGCTGTCATTATGCGGGAAGTCATGGCTTAGAAATAGAGATGTCCTTTACAGAGGGAGTAATTTATCCCCATCAGAATAAAGAGTTTGATGTTTTAAGCAGGAAAAATTATCAAAAAAGCAAAGAAAAATATTCAAAAACCGATGGGGTTCGAGTGGAAGATAAGGGTTTTGGACTGGCTCTGCATTTTGATTCTGAAAATGAACAGACAGAAGAGGAAAAAGAGCTCCAGGCCTTATTCGAAAATACCGCCTATCAGGTCCTTTCCGGCAGGAAATTGGTTGAAGTCAGGCCAGAAGGCTGGGGCAAGGGAAAGGCTGTCAATTATATTAGTGATCAGATCAAAAGAAATCTAGATATAGAAAATATTTTGAGGGTTTATATTGGTGATGACCGGACAGATGAAGATGCTTTTGAGGTCATAAAAGATGGAATTACTATTTATGTTCAGAATGAAGATGACTTAAATACAACAGCAGAGTATTATCTTAAAGACCCAAAAGATACAGCAGAATTATTAAAAAAAATTGCAGGAGAACTTTAAATCCCCTGCATTTTTTTATGTTTTTCCAGATGATTTTACAGATTATGAAATTCCGGTTTCAGATTACTAAAAGTTGTGAGCTTTTTAAACCCAATTTCTTTAAGCCGGGAAATTGTATAATTGAATTTTTGAGTTATGTCTTCTGTATTGTGACTGTCAGATCCAATAGTTAGAATTTCCCCGCCGAGATGATAATATAATTTTAAAATTTCAAAACTGGGAAGTGGGTTTTTTCCATCAATGCGATAGCCGGAAGTATTAACCTCTAGACCCCGATCATTTTTGATAATTATTTCTAAAATTTCTCTGATCAAATCAGCAGCCTCTTTGTTTTCCATTAGATCTGGCTGGCTTTCAAAATCTCCATAGCGGCGGATAATGTCCAGATGACCAATCACACTGTAGCTATCATAATTTTGGACTACTTTAAGTACAGTTTTTAGATAGTTAATATAGGCTTCCCACTGGCTGTAACCTTCAAAAAAATCACCATTATATAAATCAGCGTTTTCAGCAGTATGAAAAGAGCCGATTACAAAGTCAAAATCATCAGCCAAATACTGCTCAGTTTCTTCAAAAATATGCGACTGCAGGCCCATTTCTATCCCTTTTTTAATTTTCAGTTGGCCCTTATATTTTTGCTGAAACTTTTCTATTTCTTTTAAATATTTTTCTTTATCTATTAAAAATTCAATTGTGTCATCCTGATAATCAAGGTCATGGTGGTCGGTAATTGCTATTTCGTCCAAACCCAGATCAATTGACGCCTGACAGAGATCATCCATTGTCATCTCAGAGTCAGCAGAAAATTGAGAGTGCAGATGATAATCAAACAACATATTTTGCCTCCTCGGTATTGTTGTATATAATTTAAAAGATCTATTTTAAGTTTGAAATAAATATATTTGTTCTTATCATAGCACAACTGCCGGGAAAAATAAATTTAAAATTAATTTTAACAGGTTAATGTTTCTAAAAGATTAATTTTGTGTTAACTATTGGCAAATTATTTGCAGTTAAATCCTTGACAAT
>Ga0209300_1001303_pt1 | contig 10140 bp, 8 predicted proteins | sample Shrwel_input2_RT_FD_187535 | JGI IMG/M metagenome (GOLD analysis project Ga0209300, IMG submission 187535) | Subsurface microbial communities from deep shales in Ohio, USA - Utica-3 well 1 S input2 RT (SPAdes) (version 2) ... | reverse complement strand
ACATTCTCGCGCGTCTGGTGGTGGCCGCCGATGGTCGTTTATCGGTGACGCGGCGACTGGCGGGGCTCTCCGCGCAGATTCACGACACTGGCCAGCGTCTGCTGGTGCGCCGCATGGCGCATGCGCGGCCACATCGGGAAGTGACCTGGTCATGGTTCCACGGTGAGCGAGGCTTGGCATTGCTGCCGCTGGCGGGCGATACCGCGTCGCTGGTGATGACGCTCCCGCCGCACGACGCCGAGCGGCTCAAGGCGTTGTCGTCGGACGCATTCGCGGCGGAGGCGACGCGCCTTTACCAGAGCAGTGTGGGTGAGATGAGCTGTCGTGGCGCGTTGCACGATTATCCGCTCTCGGTCAGTCGTGCCGAGCAACTGGTCGCCGATCGCGTGGCGCTGGTGGGCGATGCGGCGGTAGGGCTGCACCCGGTCACGGCGCATGGCTTCAACGTCGGGTTGGCCAGTGTGCGTCGGCTGGTCGATGCGCTGACGCATTACGACCAGGCGGTGGAGGATGTCGGGGCGCCGTCGCGGTTAGCGCTTTATGCGCGGCACCATCAGCGTGCGATCCTGCCGCTGTGGCATGCCTCGCGCGCCCTGGTGACGTTGTACGGAGATACGCGGCCTCCGGCACGTCTCGTGCGTCACTTGGCACTGGGCGCCGCACGCCGGGCTGCGCCGCTGCAATGGCTGATGGAAAGCTATCTGGCGCGCCATTGAGACTTTCTCGCCACGCTGCACATGGGCGTTACCAACGTAAGCCCCTCTAGCGAACTTGTGCCGTACCGTCAACATCTATGCGGGCCTTCCAGTTTGTACTACCATATATGGTGTATTGAGACGCGGTGCTTGAGAGGGCGGCGCGTCATTTCTGAACGATATTTGTACCTTCGATTTCTTCTTTTCGAAAACAAAGGCTTATCATTCTCATGAGCATTAAGATTTACAGCAAGCCGGATTGCATGCAGTGCCACGCCACCTATCGCGCCCTCGACAAGCAGGGGCTCGACTACACGGTGGTGGATGTCAGCGTGGACCCCGAAGCGGTACGGACCGTCGAATCGCTGGGCTATCGCCAGTTGCCGGTGGTCGTGGCGGCGGAGTCTCAGCATTGGTCAGGTTTTCGTCCCGAGCTGATTCGCCAACTCGCGTGAGAGGAAGGGGGCAGCATGCGTGATGTAGTGTACTTTTCCACGCAATCGGGCAATACGCGGCGCTTCGTCGAAAAGCTCGACGTGCCGGCGCAGGGCATCCCGCGTAGCCGCAACGATGCCCCGCTGCGCGTGGAACGCCCCTATATCCTGATCTTGCCGACGTACGGTGATGGTGATCCACGCACGGCGGTGCCGGGGCCGGTGATCCGGTTCTTGAACGACCCCCACAACCGGGCCCTGATCGAAGGCGTGGTAGCCGGTGGCAATACCAATTTCGGTGCCGCCTTCGGCCTGGCCGGTCGCGTAGTAGCGCACAAGTGCCAGGTGCCGTTGCTGCACCGCTTCGAATTGATGGGAATGCCCGAGGATGTCGCCAAGGTGCATAGTTGCCTGGCGGCGGAGATGACAGATGCTGGATGATACCGTGGAAACTACCGAGAATACGTCCTCCGTCGAGCTGAGCCGCGCGACGCAGACGCTGGACTATCACGCCCTCAATGCGATGCTCAACCTCTACGATAACGAGGGGCGCCTGCAACTGCAGGCGGACCGCGAGGCGTCGCGTCAATACTTCCTTCAGCACGTCAACCAGAATACGGTTTTCTTTCATTCGCTGGCGGAAAAGCTCGAGTATCTGGTGGCGGAGAACTATTACGAGAAGGAGGTGCTTGACCAGTACGACTTCGCCTTCATCAAGTCGCTGTTCGAGCGCGCCTATGCCGTGAAATTCCGCTTTCAAAGCTTTCTCGGCGCGTTCAAGTACTACACCAGTTATACGCTCAAGACCTTCGACGGGCGTCGTTACCTCGAGCGTTTCGAGGATCGCGTATGCATGGTCGCCCTGACCTTGGCGCAGGGGGACGAGACGGTGGCTCGGCAGCTGATGGATGAAATCATCCACGGACGCTTCCAGCCGGCCACGCCGACGTTTCTCAATTGCGGCAAGAAGCAGCGCGGCGAGCTGGTGTCGTGCTTTCTGTTGCGTATCGAGGACAATATGGAGTCCATCGGGCGCTCCATCAATTCGGCGCTGCAGCTTTCCAAGCGTGGTGGCGGGGTGGCGTTTCTGCTCAGCAACATCCGCGAAGCCGGAGCGCCGATCAAGCATATCGAGAATCAGTCCTCGGGCATCATTCCGATCATGAAGATGCTTGAAGACGCCTTCTCCTACGCCAACCAACTGGGCGCGCGCCAAGGCGCCGGTGCGGTGTACCTCAACGCGCATCATCCGGACATCTTGCGTTTCCTCGACACCAAGCGCGAAAACGCCGACGAGAAGATTCGCATCAAGACGCTGTCGTTGGGCGTGGTGATTCCCGACATCACCTTCGAGCTGGCCAGGCGCAACGAACCGATGTATCTGTTCTCGCCCTACGACGTCGAGAACGTCTATGGCAAGCCGTTCGGCGATATCAGTGTCACCGAGAAGTACGCCGAGATGGTCGACGACGCGCGTATTCGCAAGACCAAGATCAACGCGCGCGAGCTGTTCCAGACGCTGGCGGAAGTCCAGTTCGAGTCGGGCTATCCGTATGTGATGTTCGAGGACACAGTGAATCGCGCCAATCCGATCGCCGGCCGCATCAATATGAGCAACCTGTGCTCGGAGATCCTGCAGGTCAACACGCCGTCCGATTACGATGCGGATCTGGGCTATGAGCGTATCGGGGAGGACATTTCCTGCAATCTTGGCTCGCTGAACATCGCCAGGACCATGGATTCCTCGGATTTCGGGGCCACGGTCGAAACCGCGATTCGCGGGCTGACGGCGGTGTCCGAGATGAGCGATATCCGCTCGGTGCCGTCGATTGCCGAGGCCAACAAGCATTCGCATGCCATCGGCCTGGGGCAGATGAACCTGCACGGTTATCTGGCTCGCGAGCATATTCACTACGGTAGTGAAGAAGGCCTGGATTTCACCAACCTCTACTTCTACACCGTGACCTATCACGCACTGCGCGCTTCCAACCAGTTGGCCATCGAGCGAGGCGTGGCGTTCGCCGGTTTCGCGGACTCGGACTATGCCAGCGGCGTGTACTTCGACAAGTACACCGAGCAGGCGTGGGGCCCGCGTACCGCGCGTGTTCGCGAGCTATTCGACAAGGCCGGGATTCATATCCCGACTCAGGACGACTGGCGTGCGCTCAAGGCCTCCGTCATGGCGCATGGGCTCTTCAACCGCAACCTCCAGGCGGTACCGCCGACCGGTTCGATTTCCTATATCAACCATTCGACGTCGAGCATTCACCCGGTGGTGTCGAAGATCGAGATCCGCAAGGAAGGCAAGCTGGGGCGCGTCTATTACCCGGCGCCGTATCTCAATGACGACAATCAGGAATACTACCAGGACGCCTACGAGATCGGTCCCGAGAAGATCATCGATACCTATGCTGAAGCCACGCAGCACGTCGATCAGGGCTTGTCGCTGACACTGTTCTTCCGCGATACCGCGACCACGCGCGACATCAACCGGGCGCAGATCTACGCCTGGCGCCGGGGCATCAAGACGCTGTATTACGTGCGTCTGCGTCAGGCTGCGCTGGAAGGGACCGAGGTCGAGGGCTGCGTGTCCTGCACCTTGTAAGGCGAGGGTGACGTACCCGCACGATCGATATCCCCATCGAGATTATCGGTGCGTTGGTGCCCGTACCAGCGCACCGTCGGAACTGAGAGAATCGTCATGACCGCTACCGCCACACCGCGTCATCTGACGCGCGTCGATGCCATCAACTGGAACCGCCTCCAGGACGACAAGGACCTCGAGGTCTGGAACCGGCTGACCGCCAACTTCTGGCTGCCCGAGAAGGTACCGTTGTCCAACGACGTGAGCTCGTGGAACACGCTGACCCAGCAAGAGCAGACGCTGACCATCCGTGTCTTCACCGGGCTCACGCTGCTCGACACCATTCAGGGCACCATCGGCGCGCCGGTGCTGATTGAGGATGCCGTGACGCCTCATGAGGAGGCGGTGTTCACCAACATCAGCTTCATGGAGTCGGTGCACGCGCGCTCCTACAGCTCGATCTTCTCGACGCTGTGCGCGACGCGCGATGTCGACGATGCCTATCGCTGGAGCGAGGAAAATACGCACCTGCAGAACAAGGCCGAGCTGATCCTCAATCGCTATCGCATGGATGATCCGCTGATGCGCAAGGTCGCCAGCGTCTTCCTCGAGTCGTTCTTGTTCTACTCCGGCTTCTATCTGCCGATGTACTGGGCCAGTCGCGGCAAGCTGACCAACACCGCCGACCTGATTCGTCTGATCATTCGCGACGAGGCGGTCCACGGCTACTACATCGGCTACAAGTTCCAGCAGGCGCTGGCCAAGGAGAGCGCCGAGCGTCAGCAAGAGATCAAGGATGCCACCTTCGATCTGCTGCTCGAGCTTTACGACAACGAGGTGCAATACACGGAAACGCTTTACGACGACGTGGGACTCACCGAAGAGGTCAAGGCGTTCTTGCATTACAACGCCAACAAGGCGTTGATGAACCTGGGCTACGAGTCGCTGTTCCCCGGGGCGGCCGAGTCGGTCAATCCGGCGATCCTGGCGGCACTATCACCGGGGGCCGAGGAGAACCACGACTTCTTCTCCGGCTCCGGCTCTTCCTACGTCATCGGGCGTTCGGAGCGGACCGAGGACGAAGACTGGGCGTTCTGAGTCAGCCTCAGCACGTCTCGGTCAACGTCTGCCGTGGCACTGATCGATCAGTCACTCCCGGGTACCCGACACCGGCGCGTGTCGCGGCGCCCGGGAGCGCACGTCCTTCGCTTTCCCCTCCCGGCAATCTTGTCAAAGCGGCGGCTGGCGACCACGCTGGATGCTGATGCGGTGATGGCGCGAATCAGCGCGATCTCCGCGCGCCGGCCGCGCGCGATCACCAGCGGCGGCTGAACTCGAACACCCAGGCAATCACGCCATAGCCATCGCGGGCATCGGTGAACGGCTGGGCCGGGTTGTTCGCCGCTTCGGTCTTGGTCGGCTGGTACTGGATCGCCGACGAGAACTCCCAGCGATCCGACAGCACCTGGCGGATGCCGAGGTTCAGCTCCAGTTCCTGCGTCACGTTGATCGTCGGCGTGACATTGCGGCTCGGTACCGGATTGCGAGCCAAGTTGATGCCGGCAATCAGGCGGGTCTTGTCGGTGAGGTCGTAGGCGGTGCCGAGCGCAAACACGAACTGGTCGCGGAATTCCAGCGCCTGATCAAGCACCACCGACTGCGGCACATTGGCGTTCGCGGTTTCCGGATCGCGGGCGCTCAGGCGCACCGATTTCGCCGCGCTGGACCAGTCCAGCCAGGTCACTTCGGTCGACAGCAGCCACTTCGGCGTCGCTCGCCATGCCACACCGACCCCGAACTCCTGCGGCAGCGCAAAGCCCTTCACACGGGCTTCGCCGTAGCGGACCACGCCCTGATCGATCGCGCCGTAGTTGACGCTCAGCTCACCGCCTTCGAGCTTCAGCTTGTTGATCGACGCGTAGCTGGCGCCGATCGCGACGGTTGGCGTCAGCTGGTACAGCAGGCCGATGCGGCCGTTGTAGCTGACGCCGTCGGCGCCATCGAGGCGCAGGCCGTTGAAGCCGGACGCGGCATCGGAGGTATTCGGGTACAGCTTCTGGCGCAGCGAGGCGTACGACAGGTTGAATGCCGCGCCGAGGCTCAGCTGCGGTGTCAGCTGCCAGCCGATGCCGGTCGCCAGACGGGTGACGCCGAACGTCACCGCATAGGCATCGACGGTGCCGAACGCGGTGTTCAGGTCCTCGTATTCCGAGCCCGAGCCGCCGGCGACGAACATGCCGACGCCGAGCGTCAGGTCCGGCCGCCACAGCTTGCGCGCGTAGCTGGCATTGAGCAGCGCGCCATACGGCTGGTCCGAGCGCTTGCGGCTGTTCAGTGCATCGCGGTGGCTGAAGCCGTTGGTGACGAACGGCTCGATCGAGGCATCGAGCCGCGAACCGGGAATCTGCGTCAGATTGGCCGGGTTGATGGTGACGGCGGCCGTCGAGCCAGGCACCGCGAGATCGGCGCTGCCCATGCCCAGCGACTGTGCGCCAATGCCGGTGACATTCAGGCCGTTGCCAGCCCGCGCAGGGGCACAGGCAAGGCCGGCGGCGGACAGGCACAGCAGGGCCACGGTGCGTGGCAACAGCATGGACATCGAGCGTTTCCTTCCCTTGGCAATGGCGGCCGCCGGGCCGGCGGCCATGCCGACAGTCGCGGTCACGGCGCTGTCGGTTCGAGATGAATGGGACATTTAGTATGGTTCACTACCATTCTCGTGGATAGCCTTGCCGGAAGCGGCGGCGATCCGTGCGGGTCGCTGGCGCCACCGCTGGACCCTCGTCGCTGTTAGCCTCGCGCCCACACGCGGGTCGGCGCTGCAGCGCCGACCTCGCACAACGGCCCGGTCAACGGGCATTGCGTCGAGGAGAACCCCCATGGGTCGAGTACAAGGCAAGGTCGCGCTGGTCACCGGCGCGGCCAAGGGCATTGGTCAAGCCTGCGCGCTGTTGCTGGCGAAGGAAGGGGCGAAGGTCGTGGTCAGCGATCTTGACCGCGCTGCCGGTGAAGCGGTCGCGGCGAAGATCGTCGCCGACGGCGGCGAGGCGCTGTTCATTCAGCAGGACGTCACCGACGAAGCCAGCTGGCCGGCCGCGATTGCCGCGACCGAAGCCCGTTTCGGCGCGCTCCATGTGCTGGTCAACAACGCCGGCATCGCCATTCCCGGCAACGCGGTGGACTGCACGCTGGCCGACTGGCGCAAGACCCTCGCGGTGAATCTGGACGCCGTGTTCCTCGGCACCAAGTACGCGATCCCGGCGATGACCGGCAAGAACGGTTCGATCATCAACATCTCGTCGATCGAAGGCATCATCGCCGACCCGAATCTGGCCTCGTACAACGCCAGCAAGGGCGGCGTGCGGATCTTCACCAAGTCGGCGGCCCTGCATTGCGGCAAGGCCGGCCTGAAGGTGCGCGTCAATTCAGTGCACCCGGGCTACATCTGGACGCCGATGGTCGAGGACTACATCCGCTCGATCGGCGATGTCGACGAAGGCCGCGCCGCGCTCGATGCGCTGCACCCGATCGGCCATGTCGGCGATGCGATGGATGTCGCCTTCGGCGTGCTGTACCTGGCCAGCGACGAATCGAAGTTCGTCACCGGTTCGGAACTGGTCATCGACGGCGGCTACACCGCGCAGTAGCGCGGCACGCGACGGGCTCAGGCCAGTGCGGCCAGCGCCGCTTTCAGGTCGATGCCGGGATCGCCCGGCTCGACCAGATTCAGGTCGTCCAGCACGTGGCGCAGGTGGTCCTGCATCAGTTCGATCGCGGCCCGGTCGCCGTAAGTCAGTGCGCTGCACAGCGCTTCGTGCGCATCCGGCGGGCACGGCGTGGCGCCCTTGCGCTGGAACACCGCGATGATCAGCGACGAGCGCGACACCAGTTCGCGCAGCAGCCGGGCAAGCGTCGGGTTGCCGGCCCGCTCGGCGATGATCAGATGGAACTCGCCGGACAGCTTCAGCATCGCGCGCCGGTCACGCCGCCGCCAGGCCTGCTTTTCGCGGGCCAGGTGCTGGCGGATGGCGCGCAGGTCGGCGTGAGTGGCGCGTTCGAGGAAGCGCGTGACGATGCCGGCTTCGACCAGTCCGCGCGCTTCGAAGATGTCGCGCGCTTCCTGCACCGTCGGCTGCGCGACGACGGCACCGCGGTTCGGCATCAGGGTCACCACCTGCTCGTGCGCCAGCCGCTGCAGTACCTGACGAATACGCGTGCGGCCAAGGCCAAAGATCTCGCAAAGCTTGTCCTCGACCAGCCGGGTGCCGGGCGGCAGGCGGTGGTCGATGATCGCGGCCCAGATGCGTTCGTAGGCTTGCTCGACGCCGCCGCCATCGGCCGCTGGCGCGGCATCCGACGGCATTGGTCGCGCTGGCATGGCGCGTTTTCTGGGGGCTGCGGCGGCGGGCTTGGTGGCAGTCGGCATGTCCTGAGCGAAGATCGGATGGGCTGCGCGTCGCTGCAGTCTGGCATGCGACACGGCCCGTGATGCTCGCCGATTCAGGCCGTCATGTGTCGATCAGGCATCCGGATGGAAGCTCTTGCCGAGCGATGCCGGCTGATTGAGCAGGATGGTCTTCGGATCGCGGCAGATGATCACCAGCACGATGATCGTTGCCGCATACGGCAGCATCGACAGGAACTCGCTCGGTACTTCGACGCCGAAACCCTGCGCGTAAAGCTGCATCACCGTGACGCCGCCGAACAGATAGGCGCCCAGCAGCACGCGCAGCGGTTTCCAGGTGGCGAACACCACCAGCGCCAGCGCGATCCAGCCGCGTCCGGCACTGAGGCCCTCGACCCACATCGGCGTCAGCGCCGTCGACAGGTAGGCACCGGCGATGCCAGCCAACGCGCCGCCGAACATCACCGCGCGGTAGCGGATGGCGATCACCGGTGCACCGATCGCGTGGGCTACCGTCGGCGATTCGCCGCAGGCGCGCAGACGCAGGCCGGCATGGGTGCGGGTCAGGAAATGCTGGACCGCGAAGTACAGCGCGATCGACAGGTAAACCGGCAGGTCGTAGTTCAGCAGCAGCGGGCCGAGCACCGGCAGATCGCTGAGGCCGGCGATGTCGAGCTTCGGCACCCGTTCGATCGGCATGCCGGCGTAAGCGCGCCCGACGAATGCCGACAGGCCGACGCCGAACAGGGTCAGCGCCAGTCCGGTCGCGACCTGATTGGTCTGCAGGCTCAAGGTCAGGAACGCGAACAGCAGCGACAGCGCCGTGGCCGCCAGCATGCCGGCGACGAAGGCAATGGTCAGGCTGCCAGTGGTAATGCCGGCCGCGAACGCGGCGACTGCGCCGACCAGCATCATCCCTTCGACTCCCAGGTTCAGCACACCGGCACGCTCGGTGATCAGTTCGCCGAGCGCGGCGTAGATCAGCGGTGTCGCGGCGATCACCGTGCTGACCAGGATCGGAATCAGATGGTCGAGATTCATGGCGCCACCGCGCGGACGATGCGGCGCAGCCGGAAGCCGATGAACAGGTCGGCCGCCAGCAGGTAGAACAGCAGGCTGCCCTGGAACAGGCCGGTGATCGACGACGGCAGCTGCAGTTCGACCTGTGCCGCTTCGCCGCCGAGGTACAGCAGCGACATCAGCAGCGAAGCCAGCACGATGCCGAACGGATGCAGCCGGCCCACGAAGGCGACGATGATCGCCGCGAAGCCGTAGCCCGGCGAGATCACCGCCTGCAGCAGGCCGATCGGACCGGCGACTTCGCTGATGCCGGCCAGCCCGGCCATGCCGCCGCCAACCAGCAGCGCCAGCCAGATGTTGCGGGTGTCGCTGAAGCCGGCGTAGCGCGCCGCCGCCGGTGCCAGCCCGGCGACCTGCATGCGGTAGCCGGCATGGGTCTTGGCGGTGAACAGCCAGGCGAGCACGGCAAGTACCAGCGCCATGATCAGCGCGCCGGTCACGCGCGTGCCTTCAACCAGCGCCGGCAGGATCGCCGCTTCGGCGAATGCCCGCGACTGCGGAAAGTTGTAGCCGGCCGGGTCCTTCCACGGCCCGTGCACCAGATAGCCGAGCAGCTGCTGGGCGATGTAGACCAGCATCAGGCTGACCAGGATCTCGTTGGTGTGGAAGCGGGTGCGCAGGAACGCCGGAATCGCCGCCCAGGCCATGCCGCCGATGGCACCGGCGAGCATCATCAGCGGCACGGTCAGTGCCCCCAGCGATTCGCTGCCGAACAGTGCCACCGCGCTGCCGGCGATGGCGCCGACGATCAGCTGGCCTTCGGCGCCGATGTTCCAGACATTGGCCTTGAAGCCGATCGCCAGCCCCAGCGCGCACAGCATCAGCGGCGTGGCCTTCAGCAGCAGTTCGCCGATCTCGTAGCTGCCGCCGAACGGCGCAACGAAGAACACGCGGAACGCGACCAGCGGGTCCTGACCCAGGATCAGGAACACGATCAGCCCG
>Ga0209300_1001302_pt1 | contig 10143 bp, 9 predicted proteins | sample Shrwel_input2_RT_FD_187535 | JGI IMG/M metagenome (GOLD analysis project Ga0209300, IMG submission 187535) | Subsurface microbial communities from deep shales in Ohio, USA - Utica-3 well 1 S input2 RT (SPAdes) (version 2) ... | reverse complement strand
GACTCGCTTCGTGATCAGTGCCGGCAACCTGTGCCGCTGGCTGGGCGAGCAGGCTGAGGAGCTCGGCGTCGAGATCTTCCCGGGCTTTGCCGCTCAGGAAACCCTGCATGACGAGGACGGCACCGTGCGCGGCATTCTGGTCGGCGACATGGGCCTGGGCGCCGATGGCGAGCCCAAGGACGGCCACATGCCGGGCATGGAGCTGCGGGCCAAGTACACCCTGTTCGCCGAGGGCGCGCGCGGCCACCTGGGCAAGCGCCTGATCGACACGTTCGACCTGGACGCCGGCAAGGACCCCCAGCACTACGGCATCGGTCTCAAGGAGCTGTGGGATGTGCCCGCCGAGCAGCACGAGCCGGGGCTGGTGCTGCATGGCTCTGGCTGGCCGCTGGACAAGGACACTCACGGCGGCTGGTTTCTCTACCATGCCGAGAACCAGCAGGTAGTGGTCGGACTGATCATGGATCTTTCCTACCAGAACCCCTACCTGTCGCCCTTCGACGAGTTCCAGCGCATGAAGCACCACCCGGTGCTCAGGCAGTATCTGGAGGGCGGCAAGCGCGTGGCCTACGGCGCCCGTGCCATCGCCAAGGGCGGCCTCAACTGCCTGCCCAAGATGACCTTTCCGGGCGGCCTGCTGATCGGCTGTGATGCCGGCACCCTGAACTTTGCCAAGATCAAGGGCCTGCACACCGCCATGAAGTCCGGTCTGGTGGCCGCCGAGAGCGTCTTCGAGGCCTTGAAGGCCGGTGATGACGGCGGCAGTGACCTCCGCACCTTTACCGAGAAATGGGAAGCCAGCTGGGCCTACCAGGAGCTCAAGGAGAGCGCGAGCTTCGGTCCGGCGATCCACAAGTACGGCACCGTGGGTGGCGGCGCCTACAACTTCCTCGACCAGCTCCTGGGCGGCAAGCTGCCCAACGTCCACGACACCACCGCCGATTACGCGGCCCTCAAGAAGGCCAGCGAGTGCGAGAAGATCGAGTACCCCAAGCCAGATGGCAAGCTGTCCTTCGACAAGCCTTCCTCGGTGTTCCTCTCCAACACCAACCACGAGGAAGACCAGCCCTGCCACCTGCGCCTCACCGACCCCGAGGTGCCGGTAAGGGTCAACCTGCCGGAGTATGCCGAACCGGCAACCCGCTACTGCCCGGCCGGTGTCTACGAAATCGTCGAAGACGAGGCCGGCACGCCCAAGTTCCAGATCAACTTCCAGAACTGCGTGCACTGCAAGACCTGCGATATCAAGGACCCGTCCCAGAACATCACCTGGGTGGCGCCGGAAGGCGGGGGGGGCCCCAACTACCCCAACATGTAAGGGAAAGTCTGATTCATTGCTGCGCTCGCGACATGAAGCAGCTCTTTCCCTAATGTGAGATGACGCAATAAAAACGCCCCGCAGGCCACTGGCCTGCGGGGCGTTGTCGTTGAAGGGAGCTCGGCTCGCCTATCACTAGCTGAGTCAGCCATCCCCGGTCGCGACAGGGCGGCCTGGATCGCGAATCCAATCGCTCCAGGAGCCGGCATAGAGGCGCGGCAGCGGACGACCGGCGATGGCGTAGGTAAGGATGTTGTGACAGGCGGTAACGCCGGAGCCGCAGTAGGCGATCAGGCCGTCGGCAGCCTGAGCATCGAGGTCAGCCAGCTCGGCGTTAAGCTTTGCCGCTGGCTTGAAGCGCCCGTCGGCGGCCAGGTTGTCGGCACTGGGTCGGCAGCGCGCGCCGGGAATATGACCAGCCACCGGGTCGATGGGCTCGACCTCGCCGTGAAAGCGCGGCAGGCCCCGAGCATCCACCAGCGCCGAGCGCCCCGGCGTGATGTCGGCGGCGGTCACCAGGGTGCTGTCATCAAAGTTCGGCCGCCAGTCACTCGAGGCAGGCGTGGCCACCTCGCCGGCCTCGAGCGCCCCGCCACTGGCCTGCCAGGCCGGCAGACCGCCGTCGAGCACGCGCACTTCGGCATGGCCCGCCCAGCAGGCCAGCATCCACCAGGCTCTGGCTGCGGCGAGCTGGCCGCCCATATCGTCATAGACCACCACCGGCACATCCGGTGTAATCCCCAACCGCTGGATCACTGCAGTAAAGGCCTCATGGCTCGGCAGGGGATGGCGGCCGCCCTCGCCTGCCGGCGCCGACAGATCGTGTTCCAGGGCCAGATGCTGGCTGCCTGGCAGGTGGCCGTCCCGCCACAGGGCTCGCCCGGCGTCAGCGTCATCGAGCCGGGCACGACAATCAAGCAACAGCGGTGGACGTGATGACGCCTGGGCAGCGGCAAGGGAAGCGCTATCGATCAGCGGTTGGTTCATGCAATGTCTCTCCTGACGTGCTCCTGACGTTCATGAGATGAGTCGCGGCCTACTCGGCGATCGGCGTCGCTGACAGCGGCTCGATGGGGGCACGGCTGGCGATCAGCCGGCGCTTACCGGCCTGAGCGAAGCGTACCTCGATGACAGGGTCTCGCGGGTCGCCCTCGACAAGGTCCACCTCGCCCTCACCGAACACCGCATGCCGCAGACGCTGGCCGACGCTGAAAAAGAAACCGGACGCCGATTCACTCGGGCTGTCGGCCTGGGGGGCAGACGGCTCGGTCCTGACCGTCACCGGAATCGAACGCCCTTGAGCAGTCAGATACCGCTCGGCCAGGGCCGGCTGCTCCACCGCCAGCGGCGCCGGCGACTCGGCGACACCCTCGCCAGACCCAGCGCCCTGCGCATCGCCCTCGTTCAGCGCCTCGGCGAGGCGCTGGCAGTCCTGCCAGGCGGTCTCGGCGATGAAGCGGCTGGGGCGATGCTCGCCGCCGTCATGCAGCATCAGCAAGCGCTCTCGGGCGCGCGTGATGGCGACATAGAAGAGCCGGCGCTCTTCCTCGAGACGCTCGTCGCTAAGCGGATTCTCGCGGCTGTAATGGGGAAAATCTTCCTCGTTGGTTCCCCACAGGGCCACCAGTGGCCATTCAAGGCCCTTGGCGCCATGCACGGTGGTGATCAGCACGCCATCCTCGCGGCTCTCGACCGGTTCGCGCAGCAGGGCAATGAAAGCGTCGGGATCATGGGCTAGCTCGCCGGCCTGTTCGATCAGCACGTCTAGCAGGCGCACGTCCTCCTCGCCCTTCTCGCGGCGCGCCGCAGCGCGCTTCAAGACCTTCTCGGCGTCCAGCCGCTCGACCACATGGGTGAGCAGCTTGGCCGGCGGCCAGGCAGCCAGACGCGGCAGCTCGCAGAGCAGCTCCCAGCGCCGCTTGAGGTTGCGACGCTGCAGGGGCTTCAGGCTTTGCAACAGCGGGTCCTGGCGATCCGGCCAGCACTGGGTCTCGGCCAGACGCAGCGCCAGGGCACCGAGCCGTTCCCGGGCCACGAAAGGCGTGGGCTGGGCAAGCAGTAACTCGAGGTGTCCGGGGTCCCTGAGCAGTTCGGGTTGGCGGGCCAGCATCAGATAGCCGGCCAGGGCCTGGACCAGTGGCAGGCGGAATACGAAGCGGTCGTCCCGGGACAGCCGGAAGGGAATGCCTGCCCGCAGCAGGGTCAGCTGCACCGACACCGACAGCGCCCAACTGCGCACCAGCACACAGCTCTCCGAGAGCATCCGCCCCTGGCGCTGCCAGCCGACGAGCGCCTCGGCGAGCCGCTGCCCGCCCTGCGCCACCTGCAGCGTGGTGAACGGATTCTCGGGAATGGCCAGGCACAGCTGATCCGGGCGACGCCGATTGGCAGCGATGGCGTGGTTGGCGGCCAGCGCCAGGGCATGGCCGTGGCGGAAAGTGGTCGAGAGCGGATAGTCCCGCGCCTCGCCGAAGATGGCAGTGAAGTCGTCGAGCATGGTATCGGGGCGGGCCCCGCGCCATTCATAGATGCACTGGTTGGCATCGCCCACCGCCATCACCGCCGCCGTCTCGCCGGCCAGCAGGGCCAGCAGCCGCTGCTGGGCGGCATTGATGTCCTGATACTCGTCGATGATGACTTCGTCGAGGAAGCCCTGCACCCGCGCCTTGAGCGCAGGCTCCCGCTCGAGTGCCTTGAGCGGGCGATACAGCAGATCGGCGTAGGTCATCTGGTGATGGTCGGCGAGCAAAGCCTCGACGGTATCGAAGGCCTCGACGAAGTGGCCGGTGTCGGCGCCGTAATCGAGATGCTCATGCAGCTCGCTGGGATCGGCAAGTTCGGCCTTGACCAGTTCGCAGAAATGGCCGAATGCCTCCAGGCGGTCGGGCTCCAGGGCATCCTCGAGCCGCGTCTGGTCACCGGCCAGCGTCTGCTGCACGGCCTGGCGCAACAGGCGCTCGCGCTGCCAGTCGGCGGCCAGCAACTGGCGCGGCGCCAGCGCCCCCCAGCGCGTCAGGCTCTGGGTCAGACGGTGGCCCAGCGAGTGAAAGGTGCGCACATCGGGCAGCGGCGTGCCGGCCGGCGCCCGAGCCACCAGCTTGGCGGTAAAATCCTCACGGGCGGCGCGATTGAACATCAGCACCAGCATGCGCCTGGGCGGCACGCCCGTGGCGAGCAGATGCAGCACCCGAGCCACCAGCGTAGTGGTCTTGCCGGCGCCGGCCACGGCGGCCACCCGAGCATGCCCGCCGGGGTGACCGACCACCGCCTGCTGCTCAGAGGTCAGCCTCACGGGCCCTCCTCGGCAAACCGACCCAGCGGCTGCCAGATACCGGCACTCTCGATGCCAAGCTCCTGCTGGAGAGCGCCACCGTCGACGACCGTGTGGCTCTCGGCCTGCTCGACCAGCCGATAATAGACATTGCGGTGCAGCCGCGCCGACAGACCGAAACGCACCGGCACCGAGGGGATATCCCGGTCCAGCCTCAAGCGATGATCGCTATCCAGCGTCAGCCGGTCGCCGACGTTGGTGGTCAGGGTCCAGATGCCGTCATGGTGGTCGGCATCGACGATCAGGAAGGCGCAGTCCTCGACCTTGATTCGCCACTTTTCGACGGGCGTCAGCAGGTAGTGCGCCCCATCGTCCTCACGACGCAAAATGGTCGAGAGCAGTCGCACCAACCGGCCACGGACAATCGGCTCGCCCTCGTGCCACCAGTGGCCGTCGGCACGGATGCATAGGTCCATCTCGCCCGACAGCGGCGGGTGCCAGTCCTCGAGCGGCGGAATCGCTCCATCGCCCTCGATGTGTCCCAGCAGGGGCTCTAGCGGCGGGTGATCGATCGGCATCGGATGTCCTCCTCGACGGCGGCGACGGGCTCAGATCAACCCGGATTGGGCCAGGGACTCTCTGAGGTCGTCAGGCGCCTCCGGCACGGCGGCACGGAAGAGTCGATAGAAATTGGCGGTGGTCTGCATGGCCACTTCGTCGACGCTGATGCCGCGCTCCTCGGCGATGCATTCCGCCACCTCGACGACCCACTGTGGCTCGTTGGGTTTGCCACGGTGCGGGACCGGCGCCAGGTAGGGACTATCGGTCTCGATCAGCAGGCGATCAAGCGGCACCTTGCGTGCCAGCTCGCGCACCGTCTTGGCATTGCGGAAGGTGACGATGCCGGACAGCGAGATGAAGAAACCGTGGCGAACCGCCTCACGCGCCATGTCCAGGTCCTCGGTGAAACAGTGCAGCACGCCGCCGATGTTGGGGTCAGTGTGCTCACGGATCAGCGCCAGGGTGTCCTCGCGGGCCTCGCGGGTGTGGATGATCACTGGCAGCTCGAGCTCGGTGGCGGCCATCAGATGGCGGCGAAAGCGCTCGTACTGCACCTCGCGAGACACACCATCGTAATGATAGTCGAGGCCAGTCTCGCCGATGGCGACCGCTTCATGACGCTCGGCGCACGCCGTGATGGACGCCACCGTCGGCTCGTCGGCCACCTCGTGCAGCGGATGCACGCCGGCGGAGATCACCACGTCGTCATGAGCGCGGGCGATCTCGGCGAGCCCGGGCACGTCTTCGAGGGTCACGGCGATGGCCAGGAACTGGCGCACATCGCGTGCTCGAGCGGCATCGAGGGCAGCATTCAGGTCGCCGTCATGGGCGCTCAGGTCGAGACGATCGAGATGGCAGTGGGAATCGACAAACATGGGTCACTCGGTCAGCGAAAAAGAGGGAAAACGAGAAAGCGTCACAGGGTATAGGTGGGAGCGCCCTTATCGAGCTGGCCGGCCAGCAGCGTCTCGATGCGGTCGCGCACGCCCTGGTCCTCGGCACGAAAATGCAGGCCAATGCCGGGTACCCGCCGCCCGGTTACGCCGGGCGGCGAAACCCAGACTACCTGCCCAGTCACCGGGTAGCGCTCGTCATCGCCGGGCAGGGTCAGCAACAGCAGGATTTCCTGGTCGAGCGTATAACGCTCACGGGTCGGCACGAAGATGCCGCCCCGCTCCAGCGAGGGCATGTAGGCCGACAGCAGGGTCGGCAGATCCTGAATCGTCAGTGACAGCGCTTTCTGACCGGCCATGATGATTCCTCGTGGTGAAAAGAACGACGAGAGTGGCGCTATGAGCGCAGCAGTGCCGACCAGCGCACCAGCCAGGCTTCCAGCACCAGTTGGGGGTTGGGGTTGCCGCCGGAGGCCAGCAAGCGACGCTGCTCGCGGGCGAAGTCGAGCAGCCTGAACCAGTCGCGCACCCGAGCATTCTTGACTGCCTGGCGGTATAGCGGCAGCAGATCGGGGTTGCGCAACGCCGCACTGTCACCGGACAGGCCCAGGCGGATCAGGTCCTCCAGCCAGCCGATACCGTACCACAGGATGGCCTCGACCGATTGACCGGCCAGTCGCGAGGCCTCGGCCACCGGCTCGGCGCCCCGCACCAGGGCATCGAACAGCTCATGCAGGGTCTGGCGCAGCTGACGGGCCTCACCGGTAGCGAGATCACGGGCCAGCAGCGGCAGCCCGCCGGCCACCTGCAGCCAGAAGGCGGCATCCTGATGTTCTCCCAGCGCCTCGACGAGCCAGGCCTGGCACGCCTGTGGTTCGGGCGTGGCCAGCCGCCACTGCTGGCAGCGCGAGCGCACGGTGGGCATCAGCCGCGAGGGAATCTCCGCCAGCAACACGAACAGGGTGCTGGCACCGGGCTCCTCGAGGCTCTTGAGCAAGGCGTTGGCAGCGGCCACGTTCATGGCCTCGGCGGGTTCGATCACGATGACCCGGTAGCCACCCTGCTGGGCGGTCTGATTGACGAAGGCGTTGACCTCGCGAATCGGGTCGATGCGAATCTGACGCCCCTTGTCAGCAGGGCTGACTCGCTTAAGGTCCGGATGATAGCCCGATGCCAACATCGCGCAGCTATGACAGTGCCCGCAGGCGACGTCTCCGGGATGATGGCAAAGAGTGCGGGCGATCAGCGCCTCGGCAAGCGCCTGAGGCCCGACACCCTTTGGCCCGGAAAGCAGCAACGCATGGGGCAATCGCCCGCCATCCTGAAGGGCGACCAGCTGCTGCCATAGCTCGGTCTGCCAGGGCAGCGGCGCAGGCATGGTCTCGGCGCTCATCCGCCCTCCTTGGCCGGCCCCTGGCCCAGTTGACGCTCAAGTGTTGTGACAATCGAGGCCTGCACGGCCTCGAGCGACTGGCCGGCGTCGATGACGGCGAATCGCTCGGGGGCGGCTTCAGCTCGGGTGAGGTAGGCGTCGCGAACACGGGTGAAGAAGCCCAGCCGCTCGCGCTCGAAGCGGTCGCGCTGACCGCCCTGATCGTCAATGCGCGAGGCCAGGCGTTGCTGGGCGGCATCGGCCGGCATGTCAAGCAATAGTGTCAGATCCGGCGTCAGCTCACCCTGCACCAGGTGCTCCAGGGTGGCGATACGCGAGGGATCGAGACCGCGACCTCCGCCCTGGTAGGCAAAGGTGGCGTCGGTAAAGCGATCACAGACTACCCATGCACCACGCGCAAGCGCCGGCCGAATGCAGCGCGCCAGGTGCTGGGCGCGTGCCGCAAATACCAGCAGCAGCTCGGCATCGTCATCCAACGGCTCATCGATATCCGGGTCGAGCAACAGGCCGCGAATGGCTTCGGCCCGGGGTGTGCCGCCGGGCTCGCGGGTGCGCACTACCTCGATGCCTCGCTCGCTGAGAAAACGACACACCAGCTCAACGTTGGTGGTCTTGCCTACGCCTTCGCCGCCTTCCAGGGTGATAAAGCGTCCGCGGGTGTCCATAAGGCTCCTGGCGTCAGCGGTTGAGAATATAACGCCGCACGGCGGCATTGTGCTCGCGCAGGGTACGCGAGAAGTGATGGGTGCCGTCGCCCTTTGCCACGAAATACAGCGTATTGCCTGGCGCCGGATCCACCGCCGCCTCGAGGGCCGCTCGACCCGGCATGGCGATTGGCGTCGGCGGCAGGCCATCGATCACGTAGGTGTTGTAGGGCGTGGCCTCACGCAGGTCGGCCCGGGTGATGTTGCCGGCATAGTCCTCGCCCATACCGTAGATCACGGTGGGATCGGTCTGCAGGCGCATGCCGCGCTCCATGCGACGCGCAAAGACCCCGGCGATGGCGCGGCGCTCCTGGCTGGCCCCGGTTTCCCGCTCGATCAGCGAGGCCATGATCAACGCCTCGTAGGGGCTGTCGATGGGTAACTGGCGATCCTTGTCGCGCCCTTCCCAGACCTCATCGAGAATGGCCTCCATACGTTCATGAGCCTGGCGCAGGATTTCCATATCCGTGACGCCCTTGTGATAGCGGTAGGTATCGGGGAAGAACCAGCCTTCGGGATGCTCGCCTTCGCGATCCAGCGCGGCCATGATCTCGGCATCGCTCATGCCCTGTGTCTCATGAACCAGCTTCTCGGCCTCATTCAGACGCGCGCGCATTTCAGCGAAGGTCCAGCCTTCAGGAATCGTCAGCGGGTAGGTCACCACTTGGTCGCTGCCCAGCAGGGCCAGCGCCTCACGGCCAGTCATGCCCGGCTCGAGCCGATACTCGCCAACCTTGAGACTGGGAACCGACGACGGGTCGAGGCGAGTCAGCAAGCGAAAGGCCCAAGGGTCTTCAAGAATACCGCGACTGGCCAGGTCCAGCACAACCTGATGGAAACCGGCCCCGGCAGGCACTTCGTAGAGGGTCGGCTCACTGATGTTGATCGGCACGACCAGCCGGCTTTCCCAATAACGATAACCGCCGATCGCCAACGCAGCCGTCACGGCTAGCAGGGCCAGCAGAATTTTTCCCACTCGCATGATGTCTCCTCAAGGAACCGCCGCCAGCCGGGATCAGGTCAGCGACGGATAGCCCAGCAGGCGCTGGGCGTCGTTCTGCAATCGGCGATGCGTCTCGCCAATCGTCCAGGTGATGAGCGCATGGCCATCGCTGTCATCGAGCCGGGTCACCGGCCACAGGCCTTGCAGGGAGTTACCAAGCCACAGAGCCTCGGCCTGCTCAAGACGCGCAGGCATCGCCTCGACTTCTGCGATCGAGCGCTCGTCGAGCAGTGCCTGACGCAGGGTGCCGGCGACGCCGCAGCGGTCGAGCCGCGGGGTTTCCAGGCGCCCGTTGCGCTGCCAGAAGAGGTTCATGCAGGTGGCCTCGATGATCTGCCCGTCGCTGTCGCAGAGCAATCCCTCGGCAACGTCGGGATCCGACCACTCACCGCGGGCCAGCACGTTCTCCAGGCGGTTGAGGTGCTTGAGCCCGGCGAGCCGCGGCTGAATACCCAGCCGCAAGGCACAGTGCCGAACCCGCACTCCCTCACGCCAGCGTGCCTCGGCGGGAGCAAAAGGCAGGTGCTGAACCAGCAGGCGCGGCTCGGGATCGGCCGGCGCCAGATAGCCCCGCCCGCCGCTGCCACGCGTCACGATCAGCTTGAGCACACTCAGTCCGGCCGGCGCCCGAGCAGGCAACTGATCCAGCTCGTCACGCTGGGGGGCAGGAAAGCCCAGCCGCTCACAGCCACGCGTGAGGCGCGCCAGATGCGCGTCCCACAGCCGGGGGGTGCCGTCTCGTACCAGCACCGTTTCGAAGACGCCATCGCCGTAGGCCAGACCGCGGTCGTTCAGCGGCAGCGCTGCCTCACTCATCGTTTACTCAGACCCGGGTAAAGATCAGCGAACCGTTGGTGCCGCCGAAGCCGAAGGAGTTCGACAGCGTGGTGTCGATCTTCATCTCGCGGGCGGTATGCGGCACGTAATCCAGATCGCAGCCTTCCTGGGGGTTGTCCAGGTTGATGGTGGGAGGCGCCACCTGATCCCGGATCGCTAGCAC
>Ga0209300_1001301_pt1 | contig 10146 bp, 7 predicted proteins | sample Shrwel_input2_RT_FD_187535 | JGI IMG/M metagenome (GOLD analysis project Ga0209300, IMG submission 187535) | Subsurface microbial communities from deep shales in Ohio, USA - Utica-3 well 1 S input2 RT (SPAdes) (version 2) ... | reverse complement strand
AATAAGGAGTTGGCGGGCAAGAAAGGCCAGGGGGTCATGCTCGGGAATAAAGACGAGGTTGGCATTCTTGAAGAACTTAACGATTACCGCCACCGCCCGAAGCAAGCGTTGCAAGAGTATCAACAGGCCGACGATGGCCGCAGCCGTGCCGTCAATTGGTTGGTTTCCGTGAACCGCCTCAAGGCCGCCCTCGAAACCGCGGCCCAGACCCGGGCCCGAGAGATCGACAAGGAGATGGCTGACGAGTTCGACCAGGCCCGGGCCGTGTTGGCGGAACAGACCAGACAGTTTGAGGCCTACTACGAAAATGAATTTGCCAAAGCGAATACCGTCGAAGCCCGTGAAAAAGTAAGAGAACGATACAACTTCGAAAAAAGCGAACACTGGGCTGGCACAGCGGATGGTTTGGTAGGTTTTGATGACACCGTGGGGTGTCCTGCAAGAACGGATGAGTTACGAAATTACAAAATATTGATGCAACGACGTAGCCGCCTGCTTGCGTCCGTGGATCAGGATCTGGAGAAAGTCAGGAACGAACTGCCCGATTATTACGATGAAAACAAGGCGGTCGAAATCGAGGAAGCTCTTCGCCCCTTCCAGGAAGCCATCGACGTTATTACCCCTCCCATGGATGCAGACTACGCCCAGTGGCTGGCGCATGGTCTGGACAATGCGCTTGAACGATACGACAACGTGAACCCCAAATACGGCTTGCGGGTAACCGAGATCGTCAGTAATGCCTTGTCGGGTGGGGTTATGTCACCTAACAGTGAATGGGCCTGGCATCATCTGATGGCACAACTGGAATCGCCTCATTCCCCAATCCTGCGGGCTTATTTTCATAACCATCGGGAAACCATTGAGAGCTTTATGGCGGACGCCCAAGCGATGGGCGACGACAACGCCTTTTTCGGACAGGTGACGCTGAAGAATTGGCTGGATCGCCTAAAAGAATTGCGCCGCGTCGCCGTCAATGGCTGGGGGCTCAGAGACTTCAATGCCATGCGGGCAGCCCTGTCCCGCATGGGCGCGACCGTTGTTGGCGCCAGCGGGGCGTTGCTTGGCCAGACGTCTGCAGACCAGACCGCCCGCGGCGAAGCGGTTTCTCCGGACACTCGCCCGCTGGTGCGTTACGCCCGTTTGCTGCAAATCGACAACCTGGTTGCCTCGCCAGAAGGTGGTGACGGGTCCGGGGCCCGGTATATTGTCGAGATGGAGATGACCATGAGTGGCTATCAGCGCTCCGTGAGTTACCAGGCCAACCGAGCCGGAAAAGTGCTGACAAATCGCCAGGGCGAGTACCAATACCAGGAAAGCCGGGACAATGGAGCCCGCATTGGCGGCAATCTCCCGGACCTGGAGATCACTGATGATACACGGGTGCGGGTACTTTGGCAGGTCACCGACACTGACCTTGGGCGTTTCGCCGGGTATGTGGAAGGCGTGGATCACGAGGCACTGACAGCGGGTGGAAAACCGGTGAAAATCCCTCTGCTCGACCAGCAAACCATGATGTTCGAGCTGGAAAAACAGAGAAGCCGCCTGAATGGCCTGGATGGGAGCACCCGATTCATCGAGGCCATCTGTGCCCTCGTTAGTTTCTTTGAGGTGGGCAACGCCCTGAAAAGCAACCCCGACAGCCAGGAACACTGGTGGAAAATGCTCGGCATGACCGTGGCCATGCTGCAGGTAGCCTTTGATGTCGCTGCCGACAGCAACATGCGCCGGGGACTGGCCGCAGGTGGGCGTATGGCGTACACCCATGCAGCCAGGGGCGCCCAGTATTACAACATTGGCAAGCGATTGAACGTGGTTGGGGCCGCGATTGGCATCGTGGATGGCTTCATGGCCCTGGCGGAAGCCCAGGCGATGGCGCGAAGGGGCGAACTGGGATCCAGAGTCCGCACCAAGGCGTTTATGGGAGGGCTCGGCATTGGCGGCGGGCTGCTGGCGCTGGCCGCTTCCTCGCTCGTGCTGATCCCGTTGCTGCTCGGCGTGATGATGCTGATCGGGGCTTACCTGCTGGTCAAGCTGGTCCCCAACAACATCGCGACCTGGCTACGACGCAGCCTCCACGGTAAAGAACAAGACAGCTTCCGCTTCCAACCCTTCCAGTCCGCCGAGGAAGAACAGGAATCGTTGAAGATGGTGTTCAGTGGTATCGAGTTTGATATGGATGCGATTCGCTTTGGTGAGACGATTGGCGGTGCGCTGATGCGTACCTCCCTCGTAGAGCCAGGCATGCCCCCCCGGCCGTTCAGTGATGCGGAGAATGCAATTCTGCAAAGTCTCAGATTGAGGGTAACAGTAAAGTTTCCAAAAGGACTGAAAGGAATGCTGAAGGTTCTAGTTAACTATTACCCTGAAAATGGCCGAGTGCAGTACATCAATGGTTCGAGGTATTCTGATGGGGAAATCATAGAAGTAGATCAGTATGGTCAAGCTCTATCCGGGGATGATCCTTTATCTAACTTCTCAAAAAGTAGTTTTCAGATTGATAAAGATAAAAAGAAAATGACATTGTCATACGATGTGAGGCTGGGTTTTGAAAACGGAATATTGGAAGGATCTGTGCTTTACATTACGGAAGTAGGGCAAGTTCAGAAAGGGAAATACTCAATGGAGATATCAAAATGATTCGGTTGGTTACGATAATAGTGCTTGCCATTTTATCTGCTTCTCTCCAAGCACAAGTTCTATTTCCAAATAAGGATGTTTGGGAGGTGTTCATCTCTCAGGATTTTGATGCCAATATTGTCAGGGCTAAAGAGGGTAATGCAGAAGCTCAATATCTAGTGGCGAGGGCCCTTTTATTTGGTAATGAGACATTAAGAGTGGAGGCCGATCAAGATCAAGGACTTTATTGGATGAAAGCTGCTGCTGAGCAAGGGGCAGCAGAGGCATTGTATGCTTTGGCAGTTCTTTATCGAAAAGGAATTGCTGTTGATAAGGATCCAGCATCTTGGGAGAAGTTCATGACAAAAGCGGGTGAACAAGGGCTACTCTCTGCAATGACTGATCTCGTCAATGTATATCGATATGGTATGCCCGAGTTAGGCATGGATTCAGATCAAGAACAGTACCTTTACTGGCTCGAGAAAACTGCTGAAAGTGGCCAAGTCTTCTCCATAGTTAACATGGCGATAACCTATCGCCAAGGGCTTGGTGTTGATAAAGATTTGGGAAAATCTTTCGAGTGGTTAAAACGAGCAGTTGAACAAGATGATCTAAGTGCATTGGGGATGATGGGTGAATACTACGAGAAAGGCATGGTGGTAGACCAAGACCTTGTAACCGCCTACATGATGTATGACCTTTCAGGCTCAACGCCCAACAAACCGAGAGATAAAGTTGCCAAAAAGATGACCGATGCGCAGATCAGGGAGGCCATAGCCCGATCTTGGCAATGGCAGGTTGAACGCGAAAGTTATCGCCCCACATCCAAGGGTTACCACTATCGCTATCCGCTCGATGCAAATGACTGACATGAAACCTTACTTCCCGTGCTTCTCGTAAATACGCTTACCCCAGGCTTCCTTCTCGCCGGGCAGTATCAGATTCAGGATGACGGCTGCCGCTGCACACAAGGTGATGCCTTCGAGGTGGCCCAGCACCACCAGGCCGACCTGATAGGCCGCTACAGCCACACCGACTACTGGATGGGCCTGGGGCTGAGTGGCTTGCTCGCCAATGCGCTAAGGGGCGGTATTCTGTCCCCGGCCAGCGGTCGCCTCTGGCAATCGATGGCCGCGACGATGACAGCCGAAGGTTCTATGATTCTGGCTGCCCTGTTTTCCAGCAACGCCGAACTGATGCGCCAGGCGCGCGATACGATGGCATCCGTGCCGGCCGGAAGCCAATTGTCGACGGATACGCTGGTTGCTTGGGGCGATCATTTCCGAGCTCTCCAGGCCTCAACGCTCAAGCTGGATTATCGACAGCCTTCCTCCGATGACTTTATCAATCGGCTGCGCCCCATCCAGGGGCAGCTTGCCAGCACGATCGGCAATGCACTTGCGACACTCGTGACCCAAGACCTCATTAGCGGCTGCGACAACGATACCAAGCCTGCCTTGCGTCGCTTCATGCACCTGGAACAACTGGTTTTCATGAGCGACCCCGATGTACAGAAAGGTGAGGCGCCGCGACCGACACTGATCGAGGTTAAGTTGACCATGGCACAGTACGCCCATTGGCAGCGCCAGATCGTCCAGCATTATCAGAACAGTACGAACAACAAAGGCGCAGATACCGATCGTGCCATGCCCTCGCTCGGAAGTAGCGGTGGCAATTTTTCCGCCCCCATGGGGGAAAACGGGGTTGTGATGACCGTTACGATTCCCTGCTTTGGGCTCGATCCGGCGACCGTTCAGCGCCTGGTCACGAACGAGGCCCCGGGAGACAGCTATGATGCCGAACAGGCACAGCAGCAATGGGCGGCTCTGGGCAAGAGTGCCCGTGACGTCGCCGGAACGATCGCCGGCAGTGGCAGCTACGGCAAGCTGTTGGCGTTTGGATTAACCGCCTGGAATCTACTACTCGCGGTCGACCAGGAGTTGCTGGCCGACGAGAACAGCGGCGCGGACTGGAACCGACTGCTGGGCTCGGCGGTCAGTCTGCTCAGCGCGGGTATGGGAGCTGCCGAAGGGTATCGGGCGATTCGTGTCGCCAGCCTGGGCCCAGGTACCGAAGGGGCACTCGGGAGGCTGGTCAATGCCAGCGCCTGGAAGCTGGGCGGCGGGTTGCTGGGCGTGGCGAGTGGCACACTGTCGATCTGGGATGGGCTGCGTAAATTGACCGAGTCATCGCGTGCCAGGCGGGTAGGTCAGAGCCTGACAGCCGATAACAAACGGATCATGGGCGGTTTTGGTGTAGTGAGTGGTGTCAGCACGATGCTGGTGATCGGCGCAGGCCTGGCCGTCGGCCTCGCTGTGGGGCTCTTCTTCGGTATCCTGGCCCTGTTGTTGGGTGCCTGGCTGGTCACCCTGGTGGCGCCATCGGTGCAGATGTGGATCGATCGTAGCCTGGTTGGCTACCACGCCAGCCAGGTACTGCCTTTCGAGGACCTGGCCTCGGAACAAAGCTCGCTGGAGATGGTGTTTCAGGGGTTGGTGGTGGAATTGTCCTGGGAGCCGGCAGCGCCTGATGCGACGAAATATTTTGATTCCAGCTCAAATGGCGGTGGGTATCTGGGGGTCAGTATTGATTCGGAGGCAATGAGGGAAGAGAGGAAGCGTTTCGAAGACTTGGTCAGAATCAACCTGAAGGTTCGGGTGCCGAAGTTGGATGTTATAGAGTTGGCGTTGCAATTCACTCCGACTGAAAAAAGACGTGAAAGGATTTTCGATTGGGTCTATCAAAAGAGACGTGTTGACGAAGAATTAGCCTCTGCAGCAGACCGTGACTCACTCCCCGGAAAAGGGCTAGGCAATCGACCAGAATTCACGTTGAAAGAAGGAGCTTATGAGGCCGAGTGGGCGCAGGCCTACTCGAAAAGCGCATTGACCCAATTGGTTGACCTAACGATCGACTTCAAATCTATAGATACCCGGTCGTTCAGCCGTGATGTTTTGACTATGAAAATAGATGATTCCGAAAGTAAACAGGAAGCACCTGAATGAAGCGCTTTATCTTTATTATAACGTTATGCTTATTAACCAATGCTGCACAAGCAGAAATTTTATTCCAGGATCCAACGGGAAAAGCGCTTAATGACGCATTCGATAGCCTTTCGGAGAAGGAAGTTAAAGATATTTCGCCTCCGGGTGTCGACAGGAAAAAATATTTATTGGGGGTCCTTTATCTGAACGGAGATAAGGAGTTCCAAGTAAATAAGAACTGTGAAAAATCCTTTAAGCTATTAAATGACGCTTCAAAAAGCGGCATTGCTGATGCTAAGCATGCTTTGGCAACAATGTACTATCACGGTGTCTGTACAAAAAAAGATATTAATCAAGCTAGAGGATTGTCGACTCAAGCGGCACAAGAGGGCTACATACTTGCACAACGCATGCTGGGTCTGGCCTATGTGGGTGATAAATGGGAAGAGCTATATCCATACAATGTCGACAAAGGTATATACTGGCTAAGAAAAGCTGGTAACGCTGGCGATGGAAGGTCTGCTGGGCAGCTATCATACATGTATGATGAAGGTGAAAAAGTACCCAAGGATGATAGAAAATCCTTCTTGTGGCTAAAAAAAAGCGTCTTCAATAAGTATGAAAAAAGAAGTAACACTGGATTTTCCATATTGGCTGAAAGCTATGAAAAAGGTATTGGAACCGAGGTCGACCTTGTCAAAGCTTATAAATATTATGATCTTTATGGCACCGCCGGCATCGAAGGCAAACAGCGCGTCGCCAAAAAAATGACTCAGGAGCAAATCGACGAAGCCCTCCGTCAATCCCAGGCTTGGCAGGAAGAACATAATATTGAGATAGGGGGCGGTTTTATTCGCCGCGTTGATTAAAGTGCCGACTGTAGTGGTCAACTAATCCCGGACGGTATTTTAAGGTTTCCCTCAGTTGCAACGGGAGAATGGTTCTTTCAGGCCTGGCAGGCATCCTGACATTGGATAGAAGGGCGGGGGTGCCCTTCGTGCCCCAGGCTCGAGGCACGAAAGGCCAGAGTCAAACTCTAAGAAGCCCGACGCCGAAACAACGGCAAATCCGTATCCCACGCCGCCTGATACGTCTGGCTGAAGAAATTCAGATACCGGGCCGCCTCGGAGCTGTCCTTGTCCGGCCGAAGAACAAACGTGCTGAAGCCACAGCGCTTCATGAACTGAAGCTGATCCAGAAGCACATCGCCAATGGCGCGCATGTCACCTTCATAACCGAAACGCTCCCGCAGCAGCCGGCCGATGCTGTAACCACGGCCATCCACAAAGCGAGGGAAGTTCACGGCAATCAGTGGCACCTCATTAACCTTGCCAGCCAGCATCTCAGGCTCATCATGGCTGTCGAACCAGACACCAATATCGCCCCGGCCAGCAAACGAAGCCTCGTTTTCCAGCCACAGATCCGCCGGCACCAGCGCCGGCTTGTCGTCCGGAAGGGCCAGACTTTCGCCCTCTTCAGGGCGGGGCACCACAACCCAGTCATCCTGGCGCAGTGCGCCGTCAGCAGTAATTACTTCAGGCATAAACCCGCTCCTTGAATGGCTTGATACCAATCCGGCGATAGGTATCCAGGAAAGTCTCTTCGCTGGTGCGTTGCTCAACGTACACATTCACGATGTTTGAAATCACATCCGGCACTTCCTCCCGGGCGAAAGACGGCCCCAGAATCTTGCCGATCTGCGCATCGTGGTGAGACGAGCCGCCCAGGCTGATCTGGTAGAACTCGTCGCCTTTCTTGTCCACGCCCAGGACGCCGATGTTGCCCACGTGGTGGTGGCCACAGGCATTCATGCAGCCGGAGATGTTCAGGTCGATATCGCCCAGGTCGTACAGGTAATCGATATCGTCAAAGCGACGCTGAATCGCCTCGGCTACCGGAATCGACTTGGCGTTGGCCAGGTTGCAGAAATCGCCACCCGGGCAGCAGATGATGTCGTTCAGTGTGTGCAGGTTGGCGGTCGCGAAACCCAGCGGTGTAATCGCCTGCCAGAGTTCAAACAGGCGGTCCTGGCGAACATCGGCCAGCACCACATTCTGGTGATGGGTAACCCGCGCCTCACCAAAGCTGTACTCATCGGCCAGATCGGCAATCTGTTCCAGCTGCTGGTCTGTTACATCACCCGGTGGTGTGCCTGTTTGTTTCAGAGTCAGCGTGGCAATGGCATAGCCCGGTTTCTTGTGGGCATCCACGTTGTGGGCCATCCACTGGTCAAACTCGCGATTTTCAAAACGCTGGCGGGCCAGTGTTTCCGTCGCATTGTCGAGTGCTTCGTAAGGCGGTTCCGTGAAGAAGCCTTTAATGTGCTCAACCGCTTCTGGAGTCAGCCGGGTAGGGGAGTCTTTGATGTGCGCCCACTCGGCTTCCACTTTCTCGGCAAAACCTTCCGGTGTCAGTGCTTTCACCAGAATCTTGATGCGCGCCTTGAACTTGTTGTCACGGCGGCCATAGCGGTTATAAACCCGCAGTACCGCTTCCATGTAGGTCAGCAGATCCAGTTCCGGCAGGAACTCGCGGATAACCGGGCCGACCATCGGCGTACGGCCCAGGCCGCCACCAACATGCACCCGGAAACCAAGCTCTCCGGCGTCGTTGCGCACCATCTGCAGGCCAATGTCGTGCACTCGGATGGCGGCCCTGTCGGTCTGCTCAGAGGCGTTCACCGCCACCTTGAATTTACGGGGCAGGAAAGCGAACTCCGGATGGAATGTGGACCACTGGCGAATCAGCTCGCAATAAGGGCGCGGATCGGCAATTTCATCGGCCTGAACGCCCGCGAACTGGTCCGTGGTGGTGTTACGGATGCAGTTACCACTGGTCTGGTTGGCGTGCATTTCCACTTCCGCCAGTTCGGCCAGGATGTCGGGCACGGTTTCCAGCTTCGGCCAGTTCAGCTGCACATTCTGCCGGGTGGTGAAGTGGGCAAAATTCCTGTCGTAGTCCCGGGTAACGCGGGCCAGACGGCGCAGCTGCCAGGAGCGGAGCATGCCATAGGGAACGCAGATGCGCAGCATGGGCGCGTGGCGTTGGACATACAGCCCGTTCTGCAGACGAAGGGGAAGGTATTCCTCTTCGGCCAGCTCGCCGGCCAGGGCGCGACGGGTCTGATCACGGAACTGCTCAACACGTTCTGCGGCAATTTGCCGGTCGTGCTCATCGTAAACGTACATGTAGTGAAGTCCTGCCTGCTTGCATCAAAAAGCGTGTGAATCATGGGCCGCAGTTTCTGATACTGGGCCTTATTCCTGCCAGGAAGGATATCACTGCGTTTTTATTCTCAAAATGATTATTTCAACATATCATTATCGACTCAGGCGATAAGCGAGACGAAGCCAAACTGGACGTATGTCAATTAGGTGCTTAAATGAGAACGAGACCGACAAAACAAGTACTCAACGGTCCAGAGGAGGAAGCGCCATGAAAAAGACTTCTAGCTCGGATAGCCAGGTTGATGCTGTGGCAGCTGTGCTGCTGGTGGCACTGGCAGTCGCGTTCGCGGTGGTGTGGGTTTCAACCCGATAAGGTTATTGGCTTGCCAGCACCAGCTTTACGATGATAATCAGCCCGATCACAAAAGTGGCCGTGAACAGTACTCCGGCCACGATGTAGGGAAGCGGGCTGTGGCTTGAAAAGTCTTCCTGCCGGCGTTTATCGGATTGAACACCGATAGCACCGGCAAAGATGCTTTGCATGATTTTCAGAATCCCCGGTTTGCCCGGGGATTTGTGTTGGTGGTCGGCTTCACTGTTCTTGTTGTCGTCAGAAACCTTCATCAGTACCGCCTTCGCGACTCTATTCTGCAGGATCGTAAGCAAGGCTCGGCATCAGCCAGCGCTCGGCTTCCGCCTTCGACATGCCTTTACGTTCAGCATAGTCCTCAACCTGATCCACGCCAATCTTGCCTACGGCGAAGTATTTGGATTCCGGATGCGCAAAGTACCAGCCTGAAACCGCTGCGGTGGGGTACATGGCGAAGTGCTCTGTGAGCTCCAGTCCGGCATTCGCAGGGGCGTCCAGAAGCTTGAACAGGGTGCCTTTCTCGGTGTGGTCCGGGCAGGCCGGGTAACCCGGTGCCGGGCGAATACCGCGATAACGCTCCTTGATCAGGTCGTCATTGGCCATCTGCTCGTCGGTGGCGTAGCCCCAGAATTCCTTGCGTACCCGTTCGTGCATGCGCTCGGCAAAGGCTTCGGCCAGGCGGTCTGCCAGGGCCTGCACCATGATCGCGCTGTAATCGTCGTTGGCGTCCTTGAATTCCTGGGTCAGCTCATCAACGCCAATGCCGGTGGTCACGGCAAAGCCGCCCACGTAATCGATTTTCCCGGAGTCTTCCGGTGCCACGAAATCCGACAACGCCATCATCGGTTTGTCCGGTGCCTTTTCATCCTGCTGGCGCAGATGGTGCAGGGTGGTCAGCTCTTCGCTCCGGGATTCATCGGTGTAAACAACGATGTCATCACCACGACGGTTGGCCGGCCAGAAGCCAATAACGCCTTTGGCGGTGATGCGGTTTTCATCGATCATCTTT
>Ga0209300_1001298_pt1 | contig 10152 bp, 9 predicted proteins | sample Shrwel_input2_RT_FD_187535 | JGI IMG/M metagenome (GOLD analysis project Ga0209300, IMG submission 187535) | Subsurface microbial communities from deep shales in Ohio, USA - Utica-3 well 1 S input2 RT (SPAdes) (version 2) ... | reverse complement strand
CGCAGGCGAGGGCGCTGCCTGCGCGGGCGGCAAGGGCATCGTTCAGGCAGGGGTGGAGGCTTTGTGTGAGGCCACGGCAGCGCAGCCTCGCGACCTGCGCGTTTGGTTGGGGCCCTGCATCGGGCCAAACCATTTCGAGGTGGGCCCGGAGGTCTTGCGGGGCTTTGGCGTCGAGCCGTTCGACGCTTCAGGTGTGCCCGTGCCTCACCAACGCTTCAGCCCTCGTGCTGCAGGTGACGCCGCGGCTGGCGGCAAGTGGCTGGCTGACTTGCCCGGCCTGGCGAGAGATGCGCTCGCTGCTGTGGGTGTCACCCAGGTCAGCGGCGGACAGCTCTGCACGGTCTCAGACCCCGCCCGCTTCTTTTCCTTCCGGCGCGACGGGCGCACCGGGCGGCAGGCCGCTGCCATCTGCCTGCGCTGAAGCGGCCAGCTCCCGCGCGTGCGCCTCGGCCTCGGCCTGGCGCAGGGCCTTGCGCCGCGCCGGTGCCCCCATCAGGTACATCACCAGCGCCAGCGGGCCCACGCCGTAGAAGACGAAGGTGATCACGGCGCCCAGCACCGTGCCCTGCGGGCTGGTGGCCTCGGCCAGGGCCATCATCAAAGTCACGTAAATCCAAGCGATCGCAACGATCCACATCTCACGTCATCCGGAAAAGGGTGGGGCGGGTCTGCACCCGGTTGACGGTGCACAAGGCCATGTTGGAATGATGCCAAAGTGTTCTGTCGACGCCTTCACTTTCTGAAAGCTGCGGTCAGAATACCGAAACACTTGCGGGTCAAGATACCGGACTCGCTCCCAGCCGACACCGATCAGGAGACACATGGCTGCATCCCCACGGTCGCGCACCCCTCGTGCGAAGACTGCACCCGACGCCCCCTCTTCGTCCGCGGCAGCGGGTGCCCCGGTCCGCAAGGTCGCTCGAAAGGTTGCTCGAAAGGTCGCATCCCGCTCAGGCAGCGACGCCATCAGCAAAGACACCGTTGGCAAAGACGCTGCGAGTCAGGCACCAGGCAACGGTGCATCGGCATCGGCCGGGCCCGCGACCGGTCAGCTCTTTGGCCTGCCTTTTGACGCGGTCTCGATGAACCCCTTTGCCCAAGGCATGCCGTCCTGGGCCGAGCGGCTTCAGTCTTTCGCATCCGCTTCGTCGGCTTTCAACGGCTCGCGCACAGCGGGCATGCCCCCGATGGGGCAGGCCGTCGAGGCCATGGGGCAGAGCCTGGGCGCGACGCTGAAGTCCCTCTCCGGGCTCAGCATCCCCGCGGACCAGCTCAAGGCCATCCAGCAAGACTACCTTCAACAGGCCAGCCAGCTGTGGAATCAGGCGGTCAGCCAGCCCGATCAGGTCAAGGTCGCGGACAAGCGCTTTGCCGCGCCTCAGTGGCAGCAGCAGCCCGGCAGCGCCTTCATGGCCGCGATGTACCTGCTCAACTCCCGCACCCTGCAGCGCCTGGCCGACCAGCTCAGCGGCGACGAAAAGGCCCGCCAGCGCGTGCGTTTCGCCGTGCAGCAATGGGCCGATGCGGCTTCGCCCGGTAACTTCCTGGCTTTCAACCCCGAGGCCCTTGCCAAGGCGGTGTCCACACAGGGTGAGAGCCTGACCCAGGGCCTGCAGCACCTGCTCAACGACATCCGCCAGGGGCACATGTCCCAGACGGACGAAAGCGTCTTCGAGGTGGGCGTCAACGTGGCCACGACCGCGGGTTCGGTGGTCTACGAAAACCCGTATTTCCAGCTCATCGAGTACACCCCGCTGACACCCAAGGTGCACGAGGTGCCCTTCCTGTTCGTGCCGCCGTGCATCAACAAGTACTACATCCTGGACCTGCAGCCCGACAACTCGCTGGTGCGCTACATGCTTTCGCAAGGCCACCGCGTGTTCATGGTCAGCTGGGTCAACGCCGACGACGACCTCGCTCAGTCCACCTGGGATGACTACGTCGAGCACGGCGTCATCAAAGCCATCGACGTGACCCGCGAGATCACCGGGGCCGACCAGGTCAACGCGCTGGGCTTCTGCGTGGGCGGCACCCTGATCGCGACGGCGCTGGCCACGCTGGCGGCGCAAGGCCGCAAGCCGGTGCGCAGCCTGACCTTGCTCACCACCTTCCTGGATTTCGTCAACACCGGCGCCATGGATGTGTTCGTGGACGAGGCCATGGTGCGCATGCGCGAGATGACCTTGGGCCCCAACAGCCCGGCAGGCGGCGGCCTGATGCGCGGGGGCGAGCTGGCCACGACCTTCTCGTTCCTGCGCGCCAACGACCTGGTCTGGAACTACGTCATCGGCAACTACCTCAAAGGCGAGATGCCCCCGGCGTTCGACCTGCTCTACTGGAACAGCGACAGCACCAACCTGCCAGGGCCGATGTACACCTGGTACCTGCGCAACACCTACCTCGAAAACAAGCTGTGCCAGCCGGGCGCCGTGACGGTGTGTGGTGTGCCCCTGGACATGCGCCGCCTGGACATCCCGACCTTCGTCTACGGCTCGCGCGAGGACCACATCGTGCCTTGGGACAGCGCCTACGCGTCCACCCAGGTGCTCAGCGGCCCGACCACCTTCGTGCTCGGTGCCTCGGGCCACATCGCTGGCGTGATCAACCCGCCCGAGAAGAAAAAGCGCAGCCACTGGGTCAGCTCGGCACGCACCTTGCCTGCGACCGCGCAAGCCTGGCTGGAGACCGCCCAGGAGCACCCCGGCAGCTGGTGGCCCGCGTGGTCGACCTGGCTGGGGCAACACACCGGGGGCCAGCAGGCGGCGCCCAGGCAGCCGGGCAACAAGCATCACCCCGTGATCGAAGCCGCGCCTGGCCGATACGTCAAGCGCAAAGCCTGAAACCGGCCCGCCACAAGCGGGTCAGATCCTTGCATAGGAGCGTGAACATGACTGACATCGTGATCGTTGCGGCGGCCCGGACCGCCGTTGGCAAGTTTGGTGGAACCCTGGCGAGAACACCGGCGTCGGAATTGGGGGCGGTGGTCATCCGCGACCTGCTGCGCCGCACCGGCCTGGCGGGCGACCAGGTCAACGAAGTGATCCTCGGTCAGGTGCTCCAGGCGGGCTGTGGCCAGAACCCGGCTCGACAGGCCGTCATCAAGGCGGGGCTGCCCAACGCGGTGCCGGCCATGACCATCAACAAAGTGTGCGGATCTGGCCTCAAGGCGGTGATGCTGGCGGCGCAAGCCATCCGCGACGGCGATTCCGACATCGTGATCGCCGGGGGGCAAGAGAGCATGAGCCTGTCGCCTCACGTGTTGCCCAACTCGCGCGACGGCCAGCGCATGGGCAACTGGCAGATGGTCGACTCGATGATCAACGACGGCCTGTGGGACGTCTACAACCAGTACCACATGGGCATCACGGCCGAGAACGTGGCCAAGCTGCACGGCATCACCCGCGAAGCCCAGGACGCCCTGGCGCTGGGTTCGCAGCAAAAGGCCGCAGCGGCCCAGGATGCCGGGAAGTTCAAGGACGAGATCGTGCCCGTCAGCATCCCCCAGAAAAAGGGCGATGCGCTGGTGTTCGACACCGACGAATTCATCAACCGAAAGAGCACGGCGGAGGTGTTGACGGGCTTGCGTCCGGCCTTTGACAAAGCGGGCTCGGTGACCGCAGGCAACGCCTCCGGCCTCAACGACGGCGCGGCCGCCGTGATGGTGATGACGGCCAAACGCGCTGAACAGCTGGGCCTGCCGGTGCTGGGGCGCATCGCCTCATACGCCAGCGCTGGCCTGGATCCGGCCACCATGGGCATGGGCCCGGTGCCTGCGTCGCGCCGGGCGCTGGAGCGCGCGGGTTGGAAGGCCTCTGACCTGGACTTGCTTGAAATCAACGAAGCGTTCGCCGCCCAGGCTTGCGCCGTGCATCAGGAAATGGGCTGGGACACCAGCAAGGTGAACGTCAACGGGGGCGCCATCGCCATCGGCCACCCCATTGGTGCATCCGGCTGCCGCATCCTGGTCACGTTGCTGCACGAAATGGCTCGCCGTGACGCACGCAAAGGCATCGCCTCTTTGTGCATCGGCGGTGGCATGGGCGTGGCGCTGACCATCGAACGCTGAGTTCTTTCGCCCAAACAATCACCTTCAACCCAATCCCAACAGAGGAGCATTTCATGAGTCAAAAAGTTGCGTACGTGACCGGTGGCATGGGCGGCATCGGCACCGCCATTTGCCAGCGCCTGCACAAAGACGGTTTCAAGGTCATCGCGGGGTGTGGCCCGAGCCGCGACCACGCCAAGTGGCTCGACGAGCAAAAGGCCCTCGGCTACCACTTCTTTGCCTCCGTGGGCAACGTGTCTGATTGGGACTCCACCGTGGAGGCGTTCAAGCGGACCAAGGCCGAACATGGCCCTGTCGACGTGCTGGTCAACAACGCCGGCATCACCAAGGATGGCATGTTCCGCAAGATGACCAAGGGCGACTGGGACGTGGTGATCGACACCAACCTCAACAGCCTGTTCAACGTGACCAAGCAGGTCATCGACGACATGGTCGACCGCGGTTGGGGCCGCATCGTCAACATCAGCTCCGTCAACGGTGAGAAGGGCCAGTTCGGCCAGACCAACTACTCGGCTGCCAAGGCTGGCATGCACGGCTTCACCATGGCCCTGGCGCAAGAAGTCGCCAACAAGGGCGTGACCGTCAACACCGTGTCGCCCGGCTACATCGGCACCGAGATGGTTCGCTCCATTCGCCCCGACGTGCTGGACAAGATCGTGGCCACCATCCCGGTCAAGCGCCTGGGCACGCCAGAGGAAATCGCCTCCATGGTCGCCTGGGTGTCCAGCGATGAGTCCGGTTTCGCCACGGGTGCAGACTTCTCTGTCAACGGTGGACTCCACATGGGTTGATGCCCAGGTCAACCCTGGCGCCACGAGCGCTGGGTGACTTTCAAAAGCCCGCGTGCCTCTGAGGCGACCGCGGGCTTTTTCATGTGTTCGCCGCAGGCAGCCTGCCCTCCAGCAGGCTCAAGCCAGGGCCTCTTGCTCCAGCACCAGCCGGTCGAGTGCGGCGCACACTTCGGCAAAGCGGCCGGCGATGACCGTGCGGCGTGCGTCTTGGGGGTCGACCGAGATGCGCACCGGGCGCTGAGCCGCACCGCGTCCGGCTGGCACGCAACGGGGCTGGCCGCCCCAGGGCGTGATCGGGCGGGGCCGAACGGGTTGCTGGGAGGCTGGGCGCTGAGCCGAGCCGGGCGTCGAGCCCGAGGCGACCCCCAGGCCCACGCCTGCGGCTGCGAGCGCGCTGGCGTTGTGACGAGCGGCGAGGGCGCGTGCGAAATGGTGAATCATGTTGAACTCCGAGATGCTGATGAAGTTCGGCAGGATTCGTTTCAGAAAGCCACCTCGCGGGATCGTGCTCGGCGGGGTGCCGGCACCAATGCCCGCCACCCGCGTGGTGGCCGCCACAGTGGGCCCCTCAGGGCCCCATCACTCAGTTCAAGACCTGGTTGCGAATGAGCCCGACCGCGAGCCCTTCCAGCTCGAAGTCGTCCGCGTCAAGGGGGACCAGGATGGGTTCGAAATCGGCGTTCTCGGGCAGCAGCTGGATGCCCTGGGGGGTGCGCTGAAAGCGCTTGACGGTGACCTCGTCGCCCAGTCGCGCCACCACGATCTGGCCGTTGCGGGCCTCCCGGGTGCGGGCCACGGCCAGCAGGTCCCCATCGAGGATGCCGATGTCCTTCATGCTCATGCCGCGCACGCGCAGCAGGTAGTCGGGTTGGCGGGCGAACAGGCTGGGTTCGACCGCGTAGGTCTGCTCGACGTGTTCCTGCGCCAGGATGGGGTGGCCGGCGGCCACGCGGCCCACCAGGGGCAGCACCAGCTGCTCCAGGCCGGGCAGCGCCAGGTTGAAGGGCAGGGTGCTGTCGGTGGACTCGGTGCGGCGGCGCGTTTCATTGACGGTGCGCAGCGTGCCGGCCTTCAAGCGGATGCCGCGCGACGTGCCCCCCACCAGCTCGATGACACCCTTGCGCGCCAAGGCCTGAAGGTGCTCTTCAGCCGCGTTGGCGGAGCGAAAGCCCAGTTCGGTGGCGATCTCGGCCCGCGTGGGGGGCGCCCCGGTGCGCGCGATGCTGCGCTGGATCAACTCGAAGATCTGCTGCTGGCGCGGGGTGAGTTTGGGTTTATCGTCTGCCATCGGATGCCCCGCTGTGCGGGCCGCGAGATGAATAAGGTGACTGTCATTCTATACAGGGCTGTTCGTTTGTCCAGTGTTTTTGTGGCTCAGGCCCATCGGGTCAAGGGGGGCGCATGTCATCGGTCTTGATCCTGGGCACCGGGGGCACCATCGCGGGCACGGGCAGCGACCCTCATCGCAGTTGGGCCTACCAGGCCGCGCAGCTTGGTGTGGAACAGCTCGTTCACGCCGTGCCTGAACTGAGCGCCGAGGCGCTGGCTGCCCGTCAGGTCGCGCAACTCGACAGCAAAGACATGGGCTGGTCAACCTGGCGGCTGCTGGCTCAAGCCATCGACGAGGCCATGGCCGACCCGTCTGTGTGTGCCGTCGTGATCACGCACGGAACCGACACGCTGGAGGAGACCGCCTGCCTGCTGCACGCTTTGCACGATGGTCGCAAGCCCGTTGTGTTGACCGCGGCGATGCGCCCGGCCACGTCCCCGGAGGCGGATGGTCCCCGCAACTTGCTGGATGCGGTGACGGTGGCGCGGGCCGCCGCGATGCGCTCGGAGGGGGGGGTGGCAGCCGTTCTGGCTGGCCGGACGTGGTCGGCGCGCGACGTGCGCAAGGCGCACACCCACGCGATCGATGCGTTTGACGGGGGGGGCGAGGCGCCCCTGGCGGCAGGCGAGGCCTGGCCGGCGCCACTTGGCTGGGGTTGGTCTTGCCTTTCGGCCCTGCCGCCGCGCGTTGAGCTCATCACCAGTCACGCAGACGCCGATGGCTGGTTGGTGGACGCTGCCTTGCGGCATGCGGCATCGGTGGGGCCACTCGATGGCCTGGTGGTGGCCGCCACCGGCCATGGCACGGTGCACCAAGGGCTGGAGGCCGCTTTGCAGCGCGCCCGCGAAGCGGGTGTGGTGGTGTGGCGCAGCAGCCGGGTGGCGCGAGGCGGCGTGCAACCCCGTGAAGGCGATGGTGGGAGCGAAGGTGAAGGAGCTGCGGCCTGGCCCGCGGCAGGTTCGCTGACCGCAGCACAGGCCCGCGTGATGCTGATGCTGACGCTGTTGCGCCAGCGAACGCAGAGCCCTTGAAGACTTCAGCGCCCGCCTGAGACGTCGAGCACCGCGCCCGCGGTGTAGCTGGCGGCGTCGGACAGCAACCAGGCGATGGCTTCGGCGACTTCTGCGGGCTGGGCTGCTCGGCCCATGGGCAACTGTGGTGCCATGCGTTGCGCACGGTCCGGCTCGCCGCCGCTGGCGTGGATGCCGGTGTCCGTGATGCCCGGGCGAACCGCCACCACGCGCACGCCTTCGCCCGCGACCTCTTTGGACAGGCCGCTGGTGAACACGTCGATGGCGCCTTTGCTGGCGGCGTAGTCCACGTAGAGTGCCGGCGAGCCGCTGCGCACCGCGCTGCTGGAGACGTTGACGATGACCCCGCCTTGCCCGCCGTGGCGTGTCGACAGGCGTCGCACGGCCTCGCGTGCGCACAACATCGTGCCCAGCACGTTGACCGCCAGCATGCGCTGCAGGCGCTCGGCGCTCATTTCATCGAGGCGCGCGGTTCGGTCGACGATGCCGGCGTTGTTGACCAGGCCCGTCAGCGGGGGCAGAGATTCATCCACCTTGGCGAACAGTTTGAGGACGTCGGCTTCGTGGGCGATGTCGGCTTGAGCGATGATCGCCTGCGGCGCGCCCAGTTCAAGGCATTCCTCGGCGACGGCTTGGGCCAGGTCGGCGCGGTGCGCGCAATGGATGAGCAGCGCATGGCCGCGTTGCGCCAGCAGGCGGGCGGTGGCCGCACCGATGCCCTGGCTGGCGCCGGTGATGAGGGTGACGTGTGGCATGTGGCTCACTTTACCTTCGCTTAACCTGGCGGACTCACTTTGTAAACGGTAGCTTGAGACACTGACGGCATGACAAGCGTGAACAAGAAGAAGCGGTGGTTGTCGGGCTGGCGCCTGGCGGGGGGCGTGGCGGCGTTGGCCTTGATTGGCTGGGGTGTGAAGGCGCAGTTCTTCAGCACGCCACCGGCTCCCGAGGTGATCACCGCCGCGGTCGAGCGCAGCGACCTGGAAGACACTGTCCTGGCCAGCGGCACGATCAAGGCCGAGCAGGAGGTCAGCGTGGGCGCGCAGGTCTCCGGTCAGATCAAGCGTTTGCATGTCGCCCTGGGCGAGCCGGTCCGCAAGGGCCAACTGGTCGCCGAAATCGATTCCACCACGCAGCAAAACACCTTGCGCAACGCCGAGGCCCAGGTGGCCCTCTTGCAGGCGCAACAGCTGGCCAGGCAGGCCTTGTTCAAGCAGGCTGAGGTGAGCTTCCAGCGCAAACAGGCGCTGTTCAAGCTGGATGCCGGCTCCAAGGCCGAGCTTGATGAGGCCGAGGCCACGCTGGCCACCACCCGCGCCGAGATCGCGGTGCTGCAGGCTCAGCTGCGTCAGGCCACCATCTCGGTCGACACGGCCCGCGTCAACCTGGGCTACACGCGCATCCTCGCGCCGATTGACGGCGTGGTGACGGCGGTCATCGCCGAGGAGGGGCGCACGGTCAACGCCTTGCAGTCGGCGCCGACCATCATCAAGCTCTCGCGCCTGGACCGCGTGCTCATCAAGGCCCAGATTTCTGAGGCCGACGTGGTGCGCGTGCAGCCCGGCCTGCCGGTGTATTTCACGGTGCTGGGCGAGCCCCTCAAGCGCTACGAGGCCAAACTGCGCGCGATCGAGCCCGCGCCCGAGTCGGAGCAGACCGAGGCGAGCACCAAGACCACGTCGACGACGTCGTCGACGGCGGCAGCCGTCTACTACAACGGCTTGTTCGAGGTGCCCAACCCCGAAGGCAAGCTGCGCGTGGCCATGACGGCGCAGGTCTTCATCGTGCTGGACAAGGCGGCCGATGTGCTGGTGATCCCGGCTTCGGCGCTGGGCCAGCGCGACCGCAAGAAGGGCGCCCACGCCGTGCGGGTGCTCGAGGGCGAAGGCGACGCCAGGAAGGTGGTCAGCCGAGACGTGAAGATCGGCTTGAACAACCGGGTGCAGGCGCAGGTGCTCAGCGGCCTCAAGGAAGGCGAGCTGGTCGTGGTGGGTGAGGCCAGCGCGAATGGCGCCGCCGCGGGCGCGCGCCGTGGCCCGGGCATGTTCTGATGAGCCGTGGCGATCCGATGAACGAAGCCCGCACGCAAGCCCTGCTGGAGGTCAGCGACCTGTGGCGTGAGTTCCCCTCGGGCGAAGGCACGGTGGCCGTGCTCAAAGGCATCAACCTGCGCATCGAGGCCGGGGAGATGGTGGCCATCATGGGCGCCTCGGGCTCTGGCAAGTCGACGTTGATGAACATCCTGGGGTGCCTCGACCGACCCACGCGGGGAAGCTACCGGGTCGCAGGCCAGCCCACGGCCGACATGGCGCCCGATGACCTCGCGCGCCTGCGCCGCGAGCACTTCGGCTTCATCTTCCAGCGCTACCACCTCATGGGTGACCTGAGCGCGCTGGGCAACGCCGAGATCCCGTCCATTTACGCAGGGCGCGCGCGCGGCCAGCGTCACGAGCGGGCCTTGGCGCTGCTCAAGCGCCTGGGCCTGGAGGACCGCGCCGGGCACCGCCCTGGCCAGCTCTCGGGCGGGCAGCAGCAGCGTGTGTCCATCGCGCGGGCGCTGATGAACGGCGGCGATGTCATCCTCGCCGACGAGCCCACCGGGGCGCTCGACAGCGTCAGCGGCGAGGAGGTCATGCGCATCCTGCAGGAGCTGCACGCCGATGGACACACCGTCATCATCGTCACGCACGACCCGAAGGTGGCCGCGCACGCACAGCGCATCATCGAGGTGGCCGACGGGCACATCGTGGCCGACCGCCGCACGGCCGAGGCGCCGAGCCCGACGGGACGCATTCGCCACGCCGAGGTGCTGCCGGAGGGCTCCTGGGCGGCCGCGTGGGGGCGCTTCACCGAGGCGTTTTCGATGGCCTTGCGCGCCATGGCCGGCCACCGCTTGCGCACCCTGCTGACCATGCTGGGCATCATCATCGGCAT
>Ga0209300_1001294_pt1 | contig 10191 bp, 7 predicted proteins | sample Shrwel_input2_RT_FD_187535 | JGI IMG/M metagenome (GOLD analysis project Ga0209300, IMG submission 187535) | Subsurface microbial communities from deep shales in Ohio, USA - Utica-3 well 1 S input2 RT (SPAdes) (version 2) ... | reverse complement strand
GTTCAGAAAGAAGCAGAGCGCCGGGGCCTGAAAGTCTTCGACGCCACCTGCCCGCTGGTCACCAAAGTGCACATGGAAGTCATGCGCTACAGCCGCGATGGTCGCGAGTGCATCCTCATCGGCCACGAAGGCCACCCGGAAGTGGAAGGCACCATGGGCCAGTACGACGCCAGTAACGGCGGCGCCATCTATCTGGTGGAAAACGAGGAAGACGTGGCCAACCTGGAAGTGAAGGACCCGGCTCGCCTCTCGTTTGTGACTCAGACCACCCTCTCCATGGACGACACCGCTCGCGTGATTGACGCCCTGCGCGCCAAGTTCCCCGAGATCGAAGGCCCGCGCAAGGACGACATCTGCTACGCCACTCAGAACCGCCAGGATGCAGTCAAACAGCTGGCCAACGACTGCGACCTGATGCTGGTGGTGGGCTCGCCCAACAGCTCCAACTCGAACCGCTTGCGGGAACTGGCCGAACGCATGGGCACGCCAGCCTACCTGATTGACGAAGCCTCGCAGATTGACCCGCAGTGGCTTGAGGACAAGTTTGCCATTGGCGTCACCGCCGGTGCCTCCGCCCCGGAAGTACTGGTGGCTGAAGTGATCAATCGCTTGAAAGAACTGGGCGGCGAAGAGCCGGAAGAAGTCTCCGGCCGGGAAGAGAATATTGTCTTCTCCATGCCCCGTGAACTGCGTATCGAGGCGGTCGAGGTTCAATAACCTCGGCTGCCAGCCCCGTTTGACCCGCATCACATTTCTGAAGTCTTCCCCTCCGTTTATCCCCGTAAACCCACCGCTTGTCGTTTTAACGTGGCATCCTTGATGGATGTTACTTAACCTTCCGATACGTCTGAATGGAAGTGGATTATGCGCACAAAAGCCAACCAGGGTTTCACGCTTATAGAATTGGTGATCACCATTACCGTCCTTGCGATTGTCGCAACGGTCGCTGTCCCCTCGTTCCGGAATGTGATTGTCTCTAACAGTGTTAGTTTTGATCGTGACGAGTTTTTCACCCTTGCCAATTTTGCTCGTAGTGAAGCCATAAAAAGGGGGACAGCAGTGACAATCTGCAGGTCATCCGATGGCGTGAGCTGTGATAACAGCCTTGCTTGGGATCAAGGATGGCTGGCTTTCCATGATGCTGATGCCGATGGCAGTCAGGATTCTGGCGAAGAGGTGATTCGCACGGTTGGTCCATTAGATGGCCAGGTGTCAGTCGCTCACGGAGGCTCGGACGAACGGATCACCTATACCAGTCGAGGCTTACTTATCCGGGGAGATGGAGTGTTCACGTTTTCACATTCTGCGGGAAGTCAATTCGACAAGACTGTTGATATCGGAATTACAGGTCGAGCATCGAAAGGGTAGCGACTAATGAAGGGCTTATATCAAAAAGGCTATGGGTTGATTGAGGTGCTGGTCTCGGTTCTGGTGTTGTCGATAGGCCTACTCGGCTTGGCGGGCCTTCAGACTCAGAGTCTGCGTTTTAATAATGAAGCATATTTCAGGACGCAGGCCACTCTGTTGGCAATGGATATGTCAGATAGACTCAGAACTAATTTTGAAATGGCCCGAACCAACCCAAGTAGCTATACCTTTTCCAAAAGTGACCAAGTTCCTACTTCTAGCGCCGATTGCACCTCAATAGGCTGCTCACCATCTGAGTTGGCTCAGTATGACTTCAAGACATGGAAGGAGCGTGCCCAAGAGTTGTTGCCAGGAGCAAGAGTCGCCGTCACTCCGGATGCCGTGGGTACCGCGACACCTTGGCAAGGTTATACCATTGAAATCGAGTATCGAACTTCAGAGAGCAGTGACCTCCAGCTTTTCCAATACAGGGTGAAAATCTGATGGCGATGGGTACACAAAGAATGCCAATTCTCATTTCTCAGCGAGGGTTATCCCTTGTCGAGCTGATGATTGCCTTGGTTCTTGGGCTGGTGCTTTCAACCGGGGTAATTACTGTTTTTATTTCCGCAAAGCAAGACTATCAGGTTCAAGATGCTATCTCCCAAGTTCAGGAAAATGGGCGATTCAGCTTGGAGTTTCTTGCCCGTGATATACGCATGGCGGGGTACTCTGGGTGTTCTAATGATATGCCTACGGCAAACTCAATTGAGAATGCACCAGCTTCCGTTGGAAGCTTCGAAGAAGGGTTAGTGGGCTTTGAAGGAGATACTGCGACATTGCCGGCTGCCCGCTTCCCAAATGCGTTGCCAAATACTGACGCTATTGTTTTACATCTTGCTGATTTGAATTCCGAATTAGTAGTAAGTAATCATAATCCCAGCTCAGCAAAGATAGATGTTACGAATCAGCACTCCTATAAACCTGGGGCAATAATGATGCTTGTGGACTCGAATTGCTCGAATAGAGGAATTTTTGTCCTGTCGAGTCCCACTAATAATAACGATAATGCATCTCACATGGTCCATAACAAGGGCAAGTCATTTACTTACGGCAGTCTTAGCGGGGTATCGAATTGTACGAAAGCCCTAAAAGGGGATTTCACCTGCGATGATACCTCTGGAGCATCATCAACAGCTTACTCCAATGGGTCCAGTGTTTTTTCGATTTCGAGTTTTGGGTATTACATTCGGGATCCAGACCAAGATGCTTCGCTCGACTCTCCCACTCTTTACCGGGTGAACTTTTCGAGTGAATTTGATACTTCGGCGAGTGATGTATATCAGCCTTTGGTTGAGGGAATATCGGATCTGGATATTTTGTATGGCGTTCGTAACACATCCTCGGACACTACCGAATATAAAACGGCGACTGAAGTCGAAACCGCTGACGAATGGCAAAGCGTCATTGGTGTGCGTCTTGAGCTTGAGGCAGAAAGTCTAACGGAAGTGGATGGATCTCCTGTTCGCCGTCAGTATGTGCGTACCGTCAAGATGCGGAATCGGGGATAGAAAATATGCAATCTCAAAAGGGTAGCGTGCTGATTGTTAGTTTGGTTTTTCTGCTGTTACTGACCATTGTTGGAGTCAGTGCCATGAATATGACCAATCTCGAAGAAAAAATGGCTGGTAACTTCAGGGACCATGACTTGGCTTTCCAGTCTGCAGAAGCGGCTCTTCTTGATGCTGAGGAGTTTGTGGAGAATACTTTCGATATCACTCAGGCCTACACTGATCCTGCTTGTTCAGGGTCAGGTTGTTACTCATCCAGCTGTACCGATGGACTTTGTTTCCATGGCAGTTTTAAGAATTCTTCAACGCCGGTAGCGGATTGTACAGCCGGAACCGTGAAAGAATGGGAAGACGCAGCTTTATGGGATAGCGCTTCCAAGACTCGTGCGCTATCGGATCAGATTACAGGCACGGTAGAGAATGCCCGCTATATCGTGGAATTCCGATGCTTTATGCCTAGGGACCCGTCTAATCCCAACCCAGACCCCGATGTGTTTGCTCAATGGTCACCAGCATTCCGGATTACTGCCGTGGCCAGCGGTTCTTCGACCGACTCGACGGTGATACTCCAGTCCACCTACAAACTTGTGAAGTGAGCTGAGGCTTAGAGGAAAAATTATGAGAATCAAATTGAAGGCCTTTAAAGCGCTTATCCTTCTCACTGTTTCAGTTGGAGCCCAAGCTGTAACGGAGAACTCAACCGACCTGAGTTCGGCAGCTTTTACACAACAGCCGCCGGTTCTGACAGCGAGAGAAACACCCTTGGTTATGTTGGGGTTGTCTGTCGATAACCAGCTTTTTTATAAGGCTTACTCTGACTACACGGACATTGATGGGGATGGAGTAATCGAAACGACTTATGACGATAGTTTTGATTACTATGGCTACTTTAATTCGGACTGGTGTTATACCTACGATTCTGGAGTAAACGCTTTTACTCCCAGTGTACAAGCCAGTGGCCATGCGTGTTCAGGCTCGTCTGATTGGAGTGGCAACTTCCTGAACTGGGCTTCGATGACCCGTGTGGATGTGCTTCGAAAAGTCTTTTACGGCGGTAAACGAGACGTTGATACTGAAGGAAGTACTATTCTTGAGCGCGCATATATTCCCAGCGATGTCCATGCCTTTGCCAAAGTATACACAGGAACTGACCTTCAGGACTTCGTCCCCAATACATATGCTACCAAAAGCTCAGTAACCTTTTGTAATGTGTCTTCTGATCACGGAAGTGACGCGCCTGGCGTTCCGCAGTTGCGAATTGCCAGTGGTAACTACCGTCGGTGGTCGATTAATGAAAGTGTGCAGTGCCAATGGGATTCAAAAGCAAATAGTCCCGCCGCTGGAGATAGGTTGAATCAGGGCTCCGAACAGCAAGTGAGAGTTAAAGCTTGCCTGGCGGGTAAGGACGCAACTAGCGAAGGCTGTAAAATATATGATTCCGGGAAAGCGAAACCGGTAGGGGTCCTGCAGCAGTATGGTGAAAACGGCGAACTGAAATTTGGTTTGATCAGCGGCAGCTATGACAACTACGTTGCCGGGGGGGTGCTGAGAAAGAATATTAGTTTCTTTGGCGGAAATGAGAATCCGGCGAATGATGCGATTGATCTTAATACCGGTGTATTCCGGGACGTGGATGGTATTGTCTCGACATTAGATGCAATTCGTATTATTGGGTGGGATGGTAGCGTCTATGATTATAGCGGAGATTGTGATGAGCCAGGTGTGTCGATCTCAGATTTTGAGGATGGTACAGAAACTTGCCGGGATTGGGGGAACCCCGTTTCAGAAATTTATGCTGAAGCGGTTCGATACTTCTCCGGAGCCTCGTCCGCTACCGCTGCGTTTGCCACTGATGCTGATTCAACCTTTATCTCAGAGCTTGATCAGGCTACATGGCCTGCTCTAGATCTGAATCCGCTAAACGTAGATTCCCGGTGCGCGGCATGCTCCATAATAATGATTTCGTCGGGCGTCTCTTCTTTCGACAGTAATGATCTGGGTTCGGTTTCTGACATTACCGGCCTCGGCGGTGTTAGTGGCTTGTCGTCTGAGACCAATGCAGTTGGAGCCGCAGAATATGGCGCCTTTCCGCAAAACTTTTTGATTGGTGGTAGCTCTTCTACTGGCAGTGATGCGGTATGTACCTCGAAATCTTTGAGCGGGCTGAGCCAAGCTCTTGGTATTTGTCCTGAAGCGCCGGCCTTGCAGGGGGGGTACCAAATTGCAGGTCTCGCGAGCCATGCCAAAACCAACGATCTCCGAACCGACACCGGGATGGAAGGAAACCAAACGGTAGATACTTATGGGGTTGAGTTGGCTGAATCGGTTCCTTCTTTTGAGATACCGGTCGGTAGTGGTTCGATTCGATTTTTGCCTGCCTGTCAATCAAGCCCGTCGGGACAGAATGATTGGAAGCCGTGTAGTCTATTTGATGTGGAAATTGTTGCAACCGAGGTAAACGGAGACGGAGACCTGATATCCGGCACTCTCTTATTTTATTGGGAGGATTCCTCATGGGGTAACGACTACGATCTTGATGGCTCCCAAGCAATCAGTTTTTGTGTTGGTGGTTCCGGCTCTGATTGTGATACGCCTGATCTGGATGACCGCTCAGGAGCTGAATATGACGATAATGTATTGACAACAGATAATCTGAGAATTGCTCAAGGGGTGGCTTACTCGGCGGCCGGTTATGACTTGCGGTTTAGTTATGTTGTGACAGGTAGTCAAGGTGAGGATGGTCTGAGCTCTTGGCTTGTTCGGCCAGGTAATGAAAACAGAAACGATTTCTGTCAGTTAAATCAAACGGCGGACAGCTCTGATATCCCCCTGATGCCTATCCCAGGGACAGGGGCTTCCGGTGGTTGTGGTAGTGGCGCAAAGTACAACTATGAGCCAGTGGCAGGTATATATGCTCCGAGTTCTTCAGGCGCTGCCCGTTTACTCGACAAGCCCTTACTTCTTGCCGCCAAATATGGCGGTTTCCGAGACCTGGATAATAGTGGCGATCCTACTTACGATGGTTCCTCTGCCGATACTAGGGAGTGGGATCTGATAAATAATCGGTCTGGCCAAAATGGTCCCGACGGCGTGCCAGATAATTACTTTTACTCAAGTAACCCGGGCTTGCTTGCGGGACAACTGCAGCGGGTTTTTGAATCCTTGGTCGCCCGAACTGCATCTGGCACCAATGCGGCGGTAGTGGCTAACAGTAGTTCGGGCGTGGGCGCGGTTTACCAAGCGCTCTACCAGCCAAAGTACTCGGTAGGAAACCAAACTGTCACCTGGACTGGAACACTTAGATCAATCTTTATTGATGATGCCGGCTTCCTAAGAGAAGATTCTAACGGAAATGACAAGCTTGATGATTACAGCACCGACAAGGTTGTCCAACTGGAATTTGATCCGACCTTCGAGAAAACCTTTGTCCAACGTTATAACCTGGGTTCAAATAGCCAGCTAGTTCCGGACGGAGCACCAGTTGAGTTGGACGAACTCCGGCCAATATGGAATGCGGTAGATCAGCTTGCAGCAATTAATAACCCGGAACTGCAACGCTCTTCATATGCCTCTGTTGATACTGACCGTCGCTATATCTTTTCGGCAGTAGACGTGAATGGAGATAATGAAGTCGACCAAAATGATGTGGTGGAGTTTTCTTCTGCTAATACTACGGATCTTTCAGATTTGACCGAGTTTATGGGTCTAGCGGGCCAGACTTCTTTAGCCAGCAACCTGATTGATTATCTCCGGGGAAAAGAAGTGGCTGGTATGCGGAGTCGGTCTATCGATTACGATAACGATGGCGCAGAGGAGGTGTGGCGACTGGGTGACATCATACACTCGACGCCAGCCGTAGTTGCAACGCCCAAAGATAATTACGGCAAGCTCTATAGCGATAGTACTTATGAGGATTTTGTCGATAAATATCGTAATCGCAGGCAGGTAATTTACGTTGGGGCCAATGACGGCATGATCCACGCATTTAATGGTGGGTTTTGGAATGCCCCCGAGAAGGAATTCTCTACTCAGCCAGTAGGCGGTGGTACGGCGGTAAACCATCCTCTTGGCCAGGAACTGTGGGCGTATGCTCCTGCGAACCTGTTACCTCATTTGCGTTGGCTTAGCGAGCCCGATTACCAGCATGTTTACTACATGGATGGTGAGCCGCTGGTTTTTGACGCTAATATATTTCCTGATGATGCAACCCATCCTCATGGATGGGGGACGGTTATGGTCATGGGGATGCGTTTTGGCGGATCTCCGCTGCAGGTTACTGTTAACGGATCTGCCCGGGTGATGAGATCGGCTTATGTAGTGTTTGATGTTACTGATCCTGAAACAAAACCTAAGTTGCTTGGTGAAATCACATCGCCTGAACTTGGGTTTACCTTGGCTGCGCCTGCGTTGGTGAAAAACCGGCAACCATCTACGTCTGCCGGTAGCTTGGGGGATTGGACGTCTCCTTCAGTTAATGAGTGGTATCTTGTGCTAGGGAGTGGCCCCAGGGGCTCTTCCGCTCAAAGTGCGGCTGATAGTGACCAAGCGCCGAAGCTCTTCGCTGTTGACTTGGAAGCATTGGTGGATAGTGCTGCGTCTACTGCGAGTGGCACCGACTATTTTGTTGAAATCTCCGGTAACACACCTTTGATGCTCGGTGGCCCAACCGACTTGGGCTTTGTAGGCGGCTTGGAGGTTGCGGACTGGGATCTCAATAACAGTGATGACGCCATTTACGTGAGTACCGTCGATAACGCACCTTCAGGTGGAGAGCCCGATGGTCGGCTTTATCGTGTATTGATCGAAGATAATCAGGGAACCTTTACCTCCCGATACGGGCTATCCGGGGCACAAACAAGTTTGATGATGGATTTAGATCAGCCTGTTCAGGCCCCGCCAACGTCTGTGCGAGATACGTTTGGTGACCGCTGGTTGCTCTTTGGCACTGGCAAGTTGCTTGTCCCTTCAGATAATGATTTAACAGACCAACAGTATTTTTACGGCGTTAAAGAGCCGCGTGATAGTACTGGGGAACTGACATATGGAACGGTTTCCGAGGCGGGACTTTATGATACAACTGACCTTGGTGTCTTTGAGAAGAGTGGAGAAGTCAGGGATTTGTCTTCTGGATCGCCCACGAGTGAGCCAAATTTAACCATTAATGGGGAAGAAATAGATGTGTTTTCTGATTTGGAGAGTGCATTGCGTGATTTCCCTGGCTGGAAACGTGAGCTTACCTATGATGGAAGCTTACCTAGCGGTCGTGTCACGGGAAGTGCGACACTTAATCCCGCTAATCGCGAAGCCTTCGCCTTTACAGAGTATGTACCGCCCGCCCTCAGCTGCGAACTTGATGGCGAGAGTTTCCTTTATGCGCTGTCAATTTTGACGGGAACTTCGACGCCTTACGCTCCATTATCCACCACGACTGACTACGTGGTTAATGATAGAGAGCTTTCCTTGAGTGCGATCAGTCTTGGGGCCGGATTCGCTTCTGAAGTTACTTTCCACCAAGGTGGGAGCGGCTCTTTGAAAGCAGTAACGAATATGTCCACTGGTGCAATTGGTTCTGATAATGTTTTTACTGGTGCGCCTGCCAGCGGCCGTCAATCGTGGCGCCAGATTGAATCATTCAGTTTTTGAGTAGGTGATTATGGAAAAGGAAGAAGGCTTTACATTAATTGAGCTAATGATTGTGGTAGCTATTATTGGAATCATAGCCGCCATTGCGTACCCCAGTTACCAGGACTCAGTGAACCGCACACAGAGAACTGACGCTACCACAACACTTTCGAGGTTGGCGGCGGCGCAAGAGCGCTACTATACAAGGCAAGCGCCGGCGAGCTATGCCGCAGATTTCCGTGCATTGCTCGGTGATACTTCTATAGCTGCTGGCACGACGACTATTACCTCTGATCAGGATTATTACAATATTACTCTCACAAACAATAGCTGTAGTGAGACGGTTGGAAGTAATACAATTTATACCTGCTATACATTGACCGCCCAGCCAGTTTCCGGGGGGGCTCAAGCTGATGATCCCGAGTGCTGGAAAATAATACAGACCGAAGTTGGGAAATCAGCCGAGACCAAGGCCGGGGCTGCTAACGGCGAATGTTGGTGAGTACCTTAGTTTCAACAGCTAATTGGAGCTCCAGGCACCTTTTCGACCAAGCCATCACCGTCGTAATCGATTGCTCTTCGTGTCCGACCTAGGGTGGAAATGATTAGCATCTCGCCACTGCCGTTAAGGTGGCAGGTGGTGAAGGTGCCGTTTGTTCCCGAAGCGTAGCCGATAGCAGAGAAGGCCAGATAGGACCTGTTATACGATGCGGTTACGGTGGGGTAGTCGAGCTGGATTGTCCTGATAACGTCACTGTTGTTTGATGGAGATCCAGTTCGATCAGCATCGGAAAACACAAGGATTTGTTCGGGGGCGGACGGGTCACACGTGTTAGAACTATTAGTTAGACACATTATAACCCTGTGGCCCCGTCTTATGGCTTCCATTTTTGTGACAGCCACGGTCCTTTCAATCAAACTCGTCGTAGTCGATAATTGATTGCTGCTTATGATTGAAGTAAGTGTCGGGGTCGCTATGGCAATGGTGATACTTAAGACGATGATTGTTACCAGTAACTCAATCAGAGTAAAGCCTTCATTTGAGCCTGACATCATAAACATAAGAATCCTTCCTCTTCTAATTGCTCTTCCTGAGCGTTTTAACTTTAGTCAGTATGATGTGCGTTGGGTTTGTTAATCCATCCCCAGCTTTTTCAACCGATACCGCAATGCCCGAAAGCTGATCCCCAGGCGGCGGGCGGCGGCAGTCTTGTTCCAGCGCGTTGCTTCCAGGGCCTTCTCGATGGCTTGGCGTTCGATGCTTTCCAGATAGCCCTCAAGGTCGATTTCACCGTCAGGCACCAGGGCTTCATCCGTGTTGGTGGCAACAGGGCTTTCAACTGGCTCTGCTGGCATGGACCCCGCTGGCGCTACGCCGCCGTTAAGATGCAGGTCCTCTGCGCCAATTCTGTCTTCGTCACACAATGTGAAGGCGCGTTCAAGAATGTTTTCCAGCTCCCGCACGTTGCCGGGGAATTGGTAACTCTTCAGGCGTTCGATGGCGGCAGGGGTTAGTGTTGCTGCAGGGCATTCGTATTCCCGGGCAATGCGCTCCAGAATGTGGTTGGCCAGCAAGGAAATATCATCAACCCGCTCCCTGAGTGGAGGCACGGCCAGCTCTATGACATTGATGCGATAGAACAGGTCCTGC
>Ga0209300_1001293_pt1 | contig 10196 bp, 8 predicted proteins | sample Shrwel_input2_RT_FD_187535 | JGI IMG/M metagenome (GOLD analysis project Ga0209300, IMG submission 187535) | Subsurface microbial communities from deep shales in Ohio, USA - Utica-3 well 1 S input2 RT (SPAdes) (version 2) ... | reverse complement strand
CCATGGCGCTTTTTAAACAAGATACATCTAAGTCAGCAAGTATGGCGAGGAAAAAGAAAATGGCAGGGCTAGACGATGATTACCGCTCAACCCTGCTAGAGTCTGGGATTAAAATGCGCTAGCCGTGACAATAACGCTATAAATTGCCCACTAACTTAACACCAAGCTTGAGTAATAGTGCTGTAAATCATACTATTGGTCGATTAAATGGAGGATTTGATGTTGGGTAATGAAAACCAGTAAGCTAAGTATTCGATTATTATGGTATATAACTCCACTGGTTATACTGCCGTTGTTATTTTTAGGTGGGTTTACGCTCACTAATGTAACTAACTCTACGCAAAAACAAGCTGACTTGATCATGAGTCGCTTTGTAGAACAACAACAGCAAAAAGTATTCAACTATATAGACTCTTTTCATGCAACGGCTAAGTTACTCTCTGCCTCACCGGTACTAAGTGACTTTTTAGCTAAAGATTTATTTGAAGACGCCAGCTATACCTATCGCCTTGGCGCGTTAATGGATGTATTTGCCAGTTACAGTGAAGCCTACCCTGATATTATTAGTATTAATTTAGTCTCAAAAACCGGTGAAAGTGATGCCTATTACTCCAGTAATTTAACTGTCGCGCCAAAGTCTTATCCGTTTTTTGATCAAGTTAAACAAAGTAATTTAAGCCAGCAGCAGTTTATGGTGCAAAAAGAAGATGGCACCACCAACTTATATTTTGTGCAACGCATATACAGCGTTGACTACTATTTAAAACGCCCACAACAACTTGGTTTTATTGTCCTTAAGGTCGAACCTTCGATTTTAAACACCAGTATTTTAGAAGCCCCTTATAACAATACCTTAAATTTACTACTCGCCAATGATGGTAAAATTTTATTTAGCTCTGATTATAAAATGCGTGGCCACTATGTTAGTGAGTATGAACTTAATAAAATTAATGACCTAGCTGATATTGGCAGCTTATCAACCATTGAGTTTTCGAGCGTTGATAAAGTAGAACGATTGATTTTTGCAGCCCAAATGAGTGGCGGCTACTATTATGTGTCGACCATTCCTAAAGCGGTACTGTATCAATCAGGTAAAGCAATTAGTGTCATCACCGGGCTAATTGTAATTATTTCTGTGATCACCCTACCGATCTTAATTTTTATTGTGGTACGCAATTTACTGCTTAACCCAATTGAATTACTAGGTGAAGCAAGTCATCGCGTTGGTGATGGCGACCTCTCAGTCACACTGCCTGCTTATACTACCGATGAGGTGGGCATACTGTTTAACGACTTTAATCACATGATTAACCAAATTAAGCATTATCAGCAGCAACTAGAAGAATATAAGCATCATTTAGAAGATAAAGTAGAGAGTCGTACTAAGGCACTTGAATCAATGAATAGTAAGCTTGAAACCGCCATCGCCCAAGCAGAACAAGCAAACCAGCTTAAAAGCCGCTTTTTAGCCAATATGAGTCATGAAATTCGCACTCCGCTTACAGCTATTATGGGATTTACAGAGCAACTACTGCATAGCGAAAAAGCAACTAATGACAAACATCATTTAGGCACTATTCTACGTAATTCAAAACATTTGTTAGAGCTTATTAATAACATTCTCGATCTTTCAAAAATTGAAGCCGAAAAACTGGCGGTTGAGCAAACGCCGTTAAATGTTGTACAACTTATTCATGATGTTGAATCAATCATTAAACCTTTAGCGCAAGAGAAACAGCTGTCATTTACGATTAATTATTCGCTACCTTTGCCGCATACGATAAATAGTGACGTTACTCGTTTAAAACAAATACTGATTAATATTGCCAGTAACGCAGTTAAATTTACTGAGCAAGGCCAAGTAACAATTACGGCAAAGTTTCAAGCACCAAAAATTCTTACATTTATAGTTGAAGACACCGGTATAGGCATGTCGGCAAACCAAATAAGTCGATTATTTACGCCATTTGAACAAGCTGATGCCACAACCACACGCCGATTTGGTGGTACAGGATTAGGGCTATGTATTTCAAAAAATTTGGCTCAACTGCTCGGTGGCGATGTCAGCGTAACCAGTGAAGTGGGTGTGGGTAGTTGCTTTACTATCGATATAGATTGCCATTTAGGTAATGGGCTTAGTAGTAACCTTTTTTTGACTGAACACTCTCAGCTATCACCCGAAAAAGACCCGCAACTTTCTTTTGCAACCAATAACTTTGATGCGCATATTTTAGTGGCAGAAGATAACCCCGATAATCAGTTGCTGATAAAATTACTCCTTCAAACATGGGGGTTAGAGCCTGATATAGCCAATAATGGCGCACAAGCAGTAGAAATGGCACTAGTGAACGACTATCAGCTTATAATCATGGATATGCAAATGCCGGTTATGGGCGGCTTAGAAGCAACTAAAATGCTCAGAGATGCCGCCTACGATGGCCCAATTATCGCCCTGACCGCAAATGTCATGAACCATGATATAGATACTTACCTTAAAGCAGGCTGTAACAAAGCGCTGGGTAAACCCATTGATAAAGACGCACTAGAAAATGTATTAGTCAGCTATTTACACCTTGAACGCGATAATCAAAATAAGTGGGATAGCTTATTAAAAAGTGAGAAATTTCAGCAAATAAATGCTAATTATTTGGCAAGTTTACCTGATTACTTAAAGCAGATAAAAACCCTTTATAACAACCAAGATTGCGAAACACTACGCGCACTTGCCCACAGTATTAAGGGCAGTGCTGGTTGCTTTAACTTTGATGATATTTACCATAGCGCATCAGCGCTTGAGCAAAGTTTAAAAGGCAATGATATGACTCAAAGAGAAAAACGCGTTGTAGAACTCATTACAGCAATAGAACAAGCCATCGCTAATAAGTAATCATTAAAAATTTAAACCCAGTGCCATGCCCATTAAAATCGCATCTTCAAAGCCATTTTTATTGGGCGCATCGCTGGGGTAATAATTTTTACGCACAGACATTTCAGTAAAGCCTGCGCGTTCATACAAAGCAATCGCCCGCGTATTAGACTCTCTCACTTCTAAAAATAAGTTTTCGGCACTATGTTGCTCGCCATACGCTATAAACTGCTTTAATAACTGCTTAGCAAATCCTTGTCCCTGAAAGCTCGGGACGACACAAATGTCCATTAAGGTAAAATCGGGCCCTGCTTTTTCACCAATGTAAAAGCCTATCATTTGCTCATCATCGAACGCAGCTAAATTAAAATAGCGGCCCTGCAAACACGACTGCATTGTTTTTAACGTCCAAGGGTGTGTATGACAGGCATTTTCAATGGCCATCAGCTCATTGATATTATCATCGGTAACCGACTTAAAGTGTATCAAGGTGTTCACTCATTAAAGCCCATAACGCACGTTTTTGCGCACAGGTTAGGTTTGAATCAGGCAGGCCTAATTGTTGCTCACTAAACTCAATGATTGGCGATTTAACAATTGAGTTTATTGTTACAGGCGCAAAGGCACGCTCAATATCATTTTTTAATGTATCACAGAGTATTAACGATGAAGTCGCTGACAACTCAGCTTGAGCTGGGCGAAAGTGTTGATTAAGTTCAAGCTTTTCTATACCAAAAACAGATGCGTAACGTGAATGCATAACAACTCGATGGATTAGTAAGAGAATAATATAGGAAGTAATCAAAACAATGTAAAGAAGAGATGGCAGGGGCGGAGAGATTCGAACTCCCAACCGTCGGTTTTGGAGACCGCTGTTCTACCAATTGGAACTACGCCCCTGCAATGACGATGAATTATAAAGACCTTTTGACAAAGGTAAAGTAAAAAATCAACTTTTTGGTTTGTTTGCTTTTTAAATAAACAAAACGGCGAATTAGCATGCTAATTCGCCGTTAGTTATTACGAAATTACAGTAACAGGAGGATTATTCCCATTCGATAGTGGCAGGTGGTTTACCTGAAATATCGTAAACAACACGAGAGATACCGTCGATTTCGTTAATGATACGGTTTGAAACCACACCTAAGAATTCATACGGTAAATGTGACCAACGCGCAGTCATAAAGTCGATGGTTTCTACACAACGAAGTGAAACAACCCAATCATACTTACGTGCATCGCCCATAACCCCTACCGACTTAACCGGTAAGAATACAGTAAACGCTTGGCTTACTTTATGATAAAGCTCTGCTTTGTGAAGCTCTTCAATGAAGATAGCATCAGCGCGGCGGAGTAAGTCACAGTACTCTTTTTTGATTTCGCCAAGTACACGCACACCTAAACCTGGCCCTGGGAATGGGTGACGGTAAAGCATGTCGTACGGTAAACCTAGCTCTAAACCAATTTTACGTACTTCATCTTTAAATAACTCACGTAATGGCTCTACTAAGCCCATTTGCATATCATCTGGTAAGCCGCCCACATTATGGTGCGATTTAATTACGTGTGCTTTACCAGTCGCTGAAGCTGCTGATTCGATTACGTCAGGGTAAATTGTACCTTGACCTAACCATTTTGCGTTTTTAAGCTTTTTGGCTTGCTCATCAAATACATTAATAAACGTGTGACCAATGGCTTTACGCTTATCTTCTGGGTCTGATTTACCTGCTAAGTCATTTAAAAATTGGTCTTCGGCATCTACTTTAACAATGTTTAAACCAAACTTATTGCCAAACATGTCCATTACTTGCTGGCCTTCGTTTAAACGAAGTAGCCCGTTATCAACAAATACACAGGTTAGTCGTTCACCAATAGCACGGTGAATAAGCATAGCCACAACCGATGAATCTACACCGCCTGATAAGCCTAAAATAACTTCGTCGTCACCTACAGTTTCTTTGATACGTTCAATGGCGTCATCAATTATTTTTGCCGGCGTCCATAATTTTTCACAACCACAAATATCAATAACAAAACGCTCTAGTAAACGTTGACCTTGATGTGTGTGCGTTACTTCTGGATGAAATTGTACACCGTAAAAGCGTTTTTCTTCGTTAGACATTGCCGCATGCGGGCAGGTAGATGTTTTAGCTGTGGTTTTAAACGTATCTGGAATTTCCATTACTTTATCACCGTGGCTCATCCACACATCTAGTACGCCATTGCCGCCATCAGTAATATGATCTTCAATGGCATCAAATAATGCACAGTTACCCACTTTTTCAACTTGTGCGTAACCAAATTCTTTTTTATCTGAACTATGTACACGGCCGCCAAGCTGCGTTGCCATAGTTTGCATGCCGTAACAAATACCAAGTACTGGAACGCCTGCATTGAATACATACTCAGGAGCACGCGGGCTATTTTCAAGCGTGGTTGATTCTGGGCCACCAGAAAGGATAATACCTTGTGGGTTAAACTCGCGAATTTGCTCTTCGGTTACATCCCAAGCCCAAAGCTCACAATAAACACCAATTTCGCGCACGCGACGGGCGATTAACTGCGTGTATTGTGAACCAAAATCTAAAATGAGGATTCGTGAATCGTGAATGTCTTTGCTCATGAAGTATCTCGTAAAGTCAGGTGCTAAACGCCACCAGCTAAAGCTGCGTGACTATATTAGGGCTAACAAAGGTTAGCCCACTTATTTCAAGTTGTTAAGGCTGATTAGCCTAAACGGTAGTTCGGTGCTTCTTTAGTGATTTGCACATCATGAACATGCGACTCACCCATACCAGCAGAAGTTACACGTACAAACTGTGGTTTAGTGTTTAGCTCTTCGATTGTGGCACAACCGGTTAAGCCCATTGCACTGCGAAGACCACCCACTTGTTGGTGAATAATGGTTGCAATTGGCCCTTTGTAAGCTACACGACCTTCAATACCTTCTGGTACTAACTTGTCAGCTTGGTTTGATTTTTGGAAGTAGCGATCTGATGACCCTTCTTTTTGATCCATCGCACCTAAGCTACCCATACCACGGTAAGACTTGTAATAGCGACCTTGATAAAGCTCCACTTCACCTGGTGCTTCTTCAGTACCCGCGAGCATAGAGCCAACCATTACACACGATGCACCGGCAACCAATGCTTTTACAATATCACCAGAAAAACGAATACCACCATCGGCAATTACTGGAATATCGCGACCTTTAAGGCCTTCAACCGCATCAGAAATAGCTGTTATTTGTGGTACACCACAACCGGTAACAATACGTGTAGTACAAATAGAACCTGGACCGATACCTACTTTAACAGCATCAACACCGGCATCTGCAAGGGCAATAGCACCTTCGGCAGTTGCCACGTTACCCGCAACAATTTGTAAATCAGGGTAAGCTTGACGAGTCGCTGCAACACGGTCAATAACACCTTGTGAGTGACCATGAGAAGTATCGATTAGTAGTACATCAACACCGGCTTCAACTAATGCAGCAATACGCTCATCAGTACCTGCGCCAACACCTACCGCAGCACCTACACGTAAACGACCTTGCTCGTCTTTACACGCGTCTGGTTTGTCTTGTGCTTTTTGGTAATCTTTTACGGTGATCATGCCTTTAAGTTTAAACGCATCATCAACCACAAGAATTTTCTCAATGCGGTGTTCGTGCATTAAGCTTAAGATATCTTCGCGAGCCGTTCCCTCTTTAACCGTTACTAGGTTTTCTTTTTTCGTCATCACTGTTGAAACCGGCTGTTCAAGCTTAGTTTCAAAGCGCATATCACGACTAGTTACAATACCTACAAGGTTATTTTCGCTATCGGTGACCGGAAAACCTGAGAATCCCTTTTCCTGAGACAGCTCAACGGCATCTGCAATAGTCAGATCGGCAGTAACTGTAACAGGGTATGAAACAATACCCGCTTCATAGGTTTTAACTTTACGAACATTTTTCGCTTGTTCTGCAATGGTCATGTTTTTATGAATAAAACCAAGACCACCTTCCTGCGCGAGGGCAATAGCTAAACGAGCTTCAGTAACAGTATCCATAGATGCTGAAATGAGCGGCAAGTTAAGTTTGATACCACGCGTTAAGCGAGTTGAAATATTTGCCGTATGTGGCAAAACAGTAGAATGACCAGGTACTAAAAGTACGTCATCAAAGGTAAGAGCTTCTTTAGCGATTCTAAGCATTTTGGCAACTTCTCACATGTGGATCTAAGATAAGGAATTGCGGCCAAATTTTAACAGCGTTGTGGGCACTAGTAAATAATATTTTGTATTTATTTATGATAAGCTAGATTTATAAATGTTTTTTGGTAGTTTTTATGTTTTCTAAGCCCTCGCAAACGATTTATACCGTATCTCGCCTTAATCGTGAAATACGTGCCTTACTTGAACAAGGTTTTGCGTCTTTAGTACTCACCGGTGAAATTTCTAACTTTATTGCGCCTGCTTCTGGGCATTGGTATTTTTCGTTAAAAGACGATAAAGCGCAAATTAAAGCCGCCATGTGGCGAGGCAATAATCGCAACCAAAGTTACCGACCAATTAACGGCGCACAAGTAACCGTTAAAGCACGTGTATCTTTGTACGAACCCCGTGGTGACTACCAGCTTATTGTTGAACATATGGAGCCTGCCGGCGAAGGGCAACTTAAGCAAGAGTTTGACGCGCTAAAAATGCGTTTGGCTGCAGAGGGCTTATTTAGCTCCGCTTATAAAAAGCCCCTGCCCCAAAACATAAATCGCATAGGGGTGATCACCTCACCTACAGGCGCCGCAATTAAAGATATTTTAACCGTGCTAAAACGTCGTGCGCCGCAATTAGAAGTGGTTATTTACCCTGCGATGGTGCAAGGCAAAGAAGCGCATGGCCATTTAATCAAGCAAATAGAGCTGGCAAATTTACGTAATGAAGTCGACGTTATCATTCTCGGGCGCGGTGGTGGTTCATTAGAGGATTTATGGTGCTTTAACCATGAACAACTTGCTCGCGCTATTTATCAAAGCGCACTACCCATTGTGAGCGCTGTTGGCCATGAAATAGACACCACGATTAGCGATTATGTTGCTGATGTACGTGCTGCAACTCCTTCTGCAGCCGCAGAGCTCGTAAGCCCCAATACACAAGAGCTACATAATAGGGTTAATCAGTTAATTAGCCGTTTAGCGAATGCATTTAAACACGACATTGCCGATAAACGTGCACTAGCAACTCAGCTACAGCATCGCTTAAATTTATGCCACCCGCGCAATCAGCTAAACCAAAAATCACAACGCTTAGATGAGCTGAGTATTGCACTGCAACAGGCAATTCGTCAGCGTTTATATCAACAAGAACGCGTGTTAGCTAATTTAACACCCAGACTAATGCGCCAATCACCAGATAAAAAGCTAGCAAATGCAAACCATCAGTTAGCACAGCTCCATACAAGGTTACACCAAGCGATGCAGCATCAACTGCAACAAGCAAATAACACCCTTGCCTTACAGGCGAGTCGGCTTGATTCGGTTAGCCCGCTTAATGTATTAGCACGTGGTTATAGCATTACTAAAACAGCGCAAAATAAAGTGGTTAAATCAGTGGAAGATGTAAAAGTGGGTGATGTGTTGATCACTGAGTTAGTAGATGGCCAGGTTACTTCAAAGGTAGAAGCTTAGCCATATTGCTAAGCGCTAGCCTTGCGTACTTACGGTAAACTCAATACGGGCATCGTTAGATTGAGATGCACTGAGTTTAAATTGCTGCCACCAAGGTTCAAGATGAAGCTTATCGTTTAGCTCGCGCCATAATTTAGCTCCATAATTAACGGCATGTTGGTTAATGGTAAGCTCAAACTTACAAATTGTTTGCTTACACTTTAGCGCTGTAAGCTCAGCGCTATCTGCAAACTCATTAATAATTAAAAAGTCAGTTAACGCGACTTCAAGCTCGTAACTCCATTCGAGATTATCAGCCTCTTGTTCAAACTGTATTGCGAGCTCATCATCAAGCTCTACACTTTCTGATTGATTTAACTTTAACTGTTGTTGAGACTGCTTAAGCTGGATTGATTTTTTTTCAAGCCGCTGATTAAGCTCAACCACATGTTGTGCTAGCTGAGTTTGTTGATCAGCCTCTTGGGCTTTATTAACCTGCACTAGGCCTTGCAAAGTAGTTGGCTGATTATTGACTTGAGTGTTAGCCGAAGAGATTACAGCTTGTTTGGGCGCTGAGGAAACACGAGTGGAATCTTTAAAAAACAAAAAGTAACCACTTGCTAACGCCACGCCTGAAGAAAAACAGAGCAACATAGCCACAAAGTTACTTTTATATATCATTTCTAGGTACTCAAAAATTAAAGCATTGCACTGGTGTGCGATTCGTTTTCTGGCTCGGGATATTCTAAAAAGTTTTGGTTCATACTTTCTGCCGGGCACTCACAATCAGGGCGACCAATAATTTTTGCAGGTACGCCAACAGCAGTTGTGTGAGGCGGCACAGGGCTTAGTACCACAGAGCCTGCACCAATACGTGCGCCCTCGCCCACTTCAATATTACCCAACACTTTAGCGCCTGCACCAATAAGTACGCCCGCTCTGATTTTAGGGTGGCGATCGCCTTGTTCGTTACCCGTACCACCTAATGTAACCGATTGTAATATAGATACATTATCTTCAATTACGGCGGTTTCGCCAATTACAATACCGGTGGCATGGTCAAACATGATGCCTTGGCCGACTTTACATGCAGGGTGAATATCAACCCCAAACACCTCTGAGGTACGGCTTTGAATAAAGCGTGCAAGCTCTTTACGGTTTTGTTGCCATAAGCAGTTTGCTAAACGGTGTGCTTGTATCGCGTGAAACCCTTTTAAATTTAAAATCACAGTAAGGTAGGTTTCGGCGGCAGGGTCACGATCTTTTACTGCTTTAATATCATGAGCAACATGTGTCAGCATGCGGTCACACTTTACAAAAGCTTGGTCAAACAACTCACGGATTGTAAAAGCAGAAACCACAGCATCAGCTAGCTTGTTAGCAACAATAAAACTCAATGCCGACCCTAAGCACTCATGATTTAAAATACACGAATACACATGGCTCGCTAAAAGGGGTTCACGAGTTACTACTTCATTTGCTTCACTACGAAGCTGTTGCCAAATTTCATGACGCATAATACTGCCTTAAGTTATTACAAAGAGCCTACCGCCAATTCTAACGGATTTAGGCGCCTAGGTGTTAATCCCTTCGTTATTTGTTCTAGTTATTAGATATAACTAGGGTTTAGATTACTTTTTCAAAGCCATACTATATGACAGCTAGGCAGGTTTAACCATTTGTAC
>Ga0209300_1001292_pt1 | contig 10197 bp, 6 predicted proteins | sample Shrwel_input2_RT_FD_187535 | JGI IMG/M metagenome (GOLD analysis project Ga0209300, IMG submission 187535) | Subsurface microbial communities from deep shales in Ohio, USA - Utica-3 well 1 S input2 RT (SPAdes) (version 2) ... | reverse complement strand
CAAAGCCGAAAGCGGCATTGAATCCCAGGATCTGACCGAATCACTGACCGCACTGAACAAGTCAGTCGAAAAGTGTATCGAGGAAGCTCCCGAGCAATATCAGTGGGAATACAAACGTTTTCGGAGGAATGCGCCTGGGGCAACCAAGCTATACTGAACTAAAGCCCTAAACACCTCCCCATCGCTCAAATAGTGATCAGCCTACCAACTCCAACCAATCCGAATGCCCCGACAGCTTACCCTCCACCGCCGCAAAGTACTTAGCTCGTAGTTTCTCGGTGATCGGCCACACGCTTTCATTCGCTAATCTGACGACTATCCAGTTCACGGATTAGCACTACTTCGGCGCACACGAACACCCAAACATGCCCTCCGCACCAAAGACCGGAGGCAGAGTTTAGCCACAGTCTCACCTAAATAAGTCATATAGCGAGCATTCAAGCAACCCGACCTGCATCCTGCAGCTTCAACACGCCACTTAAAGCCCCTTGCTCACTAACAACCAAAAGAGAAGTGACACTCGCTTTCAGCATGATATTCTCTGCGTCAGCAAACATCTCATTCTCGTTGATCAGCATTGGACTGCGGGTCATCACGCTTTCTGCTGTTAAACCATCAAGCGAGTCATGATTGAACAACGCCCGGCGAAGGTCGCCGTCGGTGATAATACCTTTTATTTCGCCATCATCGACCACAACAGCAAGCCCCAACCCTGCCTGGCTTGCGGTCATGATCACTTCCTTCATGCTATCGCGCGATGTGCATATCGGCAGATCGGTATGCATCACATCTTTTACGCGCGTGAGCAAACGCCTCCCAAGGCTCCCGCCCGGGTGGAAAACAGCAAAATCGTGCGGTTTAAACTGACGGCGCTCGATTAAGGCAACTGCCAGAGCATCGCCCATTGCCAATGTAACCGTGGTGGAAGTAGTCGGTGCCAGGTTGTTTGGACAAGCTTCTCGCTCCACCGACACATCTAAAACAAGATCACTATTGCGCCCCAATGTCGACTCAGGATTGCCTACCAAGGCAATGATCTTGACACCAAAATGGCGCAATGAGGGAACCAGGCGTATCACCTCTTCTGTTTCACCACTATATGAAATCAGAATGGCAACATCGTCTGCCGTAAACATCCCCAAATCGCCGTGATAGGCTTCCGCAGGATGCACGGAAAAGCTGGGAGTGCCGGTAGAGGCCAGTGTAGCCGCAATCTTGTTTCCGATGATCCCGGACTTTCCCATGCCAGACACAATAACCCGACCAGACGTTGACAGAATCATGTCTACCGCCTGATCAAACTCCTGGCTCAACTTTTCTGCCGTTGCGCGCAAGGCCTCGGCCTGCACTTCAAAGACTTCTCGACCAACAATTAGACTCGACATGACTCTCCGATCCTTTTCGTCAGCGCGTTGGCGGGATCACCCATTAACCAACGTCAACCACTCAGAATGCTTCGCCAGTTTTCCTTTCACCGCATCAAAATACATGCTCTGCAGTTTCTCGGTGATCGGCCCGCGCTTGCCTTCACCAATGGCGCGGCCATCCAGTTCGCGGATGGGCAGCACTTCTGCGGCGGTGCCGGTGAAGAAGGCTTCTTCGGCCACGTAGACTTCGTCGCGGGTAATGCGGCGTTCTTTCACTTCCAGGCCGATATCGCGGGCAAAATCCAGGATGGTGGCTCGGGTGATGCCTTCCAGGCAGGACGTCAGTTCCGGGGTGTGCAACACGCCATCGCGGACGATGAAGATGTTCTCACCGGAACCTTCGGCCACATAGCCTTCGTTGTCGAGCAGCAGGGCTTCTTCCGCACCGCCGGAGATGGCTTCGTTCAGGGCCAGCATGGAGTTGATGTAGTTGCCGTTTGCCTTCGCCTTACACATGGTGATGTTTACATGGTGGCGGGTATAGGAAGAGGTGCGCACCTTGATGCCCAGCTCTTTGGCTTCCGGCGACATGTAAGACGGCCAGTGCCAGGCTGCAACCATTGCGTGTACGTTCAGATTGTCAGCACGCAGGCCCATGCCTTCGGAGCCCAGGAAGGCCATGGGGCGCAGGTATGCCTCTTCCAGATTGTTTTCGCGAACCGCGGCACACTGGGCTTCGTTCAGCTCTTCTTTAGTGAACGGCAGCTTCATGTTCAGAATGTGAGCGGAGCGGAACAGGCGGTCGGTGTGCTCTTTCAGGCGAAAAATGGCCGGGCCGTTCTCGGTATTGTAAGCGCGCACGCCTTCAAAACAGCCAAGGCCGTAATGCAGGGTGTGGGTAAGAACGTGAACTTTGGCGTCCCGCCAGGGAACCATTTCACCGTCCAGCCAGATAACGCCATCGCGGTCAGCCATCGACATTCTATTTTGCTCCTGAATAAGCGGTTTTCGGGGATCGGGCATTCTAGCAGGAAATGCCCGGAGAATTAATTCAGCTTGCCATTGGCCAGGTGAAAAAGATTCCTTCTGTTACTTCTCAATCAAGCATCACTTTTTGCCACATCTTTTGGATGTAGGCTCGCTCGTCCGGGAAGGCGTCGCCTTCTACCTGGCTGTTGAGATTCTGCAAGGCCCTACGGTGAATGGTAGAGCGCAGCGTAATGAAGGTTTCACGTAGCTTTTCGGTATCTTCCACCTCCAATACGCCGACGCGGCCCAGCTCTTCCATCTGGCGGATGTTATCGGAATAGCCGGTCAATTCCGGGTGCTCTGCGCTCCACGCCAGCATCAGGTATTGCACCAGAAACTCGATATCGATGATGCCGCCGTTGTCGTGCTTGATGTGGAACACCTCCGCCCGTTTGGTTTCCGGCGTACCCAGAGTCTCTCGCATTTTTTCCCGCATTTTCACGACTTCTTCGCGCAGGGCGGTTTTGTCCCGGGGCTGACACAGGATGTCGTGACGAATCTTTTCAAAACCTTCCAGGGTGTCTTTGCATCCCGCGACGCCCCGGGCCCGCGCCAGTGCCTGGTGTTCCCAGGTCCAGGCATCGTTGTTCTGATATTTCTCGAACGCCTGCAACGTGCTGACCAGCAAACCGGAACTGCCGGAGGGGCGCAGGCGCATATCCACTTCGTACAACTGCCCGGACGGTGTCTGGGTGTTAAGAATGTGCACAATCCGCTGGCCCAGGCGGGTATAGAACACGGCGTTGTCGATGGGTTTGTCGCCGTCGGTGGCCTGTTGCGGATCGGCCTTGTGCACAAACACCAGGTCAAGATCCGAGGTATAGCCCAGCTCAATGCCACCCAGCTTGCCGTAACCGATAATGGCGAAATCGGTATCACAGGCTGAACCATCGCCCCTGCGCGGATAGCCGTGTCGACTGACGAGATTGGAGAAGGCAACGTCCACCACGTGGTCCAGCACCACTTCGGCAATCCAGGTGAGATAATCGCTCACTTTCATGAGTGGCAGCGTGCCCTTCAGCTCGGAAGCCGCCACCCTCAGGATGTGGGCTTTCTTGAAATGCCGCAGGGATTCCATCTGGTCTTCCAGATCTTCATAGGGAATGCGCAGCATTTGCTGGCGCAGGTCGTCCTGCAGCTCTTCCTTGGCGGGCGGGCTGTACAGGTTCTCCGCGTTCAGCAGCTCGTCCAGCAGCAACGGCGTTTCCGCCAGTAGGCTGGCGATCCAGGGGCTTTCATTACACAGGCGGACCAGTTGGCTCAGGGCCCCGGGATTTTCCAGCAGCAACACCATATAGGCGGTCCGGCGCAGTATAGCCTCCACCAATTGCAACACCCGCTCCAGGGTTTGCGAGCTGTTGTCCACTTCCGTGAGTGCGCTCAGCAACATGGGTATGAACTGGTTCAGGCGTTTACGCCCCTGGGTCTGCAAGGTCTGCACCGTGCGATTCTCGCGCAGGTCGGTCAGGCGCTTGTAACTGCCCTCCGGGTCTTCGAACCCCCGCTCGGCCAGGTACTCCAGCGCCGCCGGTTCTTCCATTTCATCGAGCCAGAGTTCAAACCAGCCATCCTCGACCATGGATTCCTGCTCCTCGTCATCGTCTTCGGTGGCGATGATGTTGGCAAAGTGCCGGGATACTTTCTGCCGGTGATCCTCCAGCGCCTGCTGGCAGGCGTCCCAGTCATCAAAGCCCATAATCCGGGCTACTCGAGCCTGGGCTAACGCATCATCCGGCAGCACCTGGGTTTGCTTGTCTTCCATACCCTGCAGGGCATGCTCGAGATTGCGGAGGAAGATGTAAGCGTCGCGCAGCTCCTTAACAACCGGAGAGGGCAACTGCTCCAGCTCTTCGAGTTCTTTCAGAATAGTCAGCAATTCCCGCTGCTGCAGCTCCCTGTCACGTCCGCCACGAATCAGTTGAAATGCCTGCACCACAAATTCGATTTCACGAATGCCACCGCTACCGAGTTTGATGTTGTTCTCCAACCCCTTGCGCCGGACTTCACGGCTGATCATTGCCTTCATCGCCCGCAGAGACTCAAAGGCACTGAAGTCGATGTACTTGCGGTACACAAACGGGCGCAGGGTTTCCATCAGAACCTGTCCGGCCCGCTGGTCACCGGCAACCACCCTTGCCTTCACCATGGCGTAGCGTTCCCAGTCCCGCCCCTGGTCCTGATAGTAGGCCTCAAGCGCCGCAAAACTCAGCGCCAGGGCGCCGCTCTGGCCATAGGGGCGCAGGCGCATGTCTGTGCGGAATACAAAACCATCGGCGGTGATCTGATCCAGAGCCTGAATCAATCGCTGGCCAAGACGAACAAAAAACTGCTGGTTGTCCAGTGCCCGGCGACCACCACGGGTCTCACCCTTGGAGGGAAAACCAAAAATAAGATCGATATCGGAAGACACATTCAGCTCCCGACCGCCCAGCTTACCCATACCAAGCACGACCATCTTCTGGGGCGCGTCTTCACCGGTAACCGGATCTGCCCCCCATGGCGTCCCGAACTCTTCGCAGGCCTGGTCGTAGAGCCAACTGAGGGCGCCATCAATACAGGTGTCCGCCAGCATGCTGGCTGCGGCCATGGTTTCGTGCAGGTCCGCCCAGCGCATCAGGTCGCGCCAGATGATGCGGAACTGCGCCTCCCGGCGGAATTGTCGCAGGGCGGCGTGCAAAGCCGGTTCGCCGTCAACGTCGTCCAGGAACTGAGCCCAGCGCTCTGCCAGCCACTGCTCCGTGGTCGGCTCCGTTAATGGCCGGGCCTCCACGGCTGCCTGAATCTGCCCGGAGTGACGTTCCAGCGCCTCACGCAGGAACAGGCTTCGCGCCATGGCTTCAGCAATGTCGGTTTCCGACATACCGCTGTTCAGTAACCAGTCAGGCGCCTGCCCGGAACATACCGCGGACCAGCAACCCGAGACATCCTCGGCCAGTACCGCCGGCATTTCACTCCAAGGCTCAGACATAATGCACTCCCCTGTCTCTCTGTTATATTTCCGGTACTGTATAACGAACGACTCACGGACTGAACAGGCCAACCATCACAGGATGTTAAATCGTAACGCCCTGGCTCAGAAACGTGGCACGAAGACATGCTCAATTACGAAGGTAGATGCCGGACAACGGCTAGCCTTGAGCAGCCAGCGCTAGCTGTAATCTACCAAGGCCGGGCACCTGTTCAATCATTTTTGCGACTGAAGTGCCATTGTTCAGCGCCCCGCTAACCTGACGCCAGAGCGACATCACATCCGCTTGCCGGGCGCAGGCCTCCACGTTAACCAGAACCGATTCCGGCAATTGCACAGGTTTGCCGGTGAGCCAGCCAACACTGAGCAGATGAAGAAATTCAGTGACCGAAAGCGGGTTCTGTGGCGCCGTTAAATCCGGCTGATAGATATCCGCCAGGTAATACCCCTGCTCGGCCTTGCTGACCAGATTCAGAAAGACCGGAACGTCTGCCGCCAATGCTGCGGCTTGCTCCATCAGGCATTCTGGCGCGCCGGCTTTGAGCTCAAACTCCACCTCATGCAATGGCATGGAGCGGCCTCCGCTGAGAATTTCGCCGGCGTCCACCGCGACCTCTATTTCGTTGTCGCCCTCGCTCAGCATCACAATCTGGCGCTCGAAGTTGGTCTCAAAGGCCAGCTCCAGGTCGCTCAGATCCACCTGATTGTGAAGCGGTGTCTGCTCCAGCAACGACAAATCCAGTTCCGGCCCGCTCAGGTCCCATTCCCATTCCTGGCGCTGGTGAGCACCATTCACAAACTCCCCCCGGGTTTTCAGCGTCTGGATATAACGGTCGCCCGCCTGGCGCACCCTCAAAGCCGCTTTTGCCTGATTCAGCAAGGCGTTCGGGGTGTCGTAATAACGGTTAACCAGAGTTTTCCGGGCGCCTTTTTTCGCGTCTGGCAACGCCAGCAACCAGTCCAGTGCCTGACGTTGAGCCGGTTCCGAGAGAGTGAGTTTGATTTCAAGCTCTGTTGCCATGGGAGATCTCCGGAGCAGAAAGGGATGAGCTATAAACGACAAAAGCCGGTGACCTGAGTCACCGGCTTTTGATTTTCTATGCTACTTGATTAGCCGATTGGCTGATCAGAAGTAGTATACGGCGCCAACTGCCGCGACTTGCTTTTCGTCTTCTTCAGTAGCGGTAGAAGCCGAATCATAATCGCCATCGGTGTTGTACATATAGCCTTCAGCGTACACGTACATGTTGTCAGAAAGATTATGCAGTGCCTGCAGGGCAACTACGCTTTCTTTGTCACCGCTAGTTGCGCCGGAGGTGTCATCCTCGGTCATCTGATAAGAGACAGAGAACTGGTTGGCACCCAGGGCATAAACACCAATCACACCGTACTCGTCTTTCACATCTTTACGAGTCTGGTACTCACCGGTCAGGCTGAAGTCGCCCATGGTGTAGGTAGCACGCAGGCCGTAGGAGTTTTCGTTGTTAATGTCTGCAACATCGTCGTCGGAGTACTTGGTATCACCGTCGTTTGAGTCCATGGCAAACGCCAGTTCCAGAGCGTCTACGCTATAGATGGCCGCCAACTGGTACGGATAAGACTTTTCATCAGTAACGGTAGAATCAGTATCACCGTTCACCTGGACTGCGGCACCCAGCTTCAGACCACCGAAAGACGGAGTTTCATACTGGAGCAGGTCGCCTTCGCCAGTGGAGTAGCTGCCATCCACGCCAGTTCCAACTTCGTGGAAGTTAACGATCTTGGCAACAGCGCGCTCGTAAGTGGAATCGTCAGAGCCGATCCAGACCTTACCGAAGCTGTCGCTGTTAACACCAATGTAGGCTTCATCGAAATCGTTCAGACCATTACTGTCACCTTTCTCGTCGGCAGTAAACTCCATTTCCGCTTTGAGGAAGCCTTCAAGGCCCGGAGCAATCTCGTGAGAATGCTTGACGCCCAAAGTAGAGCCGTTATCTGCGTGCTCAATTTCCGAGCTGCCATTATCAATGTTAGTGTGCTTAACAACGTACTGAATATTACCGTAAACAGTCGGCATATTAGATTCGTGCTCGGCCGCCATAGCTGCGCCAGAGAAGGATGCGGCTGCAATCGCAGTAGCAAGAATTGTCTTTTTCATGTTGCGTCTTCCTATTTGTGTTAACTCAGGTTTGCGACGGGCTCAGATCCCGATTTTTCATGGCAGCTCCAGCATCGCTGGCACCACCGAATTCGTGATCGGCATGACATGCAGCAGCAAGGCCGATATTTTTTCTTTTTGGTCCGACTGGGCAGCGCCGAGTCTTGCGTGTCAAACACTTACAAAGCTTTTTTAAAGCTTTAAGTGATGAAACCGTTTTAATACATTAGCAGTGTTTTTGCAAATTTTTAATGGTGATTTTTTAGGCCTTTTTGCACCTGCCCAAAACCCTGTTATGACACTCTAACCTTTCAGTTTTATGACACTGCGGAGACTTTCAGAAGTCTTATCCAACAAATTCAGGGCCAAGACCCAAAAACACCATAAAATTCAAACAAATACAGAGAACCTACTCTGCCACATTCTCGCCTGCTAGAAATTGACCCATAATATACGCACTTTCATGAGGCACAGTCGCCACCCATGTCACTTTTTTGCGCATTATTTGTTCTTCCCTCCGGTTTCGAGCATAAAGGTTACGGGCCCGTCATTAACGAGAGACACCTTCATGTCTGCACCAAACTCCCCCTCACCTACACGGCCAGCACCCAGCTCGCCTTCAGCCAGCGCCACAAATTCCCGATACAGGTTATTTGCCAGGTCCGGAGCAGCTGCACCGGAAAAGCCCGGGCGTGTGCCGGAACCGGTATCAGCGGCAAGCGTAAATTGAGGAACAACGAGGAGAGAGCCACCGGAGCTCTGAACGTTAATGTTCATCCGGCCTTGATCGTCTGGAAAAATACGGTAAGAGAGAATCTTTCGGCATAGTTCCTTTGCCTCGTTCAATGAATCGTCCTTTTCAACACCAAGCAGTAACAGAAGCCCGGGGCCAATAGCAGAAATCTGCTGGCCATCAACCACCACACTGGCTTGCGATACGCGCTGGATCAGTCCTTTCATTCAGTCCCTGACAAGTTCTACACGGCGTTGCGAATTCAAATCGTTTCGGAGTGTATAACCAGCCAAGCCCAGACGCAACTATTGTTTTTTAGCCACGGAACCCACGGAAGAACACGGAAAAAAGACAGAGACAAAGACGATTTGCCACGAAACCCACTAAAGAACACGAACAAAGATTAACCGCATAAAGCACTAACGAGCGGATTTACCTGTCTTTTACTTTCGTGTTCTTTCGTGGATTTAGTGGCCAAAAACGTCTTTAGTTTTTCTTCGCGCGCTTACGCTCGTTCTCGGTCAGCAGCTTCTTGCGCAGGCGGATGGATTTCGGTGTTACTTCCACCAGCTCGTCATCGTCGATGAATTCGAGTGCCTGCTCAAGGGTGTGCTTGATGGGCGGAACAAGTGCGATCACTTCTTCTTTACCGGAAGCACGCATGTTGTCCAGTTTCTTGGCTTTCGTGGGGTTGATCACGATGTCGTTGTCGCGGCTGTGAATACCACACAGCTGCCCTTCATAAACTTCGTCGCCCGGCGCCAGGAAAAGCTTGCCACGGCTCTGCAGGGTTTCCAGCGAGTAGGTCATGGCCGTACCTTTGGCCATGGAGATCAGCACGCCGTTCTGACGGCTGCCCATGGCACCCTCTTTCACCGGACCGTAATGACTGAACGTCGAGGTCAGGATACCGCTGCCAGAGGTCATGGTCAGGAAGGTGTTACGGAAACCAATCAATCCACGGGCCGGGATCACGTATTCCACGCGCATGCGGCCTTTGCCGTCCGGGATCATGTTGGTCATGTCGCCTTTGCGCAGACCCAGTTGCTCCATTACCGGCCCCTGGTGCTGCTCTTCAATGTCGACAATCACGTTTTCGTACGGCTCTTGCTTCTTGCCGTCGATTTCGCGAATGACCACTTCCGGGCGGCCTACAGCCAGCTCGAAGTTTTCACGACGCATGTTTTCAATCAGCACCGACAGGTGCAGCTCGCCACGGCCGGAGACTTTGAACTTGTCTGCAGACTCGCCGTCTTCAACACGCAGCGCCACGTTGTGCAGCAGCTCTTTTTCCAGACGCTCTTTGATGTTCCGGCTGGTTACGTACTTGCCTTCTTTACCAGCGAACGGTGAATCGTTCACCTGGAAGGTCATGGATACGGTCGGCTCATCAACGGTCAGAGGCGGCAGCGCTTCTACGTTGTTCTGGTCACACAGGGTGTCGGAAATGAACAGCTCATCCAGACCACTGATACAAATAATGTCGCCGGCCTGAGCTTCGTCCACTTCCACGCGCTGCAGGCCGGAGTGGCCCATAATCTTGAGGATACGGCCGTTACGTTTCTTGCCGTCAGTATCGATGGCAGTAACCGGGGTATTGGTTTTCACCTTACCGCGTGCGATACGGCCAATGCCGATGACACCCAGGAAGCTGTTGTAGTCCAACTGGGAAATCTGCATCTGGAACGGGCCGTCCGGGTCGACTTCCGGCGCAGGAACGTGGTCAACAATCGCCTGGAAGACGGCGTCCATGTTGTCGTCCAGTTCTTCGTGCTCCATACCGGCAATGCCGTTCAGGGCACTGGCGAAAACAATCGGGAAGTCCAACTGCTCTTCTGTGGCGCCAAGGTTGTCGAACAGGTCAAACACCTGGTCTACCACCCAATCCGGACGTGCGCCCGGGCGGTCAATCTTGTTCACAACCAGAATCGGGCGCACGTCCGGATTGGGTGGTAGACCAGGT
>Ga0209300_1001291_pt1 | contig 10199 bp, 7 predicted proteins | sample Shrwel_input2_RT_FD_187535 | JGI IMG/M metagenome (GOLD analysis project Ga0209300, IMG submission 187535) | Subsurface microbial communities from deep shales in Ohio, USA - Utica-3 well 1 S input2 RT (SPAdes) (version 2) ... | reverse complement strand
ACCGACCGGCAGGCGCGGTAGATTGCGGCGATAGGGATTTTCCATTGCCCATCAGACGCTTACGATTGGAGTGTTCCCCGCAGGCGCGGGGATGAACCGACAACGCCCACATGCTTGCCGAACTCACGGACGTGTTCCCCGCAGGCGCGGGGATGAACCGCCGCGCAGCTTCTCGGCGATCGCTACCAGCTCGTGTTCCCCGCAGGCGCGGGGATGAACCGGTGAAGGCCTCCACGCCAGCGGCGGGGGCGGTGTGTTCCCCGCAGGCGCGGGGATGAACCGATATACCGGTACTTACCGGCCAAGCGCTGGTTGTGTTCCCCGCAGGCGCGGGGATGAACCGGCGGATGCCCGACACCGCACGCAAGTAATCGAGTGTTCCCCGCAGGCGCGGGGATGAACCGCGCCAAGTCAAGGAGCATGCCGCCCGTCTCAACGTGTTCCCCGCAGGCGCGGGGATGAACCGCGGCGGGCCTGCTGGCGGCGGAACTCGGAAACGTGTTCCCCGCAGGCGCGGGGATGAACCGCGATGATTCTGCGCGGCCTGCAGCATGATTCTGTGTTCCCCGCAGGCGCGGGGATGAACCGCGTTTCTAAACCGCCGCCCTGCCGGTATCAGACGTGTTCCCCGCAGGCGCGGGGATGAACCGCCGGTCTCGCAGGCGATGGATCTGGAAACGGCGTGTTCCCCGCAGGCGCGGGGATGAACCGCTCGAGGGCCAGATCGGCAAAACGAAGGTCATGTGTTCCCCGCAGGCGCGGGGATGAACCGACCCACGTCGACAACTCCCGCACCATCCAGCACGTGTTCCCCGCAGGCGCGGGGATGAACCGATAATGGGCGGCTGGGAGTATTCAGGATGGGTGTGTTCCCCGCAGGCGCGGGGATGAACCGCACATCAAAGACCCGGACGCCCACAAAGCCTAGTGTTCCCCGCAGGCGCGGGGATGAACCGATTTCTCACACGCCAACCCAGCTATTCCTCGCGTGTTCCCCGCAGGCGCGGGGATGAACCGGCGCTAAGGTCGGGCTTGTACTCCAGCAGGAAGTGTTCCCCGCAGGCGCGGGGATGAACCGTCGGTCACGAACAACAACTATGCGACGGAGGAGTGTTCCCCGCAGGCGCGGGGATGAACCGGTCACCGCTTACTCGGCTGCTTTCAAGGATGGCGTGTTCCCCGCAGGCGCGGGGATGAACCGCTGCGCATTCTGCTGCGCGAGTCATACAGCGAGTGTTCCCCGCAGGCGCGGGGATGAACCGGCGGGCCAAGGGAAGAGGATTTCGCATGGGAGGTGTTCCCCGCAGGCGCGGGGATGAACCGACCATTGTGCCTTCTCTGCCTGAGCGGTACCGGTGTTCCCCGCAGGCGCGGGGATGAACCGCCGGACGTGATCGCCATCAACCTCAACGAGTTGTGTTCCCCGCAGGCGCGGGGATGAACCGAACGGATACGCCCCGTATCATCCGAGAGGAAGGTGTTCCCCGCAGGCGCGGGGATGAACCGAAGGAGCCGCAGCTTAGGCTGACGGGGTGAGGGTGTTCCCCGCAGGCGCGGGGATGAACCGTCCGCAGGGTGCTGGGACGCCATGGCGGCGATGTGTTCCCCGCAGGCGCGGGGATGAACCGCTGGCGATGGTGCGTTATCTGCCGGACCCGATGTGTTCCCCGCAGGCGCGGGGATGAACCGTGCCCAGTGGCAGCGTGACCGGCGAGGCGCACGTGTTCCCCGCAGGCGCGGGGATGAACCGGTGGAAGCTTCGACAAGAAAACCCGCATCAGCGTGTTCCCCGCAGGCGCGGGGATGAACCGCGCGGAAGTGAGCGTCATCAAGGACCGCATGCGTGTTCCCCGCAGGCGCGCGGATGAACCGACTTGATGGCAGGGCACAGCCATGAGTGACGAGTGTTCCCCGCAGGCGCGGGGATGAACCGTACTCAACCAGCGGCACGAGGGCCAATGTGAGGTGTTCCCCGCAGGCGCGGGGATGAACCGGAGCTGGCCGGCGCCTTCCTGCTGTATTGCGGGTGTTCCCCGCAGGCGCGGGGATGAACCGCAGATGCAGAGGCACAGGAACAATTGGCTGCCGTGTTCCCCGCAGGCGCGGGGATGAACCGGCATCCGAGTTGAGCGTCGAGGCAGTCCGATAGTGTTCCCCGCAGGCGCGGGGATGAACCGAACGTCAGGACGTTGTCGAGGAAGCGGGTGACGTGTTCCCCGCAGGCGCGGGGATGAACCGACGGCCGCCGGCACCGGCATCCTCATGGCTGGGTGTTCCCCGCAGTGCGGGGATGGCGGGATTATCTAGATCTCGCTGGTTAGGCCTGTTTGGCTGAACAGGTAGTTCGCACTCTCGGCAAGCCTGCGTGCCTTTTTTCCACGACGGTTAGACATAACCCGATTCGCTACATATCGAGTCGTCGGTAGGTATGCGCTTGGCTTGCCGCTGGGACAGACGATCACTGCGTACGCGGTATGTTGCGACCCCACATCAGTCGCTAGCGCAGCCTGCGTAAACCTGTCGCAGCGAAAACTTTACCTGTCCGCCCATACAGGCCTTTTAAGTATGACCTGATGCGTGATTAGCTTTGGATGGCTATTTGATATTGCGAGGCGGCGCATGCACAGGACGTGCTCCCGGAAGTTTTCAGCACTGTCCGGCCCAACGAGAACGCTCTGGGCCAAGAGTGGTGAAATGACCGGCCATGGTTTGTTGGCTCATCTGCTCGACGTGGCGGCTGTCGTCGAGACGCTGCTGACGCTGGAGCCGCCTGCTTCCATGCGCTGGGCTGCGCAGGCTTTCGGTTTGCCACAGGCGGCCGTGTCACGCTGGGCCGCGGCGCTGGCGGGTTTGCATGATTTCGGCAAGGCGATTCCGGGATTCCAGGCCAAATGGCTCGAGGGTATGCAGGCCGACGTAGCGTGTGGCCTTGAATTTCCGCCGGCTGCGTGTCGCAAGGATCGACATGATCTGGCCACTGCAGCACTACTAGCCCGTGAGCTATACGGTCTGGATATCGCCGACGCTGGCTGGCTTTGCCACGCCGTGCAGGCCGTCAGCGCTCACCATGGCTACCACTTCCTTGCTGACGAAACGAATCAGGGCAGGCCCGCAAGCGAGCCCCCCGAATGGGGAGCGGCGCGACAAGAAATCCTCGGCTGCTTCTGGCATACCGTTGCACCTGATCAGCGTCCTGCAACCGACGAGCTTTCATTGCCGGCCGTGAACTGGCTGGCGGGCTTGACCAGCGCCGCTGACTGGATCGCCTCGAATCCCGAGTGGTTCGCACTCGGCCAGCGTGGCTTCGATGAGCTGGACTTGTATTACCGGGACGCATGCCGCCTGGCGCGACTTGCGTTAGCTCACATCGGCTGGCGCGCCTTTTTTCCGCTGCTCAACGGGCCATCCAGTGTCGACGCGCTATTGGGCAGGGTCGTCGCCCGTCCTGGCCTGAGCGCGCGGCCGTTGCAACTGGTCGGTGACCGGTTGCTGCAAAGCGTGCAAGGCCCCGCATTGGTCCTCGTCGAGGCGCCCATGGGGGAGGGCAAGACCGAACTCGCCTTTCTCGCGCACTTGCGGCTGCAGGCGGCGAATGGGCATCGCGGCCTGTATGTTGCGCTACCGACCCAGGCAACCGGCAATGCGCTGTTCAAGCGGGCGCTGACCTTTCTCGAGCAGTTCAGCGAAGGTCCGCTGGACGTACAGCTTGTTCACGGTGGCGCGGCGATGAACGCCGATATCCAACATCTGCGCGGCATTGCCAATGATCAGCAGGAAAGCCTATCGGCGTCGGCCTGGTTCTCCCAGCGCAAGCGGCCATTGCTGTCGCCCTATGGGGTGGGCACGGTCGATCAGGCACTGTTCGGCGTGCTCAACGTCAAGCATCACTTTGTCCGCCTGTGGGGCCTGGCCAATCGAGTGGTGGTGCTCGACGAGGTGCATGCCTACGACACTTACACCAACGGCCTAATTGTCGCCCTGCTGCGTTGGCTCAAGGCGTTGGGTTGCTCGGTCGTGCTGATGAGCGCGACTTTGCCGCTGGCCCGGCGAGAAGAGCTGTTGCGGGCGTGGGACGTTGTAGACGGCGTGCCCGAGCTGGCCTACCCGCGTGTATTGCTGGCGGACGATGACGGGGTGCGCGGGGAGCACTTCGGCGCTCGACCGTTGGCGGCTATCCACCTGGACTGGGTAGCCGAATCGATCGACGCGTTGGCCGATCAGGCAATCGGCTTACTGGATGCGGGCGGCTGTGGCGCGCTGATCGTCAACACCGTGGATCGTGCACAGCAGCTCTACCGCTGCGTGCGAGAGCGGCTGGGCGAAAGCTGTGAGCTGTTCCTTTTCCACGCACGCTATCCCGCCGATGTCCGAGCCGAGTGTGAACGCAAGGTGCTGACAGCGTTCGGCGATCAGGGTGAGCGGCCCTCACGGGCGCTGCTGATCGCTACGCAGGTCGCCGAGCAGTCTTTGGATATCGATTTCGACTTCATGCTCAGCGACCTGGCTCCGGTCGACCTGCTGTTGCAGCGGGCCGGGCGGCTGCATCGGCACAAGCGCGAACGGCCTCCGGTGCATCGCCAGGCGCGGCTATGGGTCGCCGGGCTGCAGCGCGACAAGCTACCGGAGCTGAAGGAGACCGCCTGGGGCTACGTCTACGACTCGTACATTCTCCTGCGGACCTGGGCATTGCTGCGTGACGAGCGCGAACTTCAACTGCCTGGCGACATTGACCGCTTGGTACAGGCCGCATACGACGATGACGCGTTGCCGGCCGATCTCGAGGCTACGGCGCGCGAGCAGATTGAGATCGAGTCCTACGGCGAATACCTGGCGCGCATTCAAAAGGAGCGACGCGAGGCGCTGAACATCGCCGTCGACCCGCGGGATGAACCGCAGCGCGCCTACGACAACAAGCCGCGCGGCAGCGAGGAGGGTGAGGGCACCGGGCTGGAAAACAAGACCCGCCTGGGCCGCGAATCGATCACGCTGATTCCGGTCGAGTTGGCGGATGCCGGCTGGTGCGTGCGTCCTGGGGAGGCACCGTTCGCGCCGGATCGGCCGCTGTCCGACGCGCTGGCGCGTCGCCTGTACGACCGGCAGCTGAAGGTGTCGCGCACGGCCCTGGTCAAGCGCTTCAAGTGCGACGAGCCACCCGTTGCATTTCAGCATCCGCTGCTTCGTAACTGCTATCCGTTGCCGCTGCAGCTAGGCCGTTACTCGTATGAGGGGCTTTGCCTGCAACTGGATGATGAACTCGGGCTGGTTTACCTGCCCGTCGAAGGACCGAACGAGGAGAAGGCATGAGCAAGGCGTTCTGCTTGCTGGACGAACCCTGGATGCCGGTACGCCTGGCTGACGGCAGCGTGGTCGAACTGGGCTTGTTGGAGGTGTTCGAGCGCAGCGAGGACATCATCGCGCTGGCCGAGACGGCGCCACCGAGCCTGGTGGCCCAGTACCGGCTTTTGCTGGCGATCACCCACCGCGCACTGACCACAGCCTTGGGCCAATGGCGCGACAAGGACCGGGTGCGTTGGTACCGCGAGGGGCTCCCCCTGGCCGATATCCGCGCCTATCTGGAGCAATGGCGTGAGCGCTTCTGGCTGTTCCATCCCGAATACCCCTTCATGCAGGTTGCGGCGCTGGCCTCGGCTGAAGAAACCTGCGACAAGCGCAAGCCCTGGACGCAGATTTCCTTGGCCAGCGCCAACGGCAATACCCCAGTTGTGTTCGACCACGCCTGGGATGGCACGCCCGAGCCGATCCGCCCGGCGGATGCGCTCACTACGTTGCTCGGCTTTTTGCAGTTCACGCCCGGCGGGCTGGTCAAGACGCTGCGCGATGCCGACAAGGCTGGCGCCTTGGTAAACACCGCTGCTGTGGTGCCGGTCGGCAACACGCTGGCAGAGACCCTGTGCCTCGCATTGCATCCATCTCCCCGTGAAGGTGCAGCCCCCGACTTGCCGGGCTGGGAGCAAGATGCGCCCACGATTGCCGCGCTACGCGGCGATCCGATACTGGCCAGCGGGCCGAATGACCGTTACACCCGCTTGAGCCGGGCTGTCCTGTTATGCGAAGAAGCGCAGGGCGATATTCGCTGGATCCGCTTCGCGGCAGGCCTGGCCTTGGGTGAAGATGCCAATGCACCAGACCCCATGGCGAGCTTTCGTGCCGGTAGCAACGGGTTGGTTCGGCTGACATTCGTGGACGGCAGGGCGCTATGGCGGGACTTGCCGGCGTTGCTGCCGAGCGCTGGTGCCAATACCCAGGCAGCCGCGGTTGTGCAATACGCGGTCGGCCTGCATCAACAGCTAAACCCCTTCGAAAGTGTCTATCAGCCCTTGCTGGTCGCCGGGCTTGCCAGCGACCAGGCCAAGCTCTTGCGTTGGCGCATGGAGCAGATCCGGCTCCCCGCAAACCTCCTGCTGGATGCCGGCAAGGCACTGCACCTGCGCGAACAGGTCGCAATTGCTGAAACGCTCTTCACCGAAATCAAGCGTCTGGCGGTTGGTCTGGTTGCCGCGACGTTGCCCGATTCGAAAAGCAAGGACACCCGAACGCGTGCGCGCAGCCTGGTCGAGGCCGGGCCGCTGGCGTCGACTTACTTCGCCCAGGCACAGCGTAGCCTGGACTCGTTGCTACAGCTGATCGCCACTGACCAGACGGAGAATGCTGACGCGCTCTGGAGGGGCGCCCTGCGTCGCGCTGCCGAGCAAGCCTGGAGCGAAGTGCTCGCAGGGCTTGGCAGCTCGATCCAGGCCATACGAGCCGATGCGCGCTATTGGCCGCGCTTCTACGGGCTTCTCAATCGCCAATTCTCCCCTATTGATCACCTCACGTCAGACAAGGAGGCCGCCTCGTGAGCGACCATGCCGAACAGTTCATCGCCCATCTGCTGGCGCTCAAGGAGCGTGATCGAGGCGCTCTCGCCGCCTTGCGTCACAGCCTGTCGTTCGAGCCGGGCGCCTATCCCAAGGCGTTTCCCTACGTTGAGCGCTTCGCCGGCAACGCCGTGCACGAGCGTGATGCCCGGCGCTTGGCGCTATACGCGGTTGCGGGCCTCTTCGCGCGGCATCCTCAGCAGGCGCCACAGAGCTTGGCCTCAGCTCTGGGTGAGCTACAGCATCGCCGCGCCAGTACCAGCATCGAGGGGCGCTTCATCGCCCTACTAGGGGCTGACGCGGAAAACATCGTCGACTACCTGCGTCAGGTCATCGGCCTGTTGGCGGCCGACAGCATTGGTTGCGACTACGCACAGCTGCTCAAAGATCTTTCGCAGTGGATGAACCCGGCCACAGACCCAAGTCGCCTGCGGCAGCGCTGGGCGCGCGACTACTACCGCGTCGCCGAAGCGGCAAACTCCGACATATCCGATAACGAGTAAAGGAAGACCGATCCATGAGCCTGTTTCTCGAGTTCCATTTGATCCAGAACTTCGCCCCGTCCAACCTCAATCGCGACGACACTGGTGCGCCCAAGGATGCAATTTTCGGCGGGCAGCGTCGGGCGCGCGTCAGCAGCCAGTGCTTCAAGCGCGCGGTAAGACTGGCGGCCAGCCAGCATGACCTGCTGCCCTCGGCAAATCGCGGTGTACGCACCAAAAAGCTTAAAGCGCTGTTGCTCGAACGCCTCGCCGGGCGTGACGCTGAGCAGGCCGAGGCCAAGATCGAAGTCGCCCTATCGGCCGCCGGCCTCAAGCTCAAGGACGACGGTAAGACCGAATATTTGTTGTTTTTGGGTGAGGGCGAAGTAGCGGCGTTCGCACAATTGATCGAACAACACTGGGATGAACTGCCGGTCGGCAGCGACAAGAAAAGCAAGAAGGATGCGAAGGCGAGCCTGCCAGCGGAGATCGTGAAGAAGGCCAAGGCTTTGCTCGATGGAGGCAAGGCCGTCGACGTCGCGCTGTTCGGTCGCATGCTGGCCGACCTGCCGTCGGTCAACCAGGACGCTGCCTGCCAGGTTGCCCACGCCATCAGTACCCATCGTGTGGAGCGCGAGTTCGATTACTTCACCGCCGTGGACGACAAGGGCGATGAGGATGAAACCGGTGCCGGCATGATCGGGCAGGTGGAGTTCAATTCAGCCACCCTTTACCGCTATGCCGTGCTTGATGTGCGCAAGCTGCTCGACAACTTGCAGCAGGACCGCGAGCTGGCGCTTTCCGCGGTCGAAGCCTTCACGCGCGCGCTGGTGCTGGCCATCCCGAGCGGCAAGCAGAACAGCTTCGCTGCACATAACGCGCCGGAATTCATCGGTGTCTGCCTACGCCACGCAACGCCGCTGAACCTGGCCAATGCGTTCGAAAAACCCGTGACGCCGCGCCTCGATCAGGCCTTGACCGAACAGTCCGTCGAGCGAATGGCGGGTTACGAGGCCAAGCTCGCTGCAGTCTACGCGGCACCGGAAGATCGCTGGCTGACGCTGGACCTGACCGGCTGCTGGCCGGCTGAAAAGGGTGAAACTGCCTCCAATCTCGTTGCCCTGGCACAGCGTGTGCGCGAGCTGGCCGCCGCCGAGCTGGAGGCGTGAGCATGGCCACCTTGCTGCTGCGCCTGCAGGGGCCAATGCAGTCCTGGGGCACGACCAGCCGCTTCGACGAGCGCGATACACAACTCGAGCCCTCCAAGTCCGGTGTGCTCGGCCTGGTCTGTGCTGCATTGGGCCGCGACCGCGCAGAGCCGGTGGATGATCTGGCGAGATTGCGCATGGGTGTGCGTGTCGAGCGCGAAGGTGTGCCGATGCGTGACTATCAGACCGCCACCGGCGTAGCGATCGCTTCGAGCGGCAAGGCAGACCTCGGGCGTACGGTGGTCAGCCCACGCTTCTTCATCGCTGACGCGGTATTTCTGGTTGGCCTGGAAGGCGAGCGGGGCTCGCTCGAACAGATTCATGCAGCGCTGGCGCGGCCTGTCTGGCCGTTGGCGCTGGGCCGCAAAAGCTTCGTGCCGTCGATGCCGGTGCATCTGCCCGGTGCGGTGCTCGGTCTCTCTCTGGAAGCCGCCCTGGCCGAGTGGCCTTGTCTGCTGAGCGGGACGCTGCCGCAATCCCCCAGGCGCGTTCTGCTCGAACATGTAAATGAAGGCAGTGTTCGCCTGGACCAGCCCGTTGCACCGTTCGCCGCGCGGCGCTTCGGCCCGCGTTACGTCAAGTCGGAGTTGTTTTTCACAGGAGTGACGCATGTACCTGACCCGTCTGCGGCTTGACCCACGCAGCGCCCAGGCGCGCCGTGATCTTGCCGATCCTTATGAAATGCACCGCACGTTGGTGCGTGCCTTTGTCCACAACGACGAACAGGCGCCTCCACGTTTTCTCTGGCGCGGCGAGCCGACTTCTCCCTGGAGCGAGCCCGTCGTGTTGGTGCAATCCGAAGAAGCAGGGCAGTGGTCAGTCCTCGAAGCATTTCCGAATTACCTCAAGAAGGCGGCCGAGACACTTCAATGGCAACCAGAATCCAACCTTCGTATCGGTGAGCGTTTCCGGTTCCGGCTGTTTGCCAACCCCACCGTTACCCGCAACGGAAAACGATTGGGGTTGGCGGCCGAGGATGCGCAGCTTGCTTGGCTGGAGAGGCAGGGCACACGTCAGGGGTTTTCTGTCGAGGCCGCGCTGGTGACAGGAAGCGAACTGCTGCGTAGCCGCAAGGGAGAAAGCCGGATCAGCTTGCTCCGGGTCTGTTTCGAAGGGCGGTTGATCGTGGATGACGCGGATATGTTGGCGCGCGCAGTAAAGGCCGGCATCGGGCCAGGTAAAGCGTTTGGCTGCGGCCTGCTCAGTCTCGGGCGGGGCTGATCAAATAGCGTCCGTAACCATCGACCGGCAAGGAGCCCATATGAAAGCCAAACTCCAGGTCCTCGACCAGCAGATCGGTACCACCACAAAGGACGGCATCGAGTACATCAACATCACCGACATTGCCCGCTTCAAGAACAATGAGCGGACGGACATCATCATCGGTAACTGGCTGCGTAATCGAAATACCGTCGAGTTCCTCGGCATCTGGGAGCAACTCAACAACCCAGCGTTTAAACCCATCGAATTCGATGGGTTTAGAAAGCAGGCCGGCCTCAACAGTTTCACCCTGACGCCCAAGCAGTGGATCGAGCAGACCGGCGCCATCGGCCTGATCTCACGCGCGGGGCGCTACGGTGGCACCTTCGCCCAGAAGGACATCGCCTTCGAGTTCGCCAGCTGGATCTCGG
>Ga0209300_1001290_pt1 | contig 10202 bp, 9 predicted proteins | sample Shrwel_input2_RT_FD_187535 | JGI IMG/M metagenome (GOLD analysis project Ga0209300, IMG submission 187535) | Subsurface microbial communities from deep shales in Ohio, USA - Utica-3 well 1 S input2 RT (SPAdes) (version 2) ... | reverse complement strand
CCTGGTCGGCGAGGAGGCGGACGCCGTGGCCCTGGCCCGGGGCATGCTCTACGACCCGCGCTGGCCCTGGCACGCGGCGGCCCGGCTGGGGGCGAGCGTGCATGCACCGAATCAGTACCTGCGCTGCCAGCCGCGCACCTTGAAGGGGCTGTTCGACTAGCCGGGTAAACCCATCCGCTGGTCCACGGGGCTCCTGCCCGGCTAATCGAGATGGGGAATCCAGGCTGGCCCGCCTGCCGGGGTTTCCCGCAGGCGGGAATGGTCCTCGACAGCGGCGGCCCGGTATCGGGTTCATCGCGACTGAAGTCGCTCCCACGGCCAGGGCTGGCCAGTAGCCGTCTCGGCATCGATGGTGTAGTTTCTGCGTCCTTGAAACGGCGGGCCGTTACCCCGGCCCCCGTCACACCGGCTCCCTACCCGGGACGCCGGATGAACGAGGAGATACACGATGTCGACTTCACCCGTCACCCTGATGGTGGCACGTCGCGTGGCTCGCGGGCGCTACCGGGACTTCAACGCCTGGCTCAACGAGGGCCGTGACCTGGCTGCGGACTTTGCCGGCTATCTGGGCTCCGGCGTGTTGGCACCACCGCCCGACGACAACGAATATCAGATCGTCTTTCGCTTCGCCGACGAGGCGACGTTATCGGCCTGGGAGCACTCCGCCTCGCGGCGTGCCTGGCTGGTCCGCGGTCGCGACCTGTTCGAGGCGCCCCAGGAGCATCGCGCCACCGGCCTCGACAGCTGGTTCCGCGACGGCCGGGGTCAGACGCCGCCGCGCTGGAAGCAGGCCATCGCCATCTGGCTGGCGTTCTTCCCGGTCTCGCTGACTTTTCAATGGCTGCTCGGCGATGCACTCGGCAGCCTGCCGCTGGTGCCGCGGGTGCTGGCCAGCACCCTGATGCTCACCCCGGTGATGGTGTTCGTGTTCATTCCGCTCTCGACGCGCCTGCTGGCGCCGTGGCTCAACGCCCCGCCCGCCGGAACCCGGCGTCTGCCGGCCTGGCGTCGGGCCCGGCGGAGTGCCTGACGGCTCATTGGTACGAAAAAAGCCGAGGCATTGCGCCTCGGCTCGAGTCGGCATGGCGTAGCCCGGGAGTCGATCGGGCCGCTCATGACCGAAGGGGTCAGTCGTCGTCGGCGAGGATGACGTGGTTCTCCCCGGCGAGCACTTCGTCCCAGGCCTGATCGAGCGTGTAGCCCTGGCAGGCATCGATGGTGTCGAGTACCTCGACGGCATGCTGCAGGGATTGGCCGTTGGCTTTCAGCGCGACCACGACCTTGGCAAGGTCCTGCTTGCTGAAGGTGCTGGCGATAAGGTCGGCCTGCTCGGTCAACTGGATGTTGTTCATGATTCAATCCTCATGCAAGGTCATCATTACCCGGAGGGAGATTCCCGTCCCGGGCTGCCATCACCGATGGCGCTCTGGTGCCTTGGCTACGCATGCCGGGCCGGATAAGCGCCCATGGCTGCACTGCGTCAGGGTCATAAGTTCTCCAAGACCTTCGCTCCTGGCGCCCGGGTCAACGGCGGCTTGGCGCTCAGGTGGTAGCCGGGCGACGGTCAGTGAATCACGGTGGCGATACCCTGTCCGACGCCGTGATTTCACTATGGGTCAGGGCGCGGCGTCCCACAAAGCGCCATTAGACGCACGGATCGTTGTCGTTTAACTACAGGCGGTGTATTCGGTGCCCGTGCCGGTAGTGACACTACCAAAACCCGGAGCAGAGTCCGCCGGCGGGCGCTCCAGTGTCGATTCGGCCAGGGAGAAAACGCTGCAGGAGAGCGGGGAGGGGGTTGCACCAGAAGCGGAAAAAAGCCCGCATTCGAGCCCCAAAAGAGAGCGCCCGGCCTCTGGTGACAGGGCCGGGCGATAGGCATCTCTTTTTCTTGGCTATTGTTATTGTTGGAGCTTGTTGGTGCTGGCGTTGTTATTGCTAGTATTTTCCAGCGGGCGCCGTCTGTTGTTGGTGGCGCTCGAACCGTCGCATGGCGAGTCATGGACTGGCGGCGACGCAAGAGTGAGCTGGCGTGCTCCACCTGCCCCCTTCATGGGGGCTTTTTTTATTGTCGGCGCTCAGGTGAGCGATGCCGTGATTTTCTTCTTGTTGCCGGCGATTGGCGTCCTTGATCGGCGTCGGCGACGCCGCGAGATGCAGTCATGGTGGGCTGTCGAGGGGCGGGCGACAACACCACTTTGGTGGTAGGTGAAAGCTGGCCCGTTGAGGCGCGCAGTCACGGCGGCCTACACTGCGCTCATCCTCCCCGGGAGAGAGTCGCCATGCTCGAGGCACCCACGATCGGTCGGGCGCCGTGCCCACCGGGCACCGAGGCGCTGCGTACCGCCTGCAGCCATGCTGCCGATCCGGCGCAAGCCGCCGCGGCCCTGGCGGCGTCGCTGCGCCATGCGCACCTGGGCGCGGTGCTGTTCTTCTGCAGCGCGGAGTACCCGCTGGCAGCCCTGGGGGAGGCCCTGAGCGACGCCTTCGGTCCGGTGCCGGTGAGCGGCTGCACCACCGCCGGCGAGATCACCCCGACGGGGTACAGCCGGGGCTGCATCGTGGCGATCGGTTTCGACCGCCGCTGCTTTGCCGTGGCATCGGCCCTGATCACCGACCTCGAGACCTTCGACCTGATCGCCGCCCAGCATCTTACCGATCGCCTGCTGGCCGACTGCCGAGGCCAGGCGGTGGCGCCGGTCGCCGATCACAGCTTCGCGCTGACCCTGCTCGACGGGCTGTCGAGCAGCGAGGAGCAGGTGCTGGCGACGCTGGATGCGGCGCTCGGCAGCATCCCCAGCTTCGGCGGCTCGGCCGGTGACGACAATCGTCTGGCCCACACCCATGTCTTTCACGACGGCCGCTTCCATGCCGGAGCGGCGGTGGTGGTGGTGATCAACACGCCGCTGCCGTTTACGGTCTTCAGTACCCACCACTTGCGCCCCCGCCGCGAGAAGCTGGTGGTGACCGCCGCCGATCACCGGCGACGCACCGTGCACGAGCTCAACGCCCTGCCTGCCGCCGAGGTCTATGCCGAACTGGTGGGGCGGCCGCCGGCGGCGCTGGACGAACGCGACTTCGCGCGCTGGCCGCTGGCGGTGCGCATCGGCGATGCCTATTACGTGCGCTCGATCCAGCGGGTCAATGCGGATGGGAGCCTGAGCTTCTACGGGGCGGTGGAGACCGGCATCGTGCTGACCGCCATGCAGCCGGCACCGATACTCGAGAACCTGGGCACGACCCTGAGCGATCTCGAGACGCGCCTCGGCGCACCGCAGCTGATCATCGGCTGCGACTGTTTCCTGCGTCGTCTCGAGATCGAATCGCTGGCGGCCGTGGACGCGGCCTCGCGGCTGCTGAGCCGAAGCCGCACCATCGGCTTCAACACCTACGGGGAGCAGCACCATGGCATGCACATCAACCAGACCTTCACCGGGGTGGCTATCGGACGCGCTCGCGACGACGGCTGATCCGGCACCGGCCACACGGCGCGAGCGCGAACTGAGCGAGGAGAATGCCCGGTTGCGCCGGATCTGTGCGGCGCTGATCGAGCGTGTGGAGTCCGGCGGTGTGGCCGGCGGCGCTCCCTATGCGGCCTTCGAGCATGCCGTGCTGTTGGCCGAGCAGGTGCGCGAACGCACCGAGACGCTGCATCAGACGCTCGACGCCCTGAGTCGGGCCAATACCCAGCTGCGTGACGAGATCCACACCCGCGCCGGTGTCGAGGCGCGACTGCGCGAGGCCAAGCAGGAAGCCGAGGCGGCCAATGTGTCGAAGACGCGCTTTCTCGCCGCGGTCAGTCATGACCTGCTGCAGCCGCTGAATGCCGCGCGGCTGTTCACCGGGGCGCTCGAGGCCCATGCCGTGCCGGCCGAGTCACGGCGCCTGGTCACCCAGATCGGCCGCTCCCTGAAGGATGTCGAGGCACTGCTGGGCACCCTGGTGGACATCTCGCGGCTCGACGCCGGGGTGCTCGAGCCCGATGTCACCACCTTCGATGTCGCCGAGCTACTCGATCCCCTGGCCGAGGAGTACCGGCAGATGGCCGCGTCCCGGGGGCTGGCGCTGCACTACGTGGCGTCGTCGGTCGCGATCCGCTCGGACGCCCACCTGCTGGTCCGGGTAGTGCGCAACTTCCTGGCCAACGCCATTCGCTATACGGAGCATGGGCGCGTGCTGCTGGGATGTCGGCGCCGCGGCGATGCGCTGGAGATCGTGGTGGGCGACACCGGCCTGGGTATCGCCGACGATCAGCGCGAGGCGATCTTTCTCGAGTTCCGGCGTGCCGGCGCCGGGCAGGGGCGCGAGGACCGCGGGCTGGGGCTGGGGCTGGCGATCGTCGATCGTATCGCCACCATGCTGGGACACGGCGTGGTGCTGCGTTCCCTTCCGGGACACGGCTCGCTGTTCGCCATTCGTGTGCCTGTCGGGCATCGGCCGTTGCCCCCGGCAAGTACGGAACCGGCCCCCGGCAACGAGCGCCTGACGGGCCTTCGCGTATGGGTGATCGACGACGACCCGGGCATCCGCGAGGGCATGCAGGCGTTGCTGGGGGGCTGGGGCTGCCGGGTGACGACCGCGGCGTCAGCGAATGACCTCGGCGACGCCTCGCCTCCCGATCTGCTGGTGGTCGACTACCATCTTGCGGCCGGCGACGACGACGGCATGGCGGTCGCGGCCCGAGCGCGGCGTGCCTGGCCGGGGTTGCCGGTGCTGGTGATTACCGCCAATCATGACGCGCGGCTGCAGGCCCGGCTGCGTGAAGCGGGCTACGGCTGCCTGCACAAGCCGGTTCGGCCGCTGCGGTTGAAGATGCAGGTGCTCGCCCTGCTCGACGGCGGGGTCAGCGCGACGAACGTGACTCGTGCGGTGGCGTCAGCTCGCGTGCCGTGAGAATCGCCTGAATCCGGCTGGTGACGCCCAGCTTGCGCAGGATCGCCGAGACGTGGGTCTTGACGGTGGTTTCGGCGATATCCAGTTCGCGGGCGATATGCTTGTTGGATTCGCCCCGGGACAGGCAGTTCAGCACTTCGCGCTGCTTGGCGGTGAGCTCGGCCAGACGCACGTCCGGCAGCCGGGGCGTGTCGTCCGCCGGGATGTCGTCGCGGAGCGGCGGGCGGCGCAGGATATCCGCCGGCAGGTAGACCTGGCCCTCCAGCAGCTGGCGCAGGGCGGCCAGCAGGTCCGTGCGCGGCGTCGACTTGGGGATATAGCCCACGGCGCCGAGGTCGAGCGCCTCGAGCACGGTCTCGCGGCGCTGCTCGGCGGAAAGGATGGCCACCGGCAGCCAGGGCAGCTCGACACGCAGCCGGCTGAGGCCGGCCAGGCCGTCGCTATCGGGCAGCGCCAGGTCGAGCAGCAGCAGGTCCAGCTCATCGTGGGCGGCCGCCAGGGACACGGCCCGGCCCAGGCTGTCCGCCTCCAGCACGCGGCTGCCGGGCAGGGCGGCGGCGATCGCGCCGACCATCGCCTCGCGGAACAGGGGGTGGTCGTCGGCGACCATCAGGGTTGGCATCGGGCATCGCTCCTTCGTGGGTCTCCTACCAGAGGAGGAGGACGACTCCTGCCTTCGGAGTATGTCGCAGAGTGGCGTCGTGACCAAGACTCAGACAGGTGAAAAACAACTACAAGTCCGCGAGGCGAGCCTATCGCCCTGCCGAACAAGGAGCACAGCCATGATCTACGCCAATCCGGGGAGCGACGGTGCCATCGTCGCGTTCGAAAAGCGCTACGGCAACTATATCGACGGCGAGTTCGTCGCCCCGCGCAAGGGCCAGTATTTCGACAACATCAGTCCGGTTAACGGCGAGGTATTCTGCGAGATACCGCGCTCCACCGAGGAAGATATCGAGCTGGCGCTGGATGCCGCGCACCGGGCGGCACCCGCCTGGGGGCGGACCTCGGCCGCCGAGCGCAGCAACATCCTGCTGAAGATCGCCGATCGTATCGAGCAGAATCTGGAGATGCTGGCCGTCGCCGAGACCTGGGACAACGGCAAGGCGGTCCGCGAGACCCTCAACGCCGATCTGCCGCTGGCGGTGGATCACTTCCGCTACTTCGCGGGCTGTATCCGCGCCCAGGAAGGCACCGCCGCCGACATCGACGCCAACACCGTGGCCTATCACTTCCACGAGCCGCTGGGCGTGGTGGGGCAGATCATCCCCTGGAACTTCCCCATCCTGATGGCCACCTGGAAGCTTGCCCCGGCACTGGCGGCGGGCAACTGTGTGGTGCTCAAGCCCGCCGAGCAGACGCCGGCGTCGATCCTCAAGGTCATGGAGCTGATCGGCGATCTGCTGCCGCCCGGGGTGGTCAACATCGTCAACGGCTACGGCGAGGAAGTTGGCCAGGCGCTGGCGACCAGCAAGCGCATCGCCAAGATCGCCTTCACCGGCTCCACGCCGGTGGGTTCGCACATCCTCAAGTGCGCCGCCGACAACATCATCCCCTCCACCGTGGAGCTGGGCGGCAAGTCGCCGAACATCTACTTCGCCGACATCATGAACGCGGAGCCCGAGTTCATCGACAAGGCCGTCGAAGGGCTGGTGCTGGCCTTCCTCAATCAGGGCGAGGTCTGCACCTGCCCGTCGCGGGCGCTGATCCAGGAGTCGATGTACGACACCTTCATGGCCAAGGTGATCGAGCGTACCCAGGCGATCAAGCGCGGCAACCCGCTGGACACCGACGTTCAGGTCGGCGCCCAGGCCAGTCAGGAGCAATTCGACAAGATCATGTCGTACATGGAGGTGGCCCGCGAAGAGGGCGCCGAGTTCCTCACCGGCGGCGGCAAGGAGAGCTTCGATCCGGCCTACGACAAGGGCTTCTACATCCAGCCGACCCTCCTCAAGGGACGCAACAGCATGCGTGTGTTCCAGGAGGAGATCTTCGGTCCGGTGGTGGGCGTCACCACCTTCAAGGACGAGGCCGAGGCACTGGATATCGCCAACGATACCGAGTTCGGCCTCGGCGCCGGCGTCTGGACGCGGGACATGAACGTGGCCTTCCGCATGGGTCGCGGTATCCAGGCCGGGCGCGTATGGACAAACTGCTATCACCAGTATCCGGCGCATGCCGCCTTCGGGGGCTACAAGAAGTCGGGCATCGGCCGCGAGACCCACAAGATGGCACTGGAGCACTACCAGCAGACCAAGAACCTGCTGGTCAGCTACGATACCAATCCGCTGGGCTTCTTCTGAGCCTGTCGGTTCGGTATCAACATCTCGGGCGCGCCACTGGCGCGCCCGAGCTCGTTACCGGACTATCCTGCCTGTACCGGTTATCCCGCCTGGTCGAAGCGTGCCCGGACCGCGTCGATGGCCGGCTGTCCGTCTTTGGCCTCGACCCCGTCGAGCCAGGTGGCGACTTCATCCAGATGCGATCCGATCCACCGGCGTGCCACGTTCTCGGCCTTCTTCTCCTCGTGACTGTGGGCGTAGACCCACTGGTTCTGGTCGTCGATGTCCACCACCATCTGCGAGAAGAAGCGGTACACGTCCGCATCACGGGCTTCGAGATCGGCGGGCAGCACGGTCCAGACGGTGCTGCGGATGTCGGCCACCCCCGCGTCGTCGCTGTCCTCGAGGTAGCGCAGGTCGTAGCTGATGTTCATCCAGTGCGGCTCCCAGCCGATGAAGGTGACCCACTGGTGGTTGTCGATCTTCTGCCCGGCCTGGGCCAGCATGGCGGCAGTGGAACTTTCGCGCAGGCTCCAGTCGCCCAGTCCGGCGCGATCCGCCTCGATGGCCGCGTTGACGGCGTTGTTGATGCCGGTGCCGGCCTCGATGCCGAGAATCTCGCCGTCGAAGCGATCACGGTAGGTATCCAGATCGGCCACGCTGTGCACCCCGGCCTCGTACACATAGTCGGGAACCACCAGGCCGGAATTGGCGCCGCGGATATTGGCCGTGGCCTTGACCACCTTGTCCTGGTCGACCAGCGGCTCGATCATGTCTTCCTCGACCGGATACCAGCCGCCCAGGTAGGCCTCCAGGTCGCCTCGCGCCAGGCCGTCGAGAATCACGCTGACCGCCAGGTTGTTCTGCCGGGTGCGATAGCCCATCGCCTCGAGCAGCTGGGCGGCCACCTCGCTCTTGACCGTCACTCCGGGCCAGGGCGGAACGCCCAGACGGACGGTGTCGATGTCGGCACTGGCCGCCGCAGTGGTGCCCCACAGGGGCAGGGCGGATAGCAGGGCAAGGGCGGTGGAAGGCAGCAGGGGCCGGGTCATGGCAAGGCTCCTGATGACGAATGGTCGGTCCAGCCTATCCGCGGGGGCGGCCATCCCTTGCCGCAAGACGACACTCGGGCGACGCCGGGCGTCATCATGGCGATTTCCGCGCCGCGCGCCATCCCGTTACAATGACACTACCTACTCTTGGTGGATCTCGAGCGATGCATTGTCCCTTCTGCGGTAAGAACGATACCAAGGTCACCGATTCGCGCCTGGTCGCCGAAGGGGATCAGGTGCGCCGGCGGCGCCAGTGCGGTGCCTGCGGCGAGCGCTTTACCACCTACGAGACCGCCGAACTGGTCATGCCGCGGGTGATCAAGGCCGACGGCTCGCGCGAATCCTTCGATGCCCGCAAGCTGCGCGACGGCATGCTGCGGGCGCTGGAGAAGCGCCCGGTGAGCGCCGAGTCGATCGAGGCCGCGGTGGAGCGGATCCGCCAGCGGCTGCGCGCGCGTGGCGAGCGCGAGATCGAGGCCCGTGAAATCGGCGAGGAGGTCATGCACGCACTCAAGCGGCTCGATCAGGTGGCCTACATCCGCTTCGCGTCGGTCTACCGGCGCTTTCAGGACATCGACGAGTTTCGCGCCGAGATCGACCGGCTCGCCCAGGAGCCGAGCTTTTCGCCCGGCGACGAGTCACGCTGAACCGGCCCACCGGGCTCTCATCCTGCAACCGCCGAGGAACGCATGGCCAAGGCGACACCCGAATCCTTCATGGCCCGCGCGCTGGAGCTGGCGCGGCGCGGGCTCTACACCACCGATCCCAACCCGCGCGTGGGCTGCGTGCTGGTCAAGCAGCGCCGCGTGATCGGCGAGGGCTGGCATGAGCGTGCTGGCGAGCCGCATGCCGAGATCCACGCTCTGCAGGCCGCCGGCGAGGCAGCGCGCGGCGCCACCGCTTACGTGACTCTCGAGCCCTGTTCCCACCACGGCCGCACCGGGCCCTGTGCCCGGGCGCTGATCGAGGCCGGGGTGAAACGGGTGGTGGTGGCGATGGAGGACCCCAATCCCGAGGTGGCCGGACGCGGCCTGACGATGCTGCGCGAGGCGGGCGTCCGCGTCGAGACGGGCCTGCTGGAAGCCGACGCCCGGCGGCTCAACCCGGGGTTCGTGTCGCGCATGACGCGTCGGCGGCCGTTCGTGCGGCTGAAGATGGCGATGAGCCTCGACGGGCGCACGGCCATGGCCAGCGGCGAATCGCAGTGGATCACCGGGCCGGCGGCGCGTACCCAGGTGCAGCGGCTGCGGGCGCGCTCCAGCGCGGTGATGACCGGGGTCGAATCGGTGATCCACGATGACTCGCGGCTGACGGTGCGTGCCGATCAGCTGGGGCTCGAGGCCGGGGCGGCGGCCCGGGTGGCCGAGCGCCAGCCGCTGCGGGTGATCGTCGATTCGCGCCTGCGCCTGCCACTGGCCGCGGCCTGCCTGCGCGAGCCCGGGCGCACCCTGGTGGCGACCTGTGCCCGCGAACCGGCGCGCCGGGCCGCCCTCGAGGCGGCCGGCGCCGAGGTGCTCGAGCTGCCGTCACTGGCCGAGCGGGTCGACCTGGCCGCACTGCTGCATCATCTGGCGGCCGAGGAGGCCTGCAACGAGGTGCTGTTGGAAACCGGGGCGACGCTCGCCGGGGCGATGCTCGATGCCGAGCTGATCGACGAAATGCAGCTGTTCGTGGCGCCGACGCTGCTGGGCGGCGAGGCGCGTCCGCTGTTCGCCCTGCCGGGGCTGTCGCGCATGGCCCAGCAGCGCCCGTTGCAGATCGACGACATCCGCGCGGTGGGGCGCGACTGGCGCATCATCGCGCGTCCCGAGCGGGTGAGCTGATGGCATCGCGGGGCTGGCGCGCCGGGCCCCGGGCAGGTACCCTGACCGCCGACCTGACACGGCGCACAGGGCCGCGGTGGGCTCGCCGGCGTCGCCCGGTGACGACATCGCCTGCCCGGCCGACTCCTAGACACGCTGGGTCTGAAACATGA
>Ga0209300_1001289_pt1 | contig 10204 bp, 7 predicted proteins | sample Shrwel_input2_RT_FD_187535 | JGI IMG/M metagenome (GOLD analysis project Ga0209300, IMG submission 187535) | Subsurface microbial communities from deep shales in Ohio, USA - Utica-3 well 1 S input2 RT (SPAdes) (version 2) ... | reverse complement strand
GGGATCAGAATGGCGTAAAACGCCAGGGTTTCCTCAGCCATTCCATAGGTTGTGCCCCCCAGGGCAAACAGCGTCATCAGGATCGGAATCATCCAGATCTCGTGGCCTTTCAGATGCCGCATCGCGCTGCGGATGCCGGTATCTATTGCGCCCGTGGCGTTCATCACACCCAGAAAGCCCCCCAGGAACAACACAAACAGGGCCACATCGATGGCATTGGCAACGTAACTGTCGGGATCGTAGAACCCGGCCGTCGGTGCCAGCATGACATCCACAAACCCCTGCGGGTTCGGATCCACCGTTTCATAGGTTCCAGGTACGGCAACTTCCCGGCCAACCTCTTCATTCATGGTCCGTTCATACTGCCCAGCCGGGACGATCCAGGTCAGAGCAGCGACCAGCACAATCAGGCCAAAAAGAATGGTGTAAGCGGTCGGGAACCGCGAGGCGAGATCGTTCTCGGGGTTTTCAGGGCTTGCTGGCGTTTTTTCGTCTTCAGTCACGATGCGTCTCCTGTCCTTGATCGCAATGTGCAGACAGGTCCTTTTCAAGAACCTCAAGAGTAACTGAACACTTCCTCAGGCGCTGTGCGCACTGGTTCAGGTCTGCCTGACAACAGCATAGTCTCGGATCGAAATAGAGCAACTGATCGCTACAGCAGACCATGATTTGTCCGCCTGGCCAGGCTCTTCGAAAATCGGGGAGGCGGGAATAGCAGTCTAATTTCGTTATAATGAAATGGTAATGCACTATGCTTCAGTAAAGCCTTGCCCGAATGCAGCCCACCCACCGATAACGGCCTGCCTTCGACACATGAAGAAGCGGTAGACGATGAAAAAGCACGAGATAAAAGCGCTAAGGGAAAAGAGTCGGGTTGATTCGATCAAGATCGTGAGGTCCCCTTCAAATGTCAGTGAATGGATTGTGTTCTTTAAAGACCTTGAGGGGAAAAGCTTTTTCCTGGTTTCTGACGATGATCAGGTGTGTAGCTATACCGCCCTGGATACAGCAGTCGAAGAGTTGGATGCGCTGGGATTTACACGTGCGGAAATTCTGTTTTAATCAAAACCAGCCCTTACACCACCAATTGGAATATACAGGCCTTGAGGCTACCTCCCGTGAGCAGGATGGCCATCAGCACACCAACCGGTTGCTGCCACCATTGCAACGGAGTGAGCCACACCGCATGGAAAGCAAGCAGCAGGTAAAGCGCGGGCATCGCGCATGGTGTCGATAAAGCTGGAATAATTCTGGTCATGCTGCTTGCCGGCTTCGCCGAAAATCGACTCTATGACGTCATCACCCATTTCGATCAGCCAGTGGGCCGCCGCGAATACCACGGCCAAAATGCCGGCCCATTTATGACTGCATCCCCTCCGATCGGATCCTGGAATAGTTGGGATGAGGTTACCGTCTAAACCTGACAGCCAGCTGAAGGGGCATATCAAGGTTAAGAGGCATTCAGGCTGCTGTCAGTAGTATCGTTCTCTGAAGGCTGGAATAAAGGCCATCATTGCTGGCCTCAAACTGCTGACGAACACCACTCTGGAAAATTCCTCATGAAACATAAGGAACAACACAAAACTCACCGGACTGGCTGGCTCAGAGCTGCGGTCCTTGGCGCCAATGACGGAATCGTCTCTACCGCGAGCCTGGTTCTTGGGGTCGCAGCTGCGGGGACGAGCACGGAAAGTATCCTGATCGCTGGTGTTGCGGGACTCGTTGCCGGCGCCATGTCGATGGCTGCCGGCGAATACGTCTCGGTGAGCTCTCAGGCCGACACCGAGCGTGCCGATTTAGCGCTGGAACGGACTGAGTTGAAAGACAATCCGGAGTTTGAACACGCAGAATTAACGGCAATCTACGTCGAACGCGGGCTGGATGCGGAGCTGGCTTCTACGGTTGCCACACAGCTGATGGAGCACGATGCACTTGGTGCCCACGCACGGGACGAGCTGGGCATTTCGGAGTCGTTGGCGGCACGCCCTGTGCAGGCGGCATTTGCGTCGGCTGGCACGTTTGCCGTTGGTGCGGCTCTTCCACTGCTGGCCGTGGTGTTATTCCCGATTTCCCTGGTCATGTGGGCAGTCTCGGGCAGCTCCCTCGTTTTTCTTGCGTTACTGGGCTCCCTGGCGGCAAAGGCCGGCGGCGCGCCCTTATTTTCGGCAGCCCGGCGAGTAACCTTCTGGGGCGCCCTCGCCATGGCACTCACAGCCGGGGTTGGCGCGCTGTTTGGAGTAGTTACTGGTTGATACGTTTATTCCGTGACTGCCAACCCTGCAACAAGCGGGCGTAATTCAAGCGCTCCCAGGTCTGGGCGTTCGGCGCATTGTCCAGTGACAGGGCACCGCGGGCTTCGGCCAGGGTGTTATAGCCCATGGTCGACAGACGCTGGTTCATCTCGTCGGTGATTCTCGCCAGCGCCTTGGGCCCCTCGGCCAATAGCGCCGACACCACCTGAACCGCCGTGGCGCCGGACAGAATGGCCTTGGCGGCATCGTCACCGCCGTGAACGCCCCCGGAGGCTGCCATTTCCAGCGCGACACGGTTGAACAGCATCGCCATGGCGTGCAATCGAACCGGCAGCTCGGCGTTGGTGGACAATACCACTTCCCGGCTCAATTCCAGTTCATCCAGATCCATATCCGGCTGGTAGAAGCGGTTAAACAACACCAGTCCCTTGGCCCCCGCTTCTTCCACGCCTGCCACAAACGCGGGCAATGCCGAGTAGAACGGCGACAGTTTAACGCTGACTGGAATGGTGACTTGCTCAACCACCGAGCGCACCACGTCGAGCTGGCGCTGTTCCAGGGTGGTGGCGGTATCGGTCGGATCCATGGCCAGATCATACAAGTTCAGTTCAATGGCCGACGCGCCGGCGTCTTCCAGCTCCCTCGCATGCTGGGTCCAGCCACCCGGGGAAATGCCGTTGAGCGACGCAATCACTGGAACCTCCAGCGTGCCTTGCAGCAACTCCAGGCGTTTAAGGTAGCTGCCGGAGCCCATTTCAAACACGTCGGATTCGGGGAAGAACGAGCGCGCCTCGGCATCCATGTTGATGCGGGAGTCCATGAATCGGTGCGCAGCCATCTGCTCCGCCACCAGCTGCTCTTCAAACAATGAGTGCATCACCACGGCACCGGCGCCCGCATCGACACACGCTTTGAGGGCGTCCAGATCATCGGTCAGCGGGCTGGCGCCAACCACCAAAGGCGAGCGCAGGTCCAGCCCGAGCCATCGGGTTGCAAGCTCAGTCATGGTGATCGCCCTCCCTGGGGTTGGATTCCGGATGTTCATGGGGTTCAAAGTGGATGCCCGCCAGTTGCATATAGAGTTCGCGCTGATCCTTCGCCGCTTCACTGGCGGCCGCCGCCAGCAACTCATAGCGCTGCGGGTCCCTCAACTCCAGCATGCGGAAACGGGCTTCCTCCTGCATGTAGGTTTTCATGGGCACTTTCTGGCGCACGGAATCCAGTTGGAGAGGAGGCAGACCCTCGTGAATGCGGCGGGGATCAAACCGGTACAACGGCCAGGCCCAACTGTCCACCGCCCGCTTCTGCTGAGCCGGGGAATGCACCAGATCATAGCCGTGGGCAATGCAGGGGCTGTGGGCGATAATCAGTGCCGGGCCATCAAAGTTTTCCGCCTCCTGCAGGGCCTTGGTGGTCTGGTTGCTGTGGGATTGCATGGCAATCTGGGCCACGTAGACATGGCCGTAGCTCATGGCCAGCAGGCCCAGGTCTTTCTTGCGGGTGGCCTTGCCAGCCGCCGCGAACTTGGCAATCGCGCCCATGGGCGTGGCTTTGGATTGCTGGCCGCCGGTGTTGGAATACACCTCGGTATCCAGCACCAGCAGTTTGAGGTTCTGGCCAGAGGCCAGGGCATGGTCCAGACCACCATAGCCGATGTCGTAAGCCCAGCCGTCTCCGCCAATCACCCACACGCTCTTCGGGCATAGCTCATCCGCCAGGCTGGCCAGTTCCTGAGCCCCGGAACTTTGCTGGCCCGCCAGCCAATCGCTCAGCCATTTTACGGCCTTACGTCGCGCCGCCATGGCGGTTTCGTCCAAAGTGGCGCAAGAGCTGGTCAGTTCCCGGTAAAGCTCGGGGGGAAGACTGTCCTTCATATCCTCCAACAATTGCCGCGCCCGGCCCACCAGTTTGTTCAGCCCCACTCGCATACCCAGGCCCAGCTCCGCGGCATCCTCGAACAGCGAATTGTTCCAGGTCGGACCCCGGCCATCCGCATTCACTGTGTACGGCGTGGTGGGCAGGTTGCCACCATAAATGGAGGAACAGCCGGTGGCGTTAGCGATCAGCAGCCGGTCGCCCAGCAATTGGGTGAGCAGGCGAATGTACGGCGTCTCGCCACAGCCGGCGCAAGCGCCGGAGTACTCAAACAGGGGAATCAGCAGCGGCAGGGATTTGAAGTCCCGGGGAATGCGGTCCCGGGGCACATCCGGCAAGCTCCGCAAAAACGCCAGATTGGTCGACTCGGCTTCCCGGTGCTCCTCCAGCGGCTGCATGTTGATCGCCTTGCGCTTGGGCTGGGCGCGATCCTTGGCGGGGCATACTTCCACGCACAAACCGCACCCGGTGCAGTCTTCCGGAGCCACCTGAAGCCGGTAGTCCAGCCCTTCCAGTTCCGGGGTATGAGTTTCAGGTACCGCCTCGAAGGTGTCCGGCGCGCCCGTGGCAGCTTCCGGCTCGAAGACTTTGCTGACAATCGCCGTGTGCGGGCAGATCATTGCACAGAAGTTGCACTGCACACAGAGTTCGGACTCCCAGATCGGGATTTCCAGGGCAATGCTGCGCTTCTCGTACTGGCTGGTGCCGGTCGGCCAGGTGCCGTCGACCGGAAAGGCACTCACCGGCAGCTTGTCGCCCTGGCCGTCCATCAGCAGCCGGGTAACCTTCTGGACAAAATCCGGTGCATCGTCTGGCACGGATGGCGGGCGACTGCGAGTGGCCGTCACCTCATCCGGCACCGTCACTTCATGCAGGTTCTCCAGAGCAGAATCCACCGCTTCAACATTGCGGCGTACCACCTCCGGCCCACGCCGGCCCCAGGTCTGTTGAATGGATTCCTTGATGCGGGCAATGGCCTCATCGCGGGGCAGTATGTCGGCCAGGGCGAAGAAGCACACCTGCATCACCGTGTTGATGCGCCGCTCCAGACCGGCTTTTTCCGCCACCTCGGCGGCATCAATGACGAACAGGCGAGCCTTGCGCTCCACCAGTACCTGCTGGACTTCCACGGACAGCCGATCCCAGACCTGGTCCGGTGGCCAGGGCACATTGAGCAATACCGTGGCGCCGGGAGCGGCGTGCTCCAGGACATCGAACCGCTCCAGAAACTGCGGCGCATGCACGGCCACAAACTGAGCCTGACGAACCTGATAGCTGGAGCGGATCGGCAGCGGCCCGAAGCGCAGGTGCGAAACCGTGGTGGCGCCGGATTTCTTGGAGTCATAGACAAAGTGCCCCTGGGCAAACAGGTCTGTACTTTCCCCCAGGATTTTTATGCTCGCCTTGTTGCTGCTGACCGTGCCGTCGGCCCCAAGGCCGAAAAACAGCGCCCGGCGGGTTTTTGGTGACTCGATATCCAGTTCGCTGTCCACATCCAGCGACAGATGCGTCACGTCGTCGCGAACCCCGACGGTAAAGCGGGTTTTCGGGGAAGGGTCTTTCAGCTCATCAAAGACCGCGCAGACCATCGCCGGGGTGAACTCCCGGGAAGACAAGCCATAGCGCCCACCGATCACCCTGGGGAAAATTTGCCGATCGCCCCGGCTGTAGGCTTCCATCAGCGCGCCGCTGATTTCCAGCAGCAGAGGCTCGCCCTGGGCGCCGGGCTCCTTGGTCCGGTCCAGCACCGCCAGGTGCTTCACGGTATCGGGCAGTGCCTGCAGAAAGCGGTCGGTGGCGAAGGGTCGGAACAGGCGCACCTTGAGCACACCAACCTTCTCGCCCTGCTCCATCAACCAGTCCACGGTTTCATGGGCGCACTCGGCGCCGGAGCCCATCAGAATAACCACCCGCTCCGCCTCCGGATGGCCCACGTAATCGAACAGCTGATATTGGCGACCGGTGATTTCAAAAAACCGCGCCATAACGTCTTCTAAACGTTCGGGAAACGCCTGATAGAACGGATTGGTCGCTTCCCGGGACTGGAAAAAGGCATCCGGGTTCTGGGAGGTACCCCTGACCACCGGCCGGTCCGGCGTCATCCGGCGGTTGCGGTGTGCCTCCACCCCCTCGTGAGACACCAGCCCCTGTAAATCCTCGTCACTGAGCGCAATGATCTTGTCAATTTCGTGGGAGGTGCGGAAGCCGTCAAAGAAGTGCATCACAGGTATACGGCTTTCCAGGGTCACGGCGTGGCCGATAGCGGCCAGATCCTGGGCTTCCTGCACCGAGCCAGAGGCCAGTAGCGCAAAACCCGTGCCCCGGGCGCTCATTACATCGGAGTGATCACAGAAAATCGACAGGGCGTGGGTGGCTACGCTGCGGGCGGCTACGTGCATACAGAAAGGTGACAGCTCGCCGGCAATCTTGAACAGGTTGGGCAGCATCAGCAGCAGCCCCTGGGAGGCGGTAAAAGTGGTCACCAGCGAGCCTGCCTGCAGCGCCCCGTGCATGGCGCCCGCCGCGCCGGCTTCGGACTGCATTTCCACCACACCGGGCACCTGGCCCCAGAGGTTGGGTTTACCCAGTGCCGCCCAGTCATCGGCGTGCTCACCCATCACCGATGCCGGGGTAATCGGGTAGATGGCAATGGTCTCGCTCAATCGATAGGCAACCGAGGCCACGGCTTCATTGCCATCCAGGGTTTGGAACGTCATCCCACTACTCCTTGTCAGCACCATCAAACTGCCTTGAGTCTAGGCAGGGTTCGTGGCAGCCGCCAGCAGGTGTCAGCGTTCAGACCACCCGCGGGTAAACGCCTTCCACCCCATCTTTGGCCAACACCCACTGCCAGAGCTGAATGTCGCGAGCACGGAAGGCACCGGCACAGGACAACAAATAATAGCGCCACATCCGGTAAAACCGCTCACCCAGCTCATCCCTGAAGCGCGGCCAGGCATTCTCAAAATTCTCATACCACGCCATCAGGGTTTTGTCGTAGTCGGCCCCGAAATTGTGCAGGTCTTCGACTACGAACAAATCGTCAACCGCATCACCGATCTGGCCAATGGAAGGCAGCTCACCGTTCGGGAAAATGTATTTATCAATCCAGGGATCCGGGAAGGAATCCCGAACATTTTTGCCGATAGTGTGCAGCAGGAACAGGCCACCGGGATTCAGGCAGCGGTGGGCCACCTCAAAAAAGGTGCGGTAGTTCTTCGGGCCCACGTGCTCGAACATGCCAACACTGGCAATCCGGTCAAATTTCTCATCAATTTCCCGATAGTCCATCAACCGGAAATCCAGAGAGAGGTGAGGATAGTTTGCGGTCGCCCAGTCCGCCTGCTCTTTTGAAATAGTGAGCCCTACCGCTTCTACGCCGTAATGCTCCGCCGCATAGGCCATCAGGCTGCCCCAGCCACAGCCGATATCCAGCAGGCGCATACCCGGCTCCAGCTGCAGTTTCCGGCAGATCAGGTCAAGCTTGGCAATCTGGGCGTCTTCCAGGTTGTCGGCGTCTTTCCAGTACCCGCAGGTGTAGGTCATCCTGGAATCCAGCATGGCGCCGTAGAACTCGTTACCCAGATCATAGTGGGCTTCACCCACCTCCCAGGCACGCTTTGCTGTTTGCCGGTTCAGAAGTTTTGCTTTGACAATGTGCGGGAAAATCTTGGCCGGCTTGATGTGATCGGGGAGTCGCGCGGCCAGAAGCTTGCAGAAGAACTGGTCCAGCGCCGGTGCATCCCAGGCACCATCCATATAGGCCTCGCCAAAACCCAGGTTACCCCGGGCTAACGCTGCCTCCGGCACGCCATCGGCATAGAATTGGATATCCCAGGGGCGTGAACCACCAATTTCGATATCAGCCTTCGCCAATAAGTCGGCTGCAAACTGGTGTGTCTTCTTTTCCGGGTCAAAAAACGTTGCGTTAAAAGCTGTCTCGTTCATCTTTCACCATCCCTACTGATCCAGATGATAGTCATCGATGAGCTCTGTGGGGCGGCTATTACAACCGCCCCTCGACACGCATACCGTTCAGGCCAGTGAATTAACGAAGTATTACCAACGGTTTTCTGGCCGTTTCAAGCATCTTCGTTGTGGTACTGCCCACCAGGAACCGGCGAATGCGGGAATGCCCGTATGCGCCCATAATCAGCACGTCAATGCCGTGCTCGTCCTGATAGGCGTGCAGCGTTTTCTCCACACCACTACCCTGACAAATAGCTTCGTGAACATCCAGCTCCTGAGCCGCCAGAATTTCACGAGCTCGCCTGAGCTGTTCCCGTTTCTCTTCGGTATCAGAGCCAATCATCACCAGATGAAACGGCATACCACGAAAGACCGGGGTGCCTGCCAGAAGCTCGATGCTCCGGAAAGCCGTTTCACTGCCGTCAAAAGCAAGCATAGCACTACGTGGCTCAGTGTACTCATCCGGCACCAGAAATACCGGGCGGTGGACACTGCGAATCACGGTTTCCAGCTGGCTGCCCACGTGGCGCCCCACCTCTGAATTACTGCCTTCGCCATGCAGCCCCATCACGAATAAGCGGGCTTCAGGCTCCAACTCGACCAGTGAGCTGGCGAGTTCATCATGGCGCTGGCGTTTGCTGACACTTTCTACCCCATCCGCTTTTACCCGCTGTTCGGCTTCATCCAGCATCAGGTGCCCTTGCTTGAGCGCCAGCTTGCTGCGCTGCTGGTCCAGCTCCACCAGTTCATCCAGCAAGTGCTCACGGGCACCCAGGCCGATATTGCCAGACATGTCCGTACGGGCCGGAAACTTTTCTTCATCCAGCACGTGCAGCAGTAACAAAGGATCGCCCATGCGCTTGCTGGCCCAGGCCGCGTAATCACACACGCCCAGGGCTGCTTCCGAACCATCAATGCAGCCAACAACCTGCAGGGTGTTATTTTCACGATTTTGATCAGTCATTTGTGCAACTCCCTCAGTGGCCGCCCATCAGTGAATCGGCAGCGTCCGGCTTGTCGTGTACACCGAAACGGTCAACAATAGTAGCGCTGGCTTCGTTCAGCCCGAGCACTTCCACATCCGCACCTTCACGGCGGAACTTGATCACCGCCTTGTCGAGAGCGCCAACGGCCGTAATATCCCAGAAATGGGCACGGCTCAGGTCAATGACCACGTTATCAACCGCTTCCTTGAAGTCGAAAGACTCAGTGAATTTCTCAGCAGAGCTGAAGAACACCTGGCCAACCACCTTATAGGTGCGGGTGTCGGTTTCGCTATCGAATTCCGAGGTCACCGCCATGTAATGCCCCACCTTGTTGGCAAAGAACAGGGAGGCCAACAGCACACCGGCCAATACGCCGAACGCCAGGTTGTGGGTAGCCACCACCACAACCACGGTCACCACCATCACGATGTTGGTGGACAGCGGGTGCTCCTTGAGATTTTTGATGGACCCCCAGCTGAAGGTACCGATCGAAACCATGATCATTACCGCAACCAATGCCGCCATGGGGATCTGCACCAGCCATTGATCCAGCACCAGCACCATGACCAACAGGAATACACCGGCCGTCAGTGTCGACAGCCGGGTACGACCGCCAGATTTCACATTGATGATGGACTGACCAATCATGGCGCAACCGGCCATGCCTCCAAGCAGACCGGAGCCGATATTGGCAACACCCTGGCCCTTGCACTCACGATTGCGGTCGCTGGTGGTATCGGTCAGATCATCCACGATGGTGGCTGTCATCATGGATTCCAGCAGGCCTACCACGGCCAGACCCAGCGAATACGGCAGGATAATCATCAGGGTTTCCAGGTTCAGCGGCACATCCGGCCACAGGAAGATCGGCAACGTATCCGGCAGTTCGCCCATGTCACCCACGGTGCGAATATCCAGGCCCACCGCCATGGCCACACCGGTCAACACGATGATGCACACCAGTGGCGAGGGCAGCACCTTGCCCACCACCGGCACGTAAGGGAAAAGGTAGATGATACCGAGGCCAGCAGCGGTCATGGCGTACACATGCCAGGTCACGTTGGTCAGCTCCGGCAATTGAGCCATAAAGATCAGAATCGCCAGCGCGTTCACAAAGCCGGT
>Ga0209300_1001283_pt1 | contig 10231 bp, 9 predicted proteins | sample Shrwel_input2_RT_FD_187535 | JGI IMG/M metagenome (GOLD analysis project Ga0209300, IMG submission 187535) | Subsurface microbial communities from deep shales in Ohio, USA - Utica-3 well 1 S input2 RT (SPAdes) (version 2) ... | reverse complement strand
GGCACTCGAAATCATCAAGAGGCAATAATGGCGACAATCGAATTGCAGCTGGCTCTGGAAGAGCAGATGCTACAGAAAACTGCAGAGCGGTATCATTCGATGATGAAGTCCGCCGCAGAGTCCGGTCGCGGTTCAGAGACTGAGCCAGCCCGGAAGCTGTTCAAGATGTTCTTTGACGACTGCGTGTCGGTACTCGAAGACACACTCGTATCCAACACCACAACCCGGGGCCGGCCAAGCAAGTACCTAGCCCTGATTGCCCGGGTTGACCCGATGTATTCCATCAGCGTAGCCCTGAACGAGCTGTTCAACAATGTGTTCGAGGGAGAGCGCGGGGTACAGGATTGTTTCGTAAAGACCGGCCAGCGTATCGAGGACGACATCAAGTTCAAGAAGTTCAAGGAAGAGCATCCTGATTACTACGACACAGTGATCAACGACTTCAAGACCAAGGGCACCACGAACTACAGGCACATGCACCGAGTACTCACAAACAAGATGCGCGAGTTCAATGTCGAGTGGAATGACTGGACGGCCATAGAACGCGCTAAGGTGGGCGAGAACGTGGTTCGAGTTATACTCGACACTACGCCCATGTTCGAGGTAAAAAAGCCACCACGGGGCTCTAGGCAGCCTACACGGTTCGTATTGTCTGATGACAGCACGGACTGGATGCAGCGGTTCAACAAGTACCAGCAGTTCCTCCGGCCACTGGGAGGCCCGTGTATTGTTCCTCCCAAAGACTGGGAGAGTATGGACCACGGCGGGTTCTACAGCCCGGAGATGCAGAGCAAGTTCCCGTTTGTGCGTAGCCGCTACCGCAGCAAGCTCCAGCACAGTGACCTCAGTGAGCACATGGCCTGTGTCAACAAGCTCCAGCGTACCGCATGGCAGATCAATCCCCGAACTGCACACTTCCTGCAGTGGGCCATTGAGTCAGGCGTAACTCAGCTTGTCGGCCTGCCGAGCACCAAGCCGTACGAGTTCCCGCCTAGCCCGGTTGCCGGCATCGACAAGGCTGACTTTACTGAAGAGCAAAGAGATGCTTGGATGGGCTGGAAGCGAGAGACTGCTGCACTGCATAGCGAAGAGCGAAAACGGTTCGGCACCGCCCTGAGCATGTGGAGAATCTACTCAATGGTCGAGGAGTACAGACCCTATGATAATTTCTACTTTGTCTATACTTGCGACTTCCGTGGACGAATATATCCAGTCACGTCCGGCCTATCTCCGCAGGGAGCAGACTATTCTAAGGGACTTCTGCGATTCTCTGAAGGCAAGCGACTTGGTGCAGATGGCGCTTACTGGCTCAGAGTCAACGGGGCTAACCTCTACGGCTTCGATAAAGCTACCTATGACGAACGAGTTCAGTTCATTGACGATGAGTTACGAGACAGAATACTCGCGGCGGACAGGGACCCATGCAGTGTCGAGACAGCTCGGTTTATTGGAGAGGCCGATAAGCCCTTACAGTTCCTTGCCTTTTGTTTTGATTACGCGGGATGGTGCAAGCACGGAGAGGACTTCATTTCACATTCCCCGGTGGGTCTTGACGGAAGCTGCAACGGCCTGCAGAACTTCTCAGCCCTTCTCAGAGACTCAGTTGGCGGCTTGGCTACGAACGTACTCCCATCGGATTCTCCGCGAGACATCTACGGAGAAGTCGCCAGAGTGTCGATCTCTGGACTTAATTCTCTGGACAGCGATCATGCTCAGGATGGGCATAAACTACTACGTTTGGGAATTGACAGAAGTACCACCAAGCGTTCTGTAATGACACTGCCCTACGGCCTGACGAAGCACAGTTCAGGCGGCTATATCAGCCAGTGGTTCCGCAAGAAGCACGGGCATCACTACCCAGAATTCAGCGAGTACAACCGCGCCAAGAACCTCCTGAACGATGTTGTCTGGGATTCCATTGGCAAGGTAGTCAAGGCAGCCCGGGAAGGTATGGACTGGCTGCAGCAAGTAGCAAGCATCGCAGCGAAGGAAGGTAGCCCGCTTATCTGGCGGACCCCTACAGGCTTTCTTGTGCATCAGGAGGATGTACGGTCGAAGGTCAAGCGTATCGACACAGCACTATCTGGCTCCCGTATCCAGTACAGCATCAGGGAGTACACTGACAAGATCGACGTGTCGGCCATGAAGAACGGCTCAGCGCCGAACTACATTCACAGCCTAGATGCCAGTCACCTTGTCAAGACTGTCCTCGAAACAGAGGGCATCAGCAGCTTTCAGATGATCCACGATGACTTCGGATGTCATGCCTGTGATATTCCTGAGCTGCACCGTGCAATCCGGGTAGCGTTTGTTCGTATGTATCGAGACTCTGATCTCCTCGACAAGTTCCGCCGAGAGATTCAGGAAGGTATTGAGGCAGAGTTGCCTGCACCTCCTGAACTTGGTGACATGGATATTGAGCAAGTGCTCGATTCTGAATACTTCTTCGGGTAGTACAGAGCTTTTCTGTATTACCCCTCACTGTAGGAGAACCCAATGAAAAATAGAATCCGTAATTTACTCGGTCTACTTCTAGCATTCGCTCTTGGATTAACTCATGTACGAAAAACTGTACTTTCAGAAGATCAAGAATCTGCAACCTCAAAAACATTTAAGGACTCTTATATACGCGACAGTAAAGAAAGAGACAAAGAAGAGGGAGAGACAGTAGTACCTACCTACATGGTATATTCAAGAGAACACTTAGAAGAACTAAGAAGAGTATTCCCTCAGAAGAGATGGAATAAGGATACTACAGAAACAGAGCTAGCTTTTAATGCTGGACAGCAGAGTGTAGTAGACAACATCGAGAATAGACTGAGTAGAGAAGGAAGGAAGGCTCATGTACTTAACTGATTACAGATACGGCGATATAGACGATGTAGAGCCTTCGACGGAGGAGCACCTGAAAGATGCCTACGAGGACGATCCTGATATTTACTTACGGACCTTTCGTTCTGAATCAGGTGCTCCGGTGGCCGTTGGGATGTGCGCTAGGTCTGGCGAGATTGGCTTGATAGTCAACAACAGCCAGATCGAAGACGCGAAAGATTTTTATACTCTGGTTGTGCTGTTCTGTGCAGAAGCATTTGCTCATTCTGGCGCTGACAGGCTTTACACAGGGTTTGATACTACCAGCCGCAGAGACATGCGATGGTGTAGATTCCTCCGGATGCAGCTTGCAGAGGAACAGATCAAAGAACACACAAGCAGGGGATGGACTACATACGAGTTCCCTCTGTCCAACTGGGTGAGGTGAATTATGAGTTCAGTAGTTAAATCAGTAAAGAAAGGGCTTAGCTCCGCAGCTAGTAAGGTCAAGGGTGCCCTGAAGGGCGACCTAGGTGATATTGCATCTGTAGTCAGTCTCGGTGCCACAGACCTAAACGAGAATCTGGTGAGTGCCGCCAAGGGTGCAGTTCTCCCAGATATGCCAGACATAACTATTCCCGAGCAGCCCGTAGTAGGTGCTACACCGGGCACGGTAGCCCAAGGCAGCCCCAACGTAGACATCGGCTCTACTGAGGGCAGCCGGCGTAGATCAGGCTCAGCAAAGGGCACACGAAAACTCCGGGTTCCTTTGGGCGGCCTTCGATAAGAGGAGCAGTCAATGGACCCAACACAAACAGTACAGTCGATGTATCACGAGCTGGAAGGAAAGCGTAGTGCAATCGAGCATCGTATCGAGCGCTATGCCGGGTGGACAATCCCCACCGCTTTCCCGCTTGAGGGGACCGACGCCAGCGAAGAAATTCAACAGGACTACCAATCCTTCGGCGCGCAGGCTGTTAACCATCTTAGCAATAAGCTGATGATGGGCCTGTTCAGTGCAAGTCGTCCGTTCTTTCGTCTGGATGCAAGCAGAGAGATTCGTCAGGAGATCGAAGCGGCTGGGGTGCCGGCTGCGGAGTTGGACACTGCACTGCAGAATGCGGAGAAAGAGTCTGTAAAAGAACTCAGCCGTATGGGAGCCCGTGATCCACTGACAGAGCTGCTAAAGCATCTGATCATCGTAGGTGACTCTTTGCTCTACGTCCCAGAAAGTGAGGATGACGACAAGCTACAAGTTTACTCTTTGAGGAACTATGTAGTCAAGCGCAACCTCGCAGGGTGGCTGATCAAGCTCATTACCTGTGATAAGAAACAGGTCGAGTTCTTGCCGGATAAAGTCAAGGATCAGCTCAGGGCCAAGAAGCCCTACACCAAGGACACAGATGAGGTTAACCTCTACACGTATGTTCGCTGGGATGGAAACCGCAAGAAGTACATCCTGACACAGCACGTAGATGAGATTCAAGTCAGTGAGAAGGAAGGTGTATACACCACCAAGAACCTGCCCTTCATCTCTGTTACGTGGAAGCTCGTCCGTGGCGAGGACTATGGCCGAGGTCTAGTCGAGGACTACGCTGGCGACTTCCACTCCATGTCTGTAGCTGAACAGGCGATCAATGAGCTAATGGGCATCATGTCTCAGATCAAGGGCCTTGTTAACCCGGGCGGCGTTACTGATGTCAACGAGCTGAACAGCACACCGAACGGCCAGTGGTGCAGCGGTCGAGAAGAAGACGTTGCAATGTTGTCCTTCGACAAGCTCAGGGACGTAGCCGGCCTGCAGCAGTACATCGACAAGAAAGAGCGCCGGCTTGCCCGCGCCTTCCTGATGGATACTGAACAGGTTCGAGATGCAGAGCGCGTCACAGCAGAAGAGATCAGGCTTATCGCCCGTGATCTTGAGACTGCACTCGGCGGTGTTTATACACGCCTTGCCCAGACACTGCAGCTACCTATTGCTAATCGTCTCATGCAGCGCATTGGACTTGAGATTCAGGGTAACGAGATCGAGCCGATTATCATTACCGGCTTGGATGCACTGTCTCGCTCTGGTGATCTGGAGTCGTGGAGGATGTTTGTACAGGACGCTTCGTTCTTGGATGGGCTCAGCCCGGAGACTAAGCAGTTTCTGAACGAAGGCAGAATCCTGAAACACATTGCGGCTAACAACAGCCTTGATCAGTCTATGGCATTCAATACGCCAGAAGAGATGCAGCAGCTTGCTCAACAGCAGCAGCAGCAGCAGCAGGCCGCACTTGAACAAGAGGTCGCTGTCAAGACTGCACCTGAAGTAGCCAAACAATCTGGAGGACAGTGATTTGTCATTGAATGACGCACAGCCAGCAAACACCAATGAGATGCCTGCCCCGAATCCGGAGGCAGACAAGCAGGAGCAACAGCAGCCTGCACCAGAGCAACCATCTCAGCCTTCAACAGCACAGCAGGAGGAGCCAGCAGAAAAACCGGTGCTTCCTGAAGTCAAAGAGGAGCCTGAGAAGGAACCAGAAAAAGACGAGAAGCAAGAAGAACAAAAGCAAGACGATGATCTCCCGTTCGAGCCGACAGGCAACGAGTACATCGACGAGGCGCTAGGCTCTCTACACGAGGGCGGCGTAGATTTCGAGAAGGCATTCGGAAAGTTCGCAGAGACAGGTAACGAAGCGGACATCGACATGGCCTACATCGAGTCTGTCATTGGTAAAGCTGCCACATACGGTATTATGGCCGGCGTTAAGGCCGAGAACCAGAAGATCGAACAGGAGGCTGCGGCCACTGCCAAAGCAGTCCACGAGGCTGCCGGCGGCAAGGAAATGTGGGATGGGGTCTGTGAATGGATCGCATCTGGTAAATCTGGCCTTACGAAAGAAGGATGGGAGCAGTACAACGACATGCTTGCATCTGGTGGCGTACAGGCTGAACTCGCATCAAGGGAGCTATCTCGTATGTATCAACAATCCCCCGGATTCACCCAGCCAACGAATATGTTGCAGGGTGACGCAACGGCTCAGCCTTCGGGCATCGAGCCAATCACTCGCCGTGAGTACGCAGAGCAACTGGAACAAGTTGTCCGTGAAAAGGGTGAGAATAGCCATGAGGCTCAAGTACTCCACAAGCGTCGAGAGTTCGCTCTACAGCAAGGTCTGTAATTTATTTGTGGAACTAAGAAGATAATAAATTAAGGAGAACAACTATGGGTTATCCCACTGATTCAACCGGTCTGTCACGTCCGGGTCAACAACTAGCTGCTGTAGGCAACGCATCCACCGTCAATCCACTGCACATCGAGCAGTACGGCGGCATGGTAGAAGGAACCTTCGCCAAGAAGTCCTTCATGCGCTCTTACGTAATGATCAAGCCGATTCGAGGCACTGACACCGTAACCAATGACCGCGTAGGTGAGGCGACCCTGCAGAAGGTCACCCCGGGAGTCCGTCCTGATGCCGCCGTGGCACAGTTCGATAACGTGAAGGTCAAGGTCGATACCATCGTGCTGGCCCGTAACAATGTGGCCCTGCTCGATGACTTCCAAGCACACTACTCCGTTCGTTCTGAGCTTGGCAAAGAGCATGGCAAGACCCTCGGCAAGTTCTTTGATGAGGCGTTCATCATTCAGGCAATCAAGTCCGCCTTTATCGTAGCCGCCGCTGATCCGCAGAACCCCGGCATTGGTGAAACTGCACTGCCTCCGGGCTGGTTCGGCGGAACTCGCGTCGATCTCGCCGCTGCTGGTGACGAGTCTGATCCTGATCTGCTGCAGAAGGCTATCGAGGACGTGTGCCAAGGTATCGAAGAGAAAGACGTTGACCTCGACGGCGGCGTGATTCTTGTAGGTCCGGCTGAGTACTACACTCTGCTGCGTAACGACCGCCTGACCAACAGCCAATACAGCGTAGGCAACGGTGACTTCGCTTCCGGTATGGTTCTGAAGTCTTGTGGCCTCCCGCTGATCAAGACCAACCGTATCCCGAAAGGGGCTATCACTGGTCACTTCCTTTCCAATGCCGGCAACGGCAATGCGTATGATGTTACTGCTGAGCAAGGTCGCACCAAGGCGGTTGTAATGCTGCCTAAGGCGCTGCTGGCCGGCGAAACCATTCCTCTGACCTCCAAGGTTTACTACATGGACTCAGAGCTGCAGTGGTTCATCGACTCCTACCTGTCCTTCGGTGTTACTCCGAACCGTGCAGAGCATGCAGGTGTTGTTGTAGCCGCAGCGTAAAGTGGCGTTTGAGTAAGACCAACAAGGGTCTATCCTCCGGGGTAGGCCCTTTTTTCGTTTAGGGGCAAAATTTATGAAGATCACTGAACTTGAGGCAGTAAACCTCATGCGAGGATCAATCGGAAAGGCCCCGGTGAGTTCCATTACATCATCGAACCCAGACATCATAGCGGCCAGAAGCAGACTACGGCAGGTTACTCTGGAGGCTCAATCAAAGAGCTGGTGGTTCAATACGGAAAGCACCGTGACGCTTGTACCGAACACGGCGGAAGAGATCGTAATCCCGGGCCGTGCCCTTGAGGTACGACCGCACGATCCTTTCGCGTATTTGACTACTCGTGGAGATCGTATGTTCGATCCCACAAAGAACACATTTAAGTTCAAGTCTCCTGTTGAGGTAGACATGATCGTGCATCTCGATTACGAGGAACTCCCGTTTGTCGCAGCAAACTACATCCAGTACGAGGCTGCCCGTAAATTCCAAGCGGACTTCGACGGTGATCCTCAGCGTGTGCAGGACCTCCGCAGAGATGCCCAGATGGCACTGCTTATGCTGAAAGAGGCAGAGCAGCGGAACCGCAGGAACAACGTATTGCTGAGCGGTGCTTCGTTGCGCCTGCAGTACGGTATCCGCCCGCACCGTATGGGTGCCCGCAATCCAACATGGCCCGGAGGCTGACATGGCTAAACGAGTAGATGGTTCCCTCGGCACTTTGCTGCAGGGCATGTCGCAGCAGCCCGACAGAGAGAGGCTGCAGGGGCAAGTACACGATCTGGAGAACATGACATCAGACCCACTGCGCATGTTGCATAGACGGCCACCTACTCTGTTTCAGGCGGCTCATGCAGCGCCGGACGTGGACCCCTCTAAAATCTTCGTGCACTTCTACGCGCGAGGGGATAATGAGGAGTACCTACTGGTAGTCTATCCGAATGACGGAGGTGTCTATGTGTACGGCACCGACGGTACAGAATACACCTCACAGATCAGCGCAGGAATGCAGAGCTACCTCAATGTAGCTGACCCCAAGAACTCTCTGGCGGCTACTACCGTAGGCGACTACACCTTCATCATCAACAAGAATGTGCAGGTGCAGGGTACGCTGAATGAGGCTAATGAGTGGGGGGACACTAACCCGTCCCGCATTTCTATCGTTGCTGAGCAGTACAGCAGGGACTATAAGCTCGTTGTCCGGTATACTGTAGGAGGAGTTGCTAAGACAGCAGCAGCCACAGTAACAACCCCGGAGAGTGTAGCTCCAGACGCAGAGGCACAGGTAAGTGCGAACTTTACACTGAACGCGCTGATTACTGCGATTAGAGCTGACGCAGATTTCGAGGCAAACTTCTCAACTACGGTTGATGGGAATGAGGCAGTCTTGATCCCGGGCGGTGGCGTAACGAGCTACAGCATTACAGCGACTGATACTACCGGGGGCGACGCAATAATTGCAACCAACAACAGGAAGATCGCAAACATAGACGACCTGCCTCTCCACGAACAGGCCAATGCGGTATACAAGATCGTGGGCGGTTCAGATGACGCAGACGACTACTACATGCGATTTGATGTGGCTGGAGAGGTTGCTGTCACGGGATCGTACTTCCAAGAGGGAACGTGGGTAGAGGCCCAGTACGGCACTGCAGAGCTTACACAGTCAACCATGCCGCACATGCTTATCCGTGGACAGACATCGACGTTTGTTGGCGGTGCTGGCGGTGAGACTGTAGGTGGTACTTATATCGACAAGTGGGCTGATCGCCTAGTCGGTGACAAGAACTCGAATGACCTGCCCGACTTCGTAAACCAAAAGATCGTAGACCTTGCAGTGTTTCAGAACCGACTAGTGTTTGTGTACTCTGAGGGCGTAGTGATGTCCGTGTCCGGCGATTTCTTTAACTTCTGGAAGAAGACTGTAACCACATTGCTCGACGATGCTCCTATTGGGCTCTCCTCTGCCGGCGTACAGGTTAACCTTCTGCGATTCGCACAGCTCCATAACCGGGACCTTGTGCTGTTTGCTGATAAGGCACAGTACACTATTCTCGGGAACATTGCAATTACTCCACGCAACGCTACCATGACTGAATCAACTCAGTTCGTAATGCAGACTGAGGTGCGACCGGCTGCCTCCGGGCAGAACCTGTTCTTCGCCGTTAATGCTGGCGTATATTCAGGTGTCCGTGAGTTCTATACTGACAGTGATCTGAACTCAAATAACGCGCGGCCCATCACAATAGCCGTAGACAAGCTGATCCGTGGGCGAATTCGCCTAATGACCAGCTCTACCAATGTCAGCAAGATGCTCTGTATGGCTGCATCAGGAAACACTGCGTACCTGTATGAGTACCTATGGGAAGACACGGAGCGGCTGCAGTCCGCATGGGGGAAGTGGCAGTTCAGAAGAGACCTGTACGTGTTCCACATCGAGTTCATTGAGGACCGCCTTGCAGTCATGTCGTATGATCCGGTCAATCTGGAGATACACATCTGCAGCATGGACATCAGCCAAGACGTTACCCAAGGGTTCTTCGAGGGTGACCTTCTTCTGGATCACAGGACGGAGGAAATCGGTATTGGCACAACTATCTCGGGGCTCGATCATCTGCCTGACGACATAGACCTACTTGACGCAGTTCAGGGGGAAGGCTGCCCGCACCCGGGGATGCGTATCCCCATTGACTCATGGGACGGCTCCACGGCCACCCTGAGACATGATATGCAGGGAGGCAATGTCTACGTTGGGGTGAAGTACAATAGCCTTGTATCGCCCTCTCAGCCGTTTGTACGGGATGATGGTAATAGGGCAATCGGAACTTCACAGTTGACCATCGGCTCGATGTATATAAACTTCCTGAACTCTGGGGACTTCGATGTAGATATTGAGGCTGAGTACAGCTACACAGAAAGGAATGCTGGCCGTGTCCTTGGGCAAGAGAGCGCAACCATTGGCGACTTCGTACTCACCACTGGCCAGTTCCCTGTGCCTGTACGTGCACGGAATGATAGAAGCAGGATCATCATTCGATCAGATTCCCCGTATCCATTCACCGTCTCGGACGTGGAGTGGGATGGGCTGTTCTATAAGCGCGGTACGCGCATAACCAGACCGTGAGGTAATAGCATGGCATTAGGGGCACTCTTCCTCGGGTCAATGGCTCTGCAGGGCGCTCTCGGAT
>Ga0209300_1001282_pt1 | contig 10250 bp, 12 predicted proteins | sample Shrwel_input2_RT_FD_187535 | JGI IMG/M metagenome (GOLD analysis project Ga0209300, IMG submission 187535) | Subsurface microbial communities from deep shales in Ohio, USA - Utica-3 well 1 S input2 RT (SPAdes) (version 2) ... | reverse complement strand
CCCCAAAATTAACTTGCCCACCTGAGTTTAGACTGGTAGCTGAGCCTGAGCCTGAGCCGTAAAGGGCGTGATAATAGTAATTAGATCCTGTGTCTAGGGTTCCACCTGTGCCGATTCTCATATTCATATCAGCGGTCGATGCCATCTGGACATTCATGCGAATTTGCAGATGCTTATATGTCTGAGGAATGGTGCTAAAGTCAATATAAGGGGTTGCTGAACCTACTGTAACCGTAGCAATAGATTCATAATCTCCAATGATTCCACCGCCTACTCCGAGGAAGCCTGAGATATTGTTAAGCAATCGCGCCCACCACGACCCAAGCATCCGTTGCAATTTTAATGCAAGCGGCAGTTTTCCATTGGGTTAAAGTAGGAGCTGCTGAAACCGCACCTGCGCTGGTTACTGTTGTTGTGCCAGATGTGACTGCGCTAATCGTGCAGACTCCTGCGCCTTTGTTAAGGACTGTGATGACTGTGCCGACTGGGAAGGCTACTGATGCGTTGGTAGGAATCTTAAAGGCAATAGCGGTTGCCTTATTCATAACCTCTAGGACTTGATATTGGTCAGCTAGAACGGCGGTATAGTCTGATGTGTTATCTGCGCCGATAGTGAAGTTGACGAGTCCGTTATATGCAGCCGCGGTGAGGATGTCACCTGTTACTGCTGGGAAGCCTGTTGCCATTTATTTCTCCTAGTAAGTCATCGCGCTAACGCCAATTATACCGCGTTCTGCGCTTCCTATCACGAAACCATCGGTTATGGGTTCGAGTGTTGTTACGGTTACATCCATAGAGTTAGGGCTGATTCGCCACGATAAGCCCTGAACCTGCAGAGTCTTTACGATGGTAGAGCCGCCTTCTCCTACATTGGTAATCTTCACATTCTGGAAGTAGTCCAGACCAATCATCGTGTCGGTTGGCACATCTGGGTCTAACAGGTCAACCGTCATGGCATCGATACGGATAGTAGTTTCAGCTCTGGTGGCTACATAAGTTCTAGCGATGTTAAGGGCGCTAGCATCTGTGTCCACTACTAGATCGGTGGCTGAATACTGGTGAGGGAAGTAGCGCTCTACGCTGGTGGCGTTCTGAGCAAACTGAGCCGTACCGCCTACGCGAGTTATGTTGGCAGTATTGATAATGAGCTTATCGTCAAAGGCATATACAAGATTCTTATACGGTATTCCAGTAGTTTGATTAAACTCAATAGGAGTGCCAGAGATAGATGACACGACTTGGTTGCGTGACTTGAACACGGCAGTACCAGAGCCATCAATATAGAACGCGCCTTGCTCTGAGAACTCTACATTCTTGAGAGCATTAAGAGATGTGCGAAGGGTAGCTGGGTCGGCTTGGCATAGGCTCTCACCTGTTGCCACCGTACGCATATTGGATGGAAAGCCTACCTGATCTAGTATCTTGCCTATGCGAGTGCCTGTGCTCTGCCCTGCTGCTGAGTCGGCTACGGTCTCCACCTGAGCTAAGTTAAATAGCTTAAAGGCATCTGAACAGTAAATATCTACATAGCCTACTTCTTGCCCTTGAGGGAAGGTATAGCGGTACTCGGTTGTGTAGCCTGAGAATAGGAAAGCATCTTTAGTTGCCGTAGTAGCTGAGATGCGAAGCTTACGAAGCGGTACTAGGTAAGGGTAATAAGGGCTAGAAGTGTTCTGTGGGTTCCATGCTCCGTCTGGGTCAAGAACTCGTACGACTGCATCGCCCGCTACATACTGGTCGCTGAGGATATTGCGCCCACGGTTAATGGTGATGTTACGGACATTGGGAGTTAGATCAACGATAGGGATTGGAATTGTAGAAGCAGCTAACTGGCTAACTCCGATGATTCCATACTTGTCATCACCAATTGTAAATGGGTAGCCGAATGTAGCACCTGAGCTAAAGTCAAAGCTGACCGCTATATTGGCTGGTAGGCTCACGAAAAGCTTCCGAGCCTGTTGATGATTGGGTTGTTACCTTGTAGCCCTTGATTCTGTACGACTGATGCGATTTCTCTGCCATCAATCTGAACCACGATAGGCTGAGATGAACCCATGCCACCATAAAGTCTGCGAGCTTCATCTGCGGTTCTAGTGCTTGCATTAACTGAACCTAGAGTGTTAAAAGCATTAGCTGGCATGGCGTTGCTAGAAGGTACGGATGTAACAGGTGCAGGAGATACTCCACCGCCTGTTGTCGGGATTGTTGATCCAGTTACGTTTGCAAGGTTCTTTGTGAAAGTCTTGAGCCATTCATCCCAGCCAGCAAAAGGATTAGGAGCATCAGGAATAGTATTAATAAAGTCTTTGAGCTTGCCAGTCTTATCAATCGAATCAGCTAGTTGGTCAGCTAACTTCTTGGCTTGGTCTGTGTTGCCAGTAAGCAAGGCTAGCTGGAGCTTTACGCGTAGTTCTTCTTCTTTAGTTAGCTTGCCCTGTAATGCGGCTACTAGCTGAATCTGCTCAAGGTCAAAGAGAGCTGATTGCTTCTTAGCCATAGCTTGCTTCTTCTGCTCAGCAGTTAAAGCCTTCTGAGCCTTGACTTGTTCTTTAGCTAACTTGGCTCGTTCTGCTTCTCGCTTCTTGGCATCTGCATCAGCCTTCTTTTTAGCAGCTTCATCTTTAGCGTAACCCATGACGGCATTGTTGCCCATCTCAAAAGGTCTAGCTCCTTCATATTGGAAGCTTCTGCGTAATTCACGGATTTGCCTTTGTAGTTCATCTCCGTTGCTTATTGTGAAAAATCCTTTAGCGATTAGTGCAAATACTTGGAACTCTTGACCTGCCTTAGTTATTCTTTCTGCAAGAATGTCAATCCTATCTATAAAGCCCTGAACGCCACTATCGCCTGATAAAGCAGAGAAGGAATCAATAAGAGCGCCACCGACTGATTCTTGAAGTCTATCAAAGGCTAAACTGATCGCGGTAAGTTTTCCAGCCGATGTATCTAGATAGGCTGCATTAGCTCCAGTAAATTGTTTATTTAACTTGGCTTGAACATCTGCAAAACTAGCAGTCTTGAGCTCTGCCTGAGTAAGTCCTAAATTGTATTTACGAAGCCCACGGGTATTGCCTACATAAGCCATGCCAATATCTCTAGCTACTGTGGTGAGCTCGATGCCTGTACCGCGTGAGGTTTCGATGGCAAGGTTAAGAAGCTTCTGGCTCTGAGTAAGTGATCCAGTAGTAGTAAGCAAAGCTTGGAAGGCTGGGCGAAGCTGGTCATCTGCAACGCTGGCAGACTTCTCAAGGTCGCTGATAAACGTGGATACTTGGACATTGGCGAAAGATAGTCCTAGATTGTCAACGGCAGTAGCTAAGCGCTGAGCGGCTGCTTCATCTTGAGCAAAAGCTTTGATAGATGCCTTACCATATGCCACGACTGCGGCGGTGGATAAAGCTACGCCTAAACTTTTACCAAGCTTCTTGACATTTTTCTCAAGGGATGTTGTGGCTTTATTTGCATCGCTGAAAGCTTTCTTACCTACGAACTCTGCCGCTAAGCTGATTAGGATATTGCTCATACTTTGCTCCTAGCGTTTAGCTTTGCCGCTGCTGCTTCAATAGCTTTAATTACATTACCGCGAGCTTTGCCTTCATCTTCTGCGTAAGCTCTGAATAATGCTCGACCTGTTGACTTCTGGTCTTTACCTTTAAGAGTGCCACCAAGCTTAGGAGTAAAGTTGCCAGTCACACCAGACTTGCGCCCTGCGGTTTCATAGATGGCTCCTGCTGCGCTTTTGTTATACATAGTGACAAGTGATCTAAAGCCATTACGGTTAGGCTTGTTAGGTGTTGTCTTAAAACTAATACCCCTGCGAGCTTCTGCCGCATCGTAGTAACGCTTAGCCCATCGACCGCCAGCGTTAGGGCGCTTGAGCCATCCGCTAGGTGCTTCATCGTTAGAAGGTAAGAACCCTCTAGCGTTCTTTACAACAGGCTTGACGAAAACGCTAATCTGCTTTGTAGTTTCCTTAGCTAAGTCAGGCTCGAACTGCTTGAGAGCTTTCCTAAGAGCGAGAGCGCCCTTGAGCTCTGTTGGCATTGTCGCGCTCCTTTGCTAAGTCCTTTAATACTTCTACGTGTGCCTTGAAAGCCATCGGTGATAGGTTGACTATCGACTCGAACGGAACCCCGTACTCATACGACAACCTTGCGGCGGTATAAGTGACGGAGTTCCGATCTAGTCTAAAGGGTCAGAGTCTAGGACTTCGACCGCCTTTAGGGTTTCAAGGAACTTTTCACCAAATGGCGATACGGTTTCGCCACTCCTTCTGATAGATTCCCAGCACAGCCAGTAGATGTCCGACTGCTTCTGATCTTCTAGCAAGGCTTTGTGAAAGCCCTTCTTGGCATATTGCTCGAAGGCGTACTCGATAAGCGGAGTAATTTCATACTCTGTAACTGAGTTGTCTGCCCTTGTTACCTTTAGCTTTGCCATTCTTTTGCCCCTTTGTTTAGATTACGGTGTGGTATCTACTTCAATTGTACCTGATACGTTCCAAGTTACAGACTGTGTTGAAAGGTCTGCAACTGCGCCGTTTACAGGTGTTGTGTTATTAATAAGGCATGTCATTGTATAAAGCGGGTTTGATGCTGAGATGACTGCATCTTGCTGCTTAAATGTAACGGTGACGTTATTGCCCCATTGTGAATTAAGTGTTTGGAGAGTCTTTGATGAATCTGAATCGTTTAGGAAATCGATTGTAATTGATGAAGCCTCAAGACCCTTAATGTAACGGTGTCCACCATCGCCAAGTGCCGTGACTTCAAGCTCATCAAAGCTTCTATTGATAGTAATGTTTGTGACCAAAGCTGAGAGATCGACTGCATTAACAGTAAGAATCCCTTTGTTAGCTAGATATACTGCCATTTGGTTTATTCCTCATCTTTCTTAGGTGTGGGTTTTGTTGCTGGTTTTGCTGGTGTTGCTGGTGGGAGCTGACCAATCTTGACTAGAAAGTCAGCTTGCTCCTTTGACCAATCACTCATGATTAGCTCCATTCCGTTAGGGTGCTGATTGCAATATCGCAAGTCAGCAAATCTCCAGAAGCGATACTTAGAACGCTTGGAGCGCTCACGCTTCCTACATTGAACACGATGCTCGAAGCAGCTAAAAGCTGATAAACCCGAACTATGTCGTTTTCAATTCCTTGTAGGTTTCCTTCATTGTCTAGCAAAGGAACCAGAATAGTAATCTTAAAATTAGCCATAGGCGCTACAGATGTGCGTGTGTTATTGGTTGGCTCGATATATGGATCGGCAGGAGTCACAATAATTGAATTGGCAATAGGCGTAGCTGGTGGATAGCTAAAGACTTGATAAAGGGAGTTGTCCAGTAGAGCAGTCTTGATAGCGCCTCTGAGGGTTGATATAGCTGCCATGTTCAGCCAACCATGCTTCTCGGGTCGAGATATGGGCTGAGCAATCCTCTGACACGAGCAATAAGCTGGGAACTCATGGCGTACATGTTTCCGATTGAGCCATCTGGATTCATGCCGTTGCCTGAGTTTGTCTGACGGCTAGTCCAGATAGAGATGGCAACCATGAGAGAAGCTTCTTGAATAGCTGGAACAGTTGCAGGATCTAGATAAGTTTCACCAGCGACTATGCCAAAAGGATTGATTGGGTGGAATGGTGTTGGCGTATTGTTGTTACCAGTAATCGCATAGGTTATTGATTTCTCGCCTACTTCGGTGATTGTCTTGTTGCCGTTGTGCTTAGAACCTGAACCGCTGATTACTACCGCTTCGCCAACATAGAAAGTGTCAGTAACATCGAAATCAAAATATGATGTGCCAGTTGTAGCGGTGTTGCTATGCCCGATGATTGAATTAGTGTTAGCCCATATGAAAGGTAATAGGACATTATCAGCGGCATCACATACGCTTTGAAGCGTACTGTCTGCATAGAGAGTGCCAACGCCAAGCGCAGTACGAAGCTCGGCTACTGTAGTTATAGACATCCTCTATCCTTTCATTAAGACCAGCGGGAGTCGAAGGGCACGACCCCCGCTGGCGTTCTAATGGGTGTTACTGATTATGTAAGATTAAATTTTCTTACACCCTTGCCGCTTTTCGCAAGGTAAATTGCAAGATAACCATAAAGGTTGATCTCGATTTCTCCGCTAGTAAGAACATTGACGCGAAGCTGAGTTGTTGGTGACTCCCAGACATACACGGAGCTTGGAGCTACGAGGAACGCTGAGTTATCGATTACGCCAGAAGCAGCGATGTTGTGATCCACGATGAGGTCAGTTCCAAGAACATTTCCAACTACTGCAGTTGAGCGTGATGCTCCTGCTGCGTTCTGTGTTGGGCCTTGTGCTGAGTAGAGTGGGCGACCTGTTGTGTCTGCGTATCCTGTGATAGCAGCCCATTGGTCTGTTGATGCTACAAGCTTGTTGGCGAAGTCGCCACCAGTTCCCTTGTAAGCTGCTGCGCCTTCTACAGAGATGAAGCTCTGGAGTCCTGCTGCAGTTGCCGCAGTTGTTGCCGCAGTTGTACCGCTAGCGATGAAAGCGTTAAGGAGAGCAGTATCTGTTGCCTTCTCGTATGCCTTGCGAAGCTCTGCCATCATGAGTTCCATGAAAGCAGGTGATGAGCGATCTACAAGCTCGAATGAAACGCGCTGCAATCCTGAAAACTTGTTGATGTCAACTGTGTCATACGCAGATGTCATACCTGTTTCTGATGGAGCTGCACCTTCGTTTGTATCTGCAACTGTTGGAGCTACATCTGGAGTTGATGCATTGGTATAAAGACGGGGCACAGTAAAGCTCATGCCATTGTCAATTAAAGCTTGACGAGTCGAAGCCTCAAAAGCTGGTCGGCCTGTGAAGGTATCTGTGATGAATGTGTTGAGGTGCTGAGGGAGTGTAAGTCCTGTGTTTGTTGATGTTGAATCATCAGCTGCACGAACTGTACGGCGGGCTTCATCATCGCCAAGTGCTGACTTGATTGATGCCTCTAGGTACTGTGCTGATGTGATTGGAGCTGTGCGCTCTTTGACATAATGAGATGCTGCAACTGTTGGGCGAGCCGCTTCTACTGCCGCTGCTTCAACTGCTGGAGCTTCTGCCTGAGTGGTTTCTTCCACGGTGTCGGGCTCGCTTTCTGTTTCAGTTTCGGTTTCTACGATAATCGTGTTGATTGTCGTAGTCTTTTCTTTAGTGCTTGTTGCAGCTTCCATTTCTTCTGCTGCAATCTCTAATACCTGAGCAGACTTAAATGCTGGCTCTGTAACTAGAGAAACTTCCTTTAACTTAGCCGCAGTAACGACTGTGTGACCATCGCGTGATGGCTTAGATGCGATGATTTCCGCCCCGATGCTTAAACCTGAAACCAGTCCTTCTTGTGCCATGACAAGGGCATCATTTCCGCCTGATGATCGTGAGAGCTTGAAGGTTGCATAGATTCCATCTGGGCGAACCTCAGCTGCAGTCATGCGACCTACTGGCTTCTTCATGTCGTGCTGGGATAGAAGTCGAATCTTTGATACATCAGCGATGTCGATAGAGCCAGCCTCAAAGACAACTCCACCGAGATTAGTGTTGCCAATCTCGCCTGTACCCATTGGCACAATCTTGCCTGAGATTTCACGGCGTTCTTCTGAGCACTCAATAGATGCTGCTTCGATATACAGGGTTTCCATTAGATTCCTTCGCTTCCGTTAGGAGTTAAATCTGTCATTTGCATAGCTTGCTCGGTTGTAATCAATCCGAGAGTAATCATCTTTTCAATTACTGCTAGCTCTTGAATTGGGTCTTGCTTTAAGAATGTATCTGCTACGGCGAAACGCACGGAATGTCCAGCGGTTGAAATGTCGTTCATTGAAAGTCTTGTCTGGATCGCCTGAACATAAGGCTCGATGGATAGCGCGAAAAATTGCTTCCTCTCGTCTTGGATGTTCGAGTAGGTCATCGAGGTATTGGCTTCTGAACTGAGCAGGTAAGCTGGCACATTCATAGCTCTGGCTATTTGAGTGCTAAGTGATTGAATACTATCCGCGTACAACATGTCTTTAGGTGAAAAACTTACTGGCTGATAATCAAGAGTAGATGTTAAGTAAGCAGTAGAGTTATTTTGACGGCTACGCTTCCAAGCGGCGAGTAATCCTTGAACTTCGTTAGCAGGAAGGTCAGCCCCCGAATTTTTGATGAAGCCCGCCGGTTGTGGCTGAGCTGAGTTAATGCCCATTGCACGATCTACATCGATTGCGGCTTGGATAGTTCCAGAAGCTCGCTCTAATACGCCCTCATCGAAGCCCTGAATCGTCACGATGTCGTTCATGTCAATAGGTGCTGCATCGATGTAATACTGAGTGACCATGATGCCCTCAAGGTCAGTTGTATATGTAACGCGTGGGTTAGCAATCCACTCGAAGGCTGCAGGGCGACCATCTTCTGCGTAGCGCTCTGTCACACGAAGATAAGCAACGCCATAGAACAGAAGCGAATCAACGCACCATGTAAGGGTTACGAATGATGGCTGGTTCTTTGCAAGTTGTGTGATCCAACGCGGTGGAGCAATTACTTCGCCTGTTGACTTGTTGTAATACTCAAGTGGGATAGATGCAACAGTTCCACAGATTAAGTTACGAGCTCTAGCTACTGACGGAACGCTCATAGCGTTCTTACGAGATATCTTAGGGAGAATGTAATTATAGATAGAGGGTATGTTGTCGCCCATGATTTGTGGAGCGGCTTGTGCTTCGACAATAAGTGGCTTACGCGAGAAGATACCCATAGGGCATAATTATACCCTACTCTGAGTAAATCATAGCGCTTTGTTGCGGTTTTAAGAGTGTCGAAACTACCATAACAGTTGCAATCGCTCCTGATATATCTCCTGCTGATTTGCGTTTGATAATTCTCCAGCTAGAGTCATTGGTCTTTGCTGCGCAATTGTTCATCATCTGAACCCATTCTTCTTGGCCTGAGTGAACCATGCGCCTGTTATCAAGTGCATCTTTTAAGTCCGTACAAGCCGTGTAGAACTGGGCTCCAGAGATGTTGGTCATTACCTGCCCTGCGTTTGCTAGGCGGTCTGCAATCGACTGAGTGGCATAAGGGTCGTAGCAGATAGATCGTGGGCGGTACTGGTCAGCCCATGCCTTAATCTCTGCGGCTATCTTGAGTTCATCGACCGAAACATCCGAGCTCCATGTTTGCGCAAGACCAACTCCAACTCGACCATCTGGGAGAATCTGGCCAATAACCAGAGCCGCATTTCTACGAGATGGACTGACATCAAAGGCGAATACCGTGTAAGCACCGACTGAAAGCGCCATGTCAGAGTCACTACATTCTTCCAAGGAGCCATGAGTCCAAGGAGAGCTAAGAGAATCAATCCATTGGCAAAGGAGCTCCGTTCTGGTGTTTTCAATAGGGCTAGTTGCAACTGCTTCTTCAAGGGCTTCCTCTGTGATGGTATATCCGAGCGCAGGGTTAGCCTGAGCCCAACCGTGACGATCTGTCACCTTGCAATACTGTGGCGCTGAGTATTCGTAGAAGCCGAAAGACTTAGGCGGGTTCTCTAGCGCTCGCTCTCGCATGCCGTTGAGGACAAGGCTGAAAGCGTCACCTGCGTTACTTGTGAGAAGTGTCTGGCTATTCGGTCTAGCTCTTGTAGTTGGTATTGCAGCTCGATACCCTTCTTCAGTAATCTCTCGGAGTTCATCGATGTAGAGGAAATCTGCAGTTCTTCCTCGACTTCCATCTCTAGTTGCTGCGACAACATCAAGGCGCGCTCCGTTGAGCATCTCAATCGATTCAGTTCCGTTTGCGTGTCGAATCTGTTTAACGAATCCTTTGAGGTGGTCATTGTTCTCCAATACTCCAGCTATCTGCCGAAAGGTATCTAGTGCCATTGAGCGGTTCGATGACATGATCAGGACATTCTTTGACTCCCACTTGAGCAGGTGAGCCAAGATAAGCATACGAGCTAGGTGAGTCTTGCCGTTTTGCCTAGCAATTAATAGCAGGTTTGTCTTTCTTACCCACGCACCTGACTTGTCAACCGTAAGCATATCCTTGAGCACATGCTCCTGCCAAGGCAAGAGTGGCATGTCAATTATGGTGCATAAGTCTTTGACATCTTGGAGCTTGCTTTTGCCCTTTAAGGGGATGCTGGAGAGCCTTGGTTTCGTTGACCCCCTAATGGGTTTGGATCTTGTAGGACTCATCGGGTTAGTTTGGTTTAGGTTGGGTCATAAAAGGATTGTTTTGGGGTATCTCCGACTGCGTTGGGG
>Ga0209300_1001280_pt1 | contig 10253 bp, 6 predicted proteins | sample Shrwel_input2_RT_FD_187535 | JGI IMG/M metagenome (GOLD analysis project Ga0209300, IMG submission 187535) | Subsurface microbial communities from deep shales in Ohio, USA - Utica-3 well 1 S input2 RT (SPAdes) (version 2) ... | reverse complement strand
AGGCCCGCCAGCGCGAATACCGGCTGGCGGTAAACCGCTCGGCCGGCATGCTGGCCCAGCTGGCGAGCCTGGCCGCGGCCTCGGACAACCTGGGCGCCGCCGTGCGCTCCGGCAGTCCGACCCGGGTGTCGCTGGCCATCGACCCCTTCTGGCCCACGCTGCAGCTGGATGTCGGGGTCGACGCCCTGAGCATTCTTGATGACCGGGGCGTGCTGCTCGGCCAGCGCGGTCAGCCGCTTGCCGATGACGACCCGCCCCTGGCGGAATGGACCCGCACCGTCATGGCGGACGAGCAGCCGCTCACCCAGCTGCGCTGCGTACGCGACTGCCGTCAGTATGCGGTGGTTCCGGTACTGGCACGCGGGACCAGCGTGGGCGTGGTGGTGCTGTCACGCTCACTGGCCGACCTGACCCGCGTCGCGCAGCGCATGAGCGACGGCGATGTCGCACTGCTGGTCACCGGGCCGCCACGGGTGATCATCTCGCCCCAGGCACCGATTTATCCGCGTCAGGAGCGCTATCTTGCGGACTGGCAGGGCGCCCTGCTGACCCTGACGAATCAGCAACAGAGCATGCCGGTGTTGCGCGAGGCCGCCAACCAGGTGCCACTGTCGCGCCTGACCGATCGCCCCTGGACCTTCGAGCGCGGCGACCGAACCTACGAGCTCACCGCCTTCCCGCTGGACGACGCCGCCCGTTTTCCCTCCAACGGCTATCTGGTGATGCTCGCCGACATCACCCCGCAAGTACACGCCATCCGCCGCGACACCCGCCATATTCTGGTCCTGGCGCTGGTCGGCTGGCTGGCGGCCGAGGCACTGCTGCTGATCCTGTGGCGGCCCATGGCGCGCCTGCGCCTGCTGTCCACGCTACTGCCGCGGCTGGCACGGCGCGACTTTACCCAGGTCCGCCAGGCCCTGCCGCCCGGCACCCGCCTGTATACCGACGAGATCGATACGCTCGAACGCACCACCCTGCAACTGGCCGAGCAGCTGGAAACCCTCGAGCACACCGTCTCCAGCCGTGACCGGGAGCTGACCCAGCGCCTGACCGAGCTGGGCCAGGAGCGCGACTTCGTCGCCGGGCTGCTGGATACCGCGCACGTGCTGATCCTCACCCAGGACGCCCGCGGTCGCATCACCCTGGTCAACCACTTCGCCGAAACCCTCTCGGGGCGCCCGCGGGAAGAATTGCTGGGCCAACCGTTCTCGGCGTGCTTCCGGGTCGCCCAGGCGCCCGACACGCTGACGCGCCCCGGCCAGGAAGAGGGCACGCTGGTCACCCCCGACGACGAGCGACGCACCATCGCCTGGTTTCATGCGCCCCTGCCCGGCGAGGGACAGGCGGCCGGCACGCTGATCTCGGTGGGGCTGGACATCACCGACCGCAAGCATGCCGAGGAGCGCCTGTCCTGGCTGGCGCACCGTGACCCGCTGACCAACCTCTACAACCGCCGCTACTTCCAGGAATCCCTCGAGAAGGCCCTGATCCCCGAGGCCCGGGGCGCCGTGCTGTTCATCGACCTCGACCAGTTCAAGGAGGTCAACGAACTCAGCGGCCACAACGCCGGCGACCAGCTGCTCAAGCTGGTCGCCGAGGCGCTGTCACGGGAGCTCGGCCACGAGGCGGTCATCGCCCGGCTGGGCGGCGACGAGTTCTCGATCCTGCTCAAGAACGCCGAGGAGGCCCAGGCCGGCCATGTGGCCCGACGCATCATCCAGGTGCTCGAGATGATCGATTTCTCGGTCGCCGGACGCCGCCATCGGGCCATGGGCAGCATCGGCATCGCCCTCTATCCCGAGCACGGCATGACGCCCACCGACCTGATGGCGAGTGCCGACCTGGCCATGTACAAGGCCAAGGAAAACGGCAGCCAGCGCTGGCATCAGCTGTCGATGGTGCACCGCTCGCGGGAGGAGCTGCAGCAGCGCGTCTACTGGGTGGAACGCATCCGCCAGGCGCTGCGCGACGACGACTTCGAGCTGGTCCTGCAGCCCATCCTGCATCTCGCCGACAACAGCGTCCGCCACTACGAAGCCCTGCTGCGCATGCACGGCGACAACGGCAATCCGGTGATGCCCGGCCTGTTCATTCCCATCGCCGAGCGCAGCGGACAGATCGTCGAGCTCGACCGCTGGGTGCTGCGTCACGCCCTGAAGCTGCTGGCCCGGCTGCAGCGGCGCGGCATCAGCCTGGCGGTCAACCTGTCCGGGCAGTCGCTTCACGACCCCGAGCTGACCGGCTTCCTCGCCGACGCCCTGGCGGCCTCCGGCGCCGATCCGCGGCGGCTCATCCTCGAGGTCACCGAGACCGCCGCGGTCACCGACTTCGCCACCGCCCGCGGGGTCCTTCAGGGCATCCGCGAGCTGGGCTGCCAGACGGCGCTCGATGACTTCGGGGTGGGCTTCAGCAGCTTCCACTATCTGGGCCAGCTGCCGGCGGACTACATCAAGATCGACGGCTCGTTCATCCAGAAGCTGATCGACAGCCCGGAGGATCGGCTGATCGTCAAGGCCATCGCCGACATCGCCAACGGCTTCGGCAAGCGCACCATCGCCGAGTTCGTCGATCGCGAAAGCATGCTGCCGCTGCTCGCCGCCTACGGCATCACCTATGCCCAGGGGTTCCACATCGGCCGCCCCATGCCGGTGGAAGAGGTCGTCGATGCCGACGACACCCCGGCGACCGAGAAGGCGCATGCGGACCAGCGGTACCCCCCATAACCACAACCGACGGGCACAGCGCCCCCTGTACGAAGGGACTTGTCGTGAATACACTGGATCGTTTCGAGGCGACCTTCGCCTTCCATCTGGCCACCACTCCCGCCCTGCGGAAGCGGGCCTATGCCCTGCGCCACGCGGTCTTCCGCCGGGAGCTCGATTACCGGATGCACGAGGACCCCGACGCGCACCTGGAGTACGACGAGCACGACACGGCGTCCCTGATCGTGCTGCTCGAGCACCGCGCCAGCGGGATTCCGGCAGGCTGCGTGCGCCTGGTACCGGCCCTGACGGACGGCCCCGACGCGCTGCGCCGGCTGCCCCTGGAGGCGCACTGCCGCGACAGCCTGACCCATCCCACCCTGCATCCGGAGCGTCTGCCGCGCGATCGTCTCTGCGAGATTTCCCGGCTGGCCATCTCCCCGGCCTTTCGCCACCGGGCGGAGACACGCGACCACTCCGCCGCCCCCTCGCTGTTCCCGGCCGAGGAGCGCGCCGGCTTTGCGCTGATCGGCGTCGGCCTGTTTCTGGCGGCGACGGCGCTGGTCGGCCTGGCCGGCCGGCACCATGTCTTCGCCATGATGCAGCACCGCCTGCCGCGGCGGCTGGCAATCCACGGCCTGCGCTTCACCTGCGTCGGCGAGCCCGTGACCTTCCACGGCCTGCGCCGCGCCTACTACATCGATCAGCGCCAGGCGGTCAGCGAGCTGCCGCCCGAGCTGCGGGCCCTCTACTCGCGCATCGAGGCAACGCTGACGCGCCAGTCCCGGGAGGCAACCCCCCACCAGGCTGGCATTTCATCGGAAATGTGACCCGCTATTGGTGCTCGCCGACGGCATCGAGACCGGCGATATCCACCGAAAACAGCGTGGCTTCGCTCGCTGCATCGGGTTGCCGGTCAGGGCAAGCCTCCGGCCCGGAGACATCGGGCAAGGGCGCTGAAACCAACGCCCCGGGAAGCACCGTTCCCGGGGCGTTGGGGATGGTGCGGGTCGTTGCTAGAGAGACCCTTCGGCGGCATCGTTCACTCCCGGCAACGCAGCATCAGCGTCACGGTTTCGCCGCGGTAGTCGAGGGTCTCGAATGCCTGCCAGCCCAGCCGTCGGTACAGGGCCTGCCGGTCGGGCGTGTAGAGATGGAGCTTCGCTATCCCCGTCTGCCAGGCTTCGCGCTCGACGCGCTTTACCAGGGCCGAGGCGATGCCACGCCGGCGCCACTCGGGATGCACGAACACCGATGCAAGCCAGGGCGTCAGTTCGGGCCGGGTGGGCATGTCGTCGACGATCAGGCTCGCCGTGCCCACCGGCGTCCCGCCGGCCAGGGCCACGAATACCGATGGCACGCCGTTTTCTCCGCATTCGCTGCGGGTTTCAACCCGCCGTTCGGCAAGGCTGCGCGTCGGGTCGAGATGCCCCCAGGTTTCGTGGATCCAGCGCGCCACGGTGGCGACATGGGGCGAGTCGGGCAGCAGGCGCTGCAGGGTCCAGGCGATATTCATGGTTCCTCGCGAATCGATACGGGCGGGCCGCCGAGATTGGCACGCGCCGGCCGGTATCTTAGACTTCCATGAACAATTACCAACAACAACCATCGCCTGCGCAGCGGAACCCACCCGATGATCGACACCACCGAACTGCTTGCGGCCCTGGCCCTGGGGGGGGCGCGCCCTGGCGGAAACGGCCCGGTTCACCGATGGCGTCCAGCAGCTTCTGGCCCGTATCGGCGAAACCACGGGCGCCAGCCGGGTCTGGGTCTTCCAGCTGATCGACCTGCAGGATGACGCCATCGTCCAGGACTACGTGTTCGAGTGGGCAGCCGGGCCGCGCTTTCGCCAGCTGACCCAGCGGCGCTTCCGCTTCTTCGCCACCCTGTTCGACGACCCCCAGTTCCTGGCGCTGGTCGACCAGCGCCGGCGTGGCCAGCGCCAGAGCACCATCACCGCCGCACTGCCGCCGGGATCGCTGCGCGACAACCTCGAAAGCCAGGCGATCCTGTCGATGGCGACGGTGCCGATCCTGGTCAACGGCCAGTGGTGGGGCACGCTGGGCATCGACGACTGCGAGCGCGCCGTCGACTGGGAGGGCCCGGGGCTCGATGCACTGGGCCTGGCGGCCGAGCTGATCGCCTCGGGCATCTATCGCCAGCAGCTCTCCAGCCGTTCGTCCCAGCTGGAGCTGTTCCACAAGGTCACGGACTGCGGCGTCTGGGAACTGGACCTCGTCACCGGCGAGCCCCGGTGCTCGCAGGGGCTGCGCCGCCGGCTCGGCTACCCCGAGACCTACCCGCACGTGCCATTGCGGCGGCTGCTGGCATGCATCCTGCCGGAGGATCGTGCCGCCCTGTTCCACCAGCTTCGCCGGTCCCTGCACGAGCGATCGAGCCATTGCCGCCAGGACGCCCGGGTGCGCATCGCCGGCGGCGAGTACGGCTGGAGCGAGATCGTCGCCGACATCACCTACGACGAGCAGGCCCGCCCGCTGAGCATCGCCGGGCTGCTGATCGACATCAGCCGGCGCAAGCAGCAGGAAGAGCAGGCACTGATCGCCTCTCACCACGATGCACTCACCGGCCTGCTCAACCGGCGCGGCCTCGACCAGCGCTTTGCCGAGCTGGCCTCTCGCGAGTCCGATGACGACCGTGCCCCCCACCTGCTGCTGCTCGACATCGACCATTTCAAGCCGGTCAACGACCACCACGGGCACCCGGCGGGCGATCAACTGCTGCAGCGGCTGACCCGGCGCCTGCGCCAGCAGCTGCGTCAGGAAGACGCCCTCGCGCGTATCGGCGGCGAGGAGTTCGCCATCCTCACCGCCGCGATGACCACCGCCCAGGCCCACGATCTCGCCGAACGCATCCGTCGCGCCATTGCCGGGCACCCCTTCACGCTGAGCGTACCGGACACGACGACGCCACTGTCGCTGTCGATCACCTTGAGCATCGGGCTGGTCATGCTGCCGGCGGTGACCGATCCGCACGGTTGCCAGGCCGACGCCGTCGCGCGGGCCGACCGGGCGCTCTATGCCGCCAAGCACCGCGGCCGCAACCGGGTGGTGGTGGCCGACACCTGCCTCGCCGAACGCTCAGACGCTTCGGCGTCGCAGGCGCTGCACGAGCGTCACCCCGGCCAGCACCAGCGCGCCGGCCGCCAGTCCGATCGCCAGGTTGAGCAGTGACGGGCCGAGGCCATGAATCACGGCGTCGAGCCCGGGCACGCCGAGTTCGGCCTCGGCCGCCCCCTCGACGAGGTGATGCAGCAGCGGCACGCCGTGGCTGAGGATACCGCCGCCGACCAGGAACATCGCCAGGGTGCCGACCACCGACAGCCCCTTCATCAGCCAGGGCGCTCCAGCCAGCAGACCGCGCCCCAGCGATGCCGCCGCGCCGGTGCGGCGGCTGAGATACAGCCCCAGGTCATCGATCTTGACGATACCGGCGACCAGCCCGTAGACCCCCAGCGTCATCAGTACGCCGATGCCCGTGAGCACCGCGATCTGCTGGGTCAGCGTCGCCCCGGCCACGGTACCCAGGGTGATCACGATGATCTCCGCGGAGAGGATGAAGTCGGTGCGTATCGCGCCCTTGATGCGCTCGCGCTCGAAGGCGCGCATGTCCACCGTGGCATCGGCCATCGCCGCGAGCCGCCGGCGATGTTCCTCGGCGTCGTCGGCGCGATGCAGGAACTTGTGGGCAAGCTTCTCGGCGCCCTCGAAGCACAGGTAGGCGCCGCCGAGCATCAGCAGCAGCGTCACCGCCCAGGGCACGAAGGCGCTGATCAAAAGCGCCGCAGGAATCAGGATCAGCTTGTTGCGCAGCGACCCTACGGCCACCGCCCAGACCACCGGCAGCTCGCGGTCGGCGTTGACGCCGGTGACCTGCTGGGCGTTGAGGGCGAGATCGTCGCCGAGCACGCCGGCGGTCTTCTTGGCCGCCACCTTGGTCATCAGCGACACGTCGTCGAGCAGGGTGGCAATGTCATCGATCAGGGTAAGCAGACTGCTGCCGGCCACGGTTGGCTTCTCCCGCCTGGATTTCCCGACAGCTTACCGGCAAGTTCCGCCCCCTGTCCCGTTCTCCTGCCGCCGGGGCCGACATCGCCAACCCGGGTCGGCTACGCTGGTAGCGAACCCATCATTTAGCCGGCTCACGGCTACTCCGTGACGGCCCGACACTGCGAGGAATCGACGATGGAATTACGCCCGCTCGGCAACAGCGGCCTGAAAACCGCCCCGCTGATCTTCGGCGGCAACGTCTTCGGCTGGACGCTCGACGAGCGCGAGTCATTCGAGATGATCGATGCCTGGCTGGACGCCGGCTTCAACGCCATCGATACCGCCGACGTGTATTCGCGCTGGGTGGACGGCCACCGCGGCGGCGAATCCGAGACCGTGCTGGGCCGCTACTTCCAGAGCCGCGGCAACCGCGACAGGGTGCTGCTGGCGACCAAGGTCGGCAAGCCGATGGGCGACGGCGAGCAGGGGCTTTCGAAGGACTACATCATGCGCGCCGTCGAGGCCTCGCTGACGCGCCTGCAGACCGATGTCATCGACCTCTACCAGTCCCACGACGACGACGCCGACACCCCGCTCGAGGAGACCCTCGAGGCCTATCAGCGGCTCATCGAACAGGGCAAGGTCCGCGCCATCGGCGCCTCGAACTACCGGGCACACCGCCTCGACGAGGCGCTGACGGCCGCCGAGCGCAACAACCTGCCGCGCTACGCGACCCTGCAACCCTTCTACAACCTCTACGACCGCAGCGACTACGAGGCCCGGCTGGCCCCGCTGTGCGAAGAACGAAACGTCGGCGTGATTCCCTACTTCGCGCTGGCCAGCGGGTTTCTCACCGGCAAGTACCGCGACCGCGAGGACGCCCGCGGCACGCCCCGCGAGGCCTTCCTCGACAAGTACTTCGACGAGCGCGGGATGCGCATCCTCGACGCCCTCGACGAGGTCGCCCGGCACCTGGACACCACCCCGGCGAGCGTCTCGCTGGCCTGGCTGATGACCCGCCCCGCGGTCACCGCGCCGATCGCCAGCGCCACCTCGCGCCGCCAGCTGGACGCCATGATCGCCGCCACCCGACTGACCCTGGACAAGGACGCCCTGCGCCGCCTGGAGGAGGCCAGCAACCCCTTCCAGGCGTGATGCCTCAGGTCAGCTGGAAGGGATAGACGCTGCCGATTTTCAACAGCCGCGTCAGTTCATCGAGCGCGGTGAGCGTCTCCTCGGCGAGCTGCGGGTCGGCGAGATCGGCCGGAGTCAGGGTGTCGCGATAGTGGCGCTCGACCCAGCCGACGAGGTCGGTGTAGAGCGCGTCGTCGAGCAATACCCGGCCGGACAGCCCGGTGCGCTCGGCGGCGTCGAGCACCACCCGCAGCCGCAGGCAGGCCGGGCCGCCGCCGTTGCGCATGCTCTGCTTGACGTCCTTGACCACCACCTCGCCGATCGGATTGTGGCCGGCCAGCAGCAGGTCCTGGATGGTCCGCCACACCGCCTCGTTCTCCTGGCACTCGCCGGGCACCACCAGGGTCATGGCCCCGCTGCCGTCGGGGTCGGAGAGCAGCTGCGAGTTGAACAGGTACGAGCTCACCGCGGCGTCGAGGCTCACCGCCTCGCCGGGCACGCGCACCGGAATCAGCGGCGTGGCCATCTTGCGGCGCAGTTCGTCGAGAGTACCTTCCTCGTCGAGAAACGCCATCTCGTGATAGAGCAGCACCGGGCCGTTGCCTACCGCGATCACGTCGTTGTGGAACACCCCGGCATCGATGGCGTCGGGGTGCTGCTGGGCGAACACCGCCTGCGTGGCATCGAGACCATGCTGGCGCGCCACCGCCTGGCTGGCCTCCAGCGTCTGGCGGGCGGGAAAGCGCCGCGGCTCGCGGCTCGCCGGCCCCTCGCCGGGAAACGCCCGACGCCCGTAGACGTAGAGATGCACCCCGGGCTCGCCGTGATCGCCGGCCAGCCGGGTATGGTTGGCCGCGCCCTCGTCGGAGAACGCCGGGGTCGCCGGCAGCGCCGGATGGTGCGCGAAGCGCGTCTCGTCGCGGAAGATCGCCGCCAGCACGCGGCCGGTGGTCCGCGGCTCGAGGAAGCGGTGAAAGCTCGACTGCAGGTTGGCCGGGGTGAAGTGTGCCCGGCTGTCCGGGGCATCACGGCTCGGCGTCACCGTGGCGGCATTGGCCGTCCACATGGAGGATGCCGAGCACACCGCACGCAGGATCTGCGGCGCCTCGCGGGCGGCGCGCTCGAGCACCTGGGCATTGCTGCCGGAAAAGCCCAGATCGCGCAGCGCGCCGAGGTCGGGGCGCTGCTGCGGGGGCAGCACGCCCTGGGCGTAACCGGCATCGTGCAGCGCCTTCATCTTGGCCAGCCCCTGCAGTGCGGCTTCCTTCGGGCTGGAGGCCAGGCCGCCGTGACGCATCGACGCCACGTTGCCGTGGGCCAGCCCGGCGTAGTTGTGGGTGGGGCCGACCAGGCCGTCGAAGTTGACCTCGCGGACGTCGGCCCGCGGTGTGGCGTCGCTCACAATGTCACCCCCGGCGGCAGGTTCTCGGGCAGCGCCAGCGACTCGCTCTCCATCGAGGCGACCGGATAGGCGCAGTAGTCGGCGGCGTAGTAGGCGCTCGGGCGATGGTTGCCGCTGTCGCCGATGCCGCCGAAGGGCGCGTCGCTGGAGGCGCCGGTGGTCTGGCGATTCCAGTTGACGATACCCGCACGGATGCGCAGCAGGAAGTCGTCCCAGTCGGCCGGCTCGCCGCCGATCAGCCCGGCGGAAAGCCCGTAGCGGGTGTCGTTGGCCAGGGCGATGGCCTCGTCCCAGTCACGGTAGCGGTGCACCTTGAGCAGCGGGCCGAAGTGCTCCTCGTCGGGCACGTCGCAGCCGGTGACGTCGATCAGCCCGGGGCTGAGCAGGCTGGTACCGTCGACCAGGCGGCGCATCCGCGCCAGCACACTGCCACCGCGCGTCTCGAGATCATCCTGGGCAGCCAGCAGCGTATCGGCGGCAGCCACCGTGGCCAGCCCGCCATAGAACGGCGCCGGCTCGCTGAACGGCGCGGCGACGCGAAGCTCACCGATGGCCGCGACCAGCGACTCGATCAGGCGGTCGCCGACGGCGCCCTCGGGCACCATCAGCCGCCGCGCGCAGGTGCAGCGCTGGCCGCCGGAGAGAAACGCCGACTGCAGGATGGTCAGCACCGCGGCGGCCTCGTCCGGCACGTCCCTGACCACCAGCGGGTTGTTGCCGCCCAGTTCCAGGGCGAGGATCTTGTCGACCTGGCCGGCGAACTGCTTGTGCAGCAGCTTGCCGGTGCGGGCACTGCCGGTGAACAGCAGCCCGTCGATGTCGTCCGCCCCGGCCAGCGCCTGCCCCACCGGCGCGCCACCCTGCACCAGGTTGATCACGCCCTCGGGCAGCCCGGCAGCCTGCCAGCACTGCAGGGTCAGGTCGGCGGTGCGCGGAGTGATCTCGCTGGGCTTGAAGACCACGCTGTTGCCGGCCAGCAGCGCCGGGACCATGTGCCCGTTGGGCAGG
>Ga0209300_1001277_pt1 | contig 10269 bp, 11 predicted proteins | sample Shrwel_input2_RT_FD_187535 | JGI IMG/M metagenome (GOLD analysis project Ga0209300, IMG submission 187535) | Subsurface microbial communities from deep shales in Ohio, USA - Utica-3 well 1 S input2 RT (SPAdes) (version 2) ... | reverse complement strand
GAGAAAACGACTTCAGGAAATTGACTGAACGTGAACACCCGGAGTACAAACTCCGGTGGGTGATGCGTTAAGAAATCAGGTGTTCACGTTCAACCGGTATGGGTGTTCACGTTCGCCGGAATACGCACCGTTGAGCTGGCATACCCCGGACACGCCGAAAACGATTCACAAGGCCGTCAAGGCACTGTGTGAGCAGGACCTCGCTCATTTTGGTGACAGGCACGCCCACCGACACCACCCGGAGTGGCCAACGTTGATGGCGGATCTTGCCTGCGACCTGCCCTACGGCGCTCAGGCCGATGTCCAGCAACTGCGGGTGAACGGCCAGCTGGCGTTGACCAGCCTCGGGATTCGGCACCAGCAGCGGTTGTACTACATCGCCTCCCGTCCGCACCAGGACTACGTGCCTTACTCGGTGGACAAGATCCTCCAGGCGCGGTTGATTGAACAGAGCTTCGAGCGCCAGGAGATCTTTTGCTTTGGGGCCGGTAACTACCCCTACAAACGCCACTGGGCGCCCACCGTCGGTGAACTCAAGTGCGCCCTGGTGTTTTTCAATTCGGACGCCCGGCCGGCGCTGGACAGCCTGCTGGAACCCAGGACATTCGGCCGATTCGTGGCGTTTTAAGGCCTACCTCTTTCACAGGCATCGGGAAAGCCCTACATGGAGTCAAACAACCACAACGTCATCAATACAACCCCGCTGCAACGCACCGATCGGACCGGTCGCATCCAGAATTTCCGGTTTGTGTCGGGCCACACGATGTCCGAATTGCGGCTGCAATACTCCACACTGGGCACGCCCCGGTACGATGCCGACGGGACCATCCGTAACGCGGTGGTGTTGCTACATTCGTCCACGGGCAACCGGCTACACTGGTTCTCGGAGCCCATGGTTCGTGGCTTGTTCGGTGCCGGGCAGCCGTTGGATGCCTCAAGGTACTTCATCATCGTGCCCGACCTGATTGGCCACGGCCAATCCAGCAAACCCAGTGATGGCCTGCGCACGCGTTTTCCCCCATACCGCTGTCAGGATCTGGTCAACGCGGTTCATCTGCTGGTGTCCAGGGGCCTGAAGATTCCCCGTTTGCAGTTGGTGATGGGCACCTCGTTGGGCGCCATGATGGCGTGGTTATGGGGCGAGATGTACCCGGACTCCACCGAACGGCTGATGCCCATCGGGGCCTATCCATTGCCACTGGCCGGGCGTAACTGGATCATCCGGCGGATGAGCATCGACGCCATTCGCCATGACCCGGACTGGCAGGAGGGGGAGTATACCCAGCCACCCAGGCATTACCTGCACACGGCGCCGCTGCTGATACTGCTGGCCCACGGCGTCAAACAACTGCACGCCCTGGGCCCGGACCGACAGGCCGCCGACCGCTATTATCAAACGCTGATCCAGCACATGGCCAAACACGATGCCAACGACTTGCTCTATGTACTGGAGGCGGCGCAGGATTACGATCCGTCGCCGGACCTGGAGAACATCACGGCCCGGGTCATGGCCATCAATTTCGAAGGGGACGAGATTTGCCGGCCCGAACTGGCCGAGACGGACCCTGCACTGAAGCGTTTGCCCAACGCCCGGTTCGTCTTGATACCCGCCAACCAGCAAGGCTGCGGGCACTTTACCTACTACGAGCCAGACACCTGGACGTCGCATCTGGCGGAGTTTATGAAGTAACATCAGGATCCTGCCGCTGTTGATCGGTGGATCTGCCGGCAGCCGTTAATCAGGAGAGTGAGCAGGGCTTCCAGTGGCTCCAGGGATTGGTTAGGGTGTGCGTCCTGTTTATTGGCGTGCCCCGGCCAGGTTTCATGGCACACCAGGCACGCACAAGCCCAACTCGAAAAGCAAGGAGCAACGCCCCATGGCGAAGAAACCAGCTCAAACACAAGACGAGCCCCAAACCCTCACCATCGATGGCACTGACTACAACCTCGCGGATCTGTCCGACAACGCCAAATCCCAGGTCACCAACCTGCGCGTGACCGATCAGGAAATCGCCCGTCTGCAGCAGCAACTGGCCATTTATCAAACGGCCCGTACCGCGTATGCTCAGGCCCTGAAGGCGGAACTGCCGGAAACGGCCAAGTCTTAAACCCTGGCGTGCCCTGGGCCCTTCCCGGGGCGCCAAACCCTGACAACCTTCCATGACTTCCAATCCCTCTGACCTGCCAACCCTGATCCTCCTCACCCAGCGCGAACACCAACGGCTGAGGAACCAGGCCAAGCGCCTGTCGGCCGGCACCGTGCCCGAACACGATCTGCGTACCTACCGGGCGAACTGGTTGGCACAGCTGGGCTTTGTGGATTTCTTACCGCCCTTAATCCAGGCCATGGACGAGCTGCTGGATTGCCTGAGCCAGGGTCAGCCCACCGAAACCGCCTATCAGGAAGTGGTCCTTCAGATCGGTATTTACCAGAAAGGCAGCTGGGGATTCATTCGTCACTTCTACGGCTCTCTGAATCCCTACGTGGACCGCTGGCTCAAGGTGTTGCCGTCGTACAAGGAAGCCTTCACACGGCGCTATGAGGCCCATGGCAAGCTGTCAGTGGCGGAGCAGGGGGCCTTGATCCGGGAGATGGTTGAGGCGATCCCTAACAAGGACGATCCCTACGAGTTAAAGCAAAGCCCGGAAGGCCGGGCCATTCTGGATGAGCTGGGGATACTGGAGGAAGCCCGCGAGAAGGAGGGCAAGCCAATCGATAAAGCGAGGACAGGGCAGGTAGTGGATTTCCAGGCTTTCAGGAACCGGCGTCGGTAATTCAGTGGCGCCGTCGTTTCCGGGAGCTGTTAAACTACCCGAACGCCCCATTTCATTGACCGGTGCCACCCATGATCGCCACAACGACCCGCAAAGCCCTTCTGAGCGAACTGGAAGCCTACGAACACCTGATGTTCGAGCCCATGACCCAGGCCGATCTGGACGGCCTGTACGAGCTCTATGCCGACTGGGTGCAACGCCTGGGCGATTCCCCCGAAGCCATCGCCGTGTGCGATGCGCTGGATACGTTTATTGAGGCCAATATCGATGAGGGGGCGGAAAGCCGCGTGGAGCAGGAGTATCTGGATCTGGTGGCGGCGGTGCAGGCCGGGGGAGAGTGACGCCCGGCCAAGGCTTATCATGGAACAGCGTTCCTTGTGTTTGTTCAGGTTGTGCGCGGTGGGAAATCACATATTTGGCAACGGGTCGTCGTCATGATAACGCTTCCTTACAGTAGGTCTTTCAAACTTCTGCATGTCTCGGTGATGCCTGCCCCCCAGTGGTGAAAGGTTCCCCGGTGGCCCATCAGGGTAGAATTGATATTGATAATCACGAATTTGATAAAGATAACCATCATTCTCAAGAACAGGGATGACGGCCTTTAATTCATGGGCGTTCAGATGGGCGTATCGTGACATCCAGCTCGTGCTGAAAATGGGCCCCTCCTTTTCCACATAGGCAAACAGCTTCTCATAGAGTTTTTTGGCATTGAGCTCCAGTTTGGAAGGGACGGAAAAATAGGCCAGAAAATGTGCTGAATAGTGCTTGCCGATCGCCAGCGCTAAATTAAGCGTGTCGGCATTAATGCCTGTGCTTGCATCGCCGTCGTTTCGGTTGCATAAGTGAATGAGCGCTGCGATACGCCCGACGTTATCCATTAGCTTGCTGGCGTGGTCGCGTGCATTCTCATAGATGCCGTCTATGCGGCACTGTCGTTCAATCGCATTTGCTGCTTTAACCCATTGTTGAGCAGCCTCCGGTATGAACTCCAGGACAGTGGGGCTTGGGAGTTTGCCGTCACTCTCTTGGATGGTCTCACTCAGCAGTTCGGTGACCCGGTTGTGGAAGTCCTTTAGGTAGGGGGATTCCTTCATGTTCCCGGGTTTGTATTCTCGATCCCCAATGGATGATGTGGCATACACCGGTAAAAATCGAGCGAGCAAGCCAGACCCCCTCGCCCGTTTGCCGCGCTTTTCCATGTAATGCTCAACAGAACTTTCTTGGGTCATCAAGGCCATGGTTAGTCGCCCCCCGGATAGCGTGAAGCTCTCTCGGGTCGTCCGGCTAATTGTTATGTCGCTGCCGCTCCACAAGGAGTTAAGCGGTGCATTATTGCCCATGGCAAAGCCATTAAGGATGTGATCCGCTTCGCTCGAAACAACGCATGCCAGAGGGAGATTGTCGTGCATGGCGCGAATCAATGCCTGGGGTGTTGTGTCTTCATAAAGCAAGTTGATTGTCGTGGGCGGAGTCGGCTTTTCTTCTTCCAGTGCGTCAATTCGTTGCCTGGCGTTTGCGATGGCCTGCTCGTCCTCTTCCTTTACCGCTTTTTTTAATGTCGATATAAGTGCATTTTTCATGTGTTTCCAGATGTCCAGTTCGTACTCATATTGCTCCATGAGGGACTGGTTTCTGGCTTCTTGTTCTTTTTGATAGTCACGCACACTTTCGAAAATGACATTGTCGACGGCGGTTTTGCGCTCCCCGGAGTTTGCGACCGCCAACGTCATCGTGGCGACCGGATGCGTTAACTCCTTTCCTGGAATTCTCACCACGTACCCTGCCTGGCAGGCCGTGGAAAGGGCACCCAAGGCTGCCGTGAACACCATTTCGGGGGCCACCTGCACTTCGTGTGACACAAGATCGACGAGAGCCTGAAGCCTGGAGGTGCCATTATCTCTGGGCCAGGGGGCATCGATATTGGGCAGCGAAAATAAGTCTTCAGTATTCTCAAGTGTCATGTGAGCAGCCTAAAAAAAGTAGATACATTAAAACTCAAGCGATTATAGCGAACCAATCGCTAAAATCGCAGTTTTTAAGAGGTATAGTAATTATTATCTCCGCGTTCCTCCACCCACCGCCGAATCAACGTCGTACCGGGTGCCTTTGGATAGCGACGGAATTGAAGCCACTCGTGAAGCGTCCGGCACGGTACTCCGATCTCATCGGCCATCTGTTGCTGCGTGATCTTGCGGATCTTGCATAGCGCCCTGGCGTCCCGGATCAATCGACGTTTCGGTTCGTTTCGCTCCATGGCCAGAAGCCTCGGGTCCGTTTCTTCGGCCTGTGATTCGGATGGAACCCGGGTGCCCAGCGTGTAGGAGGGCGGGGTTTGTAGCGCGGTCTCAAGATCGTTCTCTGCTGCGTTCCCGGTTTGCCAGGGCAACCGGTCGGGTTGGTTATCAAACGGTTGTGGTGAGTTTTGTGAGAGATTCTGAGCCGGTTCGGAATGAGCGGTATTGGTCGAGTGTTCGACAAAGCTAAACGGATGCATCACAGGACTCCTTTGCATGGAAATCAGGCCTGCCGAAAAGGGCAGGCCGTTATGCCGAGAACAAGAAAACCTTCCCGGCGTTTATTGTCGGAGGTCGAATTAGGCGGGTTTTTTACGTGGGTGCGGTACGGTTCCATACCATGGGCAAGAACCCGCTATCTTTTGGACTCAGGGAAACTCGATATCACCAACAGACCAGGAAACCGGAAAATGGCGAGGACGGCCAAGACGAGGCCCTTCCGGAATCGCCGGCTTGCGGCTGGTTTGAAAAGTGCGTCCACTGACGAGCATGGCCGCGTATTCATCGATCTTGGTGAGATACTTGGCCAGCTTGTAAAGGCCACGCTGCTTTTCAAAATCGTAATAGTCAATGGCCCCCATGGCGTTGTAGTAATACTTGTTTTCCGCGTCGACATTGCAGTTGTGGTACAACCCCTGTCCCCCGGTGATCGACTGCTTCCACAGCTCTCCGATCAGGCGGGACTGAGTAATGTCCTCCCGGCATTGATGGCCATCGAAGAAAAAGAACCAGTGATAGTGAAACCCCTTGTCGGGCCGCCATTCCAGTTTCCAGGCGTAACCGACCAGGTGTTCGAACAGTGGATGATGTTGGAGGGCCTCGCACAGCTGCTCACGATGGTGGCGGGCGGTCTCGTAGTCGATGTAAGGGGTATCGAGCTTCGTGTAGCCCAGATCCACCCGGATCACCATCAGTCGGCTGTAGCGATCAAACAGCGCCTCAATCAGCTCGCACAACCGTTGGTGGTTGTTTCGGCTGTTGCGACGGTTGCGGCTACACTCGTAGGTAAAGTCCGGCTGCTGCAAGCTCTGATACCAGGCCTCCAGTCGCTGATTCAGTTCCACGATAACCTGCTCGGCGATGTCACGGCTTAGGGTCGGCGGCTGATAAAAGCCCGCCTCGTGTAGATACGCACACCCATGAAAGGCCTGTAGAAACCGAGTGGCGTAAGGGCTGGGCTGATAATGCCGACCAATCTCCGTCTCCTGAAACAGGGTCACCAGCACCGTGTAGAGCGTGGTCAGTTGATCCAGCAACGGATCGGGGGCCAGTACAACGGCCTCACTGCCAAAGGCTACGGGTTGAATCAACCGTTGGGCCTCGAGCATGGGCCGATAACCGGCCAGCCCCTTGAGCTGTTGGTCGGCCTGAATCAGATCGTGTCGCCAGTAGTAATCGGCGGGCCGGGTGATCCGCTGGCCCAGGGCATTGGTGGCCAGCTCAGGGCTGTGCCAGATGCTCAGCCATTCGAGCATTTCGTCGTCGGTCATGATGTCATTGTTGAGGGGGGCGTTGTAGTCCATGGTTAAGCTCCAGGCAGGTAAAATGGGTAGGGCGTTCTTGCCCGTACCATCGCCTGGGTATGTAAGAAATTACGTCAACGCCGTGACCGCTCCCTTTCCAAAAGAAAACCTGCTCCTTTTGATTGTTTCTGTCCTGGCATTGGCTGAGTAAACAGGGCTTTTACTTCGTAAGCCCTTTCTCCCCCTTGGCTACTGTGTGTTGGTATCCCCTTGTCGTGATGGGCTAGATAGGGCTTTCACTTCGTGAGCCCTTTACCCCCATTGGCTACGCTTGTTTAACCCAATAACAAACAAACCCAAAGTCCTGATGACGCCGATCTCAGGAAAACCGGGGCAGTGGATTTCCGGTTGCCCGGGAAATCTCCAGACAGGCCGTCACTGGTTTTCCAAAAGTTAGTGTTCATGGTCGCGATCTGCCGGCCTTCTTATTTGGTGTCTTCACCGGTTCGATTCCAAAAAATCTCAGCTCTTAATTACCTCCATGAAGCCGGCCCGGAGCTGGCGACATTCACTGTGTTTCAAGAGAATCTGGAGGTACCACCATGTCGGTTTATTGTCCGAGCTGCGGCTCGCATCAAGTGATTACCAGAAACGTCGGCCGTAAAGTGGCCGGAGGCGCGGGACTTGCAGCCGGAACCGCCTCGGGTGCCGCCTCGGCACTTGGCGGGGCCAAGGCCGGTGCTGCGATTGGGGCTTTTGCCGGCCCTGTGGGCATTGGCCTCGGCAGTCTGGCGGGCGCTGTGTTCGCCGGACTTGCCGGGGGAGCTGCCGGGAGCGTTGCCGGTTCCAAACTCGGCCAGGAATTGGACGAGAAGGTGTTCGATAACTACGAGTGCCGGTCCTGCGGCCTGGGCTTTCGGCCGCTCTCTGATTAACCCCTTCCCTTAAAGTTTTCCCTTTTCTTGTTTTCATCATCACGGCCAGCCCGCGCCCCAGAGGCAGCGGGCCGTTATGCCGTGTCTGTCAGGAGAATGACCATGACCCATAATGCTTATTCCGACGCAAAGCACAACCCCGAGAACACCCGCATCCCTTTCGAGGATGCCGCACCACAGACGCCAGCCCCTCAATCCAAAAGCGTTGCCAACACCCTGTTTGAGATCATCAAACACAGCGACTTTCCCGAACCGGCCACCGGGGAGGCCAAAGCTCGCAACCCAAGACGCTACCGCGATCAGGCCCGCCGTCTGGTGGACACCCGGGCGCTGGACCGCAACACCTGGCTGGCCATTCGTCGCAGTGGCATTGGCAGCTCGGATGCCGCTGCCGCGCTGGGCCTGAACCCGTACAAGTCCCAGCTGGAGCTGTGGATGGAAAAGACCGGCCGTCAGTCCCAAACCACCGAACCCACCGAAGAGGAGAAACTCACCAGCCCCCTGCACTGGGGCCAGATTCTGGAACCGATTGTCGCCGACCACTACGCCCAGCACACCGGCCACCGCGTGCAGCGGGTCAACGCCATCCTGCAGCATGTCGATCACCCCTGGATGCTGGCCAATCTGGACCGGGAGATTGTGGGCAATGACGCCGTGCAGATTCTGGAGTGCAAGACCACCGGCATTCACGGTGCCCGGCTCTGGAAGCAGGGTGTGCCGGAATACGTGCAATTGCAGGTGATGCACCAGCTGGCCGTGACCGGCCAGCAGTCCGCCGATGTGGCGGTGTTGCTCGGTGGCCATGAGCTGCAGATCCACCGGATCGAGCGCGATGACGACATGATTGAGCAGCTGATTGCCCTGGAGCGGCAGTTCTGGGAGTACGTGCAGAGCGATACCCCGCCACCAGCGGATGGTACGGACTCGGCCGACAAGGCTCTCAAGGCGCTGTTTCCCAAGGATGATGGGGAGGTGGTGGACTTCAGCCAGGAACCGGAACTCGATCAGGCGTTCACCGAACTGCAGCAGGTCCGCCAAACCCTCGACGCGGCCAAAAAGGCCGAAACCCGCCTGCGCCACCGGCTGCAGCAGGCCATGGGCAGTGCGACCCAGGCCAACTTCTCCACGGGACGGATTACCTGGAAGCAAAGCCAGGCCAGCAAAAGGCTGGATGGCAAGTCGCTGCAAAAGGACCACCCGGCACTGTGTGCCAACTACCTGACCCCGGTACCCGGCTCACGACGCTTTGTGGTGCGCGGTTAGTTCAAGGCAGTCGATCATTCATCTCACTCACGAACACGCCTCAGAACGGCTCTCACGCTGTCTGGGGCGTTTTTCGTGGTAAAGCAGCCAACAACAGAGCAAAGGAGGTTCCCATGCTTAAGGGACTCGCCATTACTCCGCCCATTCTGGGCCGGATCGCCATCGGCAAGGTGGTGGAAAACAACGGCAAACGCCTGCCCCAAAAGGACGATCAGTTCACCCTGACCTCCCAGCTGCAAACCAAAGACGGCTGGATACCGCACCCGCTGGATGAAAGCCTCAGAGAAGAGCAGGGCGGTAAGCTCAGGCAAATTCCCATCCGGTTGTTGTTCAACGACCCGGACCTGAACCTGCGTGCGGAATACGCCCTGTTCGACCGCCAAACAGCCCGGCCTCTGTGTGTCGGAGACGGGGAGCAGTGTAAACGCAGAACGCGGGACGGCATGGAGACATTACCGTGTCCTTCCCCGGACTTATGTGCACTGGCGCAGGGCGGGGCCTGCAAGCCCTACGGTCGGCTGAACGTGCTGATCGGAGACGACGACCCGTTGGGCAGTTTTATCTTCCGCACCACGGGCTTCAACTCCATTCGCACGCTGGCCGCAAGGCTGGCCTACTTCAAGGCCATCTCCGGCAACCGGCTGGCGTGTATGCCGCTGGAACTGCGCCTGCGAGGCAAGTCCACCCGCCAGAGCCGTGGCACACCCATCTTCTACGTGGACATCACCCTGCGGGAAGGGTGGAGTCTGGAAGACACCCTGACCGAGGCCCAACGACTGGACGAGGAACGCCAGCAAGGGGGCTTTGATCAGAAAGCCCTCGACCGAGCCGCGAAGGCCGGTTTTGCCAATGGGGCGTTTGAGGACAGTGCCGAGGAATCGGCCGATGTGGTGGAAGAGTTCTACCCGGACGCGCCGGCTCATCCGAACGGCACCAACAGCCAGGACAATCCACCCGTCACCCTGGCCGAGAAGCTGCAGGCCAAGAGCCAGCAGGGCAAATCAGAAAAAGCGGACACGTCTGATGCGGAAACCGGCAACGGTTCCGAACAGGCAGACGTTGATAACTCATCGGAAGACAAGCCTCAACGCCAGGCGAAACGGGCCTGAGCCTTTCCTGCCTGCCATCAGCAGGCCCTTTTCTGTCTACCCAATGCCATCGCTCACGTCAGCCCACTGCCCATCGAGGCGGTGGGCCGATATGCCGTGGTTGATGGAAGGAGAATTCCCATGCAAATACTGACTCACGACCAATTGCACCGCACCGCGCCGGCGGTGTTCGCCCAGCAGCCGGATACCGCCGTCTCCGACCGCTATGGGTTTGTGCCCACCATCAACGTGGTCGATGCCCTGCAGGCCGAGGGCTGGTACCCGGTACGGGCTCAACAAACCAACGTCCGAGACCCCGAACGCCGGGGCACCACCCGCCACCTGATCCGCTTCCGGCAAGACCCTGACCGGCAAATCTCGGTCGGCGACAGCATCACCGAACTGGTACTGACCAACAGCCACGACCGCAGTGCCGCCTACCAACTGGATC
>Ga0209300_1001274_pt1 | contig 10277 bp, 6 predicted proteins | sample Shrwel_input2_RT_FD_187535 | JGI IMG/M metagenome (GOLD analysis project Ga0209300, IMG submission 187535) | Subsurface microbial communities from deep shales in Ohio, USA - Utica-3 well 1 S input2 RT (SPAdes) (version 2) ... | reverse complement strand
AAAGGGGGTAGTGTGTCCGAATAACAGAAATTGACCACTTATTAAGCAATCAGGGCCGCAACTGGGCGGCCATGGCGGCCACCCGCCCAGTCTGCGAGACTTGCTGGGTGGCTATGAGAAATCCGGGCTAACGGTATGGAATAACCGAATTGGCCGAGCCAGGTGTCTTCGCTTGAATAAAGAGCAGCGATGCTAAGCTCATCTCCGACGGTCAGAACGCGGTTGGCCTGGACATCTGCCCGTGCACGGTACTCCCCGGAGTATCGGCTGCCATGGTTGTCTGCCCCTACACGACCAGCGACTCTGTTGCCCGGTTTAACCCGGGTTTCGAGATTGCCAGTACCGTATTCCTGGCCGGGGCGCATGACCGGCGTAATATCTACTCCAGGCAGGTCACCCGCGATGAGCAGTGTTCGCTCCAGTCCTGAGGACTCAATGACTTGGCCGGATTTTAGCGGTTTGAGGAACTTCTCGACGGTATTTGCGAGCGCTGGCTCGCCCGATGCGGAGACTTCTCCGTAGTGTCCCTCAATAATGACGACCTGTAGCACCCCTTTATCCATGGCTTGCGGGGGCAGTATTGCACGGGCAAAAGGGTAGTCGTTGGTGCGGTAGAATTTGCTGATGCGGTTAGCCAGTGCCTGGAGACCAGACAGATCGTAAGTCTTGTCGAATGTCTCTTCGCCGAGCACGGTGAGCAGTTGGTCAGATGAAAATGAAGTGTTCCCACTGAACTCGATCTTGCTGATCTCGACCTCGACACCGCCTGCCTCACGATCTTTCAGCTGTTGCCCCTCCAACTTAATATCGACGGACGGCTGTTGCGGTGAGAGGGTATCCTGCTGGCTTTCCTGGTAGATCAGGCCGGCGTCGGGCGGAGTCTGGCCGTAGGCTGTCCCCGCTGAAATAAGAGCCAGTGACAGAAGGCTGGTAGATGAAGCATTACGATACAAAGCTTTCATATAAAATGTCTCAAAATATCAATAGGGTTCGCGATTGCACTAGAACAATAAGTTCAGCTGTCGTCAGCAAGGCTGATGCCACCGTCGATGACAAACATTTTCAGCGGACCTATACCCTGCGAAGATTCGCTGCTGATGACTGTCTGAGAGCGGTTACTGTCGACTTCTACAACCTCAATCCCTCCGGCCTGCTGGCCTCCTGAAAGGCTTACGTTTCCTGTGCTTGGTGCAGAGCTATTTGCGCCGATTGTTGACCCATTTTGCATGCTGGCTGCTTGTTGAACAGATTGGACCGTGCTGTGCAGCTCAGGATTGTTTGCTGGCGTGATTTCCAAATAGGCCGGGGCAAAGGTGATGGCGTAGTCGGAGTTGGCGAGCGTTCCACGATTGATTGTGTAGTGGCCGACTGTCTCGCCGGGTTGACGGCTCAGCATGCCGGTCAACTGGTCGCCATTAACCAATCCGCACTCACCTGAAAAATCACCACAACTCGTGCGATATGTAAGGTTTGGGTCAACCTGGCCGCCTGTTTTCATTTGACTGTTAGCCGAGACCAGCACTTTGCGAGGATCAATGCTAGCTGCTGTTGCCGCCTGATCGGTGATGACGTAGTTGTCCACATCGTTACCGGTGTATTGGGTGGTCAGCGTCACGGTTTTGTCCGTGCCGGCGTGTTTGTCGGTGAAGCTGCCGGAGGCGCTGACCTGGATGTCGTCGCCCTTGATCCAGCCGGTGGCACCGGTGGCGTCCACGGTAGCCATGGTGGTGGCATCGTAGGTTTTATCGGCGGCGGTGATGCCACTGACGGTGATGGCCTTCTGGCCGATGCTGGCGGTGGCACTGGCCTGGTCGGTGAAGGCGTAGTTGCCTGCATCCTCACCGCTGTAAGTGCTGGTCAGCGTCACGGTTTTGTCCGTGCTGGCGTGTTTGTCGGTGAAGCTGCCGGAGGCACTGACCTGGATGTCGTCGCCCTTGATCCAGCCGGTGGCACCGGTGGCGTCCACGGTAGCCATGGTGGTGGCATCGTAGGTTTTATCGGCGGCGGTGATGCCACTGACGATGATGGCCTTCTGGCCGATGCTGGCGGTGGCACTGGCCTGGTCGGTGAAGGCGTAGTTGCCTGCATCCTCACCGCTGTAAGTGCTGGTCAGCGTCACGGTTTTGTCCGTGCCGGCGTGTTTGTCGGTGAAGCTGCCGGAGGCACTGACCTGGATGTCGTCGCCCTTGATCCAGCCGGTGGCACCGGTCGCATCCACGGTAGCCGTGGTGGTGGCATCGTAGGTTTTATCGGCGGCGGTGATGCCACTGACGGTGATGGCCTTCTGGCCAATGCTGGCGGTGGTGCTGGCGGTGGTATTGGCAAGGGTGTAGTTCCCGGCATCGGTGCCACCGAGACTGAGACCGGTGATGGTCACGGACTTGTCGGTACCGGCGTTTTTGTCGGCAAAGGCGCCGGTGGCGCTCGCCACGGTCAGGTCGTCACCGGAGATGCTGCCGGAGAAGCTAGCAGTACCGGTGTTTACATTGACTTCCACGGTGCCGTCATAGACCTTATCGTTAGCGGTGAGGCTGCCCGCTGTCAGGGACAGCGCACGTTTTTCGACAATGAGTTCGCCGGTGCTCGCGGTGTTGTCTATAAAGTCATAGCCAAGAGCGCTGGTCAGTCCACCGTTGTATTGAACGTCGTAGTTACCGACAAAACGGTGCCCGCTGGTTGAAGTCGTACCTGCGGCGGTTGTCCACGAGGAAGTGCCGTTAGTTAGACCATCGGTGTCGCCATTGACATAACCAGATTGAACCGTTGAATAGGCTGGCAGGCTGTCGCCGTAGGTGATGACTTCGTCCTGCGCTCCAACGCTGATCGTTGGCTGTTCGCGATAGAGTGCGTACAGGCCGCTGGCGCCTAAAGCCGCTGTATAGCCTTGGGAAGATTCGTCGCTGTTATAGCGGAAGCGCCCGCTGCCAGAGCCAATGAGGCCGGTCAGCCCGGTACTGCCGGACAGGCTTCCGGTATAGAGTAGGGCTCGTCCGCCGGAGCCGCTGGATATACTTGCCCCGGAGACCTGAATATCGCCACCGGTCGCTGTGCCGGCTCCTGTGTTTTTTCCAGCGTTAAGAACAATAGCGCTGGAGGAAATGGAGTCGGTGCTCAGGTTCTCATTAATCAACAGATTGCCACTCAAGGTACTGACGTTGATAGTGCCTGTTGCCTGTATTCCCTGATAATCGATGCTACTCCAGGAGACAGTACCGATAGTGAGATCATCCTTGTCGGTGACGCTGAGCCCGCCATTACCAATGCTGACGAAGGCTAGGGTGTTTAAATCAGTCTGAGTCGAGTTCAATGTTACTTGGCTGGCGTCGATTATCAGCAACTGGTCAGCCTTAACGTAATCACTACCGCCAGATGAGATTTCGCCACCTAGCCCTCTGAGTACGACTTTGCCATTACTGGAGATGCTGGAGCCGTTGTTCACATTGATGGACTTGCCGGAGGCTTTTTGTCCCTGAATGTAAATCGTGCCAGTGTCGGTACTGACATGACCGTCTTTGTCGTTTATAGCGGAAGCACTATCACCGATCGCAACGGCATCAGAGTAAAGGTCCGCGTGACCATATATGCTGATGTCACCGGCGCCAGTCGTACTAATGTCCCCGGCGATGCTGACGCCTCGGGCTGAGCCGGTAGTGTTGCCTTTACCGCGAATACTGATGTTGCCACCTTCGGCACTTAAATCGCCGTTGATAGCGGCACCCCGATAGATGGCGTTGTTCTCGGCGCTACCGCCACTGCCACTATCGCCAAGTGCGTACTCTGCCATTGGGTTGGTTCCGCCACCGATCGTAATATCACCACCATTCGTTGAGACTGAAGAACCCTCCTGTAGCCACACGCTGCCGACTTGGCTGTCAGTAGTGGCCCCGGCTCGGGCCCAGAAAACTGTGTTGAGTTTGCCTGAGGTCGATGAAATGGTAACCGTGGGATCAATGATGATGTTGCGATAGGCTTTAAGGGTTAACGTCGTATCGGTGCCGCCGCTGATGACTTGGATATTGTCTTTTACGAATATATTGCCGTCAGTACCTGTGTATGAGCAGCTGACATTGGAGCAGGAGCCGGTACCAGTAGTGTCAAGTGTGACATTGTTTAATTTTAGGGCTGAGGCGATGGCTGTTCCGGTTACGTTCCCTCCGCTGGATGCGATAGTGATATCCACAGGATCGATCAGCCATTCGCCCGTCTGTCCTGCTATCGCTTTTGTGGTCACAACAGCGCCATCAGCAATCTCGACGTTGGCCGCAGACGTCTCGATAAACCCGCCATCACCGCCATCCGGCGCACTGGCATCCAGAGTACCGGCGACCTGTACTTGGCCGCTGTCCATATCGCCCATCAGCATGATGCGGCCATCTTCGCCGGTGGCGAGGGTCCGGGCTTCGGTGATGCCGGTGTGATTGATGACGCTGGAGGCCAGCTCGCCGGCGGCCTTGGCGGTGAGGTAGACCAGGCCACCGTCGGCGCGAATGGCGCCGCCCTGTTCGATGTAGGTATCGAGCAGCGCTTCTTCGACCTCGATCTTGACCGGGCCGCCCAGGTCCAGCGTGACTCGGCTGCCGGCGCCCATCAGGGTGCTGCCTTTGGGTGTGGTAATGCTGCCGGTATTGATGATTTTAGCGGCAATCATCGCCACGACACCGCCCTCTGCGGACGTGATATTGCCTTGATTGATGATCGCGTTGGCGCTGGCGCCTTCGAAACGGTAGTTGCCGGCCATGAAATCTTCGGTGGAAATATCCAGCGTGGAAGTCACCAGTGAGCCGACATTTACGCGAGCAGTTGAACTGAACATAACGCCATTGGGGTTGACGAGGAACACGCGACCGTTGGCATTAAGAGCGCCACGGATGTCAGAAACCTGGTTTCCGGTAACGCGGTTGAGTGCAGCTGCTTGCGCATTTGGTTGGTTAAAGTTGACGGTGTGGCCTTCGGCGATAGAGAAATCCTGCCAGTTGATGGCCATGTTCTGGCTACCCTGGTTCACCGTTAGTGTCTTGCCAGAGCTTTGGATGTTGCCTTGGCCCCCGACAACGGTGCCCCCACTGGGCAGATCAGATGCATGCAGGGGAAGGGTAATAAGGAGCAAAGTGCCAGCGGAAATGCTTTTCAGTGATGTGGCGACACGTCCGCCACTGCTGGATGAACTCCGGGTTGAGTGGCTAAGCTCTGAGGCGGCCTGCCACACTCCTTTGCTTCGATTCCATATGACTTGATAAACCCGATTCATTCCAGCATCTCCAGTTTGTTTTTCTGGAGGCCAATCTGCTTAATTAGGCTGAAAGATGTCAGTCACAAAACTCACAAATCTCTCGTCATCTAGCTTATTTCTGGAATTTATTCTTTGATCGGGTCTACAAAAACCAGGCCTTTGCCGAAAATGGAGCGTAGCGGCAGGCTGATGTTGTGTTGGCGGGCTTTTTTGCGCAGACGGCTAAGGATTACGTCAATGCGGTGGATGTCTGGGTTGTCATCGTACTTGAACATCAGGTCCAGCAACGCTTCTTTGGAGAAGACTTCACTGGCAGACCGGCCAAGTATTCTGAGTAACTCGTATTCCTGGGGAGATAGCGGCATGGTCTCTCCGGCTGGTGTCGTAAGACATTGCCGGCTGGCGAGCAGGCGCCATTGACCGCAGGCGCTTCCTGAGTAATGTGTAATGCCGGTGTCGTCTCTTTCATGCTCTATACGTTGCCAAAGGGCCTGTATTGCCGACGCCAGCTCGGAAAAGTTGACCGGTTTAACGAGGTACAGATCCGCCCCTAGGTTGAGTCCACGTATCCGGTCGGGCTGTTGGCCGCGAGCCGTGACAATGATCACCCCGAATTTACCCACTCCGGTGAGGTATTCGATCACTTCAAAACCATCTTCGCCGGGCAATCCCAGGTCAACCAGCACAATATCGGCGGGGTTTCGGTGAAGCCTTTTCCAGAAGCTTTCTGCGCTGTCTGCGCCCCAAACGGTATGTCCCCGGTGTTGGAGAAAAAACGTCAGTTCCTCCCGGAGGTCGTCGTTGTCTTCAATGATTGCGACGGTGGGCTGTTGGGACATCATTGATTCATGCACCCTTTTTTACGTTCCCTGTTTCAAAGAAAAAAGACAAAACAGCTGCCTTCCGACGAACTGCTGAGCAGTTTCAGGTCACCCTCGTGGGCTCGGGCAATCTGCCTCGCAACATACAGGCCGAGACCCGCACCCCGATTGCTATGTGTGCCACGGCGATAGCGTTCAAAAATCTGTTCGGCGTTTTGTGCATCGATCCCCGGGCCCTGGTCGCAAATGCTGACAGCGATTTGGCCATCGCGCTTGCTGCAGTCCACCTGAATGGTTCCGCCCGCCGAGTGTTTGACGGCATTGTCGATGACGTTGGAAAAGGCAATCCGCATCAAGGCGGTGTCGATTATAGCGGTGCATTGCCAGTCCGGAAACTGATCGGACGGCTGCCCCTCAATGCTCAGTATGAGTGTGTGAGTATCGGTAAGCTCTACCAATGCCGCTGCTGAGTCAATCACTTCGAACAGATTGGCGGGTTGCGGGTCCAGGTACAGGTTGTCTGCCGCCAACCGGGCATCGGCCAGGCAATTATCAGTCAGTTGTACCAGTCGGTCCGTCGCTCGTTGAATCTTGTTGTAGCGTGGGGTTCGTTCCTGATTATCCTGCTCCAGATATCGCAGGTTCTCCAGGCTGCCTGAAATGACGGCCAGCGGGGTGCGGAATTCATGGGATACCATGCCCATAAACTGGCGTTGGTGGAAGCTGGCGTCTCGCTCGGCTTTGAGTTCGCTGGCCAGTTGGTGTTTTTCCAGTTCCTCCAGTTTTTTCTCCCTGACTCGGTACACCGCGATCGACATCACCAGCAGCATATTCACAAGCAATGCGTACTGCCAGATAACGTAGATTTCGGTTTTGAAGGGTATCCAGCCAAAGGCGGAAAACAGCCCGAGCAAGCTGCCTATTATGCAGGTGAGTGGGCTCAGACCCAGCAAGAGGGTTGAAGGTCGGTAGCGGTCCAGGTGCCACACGTAAAAGACGGACCCGATGAATATGAGCGAGGTGGGCAGGTAAAAGAGGGTCTGGATTTTTACGGCCAGGCCATAGCGATCCAGTGGGATCAATACCATCAGCAAAAGGGTTATGGCGCCAATCGTCATCGTGATTCTATACGCCCAGGGCAGGTGGCGTTTCATGTCGACGGTCTCAACGCACAGCCACAGCAGGAGCACATAGGAGGTTAGGGTCAGCGCGCTGGTCAGGTAATGCTGCAGAGGCACGCCCAGGCTGGGCACTAACCAGTTAATGTAACCCTGGATGCTGGCAACAAATACGTACGTCACCGAGAAAGCTGCGACCGACCAGAGCAGTCGGCCGCCCAGAACCACGGCTAGTATGATAGCCAGTATGCTGGAGATGGTGACCAGTCCGAAGTAGAAACTCCAGAACGATGTGGTCGCTGTAGCCTTGTTCAGGAATTCATCGGGCCGCCATAGGGTAGCCTGCAGTATGGTTGTACTGCTGCTTTGGACCCGGATGATAGCTTCATAACCGTTCTGGTTCGCCGGTGGCGGAACGATGAATACCGGATTCCGGTAATCAATATCCGATTGGCCCAGCAGTAAATCGCCGGTTTGTTTTATCGTCCAGGATTGAGTGGAACCCTTTGGGCGATAGTAAAGCCGGATGTCGTCGATAAAATTGGGGCCCAGCTCAAGCCAGCGTGCCTGGCCGTCAAAAAGAGCGGGCTGGAGTTCGAATTTGAGCCAGAAGGTATCTGGTACATAACTCTTGGAGAGAGTCACAACCTCAGTGGCCGGCACATTCTCAAGTTTTTTGGCCGCCTCATTAACTGTGAGGCGGCCGTCGGTGTCTTTGATGACGCTGTAGGGAATGTCTGGGCCTAGCATTCGGGGGTGGTTGTTTGCTGAGGTGCCCTGGGGGAGCAAGGAAAAGGCGAGGAAAAACAGGAGCCATGCCTTTATTGGTCTGCGTGTTTGCACTGGTAATATGGCCTGCACGCAGACACTCCTTTGTTGGCGTTTTGATCGGAAGCAATTGTACGTGAATGCCGTTTGCCTGCGTAGGCTATGATCAGTCCGCAAAACGGTATTTTGCAGCGGAAGAAAACGTCGCGTTGATATCGGGTTTCGTTGGAGGAAAAATGGTGGTGACGGATAAGGCATTGCAAGAAGCGGGCGCAGCACTTGGCGATCATCTGAAGCATCATGGCCAGACCATTGCCACCGCGGAAAGCTGCACCGGTGGCTGGATGTCAAAGGTCCTAACGGATCGGGCTGGTTGCTCCGAGTATGTTGAAGCAGGCCTGGTCACCTACAGCAACGAAGCCAAACAGATGATCCTCGGTGTGGATCCCCAAGTGCTCGACGAGCACGGTGCCGTGAGCGAACCGGTGGTTCGGCAGATGGTCGCGGGGGCGGTCCGCGCAACCGGAGCGGATGTCGCTGTTGCCATTAGCGGTATAGCTGGCCCAGGTGGGGGCAGCGAAGAAAAGCCAGTGGGCACGGTCTGGTTTGCCTGGGGCAGCGGGCCGGGGCATATGGAAACCAGCATCCAGCATTTCGAGGGTGACCGGGAAGCTGTGCGCCGGCAGGCGGTTTTGTATGCCTTGCAGGAAGTTACCCGCTTTCTCGAACCTCTTTGATTTTTTCGCGCCTGCAGGGGGTTGGTCTCTGTGAGCGCTTGTGTTTTAATACTGTTCAAATATACAGGAAAAGTGCTGTACAGGTTCAGCGCTTTGAGATTTCAGCTGCTGGCAACCGGGATGTACCAGTAGCCAGTTAACGAGGGTTTGGATGATGGAAGACAATCGCAAGAAAGCACTCAGCGCAGCACTTGGCCAGATCGAGCGCCAGTTTGGCAAAGGCGCCGTCATGAAAATGGGCGACCAGCCCCGTGAAGCCATTCCAGCGGTTTCCACCGGCTCGCTGGGCCTGGACGTGGCGCTGGGGATTGGTGGTCTTCCGTACGGCCGTATCTGTGAGATTTACGGGCCTGAGAGTTCCGGTAAAACCACGCTGACCCTGCAAGTAATCGCCGAAGCTCAAAAAGCCGGAAAAACCTGCGCGTTTGTCGATGCCGAGCACGCACTGGATCCGGTTTACGCGGAAAAGCTGGGCGTTAATGTGGACGAGCTGCTGGTTTCCCAGCCGGACACCGGTGAGCAGGCGCTGGAAATCGCTGACATGCTGGTTCGCTCCAACGCGGTTGACGTGATTATCGTCGACTCCGTGGCCGCTTTGACCCCGAAAGCGGAAATCGAAGGTGAAATGGGCGACAGCCACGTGGGCTTGCAGGCCCGCCTGATGTCCCAGGCGCTGCGTAAGCTGACCAGTAACGTCAAGCACGCCAACTGCCTGATGGTGTTCATCAACCAGATCCGTATGAAGATCGGTGTAATGTTTGGCTCGCCGGAAACCACTACCGGTGGTAACGCGCTGAAGTTCTATTCCTCCGTTCGCCTGGACATCCGCCGCATTGGCGCGGTGAAAGACGGCGACGAGGTGACCGGTAACGAAACCCGCGTGAAGGTTGTGAAGAACAAGGTGTCACCACCGTTCAAGCAGGCCGAGTTCCAGATCATGTACGGCAAGGGCATTTACCATATGGCCGAAGTGCTGGACATGGGCGTGAAGGAAGGCTTTGTTGATAAGGCTGGCGCCTGGTACGCCTACAAGGGCGACAAGATCGGCCAGGGTAAGGCGAATGCCGCCAAGTTCCTGGAAGAGAACCCGGAAATTGCCAACGAAATCGAAACCAATATCCGCGAAAAGCTGATGCCGAAGCCGGTGCCGAAGGAAAAGCAGGAAGCTGAGCCGGCTGATGCCAACGGTGAACTGCTATAAACTTCCTGTAGCTCCCCGGCTAGCCTGAACAAGTGCTTGATCTGGCAGAGCTGGAACCGCCTTCCCGGGAATTTCGAAGGCCAGGGATGGCCTGAGATAAGCGCACATGGAGGTGCTTGTAGCGGTTCCCGGGAAGGCGATCCCAGCTTTGCCGGCACTAAAACCGAGGCAGTGTCTAAGCCGGGGAGGTCCAGTCGCTTTTAAACTACAATTTTCTCCTGCCACCAAAACCGCGACAGCCCGCCCCTCAGCCACTACAATGGCCAACTTATTGTTATTTCAAAACGACACTGACGGGATTCCATCTTGAAGTCATTGCCATTGCATCAGTTGTATAAATCCTGCGTTCTCAAAGACCTGCCTTTTAAAACCACCCGGCAGCTCGAGCCCCTGTCTGAGATT
>Ga0209300_1001273_pt1 | contig 10277 bp, 10 predicted proteins | sample Shrwel_input2_RT_FD_187535 | JGI IMG/M metagenome (GOLD analysis project Ga0209300, IMG submission 187535) | Subsurface microbial communities from deep shales in Ohio, USA - Utica-3 well 1 S input2 RT (SPAdes) (version 2) ... | reverse complement strand
GCGAGACTGGGAAAACCTCAGTTTTAATGCTCTAAAAGGACCGGTTCATGCGCTTACTGCTGGTGGAAGACGATCGTTTGTTGGCCGAAGGCCTGACTAATCAGTTGGAGAAAGCGGGTTTTAGTGTCGATGCTACCCAGACGGCCAAAGAGGCCAAGATCCTGGGCCGGCAGGAGGATTATCGTGCCGTGGTACTGGATTTGGGATTGCCTGATGGTAATGGGCTCGACGTTCTAAAAAATTGGCGTATGGCGGGGATCAGTTTCCCGGTCCTCATCCTTACGGCCCGCGGAGACTGGCAAGACAAGGTGAATGGCCTGAAAGCCGGCGCGGATGACTATCTGGCCAAACCCTTTCAGTCCGAGGAACTGATCGCTCGCCTCAACGCCATCGTTCGCAGAAGTGAGGGGCGTACCCATTCAATACTCACCGCTGGTCGCTTTGAGATCGATGAAAACCGTCAAAGCCTGACAATCTCTGATGGCACCGAACACAGCCTGACCGGCACTGAGTTTCGGCTACTTCGATGCCTGATGAGCCGACCTGGTCACGTTTTTTCCAAAGAACAGTTGATGGAACAGCTCTACAATCTGAACGAAAGTCCGACTGAAAACGTGATTGAGGCCTATATCCGCCGACTGCGAAAGCTGGTGGGAGCGGAAACCATCCTGACTCGCCGTGGCCAGGGGTATTTGTTTAATGACTCTGTTTAAAAAACCTTCCTCGGTCAAAGGTACACTTCTGGCCCTGCTATTGCCGGCAGGCATTTTATTAATGGGGCTAGCCTGGCTGGTTCACGGCCTGCTTCTGGACCGAATGTCCCGAACATTCCTCGAGAGCCGTCTCAAAGACGAAGCCGCTTTTCTGGAACACCAGATCCGAAATGCCAACGGCGCATTGGATAGCATTGAAACCGGTGACTATTTCCAGGATGTGTTTCATCACGCCTTTGCGGTCCACTCCCCTGCCCAAACGATCGTTTCGCCAGCCGCATGGCGCCCATTGTTGCTGCCATTACTGGACGCTGGCACGAATGGTACAACGCGAGTACAGGAATCCGTTATCCCCAATGCCCCCTCAGACATCCTGGCTTATCGTACCTCTTTTCAAGTAAATGAGGACTCTGTCGTCGTTATTGTTTCTGAAGATCTTGGTGCCCTGAAACGCAGCCAGGGAGAGCTGCATGCCTGGACGGCCATTGTTTCCATCCTGCTGATCATACTGCTGGTAGTGGTCATCTGGTTCGGCATTAATCTGTCTATGCGCCCGGTAATTCCCATCAAAACCGCCCTGAAACGACTCCAGGAGGGGGAAGATTCCCGTATTGATGTTGAGGCACCAGAGGAATTTCAGCCCTTGGTTCAACAGCTCAACCAGTTGCTGGATTCACTGGACCAGCGGTTAGAACGTTCCCGGGAGGCCGTTGCCAACCTCTCCCACAGCGTCAAGACGCCCATTGCTGCTGTGCGTCAGATTCTGGAGGACGAAACCCGACCGCTGGACAGCCAGTTGCGGTATCAGATGGCAAGTCGTCTCGACGACATCAACAAGCAACTTGAGGCGGAAATGCGCCGTAGTCAGTTTGCCGGCCCCCAGGTTGGGAAATTTGCATACCCAATTGATCAGGCAAGAGATCTGCTTTGGCTGATGGGCCGCCTGTACCCGGATAAATCGTTTGAACTGTCGAGCTCGCTGCCGGAAGAAACCCGTTGGCCGATTGAAGAGCACGACCTTAGTGAAGTTTTAGGCAACCTGTTGGATAACGCCGGTAAATGGTCCAACCAATGTGTCGAACTGGAGTTGAAACAAATCAATGGTAAACGCCAGGTAATTGTTACCGATGATGGGCCTGGCGTGGAGGAAAGTGAACTAACCCAACTTGGCCAGCGCGGGCTGAGGCTGGACCAACAAATGCCCGGCCACGGGCTTGGGTTGGCCATTGTCGAGGATATTGTTGCCCGTTACAGCGGCAAAACGCGGTTTTTGACCGCTGCTAACGGGGGGCTGCAGGTGATTGTCGAGTTTTGACCCCTCGAAGCAACTCTGAAAACTTACCGCCCCAACCAAAATCAGCCGTCCCTAAGCCTGACATTCCGGACAATCAGGCAAGAAATGAAAGGTTTTGTTCTAACACTTTTGCCATGGCATTCCCCACACTGGAGAGGATTCAATCAACCTAAGGAGATTGCCGTGAGCGAGACCGATCCAACCAAACGCGATATGCAAATCATTCGTGCCGGGTCCAGCGAAGCGATCCGGGGGCCCAGTGAATACTTCACCGGTAACGTGCGCATCGACAAGGTCTTCAGTGCACCGGAACCCTCTCGGGTTGGCATGGCCGTGGTCAATTTCGAACCCGGCGCCCGCACCAACTGGCACACCCACCCTCTTGGCCAGGTTCTGCTGGTTACGGACGGTGTGGGCTGGACCCAGTGCGAAGGCGGGCCGAAAACAGAGATCCGACCTGGTGATGTGATCTGGTGCAACTGCGGTCGCCGACACTGGCATGGCGCTACTGATACCACTGCCATGCAACACGTGGCTGTTCAGGAAGCCCTTGACGGCAGCCCGGTTGACTGGCTGGAGCCGGTGTCTGATGACGATTACCTGAAAGGTCCAGTCAAGAAAGACTGAACAAGCCATTGACCAGATTCAATTGAGGAGAGTGCGAATGGGCAATTATATCTTTTCCCTGAGCGAGCGAGTTACCCGTAAACCGGTCAGCTTCAAGAACCGCTTCGGGGTGTCATTGGCTGCCGACCTGTACCTGCCGTCCGGTTTCAACGAGGAGGGAGCGTATCCCGCTCTGGTTATCGGTGCCCCCTACGGTGGTGTGAAGGAGCAGGGTCCCGGTATTTATGCCAACGAACTGGCGCAGCGGGGGTTTGTGGCGCTGACCTTCGATCCTTCCTACAACGGCGATTCCAGTGGTCAGCCCCGCCATCTGTCGTCACCGGAAATGTTCGTGGAAGATTTTCATGCCGGCGTTGATTTTATCGGTACCCGCGATGGTGTTGATCGCCGGAAAATTGGTGTTATCGGCATCTGCGGCTCAGGTGGGTTTGGCTTGAGTGCGGCCCAGGTGGACCCTCGCATCAAAGCGGTGGCGACGGTCAGCATGTACGACATTTCCAGGATGCATGCGGAAGGTTTCGGTGGTTCGCTGGATGAAGAGTCCCGTAAAGCCATGCTGGAAGCGCTTGGAGAACAGCGGTGGGCCGAATTTGAAAGTGGCCGCCCCGAACTCAGTGAGCGCGGCTCACCGCTGCAGATCGATGAAGACACCCATCCGATTGGTATCGAATTCGGCGAATTCTACTCCCGCCCTCGGGGGTATCACCCGAATTCCATCACCCAGTTCACGCAGACTTCGGCACAGTCGTTCATGAACTTCCCGATGCTGGACAAACTGTCGTGGATCTCACCGCGCCCGACATTGCTGGTGATCGGTGAACATGCCCACTCGCGCTACTTCAGTGAAGACATCCATGAAGCCGCAGTTGAACCCAAGGAGTTGTACATCGTGCCGGGCGCCGGCCATGTGGATCTCTATGATCGCACGGACATGATCCCGTTCGATAAGCTTGAGAGCTTCTTCAACGAAGCATTCAAGTAACATCCACGGGCGCCATTGCAATACTTGAGCATTGCAGTGGCGCCGCCCCGCTCACCCCACTTTTAAGCCTTACTCTGCGGAATGCTGCAAGCGCCGGATATCTTTCACGGGCGGCATGCCGAACAGGCGACTGTACTCCCGGCTGAACTGCGAGGGGCTTTCGTAGCCCACTTCAAACGCGGCCCGGGACGCATCAAGATGGTTCGCCAGCATCAGCCGCCGCGCTTCGCTGAGACGGATTTTTTTCTGGAACTGCAATGGACTCATGGCAGTCATGGCCCGAAAGTGATTATGAAACGCCGAGACACTCATGCCGGCCTGCTTTGCCAGATCCTCCACCTTCACCGGTTTACTGAAGTGCGCTTTCAGCCAGTCAATGGAGCGGGCCACCTGGTAACTGTGGTTGCCAATGGACGCAATCTGGCGCAGACGCGGACCCTGCTCACCGCGCAACAGACGATAACAGATTTCCTGCTGAATCAATGGCGCCAGTGCCGAAATGTCGTCTGGCTGATCCAACAGGTCGAGCAATCGGTTGAAGGCATTCTGCAAGGCACTGTTAACCGGGCTGACAGCGATCCCCTTGCGGTCACCGGCGCTGGGCTTACTGGATGCCGGATGCTCAAGCATCAGTTGCGCAAGTACACGCAGATCCAGCTCCATGGTCAGGCCAAGGTAGGGAGCCTCGCTACTGGCTTCCATGATCTGACTGACAACCGGAAGATCCACCGACGTGATCAGAAAATGGTCAGCATCGAAAATGTAGACTTCTTCGCCCAGGAATAGACGCTTCTTGCCCTGGCCGATCAGGCAAATACTCGGTGCCAGCATGTAACTGGTGGGCTCCGTTGGATGATCCCAGCGGTGAAGGCTCAAGCCACGAATGCCGGTATCCAGCCTGTTACGGTCGCCCGTATGGCGGGCGATCCGGTCAGCAATGCCGGTGGCGACCTGCTCCGGGACTGAAGCTTGGGAAGAAGTAGTCACTTGTCGGCAGCTCCCTGTTAGAAATGCGCTCGCTAACCATTAAAGCCCGCAACGCCATGCTTTTCACCCTTTTGTCGCTCGGCAAACAGAAATAGGCAAACAATCAAAAGAATCATGATAGGGGTTGTGCGCTGCCAGTGCTGTAATGAAAAGGCTTATTCATACATTGCACGATATTGGAGGTCACCCCATGCAGCACTCCAGATTCCTGAAAACCGCACTGGTCTTCTCTGCCCTGGCATTCACGACTGGCCAGGCAGGCGCTGATTCCCACTCTGCCGCGAAGAACCAGATTCTTTACCCCAACGAGGATCAACAATCGTTCGCGGGCCCTTCCGACCTTTTCACTGGCAACGTGCGGGTTGATCCGGTTTTCCCCGCCAACGATGTCGCTCACTACTCCGGCGCCTATGTGATCTTTGAGGCCGGCGCCCGCACGGCCTGGCATGAACACCCGGCCGGCCAACACATTGTTGTTACCAAAGGTACGGCTCTGACCGGTACCCGGGATGGTGAAGTGATCAAGTTTCACGAAGGCGAGTCGGTCTGGTGTCCACCGGAACTCGATCACTGGCACGGCGCAACTCCCGATGAGGCCATGACGCACTTCGTGGTCACGGCCAGCAAAGACGGCGAAAACGTCATCTGGAAGGAGAAAGTCAGCGATAGAGTCTATCAGTCGGCTACCGAGTAACGAGGGCCCTTAATTAAAATGTCCGTGACCCATCCTGAATAAGGTTTACACCTTCTCACTGGAAATTCTGGAGGGTGTTATGAAGCTTGATCGCTAACCTTCGCCGCTTCGCGTTTTTTCATAGGGCGCGCCGACATCCAGACGACCGCAGCGCCAAACAACGAAACACCGGCTGTCACCCCGACGGCCTGGTTCCACCCGTGAATAATGGCGCTCTCTCTGCCAGAAGCGACACCGTGAGTGACCAGCACCGCAACAATCGCCAACCCAATGGAAGAACCAACATAGCGCGCGGTATTGTTCGCTCCACTTCCCATGGCGGCGCGATCCGCAGGAACACTACTTACCGCCTGGTACCCGAGCGCCGCGTTCAGAATTCCGTTGGCAATTCCGGCGATTAATAAGCCGGGGAAAAGCTGGATCAAGGCGTTTTCGGAATCGGGGGCCAGCAGCAGTGCAAGCTGGCCTATGGCCACACCCACCAGACCAAGGATGAGTCGTGTTCGGGCATCCAGGGCATCCGGAAGCCAGCGAGCCCCGAAAGCCGTGACGATACTGGTGGCCGACCAGGCAAGAATCAGGCAAGCGGACGTTACGGGACCAATGCCCATGGCCCGCTCAAGCAGGGTTGGAACAAACGAGACGAGGGAAAGAACACCCGCCCCGGCGGCCACGGCAGCAACCGTCGCACCGACGAAATCCGGGTGTCGAAACAGGGACAGGTCCAGCATAGGCTCGGAGGTGCTCCGTTCCCACGCACAGAAGCCCAGGATGAGCAGCACACCAGTAATCATCAGCACCAGAACCAGGGGTTGGTCCCAACCGGACCGCCCTTCTACGAGCGCGCCAAGGATCAAGGACACTCCGCCGCTGAGACACAAGGTGCCAATCACATCGATCCGCCGGGGCTGTGCGGCCCGTGATTCGGAAAATACCAGATGTCCTGCCACGCCAAGCCCTAGCGCAGCAACCGCAGTTACCAGATAGGGCATCTGCCAACCACCCAGGTGGTCCAGGGCGGCGGACAGCAGGGGGCCAATGGCGACACCGGCTCCGAGGCAGGCGGCCCAGACACCGGTAGCGTTGGCCTTTGCCTTACCATCCTCAAATACGCTTCCGATTAGCCCCAGGCTACAGGAAAGAATCGCAGCGCCACCTGCCCCCTGGAGCACCCGGGCAATAACCAGAACGGGACCATTCGGCGCCAATGCCGCCATGAGTGACGTCAGCGCCAGTATCAATGCGCCGAACACAAAGACCTTACGGCGACCGTAGTCATCACCCATGGCACCACTACTCAGCAACCCGGCAGCAGCGCCCACACTCATGGCACTGAGAACCCAGGCCTGGGAGCCGGGGCCGGCAGCCAGGGCCTTGGCCGTACTGGTTAATGTGGTCAGAGGAACCGTAAAAGCGAATAGAACCAATAGCGGCCCTGTCGAGGCGACGGCCTGAATGGCCGTCTTGGAAGCGACGTATCGATGACTTGTGGTTTTATCCCTCACGTTGGGCAAACACCTCCTTCACCACCGGCAGCGCTGAAAATACATTTGGCCAGCCTGAGTAGAATGCCAGTTGGGTCAGTACTTCCTGTGTCTGCCCCCGGGTAAGGCCGTTATCCATAGCTTTGTTCAGATGGAATGGGACCTGTTCCACTTTGCCTGCGGCAATCAAGGCACTGACCGTCACCAGACTGCGGTCGCGAGGCTCCAGAGCCGGGCGTAGCCACAGATCCAGGAACAGGGCTTCGGTGGTGTAATGCACAACGCCGGGAGACACTTCGCCGAACTTATCGTCTACGAAGGCCTGTCGCTTGGCTTCTGCTTCTTTGTCGAGTTGCAGAAGTTCCGGGGATACCGCAGGAAGCTGGTCCGGTTTAATGCTGCGTTCCTCGAACACATCGCTGGCTACGGCCACCGCCGACATGGCATTGGGCCAGCCGGAGTAGAACGCCAGGTGTGTGATGATTTCCGAAAGCTCGGAGGCGGTAACGCCATTATCCAACGCCCGGCGGAAATGCTGCGGCATTTCAACAGACTGGTTGCGGGATATCAGCGCTGCCACAGTGACCACACTGCGATCACGTGGGGACAGCCCCTCCCTGTCCCAAACCTCACCGACCACAAGATTTTCGGTGTAGTTGGCCAGTGCCGGAGAAACGGCCTGCAATTCCGCCATGCCGGGAGCATTCACGGGCAGCTCCAAAGACGGCGCTGATGCTGAGCTTTGTGCTGCAGCGGTGCTGGACAGGCAAAGCGCCAGGGGCAAAGTCATTTTTGTAAGGGCTCTCATGGCAAGTCCTTCTTGGTTTTAGGGTGTAACTTATCTTTTAGCAGACGGCCTGCCCGTTATTAACCCGGTCAGGGAGGATGGACCTATGCAGCAGATTCATTGTTGCGTAAGCCGTGAGGTAGGTAGCCGGGTGGTATCAGTCAACAACCCGGATGGTCGCGGTAAACGATTGGGACGCCGTGAGGTGCTCAAGCCCGGAGGTCACGGTGCCCAGGTTGACCAGTGACCGGGAATAACCGAAATCCCGGTAAAAGATGGCCAGGTTTCCCCAGGGGGCGTAGTAGGTAAAACTCCCCTTCTCTGGATCAAATCCTGCGGGCGCGCCTTCGACCGAAAGTTTTTCAGGCAAATCACTGACTTTCTCTATGCCGTGATAGTCGTCAAAGGTAAGTGTAATAGGCAGCTGCGCCAGAAAATCCCGTGTGGCAGCAGAATCATTCAGCGCAACGGTAACGCTCTTGCCCTCAACATCCATCACAATATTGGTCTGGCTCACTGTGCTTCCCCCATGATTCAGTGGTTCGGCTTCAATCGGGGAAACAGACGTTCCGAGGAGCCCCAATAACCCGGTAAATACCATCGATCTGGTCTGGCTGGGCGACATACCGTTCCCCCTGGGGCATGGAAATAACGGTTTCAGTTTAGCCAGGCCCATGCTCGGGAAACAGGGGGTTAAACGGGAAGGACCTATGCATCTCGTTCATGAATCAATCGTGATGGCGCAAGCGATCAATCACCAGACGGAAGGCAGAACTTGGCTCACGGCGGCCAGAATAACAAAGGTGAAAGCCATCGAATGTTGGACACCAGTCTGCCAGCACCCTTCGTAGCGCACCGTTCTGGATGTCTTCCATGACCTCCGGTTCCATGACGAACGTGATGCCGAATCCCTCTTTCGCTACCTGAACCGAAAGGTCGCTCTCGCTGAAAATTAGTGGGCCGCTGACTTTCTTGACGATGGCTTCGCCATTTTTCTCGAACTCCCAGTCGTAAGCCGAGGCATGAGGGCTGAAACGCAGTGCGATACAGTCATGATCGTCCAGATCCATCGGATGTTCCGGGATGCCGCGTCTGCGAAGATATTCCGGGGATGCAACGGCGGCCATGCGAACCGGTGGCCCCACCGGCACAGCGATCATGTCCGGGCTGATAAATTCCCGCAACCGGACGCCGGCATCAAAGCGGTCTTCCGCCAGATCGTTCAGCCGGCTTTCCTGGCTGATTTCAATCTGGACTTCGGGGTAATCCCGCACGATGCCCTTGATCTTGGGCCAGAGCACGGAGCGGGCCGCAACCTTGCTGGTGGTGATGCGAACCAGCCCTCTTGGCGCGTCGCCGAGCATCCGGATTTCTTCGATCCGGGTATGAATCTGGTTGAAGCTGGGCTGGAGGGTACTGAGGAGTTTCTCACCAGCCTCGGTGGTCGATACCCGGCGGGAAGTGCGGTTCAGCAGCTTGAGCCCAATGGATTCCTCAAGCCGCCGGACGGTGTGACTTACTGCAGATTGGGACAGCCCAAGACGAACCGAAGCGCGGGTAAAACTCCGTTCCTCGGCCACGGTCATGAATACCGCCAGATCGTTCAACTCTTCCCGCATTAGGCTTTCTCCAAACAAAAAACTCCGGAAGACCGCACAGTCTCCCTGAGTCCGGGCGTAACGGGAAGGATTCCCGTTGTGTCCTAAGCGTATACCGTCAGGCGCTTTGCACTTTGGCTTCCGCCCTCGCCTCACTGATCGGCCAATGCAGTGCCATGGCCAACACACTGAGTGCCACGGCAATCCACCAGACGATGTTGTAGTTGCCGGTCATTTCATAAAGTACGCCACCCAGCCAGACGCCGGAGAAGCTGCCCACCTGGTGCCCCAGATAGACCACCCCATAGAACGTGGCCATGTAGCGGGTACCAAACATGGTAGAGACCAAACCACTGGTTGGCGGTACGGTGGCCAGCCACAACAGTCCCAGCACACAGCTGAACAGAATCACAGACAACTGGGTCAGCGGCAGCACCAGGAAAAGCGTGATCAGCAGCGCACGCGCCCCGTAAATGGCGATCAACACATTTCGGAGCCCGAAACGCCCGGACAACACACCTGACAGGAGCGAGCCGGCAATATTGAACAGCCCAATCAGACTGATGGACCAGGCAGCAACGCTGGTGCTGAAACCGGCCTCGGTCAGGAAAGGCGGCAGGTGCACGGTGATAAACGCCACGTGAAAGCCGCAGACAAAAAAGCCCAGGATCAGCAGCCAGTAGGGTCTGTGCCCACGGGCGATGCGCACGATTTCGGAGAAGGACGGTTCGTTTTGATCATGGTGGGCGGCAGCGTTGTCATCATGACCCCGGGGCCGAGCCAGCGGCATGGCCAGCAATGCCATTACGAGTGCCATCCCTGCCATGGCCTGCAGCGCAACGTTCCAGCCCAGCGATTCCACTAACTGGCCAATGACCGGCACCAGCAAAAACTGACCTGCTGAAGCTGCGGCGGTGCCAATACCCAAGACCAGTTGGCGCTGCTCGGGCGCCACCGCTTGCGCCATGGCAGGCAGCACGATGCCGAAAGAGGTACCGGCAACGCCGGCGCCGATCAGGACGCCCAGGCCAGCGTTCAGGTTCCAGACATCGGTGACGTTCACCGTCATCAGGATACCGCCGGCGTAGAGTGCAGCGCCGGCTACCAGTAC
>Ga0209300_1001272_pt1 | contig 10289 bp, 8 predicted proteins | sample Shrwel_input2_RT_FD_187535 | JGI IMG/M metagenome (GOLD analysis project Ga0209300, IMG submission 187535) | Subsurface microbial communities from deep shales in Ohio, USA - Utica-3 well 1 S input2 RT (SPAdes) (version 2) ... | reverse complement strand
CCCGCCGAGAGCACGTTGATGAAACCGGCCAAACCGCCAAGGGCAATCAAGGCCAGGGCATCGTAAAGGCTTGGGAATGCCGTCATGTCACCTCCGCTGTGACGATCGCAGTGTCGTTAGGGGTTGTCCTGAGGAAATGTCTTGAAGAAATGCCTTGAAGAAATGTCTTCAGGACACGTCTTGAGGAAAGGCCGTTAGGAATTATCGTCGCGAAATCTGGGCAAATGATGACACGAATCGACAAAGGAGCGTATCGCACTCAGACGATGCCGGCACCACCAGACAAACCGGCAGCGGTGGTCTGACCGGCGAGCTGAAACGCGTGCGTGGCAGGAGTGCCGGGGGCAGCAAGGCTGCGCAAAAGCTCCCGTATAGGCCTTGGCGTCATACGGGAGCTTTTGGAAGGGAGAAATGCGTTGGGGAAATGGGGCGACCCAGCAGGCCGCCCCTTGGGAGGTTACTCGGCAGTTGCCAGCAGGCTGGCGTTACCGCCCGCAGCGGTGGTATCGATGCACAGATGGCGCTCCACCACGTAGCGTTCCGGCGCGATGGTCTGCGTCTCGAGCGTTACGATGGGGCCTTCACGCTGGGCAAGCGCAAGGCGCAGCTCGCGATTCCAGTCGCTGGCACCGGTAGCGGCCACGGCCGCGATGCCCTTGACCTTGCTCAGCGTCTCGGCCGCGATGCTGCCGTCGAGCGCAGCGATGGGGGCGCCGGCCTCTTTAAGCGCCTGCACGGCCTGCGTCGCGCCGGGTACCACGATCACCGCCGGACAGCCCGCGCCGAGCGCCTGAACCGCTTGAGCGATGGCGATATCGAGGGTCGGCCCGAGACACAGCACCGGGCCCTTCGCATACATCGCCAGCCGGTTGCTCTCGCCTGTCGGCCCCGGCAGCGTCTGCGGGGTCATGTCCAGGGAAGCGGTCTCGGAGAGCGCCTTGCGGATCACGCCTCCCTTGCCGGAGAGCACCTTGCGCAGCACTTCGACCCGGTCGGGTCGCGCCGCCCAGTTACGCGCATCCAGGCCGTCGAGGGCCGACTGCAGCGCCCCAAGGGATACGGCCTCGCCCTTGGGTGCCTCGAGGTGCTCGACAGCGGCTGTGCGGCGGAAGCGGTTGACATAGAGCGGGCCGCCGGCCTTGGGCCCAGTACCCGAGAGGCCTTCACCCCCGAAGGGCTGGGAGCCGACGATGGCGCCGATCTGGTTGCGGTTGACGTAGACGTTACCGACCCGGATGCGCCCGACGATCTGCTGCACGCGGTCGTCGATGCGGGTATGCAGACCAAAGGTCAGCCCGTATCCCCGGTCGTTGATCGCGTCGACCACCTTGTCGATATCCCGCGCCTTGAACGTGGCCACGTGCAGGATCGGGCCGAAGATTTCGCGTTCGAGATCCTCGATGCCACCGACTTCGACGACCGCCGGGCTGACGAAGGTGCCATCGTTCGGCACCGGCAGCTTCTTGAGTACCTTGCCGGCCTTTTCCTGCGCGTCCAGATAACCGCCGATCTCGGCCTTAGCGTCGGCGTCGATCACCGGCGAGACGTCGGTGTCGGTGTTCCACGGGTCGCCGATAACCAGCGCATCCATGGCACCATCGAGCATCGACAAGAGCCGCTCTCGCGCCTCTTCCTGAACATAGAGCATCCTGAGCGCCGAACACCGCTGGCCGGCCGACTGGAAGGATGAAATCAGGATGTCGCGCACCGCCTGCTCGGTCAGCGCCGTCGAGTCGACGATCATCGCATTCAGGCCGCCGGTCTCGGCGATCAGCACCGCATCCGGCCCCGCGTTCTGCACCAGCGCCTTGTGGATAATCTGTGCCACTTCGGTCGAACCGGTGAAGCACACGCCAGCGATCCGCGAGTCACTGGTCAGCGGCCCGCCGACCGTCGGCCCATCGCCCGGCAGCAGCTGTAGCGCCGCCTCCGGCAGGCCGGCCTCGCGCATCAGTTCGACGGCACGGGCGGCAATCAGGGGCGTCTGCTCGGCGGGCTTGGCCAGCACCGCGTTGCCAGCCGCCAGCGCTGCGGCGATCTGGCCGGTGAAGATGGCCAGCGGAAAGTTCCACGGGCTGATGCAGACGAAAATGCCACGTGCCTTGCCGGGCTCTTCCGCCTCCAGCCGTTCGCAGTCATTGGCATAGTAGCGCAGGAAATCCACCGCCTCGCGTACCTCGGCGATGCCATCGAAGATCATCTTGCCGGCTTCGCGGGTCGTGATGACGGTCAGCTCGGCGAAGTGTTCCTCGTAGAGATCGGCGGTACGGCGCAGCACGGCGGCGCGCTCGGAGGCCGGCCGCTCTGACCAGTCGCGGAAGCCGTCCTCAGCGGCGTCGAGAGCAGACGCCACCTCGTCCGGGGTCGCTTCATGCACCTGGCCGACCACACGCGACGCGTCGGCGGGGGACAGCGCATCGCGGCCAGGCCCCTGCGGCGCTGGACTGCCGGCAAGCATCGGCGCGGCGGTCCAGGTGGTATCGGCGAACGCCTCACGGCCCGCAATCAGCGACTGAATCGAGGCAGGCTCGTTGATGCGGAAGCCGCGTGAATTCTTGCGCTCGGGCGCAAAGAGTTCACCGGGTTGGCGAATCGACGGGCTGGCGATGGTCTCGCCCAGGCCCTGCATTTCGGCAACGGGGTCATTTGACACCTCGCTGGCGGGAATCGAGTCATCCACCACCTGGTTGACGAACGAGGAGTTGGCCCCGTTCTCAAGCAGGCGGCGCACCAGGTAGGCCAGGAGATCACGGTGGGCGCCGACCGGCGCATAGAGGCGGCAATGCGTGCCTTCCGACTGCTTGACGATGTGGTGCAGCGACTCGCCCATGCCATGCAGGCGCTGGAATTCGTAGCTATCCTTGTCGTCACCCGCCATGGCGACGATGGCGGCACAGGTATGCGCGTTGTGGGTGGCAAACTGCGGATAGATGCGGTCACGACGATCGAGCAGCAACTGAGCACAGGCCATGTAGCTGACATCGGTGTTGACCTTGCGGGTGAAGACCGGGAAGGTGTCGACGCCCATCTCCTGCGCCAGCTTGATCTCGGTATCCCAGTAGGCGCCCTTCACCAGTCGCACCATGATCTTGCGGTCGTAGCGCTCAGCCATCTCGTAGAGTGCTTCGATCACCGGCGCGGCACGACGCCCGTAGGCCTGCACCACGACCCCGAAGCCGTTCCAATCCTTGAGGCTCGGGTCGGCCAACAGCTCCTCGATCACATCCAGCGACAGGTCCAGGCGGTCCTGTTCCTCGGCGTCGATGTTGAAGCCGATATTGGCCTTGGCCGCTTGCCTCACCAGTTCCTGGGCGCGGGGCAGGAGCTCGGCCATCACCGTTTCACGGTGGGTGTATTCATAGCGCGGATGCAACGCCGAGAGCTTCACCGAGATGCCCGGGCTTCCGCGCACATCGCCCTTGGCCCGCTTGGCAATGGCGGCGATCGCGTTGGCGTAGGCCTTGTGGTAGCGCACCGCATCCTCGTCGGTACGCGCCGCCTCGCCCAGCATGTCGTAGGAGTAGGTATAGCCCTGCTTCTCGAGCTCGCGGGCATTCTTCATGCCCTCCTCGATGGTCTGGCCCAGCACGAACTGACGGCCAAGAATCTTCATCGACTGACCGACCGCCGTGCGCACCACCGGCTCGCCCATCCGGCGGACCAGACCGCGCAGGGCCCGCACCGGCCCCTTGGGATCATTTTCCAGCACCTTGCCGGTCAGCATCAGCGCCCAGGTGGAGGCATTGACCATCGATGAAGAGGACTTGCCCAGGTGAGCGCCCCAGTCGGACGGCTCGATCTTGTCGTGGATCAGATCGTCGATCGTCTCCGCGTCGGGCACACGCAGCAGCGCCTCGGCCAGGCACATCAGGCCGACGCCTTCTTCTGTCGAGAGGCCGTATTCGGCGAGGAACGCCTCCATCATCGAGGGCGACGTTTCCTTGCGCACCCGTTCCACATAGGTGGCACCGACGGCAGCCACCTTGCGGCGATCATCCTCCGACAACTTGATACGTTCGACCAGCCCGCCCAGCACGGCAGCCTCGTCGGCCGCATAGTGGGCACGGATGCGCGAGCGCAACTCGCTCACGTTACCGTCCTGGGGCGTTGTCACTTCATTCATCGTCGTTCTCCCATATCAGCCGCTGCGCAACGTCGACACGACAGCTCGGTTGTTTTCGTTTTTCAAAAGACCGTTAACTAGCTTAGGCGTCCCGACTCAGGTTGCGCACGCCGTTTACGCCACAGAGTTGTGACCTGCTCTTATCAGGTTACGGCCTTATCCCGGGAGAACGCCAGTCAAGTCTATTCCACTCATCGCCGCGGTAAGCCGCTCATCCGGTAGAGAGCCAGCTCCATGACCAGGGTTTCACCGGCGCCATGACAGGCCGCGGGCTGCTTGAGAGCCCCTGGCGCTCGGCCAGCGTCAGGCGGTGATATAAAGGCGCATGCAGGCATCGGGTGACGTCGCCATTCAGGGCCGCCAGGGCAGCACCTGGATCACTTGATCGACATCGAGATACATGACAATCTCCGGCCGCTTGCGCGTGAGCCCGTCCAAGGCGGCATTCCCCGCCGTTGATCGCGGATGACGAATTCCGCCACCTCCACTGAATCGAGAGAGCGATGAGCGACTTCACCCTGCACCCGCGGCTTGCCGCCGACACTCTGCCCATCACCGACCTGCCGCTGTGCCAGGTGCGACTGATGAATGACGCCCGCTACGCCTGGCTGGTGCTGGTGCCACGCCGCGGCGATATCCGCGAGGTCTACGAGCTGTCGGCGGATGATCAGGCCCAGCTATGGAAGGAAGCGACCGCGCTGGGCAAGGCGCTGATGGCCGCCCGGAAAGGGGACAAACTGAACCTGGCCACACTCGGCAACATGGTGCCTCAGCTGCATCTGCACGTGATCGTGCGCCACCAAGGCGATGATGCCTGGCCCGGGCCGGTGTGGGGACAGGGCAGCGCCCTTGCCTATGCCCCCACGCAGGAAGCGGCGATGCGAGCGTGCCTCGAGAATTGTCTGAAGGAAAGCGGACTGAGCTGAGCCGCGACATCGGGTTCAGCCGCCGAAGGACGAAGCGGTTTCAGGCCTCGGGCCGTCAAGTAATGGTACGCCTCTCGTGTCCGTGCCGCTGGGGCCAAGGCCGCTGGTCAGCGGCATGGCCAACGGTAACAGGAACTGAATATCCGCAGGCCGCCGCGCCTGCAACTTGGCCAACAGCTCGGCCAGCAAGGCATCGAGACTCTCGGGCGCCAGCGGCTGGCGGCCGCGGTAGCCACTGACCGACAGCCGGGTCGCGCCCTCACCATTAGCCAAGGCATCCAGGCGCAGCCGATAGCCCGGCCAGGTCGCCAGCATCGCATCCAGGCGGCCAAGGTCCAGATCGGCATGGCGAATCACGAAACCGCGCTCGATCAGCACTGCCAGCCCCTCGACCAGCACCTGCCGGGGCGAAGCGGCCACCACCACGTCGCGGGCCTCGGGTGGGTCGGGATAGCTGGCACAGCCGGCAAACGCCGCCATCACCAGAATGGCGATCAGCCGCCACCAGGGCGCCACATAACGCCTTGATCCATGGCCTTTCACCCCTTGGTCAAGGCTCATGGCGTGCGCTCCTCTGGTGTAAAGTCTGGCGGCTGGAAACCTGAAGGCTGAAGATCTGACAGGCGGTCGATGGCCTCATGCAGCGCGCGGCAGAACTCGTCGCTGGCGACCACCCGGCCACTGCGCAAACGCCCGTCGGCCTCGACGACCTGGATATCCCGTGTGGTCTTGACCTGGGCGTCGCGGGCGAGCACGGAGACGCGCTCGACCTGGGTGGGGTCGTCACCGAAGCTGCGATTTAGATTGATCGCCATGCCGGCGCTATGATGCCCGCCTCCCAGCCCGAAGAAGCCCGATAGCCCGAACGGCAGCGGCTGGTACCCGGGCATTCCATAACCGGCCAGTATTCGACTGCGCTGGGCGGTGACCAGCCCAAGCCGGGCCTCGGATTCGACGATCACGAAATCATCCGCCTCGAGGGCGGTAATCACCCGACGCAGGTAGTCGAACGACCCCGCCTCGGGGGCCGTCCACTGGCAGGCCGCGGCGGGCAAGTTCGCGTGATCGGGCAGCCGGGGCGGGCCGCTCGCACAGCCGGCAAGCAGCATTGCTGCCATCCCGACCGTTCCTATGCTTTTCAATACACCTAGCCAACGTTTCCCCACACCTTGTCGCTCCATGCTCCGCACCTGCTTCGCCTTGTCCGCTTCGCCGTCTTGCTCCTTACAGTGTATGTCGCCAGATGGATTGCGTAGACAGCGCCGGCGGCTGCCCGTCAACGGCTGGAGGGTGGCCTTTTACGCAAGCGTCGAGGATGATCAGAGGATCGTTCCGCCACTGCGAGAGCCTCGATGAAGATCCTGATCGCGCCCGACAGCTACAAGGATGCCCTGCCCGCCCGCGACGCCGCCGAGGCCATGGCCCGGGGCATTCTCAAGGCCCTGCCCGATGCCGAGACCCACTGTTGCCCGATGGGCGACGGCGGCGAAGGCACTCTGGATGCCCTGCTCGCCGCCACCGGCGCCGAGCGCCACCTGACCCGGGTACAGGATGCCCTTGGCCGGCCGCGTGAAGCGGCCTGGGGCTATCAGGCCGAGACCCGCACCGCCTTCATCGAGCTGGCCGAAGCCAGTGGCCTGCAGCACCTGGAACGCCAGGAGCGCAGCGCCCTGCACAGCACCACCTTTGGCGTTGGCGAGCTGATCCTCGCGGCACTCGATGCTGGCGCCGAGCGGCTGCTTCTGACCATCGGCGGCAGCGCCACCAACGACGCCGGCGCGGGCATGCTGGCCGCCCTCGGCGCGCGCCTGCTAGATGCTCAGGGCCAGCCCCTTCCCCCTGGCGGGGCAGCACTCGCTGCACTCGCCACCCTGGATCTGGACGGCCTGGACTCTCGACTGGCCGGGCTTGCGGTCGAGACCGCGGTGGACGTCGACAACCCGCTGCTCGGTCCGCGCGGCGCCAGCGCCGTGTTCGGCCCCCAGAAAGGCGCCAGCGACGTCGACGTACAAACGCTGGATGCGGCGCTTGGCCACTTCGCCGACCTCACCGCCCGCCAGCTCGGTGACGATCATCGTGAGCTACCCGGTGCCGGCGCCGCCGGCGGCATGGGCTTCGCTGCCCGCGCCTTCCTCGGCGCCGAACTGCGCCCCGGCATCACCCTGGTGATGGAACAGGTGGGCTTCGACGCCCTGCTCGACAACGCCGACCTGGTGATCACCGGTGAAGGCCAGCTCGACGGCCAGAGCCTGGCCGGCAAGACCCCGGTCGGCATCGCACGTGCCGCCCGCGCCAAGGGCGTGCCGGTGGTCGCGTTGGTAGGACGGCTTGGCGACGGCTGGCAAGCCGCTCATGAAGAGGGCATCAGCGCCGCCTTCGCCCTGGCCGACGGCCCGATGACCCTCGATGAAGCCCTGGCACGCACGCCGACGCTACTCGCCGACCGCGCCGGCAGCCTGGCGCGCCTGTTGGCGGCCTGGCCAACGCCTCTGGCCGGCAATAAATAAGGCTATGTCCCTGTTACGTGTTGCACGGGACGCCCGACCGCTTCCTGAAGACAGTGAACGGGCTGTATCGCCGTTGCATAGCGCTCCAGCAGGCGCCGCCAGCCGAGATAGTTGACGAGATACTTGGTGGCAACGCCATGAAACCGAGCGATCCAGCGCTTCAATCGGCTGTGGTAGGCATTCACGTTCTGGATATGAAAAGCGCCCGTCTGGACTCGCTGTCCGGGCTTGGCATGCACTACCCGATGGGTGATGCCGCACTCTCTGGCAAAGGCCGCGTACACACTGGCACCGTCCGTGCACAACACGGACTCGCGATCGACCAAAGGCTGGAGCGCCTCCCGCACATGACGGGCATCGAGCTTTTTCAGCTGGAAATCGACCGTGTGGCCGGCTCGGTCGCGCACCACCATGACCGGAATCTGGTCCGGCCCGGTTCCCCGTGTCGTCCCAACACCCCCTCGCTTGCGCGATGGCCGTGGCAGGCAACGTTGGCCTTTGAAGGATTCCAGGAAGAAGGTTTCGTCCGCTTCGATGATGCCGGTTTCGCGTCTGTCGCTATGCTCGGCGACCCGCGCCAGAAAACGATGTCGCCATCGGAAGGCCGTATTCTTGCTGATCCCGCAGCGTCGCGCGGCCTCTCTTACCGTTAGTCCCTCGATCAGGGCCTGGGCATAGTTCGGCCAGCACTCGACCTGACGAAGGCGCGCCAGTGGCGTAGCCGTCAAGACATTGCAGGTACGACAGCACTCCCGGCACCGGTAGCGGCGCAACCCGCGGCTCCAGCCCCACGGGGCTAACTGCGCGGCACTAGCCGCACAGTGCGGGCAGGCCTGGAGCGCCGGCAAGGTATTGTGGAGTGCGTCCTGCTGGGGTCGCTTTTGAAGCCGACACCGGAGAAGGTTCTTTTGCCTAGTGTTGAGTTGGGTCAGCTGACCAAGCCAATGCTGGAAGGTGTGAGCATCCATGAGCAGGTACCTCTCAAGGCATCTAACAATAGGATAGCTTTCCAACACGTAACGGGGACATAGCCATAAATAAGGGCGCTCTTTAGACCGTGCCTTGAGAGTGCATGAGAGGACTCACCGGCGAGTACATCAGCAAGACCTTGAAAAAGGCCGCCGTCGCCGGCATCTCATAGGGCAGCACTATGGTGATGATGGCGAGATTTCGTTATCGCGATACAGCGCGACATCATACGATGAAGCCAGACAAACTCATTTGAGATCAAGGAGGTATCCATGACCGATACCAATGCCATCGGGCTACACGAGAGCAGCGCCAGCCAGCTTGCCGAGCGCCTCAACGCCCTGCTGGCCAACTATCAGATCTTCTACATGAACGTTCGTGGCTATCACTGGAACGTAAAGGGTAACCAGTTCTTCGAACTGCACACCAAGTTCGAGGAGTACTACACCGACCTGCTGCTCAAAGTTGATGAAGTCGCCGAGCGCATACTGACCCTGGGCCACACGCCGGTGCACGCCTACAGCGACTACGTGAAGATGTCGGACATCGCCGAAGACAAGGACATCCACGATGGCACGTCCTGCGTGCGCGGCATTCTGCAGGGCTATCAGTCGCTGATCGGCCTGCAGCGAGAGATTCTCTCGTTGGCCTCCGATGCCGATGATGAAGGCACCGCCGCCCAAGTGGGTGACTACATCCGCGAGCAGGAAAAGACCGTCTGGATGCTCAACGCCTACCTTGGCTGATCCCTGCCGCCAGAGAGTCACATCGCAAGGCTAAACACACGCCGCCCCTATCGGGCGGCGTTTTTGTATGTGCACAGCTTTGTGTAGGTGAAAATTGTAGGTACAAAGCATGGTCGGCGGGGAAGGTGGCCCCACTGGCTCGTAGAAGGTAGGAATTGTGAAGAGAGCAAGGAAGCCGGCCATAGATTAGGAAACGCTGTTCGACTCGTCGGCGGGCGCCGATATACTGCGACTCAGGGAACCCTGCAGATAACTTAAGGGGAGCGCAGTTCCCCCACCCAGGAGTCGACACCATGCGCCATCCTCTCTTACTGACACTGACCCTTATGCTTGGCTTGAGCCTTGTCACTCCAGCCATGGCCGATCGCGAGCACCGCGGTCATCACCACCAGGGCCATGACCACCGTGGCCACGGCGGACATGGCGATAGGCATCACCATCGGCAACGGCATCACGAACGCCGTCACCATGACAAACACTATCAGGCGCGCCGGCATCACGACCGTACCCGCGTGATCGAGCGACGGGTGATCGTTCGCGAGGAGCGTCACCACTCGGGCGGTGTACCACTGGTCACCGTCGACGGCTACCCGCTGGTCACTCTGGGCGGTCACTGAGCCCCAGGCGACCCCTCCACGCTGCTGGCACACCCACTCTCGACCAGCACATCCATCTCGTCGCTCTGCGCGACGCCTACCAGACAGGGCTGGCCATGGCCGGCCCTGTCTGGTAGGCGTTTCGGTCTCAAAACAAGGCGCTACACGTGCCGCCGCCTGATCATCGTTCCCCGGCGTGTCGCACAGACCCTATTATCCCTTGGGCGGCGCGAACAGCAGGCGCCAGCGACCCAGCGTCTGGCGCAGGCGGGATTCGACCTGGCGCCGACCGGGCAGGCCGAGGCGTCGAGCCAGCCAAGTAGCGTCTCGGCCCTGAAAGAGTACGGCGACCAGCATCCAGGCATCCTCGTCAGCAGCTTCCGCAACGCCTTTCTCATCGAGCAGATCCGCTGAGGGGCGCG
>Ga0209300_1001269_pt1 | contig 10311 bp, 9 predicted proteins | sample Shrwel_input2_RT_FD_187535 | JGI IMG/M metagenome (GOLD analysis project Ga0209300, IMG submission 187535) | Subsurface microbial communities from deep shales in Ohio, USA - Utica-3 well 1 S input2 RT (SPAdes) (version 2) ... | reverse complement strand
CCGCCCCGGAAGTGCTGGTGGCTGAAGTGATCAATCGCTTGAAAGAGCTGGGCGGCGAAGAGCCGGAAGAAGTCTCCGGCCGGGAAGAGAATATCGTCTTCTCCATGCCCCGAGAATTGCGCATCGAGGCGGTCGAGGTTTCGTGACCTCGGCCGCCCGGCCTGTTTGACCCGCATCACATTTCTGAAGTCTTCCCCTCCGTTTATCCCCGTAAACGCACCGCTTGTCGTTTTAACGTGGCATCCTTGATGGATGTTACTTAACCTTCCGATACGTCCTAATGGAAGTGGATTATGTCTCCGAAATACAAACGCGGTTTTACTCTGATCGAGCTTCTCATCTTGATTGCCTTGATTGGTATCGTTGCCGCTGTTGCAGTCCCCGGTTTTAGCCAGTTGATTGAGAACAATCGTTTGACTTCAGCAAATAACGATTTGGTGGGTGCTTTGAGTATGGCGAGATCTGAGGCGGTTAGATTGGGAACTTCGGTAAACGTTGTGCCTGCCGGTGCCAATTATTCTGACGGAATTCGAGTTCAAGCAACGGTCAATGGAACAACTCAAACTTTGCGCGAGGTTGCAGGACCGGATGGCAATGTCAGTGTGACGCTTTCTTCCGGTTCCAACCCCGGGTTTAGGGCAAATGGATTAGGAACTCACGCCTCCACTGTGGTTTTTGACATTTGTGCATCAAGTGGTGAGCAGGGGAGTCAGGTATCTGTGACACGTGGCGGTCAGGTTGAATCCACTAATATCACATGCCCATGAGGAGATCGCGGTGAGGTATAACCGAAAAGAGTCGGGATTTTCGATGATTGAGGTTCTGGTTGCTTTGTTGGTTTTGGCGATTGGTTTGCTGGGGGTGGCCGGCGTTCAATTATTATCCATGCAGCAAACTGAGAACTCAACGCTAAGGTCCAACGCTACATTATATGCTCAAACAGCGGCAGATAGAGTGAGGGCAAACGGTGGTAGTGTGCTAACGAGTAGTGAATTGTCGGATCTGGAAGGACGGCTGCAGCAGGTTTTGGGAGACGACAGTGAGCTTCAGATATCAGTGAGTGCTGATGAGGCACAGATTACTGTTCAATGGACAGAACGGGATCCATTTAGCGATACGGGTGCGACTACTCAGACGCTATCAATGAACGTGAGTTTGTAAAGAGATGAATATCATTGTTACTCCACAAAAACAGCAAGGGCTCTCTCTGGTTGAGCTGATGATCGCGCTTCTTCTTGGCTCGTTCCTGACCATAGGGCTTGTCCAGATATTTTCTTCCAATAGCCAATCTTTTCGTATGGTTGAGGCAAGCTCCCGCGCTCAAGAGTCGGGACGGATGGGAGCAGAGATCCTCTCTAGAGCCCTCAGGAATGCTGGTTTCTTTGGCTGCTTTCCGATTAACGGAGTTACAAACAACCTTGATACCACAGATTCGGACTATGATCCGGGGCTTTTTGATTTCCAGCTACAAGGCATTTCTGCGGACAATTCCCTCAGGCCCGCTGGCGCGGAGGCAGGGACAGATTTTTTTGTGACCATGGGCTCTAGGCGAGCGGGGGCGTCTATTGCGGCAACTGCGCAAGTCAATGCGGCCTCCTTTACGGTTAATGACAAAGGCACTCTTGAGTCTGGAGATATTGTTTTTATTACCGATTGCGTAAACGGTGACATTTTTGAGTTATCTAATGTTCAGGGTGGATCGGGCGGCGGCCCGGTAACTCTTGTTGCCAATAGTGGCAACGGGGCACCGGGCAATGACTTTTCTGCGAACTCCCCCCCCGGTTGCAACAACCCAAACAACTGCCTAAGTGCGATCTACGGAGAAGGTTCGGAAATTTTTCAACCGTATTCGGAGGTTTATTACATTGGAACGGGGGCGTCCGGTGAGCCAGGCCTTTTCATGAGAGATAGCAGTGGCGCTACGTTCGAGCTGGTTTCGGGTGTGGTAGATATGCGGCTGCGTTTTGGGGAAGGACAGCCAGCAACCGGCGTGCAAGATTGGAAAACCCCGGCGGAATCGCCTAACTGGAACAATGTTCTTGCAGTGCAGGTGAGTCTGCTTGTAAGGGGGAGTAACGAAGTCATGGATTCGGCTATGGGTGTTTGTTTCCCGGTTTGGGATGACTGCTCTGCCGCACCAAGCTGGACAGCCCCGGACGAGAGACTCTATAGGGTCTTTGATTTCACAACTGCGATCCGTAATCGCATCTCTGGTTGAGGTGACTATGAATCTCGTTCAAAGACAAAGTGGCGCAGTGTTGCTGATGTCGCTAATTATTCTATTGGTTCTTACATTACTCGCCATTTCCAGTATGCAGGGAAGTGTGATGCAGGAGCGAATGACGTCGGCGCAGAGGGACGGGATGCTCGCATTGGAATTCGCAGAGCGTGCCCTGGTAGAAGCAGAAACGAGACTAGATGGGCTTTCTGACCTTGATGACTTTGGTTCCACGACCGGGTTTTATGAGTCTGTGTCCGGCTCCGGTTCAGCTCCTCCATCTCCATTTGCCGCATCAACCTGGAGTCGAAGTGGTGAAACCGGCGATCCAGTGAGTGCGATCGCGGCTACAGCCGTCAATGGACAGGAACCCCTGTACTTTTATGACTACAAAGGCTCAGTCACTCTGGACGCTCAGGGTCAGTTGCCGCGAGATTTAAGTCAATATGGGGCTGTTGGACCCACAGAGTTTGAGTATGTACGCATTGTTGTGCGGGCCCCAGGGCCGTCCGGAACCAGCAACCGTTTGTTGGAAGGATTCTATGTGTTTCAGCCCGGTGGGCTGGCAGGAGGAAACTGATGCTCTCTTCTAGATTTTGCGTGGGTTTTTTGGCCGGATTGCTTGTTTTGCCCTCCGCAGGTTATTCCGAACGTCCTGACTTTGCTCAGGAACCATTATTTATCGGAAGTGAGGTTGCTCCTAACCTGCTTTTCATAATTGATGATTCTGGGTCGATGGCATGGGAGTACATGCCTGATAGGCTTTCAGGTGGGGAGTGGGAAGGATGGTCTTATACCTATTACGACGAAATTGCTTCAACTAATGGAGGGTTTAATCAGGATGGGGAGGATGCCTATTTCCCATTTTATTTTTCTTCCAGAGTGAACAAGATCTGGTATAACCCTGATGTTACATATCGCCCCCCCATGAAAGCGGATGGTACAGGGAGGATGCCTAGCTCTTCATATACTTCGGCCCCCATTAATGGTTATGACAGTAACAGTTCAAAAAGAAATCTCAACAATGCTTTTACAACTTCTCGTTATTCTGTACTGGAGGGAGGTGGTTTCTATTGGCAGTTTCAGAGTTCAGATGCGTGTGAGGCCGACCCTGAAGATGACGACTGCTACACCTATGTATCGGTTAATGATTTGTCTGCTGAGGAGCAGACCAACTTTGCCAATTGGTTCTCCTATTACAATACTCGTGTAAAGGCTGCTCGTGCTGGTGTAAGCGAAGCATTTTATAATCTGCCTAGTAATTTTCGCTTGGGCTGGGGGCGACTCAACTTTGATAATGAAAGGACTAATACCGTTGATGGCGCTGAAGGTGTACGGGCAGTGGAGTCCGGCGTCCGGGAATTTACATCTAGCCGTCGTGAGAGTTTTTTAAATTGGTTGTATGACTCGCCTGCCTCCGGCAACACGCCACTACGTAGAGCTCTTGAGGGTGCAGGTAAATATTTTGAAGGTAGTAAACAAGCTTGGAGTGATAAGCCGGGAGAGGCTGTTAGTGATACCAATCCGGCTAGAGAGTGCAGATTATCTTATTCAATTTTAATGTCAGATGGCTATTACAATGGAAGTCGGCCCTCCTCTTTAGCGCAGGGTGCTGATGATGAGGACGGGGAGACAATTTCAAACGAAATCGGGGATTCTTATAAATACGTACCCGAGGATCCGTTCACGGACGGTGAGGAGTTCAGAACTCTTGCTGACGTGGCGATGTATTACTGGAAACGGGACCTGCGCACAGATATTGACAATTATGTGCCAACTTCCAATAAAAACCCGGCTTTTTGGCAGCATATGGTCAGTTACACCGTTGGGCTAGGTGTTACCGGTTCTGTCGACCCAGATGCAGCCTTCGAGGCGATAGAAACCGGAGATAGTATCGATTGGTGGGGCGGAACCAGTGATGAGGATAAAGTGAATGACATGCTTCACGCTGCCGTTAATAGTCGGGGTGGTTTTTTCAGTGCTGCAGATCCTGAAACGTTTGCTGAAGAGTTAACCGGCACTGTCGGCGATATTATTGCTGAGGCAGGTTCGTCAACGGCGGTCGAGTTTGACGTATCTTCGTTTCAGGAAGGTGCTCTTATATTCTCGTCTCAGTTTGATCCAAATGGTTGGACAGGGGATCTTAAAGCGGTTGAGCTTGGTGGCACTGACACCCCAGAGGTTCCTAACATAGAAGAAGCTATTGAGGCAGGTAATGGTTGGTCTGCCGGTGACATCTTGGATGGGCGCGATCTTGGCGGGAATGATCGCGTGATAATAACTTACGCTGATGGCAGTGCAGTACCATTTCGCTGGGACGATCTGAGCACTGACCAGAAAAGTGACCTTGGATATGGTGGTGTTTCGGAGCAAGTCGCTACGCAGCGTCTGGATTTTATTCGCGGTGATCGCTCTCTTGAGGGGAGTGGCGATTTTCGTAAGCGCGGCAGTAGGCTGGGCTCCATCGTTAACTCGTCTCCTGAGTTTGTCGGTAAGCCTCGGGCTATTTGGCCCGATGCTGATCCCTTTGGTCAGGACTCGGATCGATTTTCGGATTTTGTAGAAACCAATAAAAATCGATCACCTGTGGTTTATGTCGGCTCGAATGACGGGATGTTGCATGGGTTTTCTGGTGCCTCTTCGGGAGGGCAGGAAATCTTAGCCTATATTCCAGAATTTATATATGACTCTTCATCCGACAATGCGGGGCTACATTTTATATCTGATCCTGATTATCAGCACCGATATTATGTGGATTTGGAAATTCGTCAGCAAGATATTTATACGAAAGGGAAACGGGCGAACGGTAACCTTACAAACAAGGCTGCTTGGCGAAGCGTGATTTTTGGTGGTGGGCGTGCTGGCGCAAAAGGTATATTTGCACTTGATGTCACTGATCCCGGGAGCTTTTCTGAAGCTGATGCTGAGAAGATCGTACTTTGGGAGTTTGCCGAGTCCGATGACAATAGGTTTGGCTATGTAATTCAAGCTCCGGTTATCGGGATGGCTAAGTGGGGAGAATCCGATATCCGCTGGACGGCCTTCGTTTCAAATGGTTATAACTCTAATGAAGCGTCCACAGGGATCTTCATGTTGGATATCGAAGGTGGAATGGACGGTTCATGGGACAGTGACGATATTAATTACATTGAGTTTGATGCAGAAGGTGATGGGCTGTCCCCCCTTACAGCTTTGGATACGACCGGCGATTATTTAATTGATCGAGTTTACGCGGGCGATCTGGATGGGAATCTTTGGGTCGCAGATGGTACGAATGGCTCTTGGGAGTCTGCTTACACCGCATCTGGCCCGCAGCCTTTGTTCACGGCGGCCTCTAATCAACCAATTACGGCCGCACCGGCTGTAGCCGCTAACAATGATGCTGCCCGTGCTGGCAATGAACCAAATCTGCTTGTCTTCTTTGGAACGGGTCAGTATCTGGAGCGTAATGATGTTGATTCAACAGCTACTCAATCAGTGTATGGCATTTGGGACAAAGGCCTGGCCGGTTTAAACCGGTCAACACTTGAGCCAAGAACCCTAGATGAGGGAACGTTGGACTTGGGTGAGAATGTGAGCGCTCAAGTGCGCTATTCCAACGGGGACAAGCTTGATTACTCTGCTATCAATGGGTGGTACGCGGATTTGGACATTAGTGGGGAAAGGGCCGTTGTTAGTCCCCAAGTACGGGGAGAGTTTCTTTATCTGAATACAATCATCCCGGATCAGAATCCATGTCTTGGCGGTGGCTCCGGTTGGGTGCTTGCTTTTGGTCTGGATGGAAGGACGCCAGAGTCGAGGGCTTTTCTGGAGTTTGATCAGATTGTAACCGGGTACAAATTGAATTCTATGCCGAATCAATCAACGATACTTGGTAATTTTCGGTTTACCCCGAGCAGTGATGGTGATGAGCCTGTCGACGTTGTTGAGATTCCACCGCTCAGCGGTGCAGTTGCAGGAGCGGGTCGTCGTGGGTGGAATGAATTAATTGAGTAATGCCAATATCCATGGAGCTGTTTTATGAAAAACGCTACCTTTTTGTTTCTTTTTTTGTTGATGATCGGGGTATCAAGCAGTGTGCTTGCTCAAGAGGATCCTCGAAGGACTGGGACTCTTCAGTTGGATGCTAATAAGCTCCAAGTCCAGGCTCTTTATCCGGCAGAGAAGCGTTTGGTGGTCAACGACCATGAGATATACGTCGGGGAAGATGTGGTTTTGAACGGGCAATTGGTCTCGGGAGCCGCCTTGCTGAATATCCTTCGCGAAGGCCAGACTTTAAAATCCATTAGGGTGGAAAGGTCTGGGACAGAACAGCAGCGTGTTTTGGAAGAGGTCACTACTTTATGAGTTCAGGAGGGGAGGGTATGGTTCCGGGGCGAGGGTATTTGTCTAAGCCAAGTGATGGGTTCACGCTGATTGAATTGATGATTGTGGTAGCAATTATCGGGATCATAGCTGCAATTGCGTATCCATCCTATTTGGAACAAGTGAGAGAGACTCGTCGATCGGCTGCTCAAGCAGATTTGATGGAGTTAGCACAGTGGATGGAGAGGCAATATTCCAATAACTTTAGCTACCTCGATGCTTCAGGGAATGCGCCTACACTTCCTTTTACTCAATCACCCAGGAGTGGAACTGCGTTCTATAATATGGCTTTTAGCGGCTCTGTCACAGCAAATGCATACATGCTGCAAGCTGTACCGTCGGGGGACCAGGGGAATGATGATTGCGGAACACTCCAAATTAGCAATACTGGCGCAAAGAGTGCTGTAAAAGGAGGTTCAACTGTCACCGGATGCTGGTGATTTACTCTGAGGCTCAGCAGCTAACAGGATCTCCTTGGGTATTCTCTACTACTCCGTCTCCATCGCGGTCTTTGGCCAAACGGAGTCGACCGCCCATGTTGATTATAATATGAATAGCGTTGCTAGTGTCGTTGTCATTGGGACACCATGTCATGTTGCCGATGGCATAATTGGCGATTCCAGTTGCAAAAAAGCGGAAATAGGGGCGGCTCGATGTATTAGCTTTCCACTTTCCTTTCTCTTGGGTGTTTAGAGTGCGAATTACATCACTGTCTTTTTGAAGAACCCGATCAGCCTCTGGATCTCTAAATACGGTAATTGGGCGTGCCGACCAGTTGTGACTGCAGCTCTTGGTTTCGTCTAGAGGGCAGACGGTAACCGTGCTTCGCTCCATCACGGCCGTGTTCCTGGCGATATTTATTAGGCTGATCATGTCGCTGGCTGCGGTGGACCTGTAGGAATTATCGATTACTTTGGTTAAGGACGGCATGGCAAAATGCGCCATTACAGCAACAAGTACGATAACAACCAATAGCTCCACCAACGTGAAGCCCGCCGGAGACTTTGCAGTTTCCATAGACACTTCCTTGTCTGAGTTTTTGACGTGTAGGCATCCTGCCCACCTCAAGCACAAGCATAGATCAAATCGGGCACTCTGCCCGTTAATCCATTCCCAGCTTCTTCAACCGATACCTTAACGCCCGGAAGCTGATCCCCAGTCGGCGGGCGGCGGCGGTCTTGTTCCAACGGGTTGCTTCCAGCGCTTTTTCAATAGCTTGGCGCTCAATGCCTTCCAGGTAATCCTCCAGATCGATTTCCCCATCCGGTACCGGGGGTTCCTCTGTTCCGGGGTCAGCGGCACTTGTCTCCGGTTGCTTCTCCATTGAGCCGGCGGGCGCTACGCCACCGTTGAGGTGCAGGTCCTCTGCATCGATCTGGTCGTCGTCGCACAATGTGAAGGCGCGTTCCAGGATATTTTCCAGCTCTCGGACATTGCCCGGAAAATGGTATCCCTTCAGCCGTCCAATCGCCGCCGGGGTGAGGTGGGCCGGAGGGCATTCGTATTCGCGGGCAATGCGCTCCAAGATGTGGTTTGCCAACAGGGGAATGTCGTCGCCCCGGTCCCTTAGCGGGGGGACGGCCAGTTCTATCACGTTGATCCGATAGAATAAATCCTGGCGGAAGCTGCCGTCCTGGACCAATGCTGTCAGGTTTTTGTGAGTTGCGCTCAGAACGCGGATATTAACCGGTATTTCCTTGGTGTCGCCCACCGGTCGTACGGCTTTCTCCTGAATGGCGCGCAGCAGTTTCACCTGCATGGCCAGTGGCAGGTCGGCGACCTCGTCCAGAAACAGGGTGCCGCCATCGGCGCTTCGGAACAGGCCGTTTTTATTCTCCACGGCACCGGTAAAGCTGCCCTTTTTGTGGCCGAAGAATTCACTTTCCATCAGTTCGGAGGGGATCGCGCCACAGTTAACCGCAATAAAAGGGCCTTCACTGCGGGGACCTTGGAGGTGGATCATGCGCGCCACCAGTTCCTTGCCGCTGCCGGATTCACCGCTGATGAACACGGGCGCCTGGCTGCGGGCCAGCTTGCGTGTCTGGTTGCGCAGTTTGCGGATCTGGGGGGAGTCGCCCAGCAACAGGCCCGGCTCGTCGGTTGTGGTGGACGCCTGGACCTGGGGCTCCGACAGTTTTAGCGCGCTGTTCACCAGCTCCCGGAGTCGGGGCAGCTCAACCGGTTTGGAGACAAAATCAAACGCTCCCGCCTTGAGCGACTCAATGGCCGTGTCCATGCAGCCATAAGCCGTGATAACCGCAACCGGCGTGTTGGGGGCGTGGTGTTGAATCCACTGCACCAGATCAATGCCGTTGCCGTCCGGCAGGTTCATGTCCGTCAGGCAGAGCTGTGGTTGATGCTTATCCAGCAGTGTCTTTGCGGTTTGTACATCCGCGGCGGTGTGCGTGGTCATACCCATGCGAGTGAGCGTGATCTCCAGCAGATCACGAATATCCGGCTCGTCATCAACAATCAGCGCGCTGTGTGTGGTCATTCTCTGTCTTCGGTTCCCTGTTGAATGTCTAACGCCCGATGGCAGTTCCCGTTGCCTCAGATCAGGCGCCCTGGGTGAGCGAAGGTGATCCTGAACCGGCAGCCGGGCTGGTCATCGTCCACCAACGACAAATGCGCCTGGTTGGCTTCACAAAGCTCCCTCGCCAGGTAGAGGCCCAGTCCGTTCCCGGTTTTTTCCGTCGTGAAGAAGGGCTCGAATACCGACGACCGGTGCTCTCTGTCAATCCCGGGCCCAAAATCACGGACATCGATGTAGGCACGCTCCCCGTCGCTGGAGGCTCCAATTTCCAATTGTATCCTGTTTTCACCGGTCTGCTCTTTGCTGTAGCGCAAGCCGTTGTCACACAGATTAACAAGGACCTGCTCTATCTGGCTCTTGTCAAAGCGGGCGGATGGCACCGGTGAGCTCACGTTGAGCTCTATTCGAACCGGGGAGCCGTCATGGTCGGTTTGTCGGAAGTCCGAACGGAATTCCTCGAGCCAATGCAGCAAGTCCACCCGCTGGGCGTCGGCCGGTTTTCGGCGTGAGAGGTCCAGTACGTTTTCAATGATTCCGTTTACCCGTCTGGAGTGTCGGTGGATGATGTCCAGCATTTGCTGGTCGGCCTTGTCCAGGTTCGGCGATTCGTCCAGTAACTGGGCGGCATGGCTGATGGCGCCGAGTGGGTTGCGAACCTCATGGGCGATGCTGGCGGTCAGACGGCCCAGCGACGCCAGCTTCATTTGCTGTGCCTGCTGCGTAATCTTGCTCAGATCTTCAATGAACAGCAGGGTTTGATCGCCCTGTTCCTGATCCAGTTGTGTGAAGGTAGCCTGCAGTAAGGGGGAAGTTGGGGTCGCCTGGAAAGGTTCAATGCGTTTGTCCGGGTTTTCCCGCCATTCCTGCAAACCCTGTTTGAGTGGGGCAGGCAGTGGGGTAGCGTTGGAGACGCGGGGCTCACTGGCCGCGGGTGAACCAAACAGCAACTCTTCGGCGGCGGCGTTCATCAGCCGGATCTGCCCGAACTGGTCCAGCACCAGAATGCCGGTGCGCATACGTTGAATAATCTGGCGATTGATCTGTTCCAGCTCGGCAATGCTTTTCGCCCGGCTATGGGCCAGGGCTTCACTGCGTATCATGCGTTTGGAAATGCTTTGCAGCACGACAGCAGTGGCAAAATAGAGAATGCCCAGCGTACCCGCACGCACAATGTCGTCGGCGGTTTCATTAATGG
>Ga0209300_1001268_pt1 | contig 10314 bp, 10 predicted proteins | sample Shrwel_input2_RT_FD_187535 | JGI IMG/M metagenome (GOLD analysis project Ga0209300, IMG submission 187535) | Subsurface microbial communities from deep shales in Ohio, USA - Utica-3 well 1 S input2 RT (SPAdes) (version 2) ... | reverse complement strand
CAAAATCTATGCATCTGTGATATTCAGGAAAAATAAGCATCATGTAGATGGCCTTAAATTCTTTTATCCGAACGCAGAAATAGATATTGGGGGATCTGGTTATGATCTTTCAAAGAAGTTGCCTGATAAAATTGAGAACATGAAACCAGATTATAGTCTATATCCTGACATTGATTACTCAATAGGATTTGCTACAAGAGGTTGTTTCCGAAAGTGTCATTTTTGCATTGTTCCTGAAAAGGAAGGAAAACTAAAACGGACACACCATCCCAAAGAGTGGCACAATCCCGAATTTGATAAAATAATGTTTTTGGATAATAATATCCTCGGTGATCGTGATTGGTTCTTTGAAATTACCAATTGGTGCATTGAGAACAACCTTAAAATCTGGTTCACACAGGGATTGGATATTAGGTTGCTTGATGTGAAGATAGCAGAACAATTACTCAAAATGAAGATTTGGAAATCTATATTTTTTGCATGGGATCATATCGGAGATGAGAAAACAACCAAAGAGAAGATAGCAGTATTGAAACAGGCAGGGTTTACCAAATCGAAACTAAAATCCATGGTACAATTCTATGTATATGTCGATTCGGATCAGGAATATGAAAGCGGTGTATTTCGGTGCAGAGAGTTAAAGAAAATGAACTGTAATCCGTTTGTGATGTTCAATATAGACAACAAAAAAAGCAAAAGAATAAAAGAACTACAGCGGTGGGCTAATCGGAAATGGGCATTCTGGTCTTGTGACATTGCAGATTATTCCAGGTGTGTAGCATAACCTAACCCGACAAGTAAAGGACAACAGGGGAGAGAACATGAGCGATATAGAATATGAAGAACTGGCAGCCCACATTTTGGGCGTAGATATTGATGACGATGAGGTTTACGATTCCCTTGATGGAATATTCTATCAAGAATATGAATGTGACCTGGATGATTTCCAGAAAATTGCATCCGAATTGTTAAAATGCATTCGTTTTGGCAAATCTGCATTAACGGATGAAATAATGGTTGGTTTTGGCAAAACACGAGGAAATCTAACAGAAATGTTTGTGAAAATGAATTTTTCTGAAATCGACAAGGAGAGGACATAACCATGGAAGATACACGCTGCCAAAGTGAAGTTATTTCCAGGGACATATTTACAGGTGAGATCGTAGAACCTTCTGTAATGGTCTGCTCTGAATGTGGCCACCGTATCAAAATAAGGTGTGCTAGGCTGGCCTATAACTGTCCGCTGTGTGGAGAATTAATGTTCCATGATAGGGGACAGCAGACTCTCTTTTAACTTTCCTTTTTATACTTACCTACAAAAACCACACACAGACATGAGATTGAACAGGGTTATAAAATTCAACCTCGAAGACAGAGCAATTGAACTGAGAGCCGAAGGGAAAGGCATTCGCGATGTTGCAAAGGTCCTCTCTGAAGAGAGTGGTGAGAAGATCTCAAGCAGCTCTGTACAGAGGTTTTTGAACCAGCGTAATGATGCAGCTGCAGAAGTGGTTGCAAAGAATGAAGAACTTGCTGCACGGGTAGCCGAGGCTGAAATTAATACCATCGAAAAGAGACAGGCTATCATCCAGGAACTAATTGAAATTGCCAGGGAATCGAAGAAAGGCAAAAACTATCGCGATGCTGTCTCCGGGTTGGGCAAGGCCATCGATGCACTTGATAGTCTCGACAAACGTACAGGCAAACTGGAATCGAAACAGAAGATCGAACATTCCGGTAGTGTAGATCACACCGGGGTACAAATATATTTACCTGACAATGGCCGAGACAACTGAAATATATCCACAGCCTGGACCACAGGAACAATTCCTTTCATCGCCTGCAGATATTGTGATCTACGGTGGTGCAGCAGGCGGGGGAAAGACGTTTGCTATTCTAATGGAGCCACTCCGTCACATCACTATATCTGATTTTGGAGCTGTGATCTTCCGTAGGACCACCAAACAGGTACGTAATGAGGGAGGCCTGTGGGATACTTCCGAACAATTGTACCCACATAAGCAAGGTACCCCAAGAGAATCCATACTGCAATGGGACTTTCCTTCCGGAGCATCCATTACCTTTGCACACATGGAACATGAGAAGAACAAACATGACTGGCAGGGGTCCCAGATTCCATTGATATGTTTCGATGAATTAACCCATTTCACAGAATCCCAGTTTTTCTATATGCTTTCCAGGAATAGATCTACCTGTGGTGTCAGGCCATATGTCCGGGCTACATGCAACCCTGATGCGGATTCATGGGTTGCGGATATCATTGATTGGTGGATTGGTGAAGATGGATATCCCATTGATGAACGGTCAGGTGTGTTGCGCTGGTTCATCCGGTTGGACGGAAAGATCATATGGGCCGATACCAGGGACGAACTGGTTGAACAATACGGTGAAGATTCGAATCCTACATCACTCACATTCATTGCTGCCAAATTGCAGGATAACAAGGTCCTGATGGAGAAGGATCCTACATACATGTCCAAACTCAAGGCCCTGGACTATGTTGAACAGGAAAGACTTCTTGGTGGCAATTGGAAAATACGCCCTGCAGCAGGCCTGTATTTTCAGAGAGAATGGTTTGATATCGTTGAGAAGGCTCCGGATAGGTTGAATACGGTGCGTTTCTGGGATTGTGCTGCAACTGATGCAAAAAAGGCCGATGATCCGGATTGGACTGTTGGTCTATTGTTGGGTGAGAAATCAGGGGTATATTATGTCATCGATGTGCAGAGGTTCCGCAAAGATCCCGGTGCTATTGAAGGGGTAATGCAACAGACTGCTGAGATCGATGGAAAGGAGGTACCAATCCGGGAAGAACAGGAACCCGGCAGTAGTGGGAAATCTGTTATTTCGCATCGGTCACGTACTATTTTCAAGGGTTATAACTACCGGGGAGTGCCGTCAAGCGGAAATAAGGTTGTCAGAGCAGGCCCAGTAAGTGCAGCTGCATCGAATGGGAATATCAAAATTGTCCGTGGGTCCTGGAACAATGAATTCCTTGCAGAACTTGAAGGTTTTCCGGAGAGGTCACACGATGACCAGGTGGATGCTCTTTCCGGGGCCTTTAATGCGTTGAATGTTAAGAAACCAAGGGTACCGAAGTTTACCGGTGGGTTTGGTGTTTCGGGTGGGATGAGGGTATAATTTTTGTGTGTTGTTTTGGCATAAACTATATATATTATTGCCACGTATAGTATATTGTAAGCAGGGAAATATAATAACGCCTTGCGAGGAGTTGCTTGAAAATGATGTTTGAAACCGAAAAAAAAGATTTTGAAATTGAGTATAGCCACACTATAAAAGCAAACGGACACAGTACACCTGTATTTTCGCTGAAAGTCAGCAGACCATTTGAGATTGAAACTAAGTTCCGCAGCAATAGACTATCTTATGACGTGAGGAACGGAGAAAAAATAGAGGGAATCAGATTTTCGGAGTATTCGGATCTGGCAAAGAAACTCAACTCCAAAAAACCCGTGTTGTTTTCACTGCCACAAGACGCAATTGACTTCATCAAAAACACAGAGGAAGAGGTTATTGCAGAAATGAAGGAAGAAGCCCAGGAAAAGACGGTCAAAAAGTGGTATTGGGCTATTGGAGGAGATACACATCAACTCTATGTATCTGCAGATGTTGATACGGAATTCAGGCCAGATATTAAGGAGATAGAAGAGACTATCGAGAGGAACAAAAGAAGCATACTCGACTACCTTTCCGAAAAGAGCACAAAATCCGAAAGAGAAACTGGACTCTACGCCCCTGCCGGATGGTTTGAAGTCTCCAACGAGGACATGATGGAGATATACAACTCTATTGTAGAACAGAAAGAGGAAAAGAAAGAGAAAGAGGATACAGAAAGGCAGGACATATTTGAGAGAGCAGCACAAATAGGAGAAAAGCAGATATTGTCAAAGACACACGAAGAATGCAACGATCCTGACGAGTCTTGTGACATTGATGAAATCATAGAATATGCAATGCCTGACGGAACTATAAAAACAGTCAGGCATCACACGTGGTGAATGAATGCCACGACCACGAAAATGGATGCCCGAATACGATATCAAAGGCATCCGTACGCTACGAGAAGAGGGGAAGTCGGCTCAGGAGATAGCCGACTACTTCAAATCTCACGGCATATCTGTTGCTCGCAGGACTGTATCTGAAAGATTGGAAGAGTTATTTTCCTGATTTTGAACTTTCCCTTTTATACTTCTCTATGAAAAGCCGATAGCATGAAGTTGCTATCACGATTATTTTCAAATTCACAACCTGCAAAGAAGCAGAAAGTAGATACAGTGGGTGCTTTTGCTGGTAATGATCCGTTTGAAATGTATACGAGTACACTGGCGTGGATCAGGGATACCAGAAAAAAACTGCCCAATTCTACCACATATGCAGTAGGGCCTGAAGAAAGAGAAGAAGCCTATCATCAGGATCCTTTGCTTTCCGGTATTATCACCCAGTTCTCAAAGAACATCTTGCTTGGTTCCTATCACCTCGAGACGGAAAACAACAAGAAATATGAGCAGATGGTCAAGGATATCGAGCAATTCCTGACAGATATCGGATTACTGGATGCTTTCCGGGAAGATTTTGCAGATTTTGCTATTGTACATGGTCATTCCTACAGACGCAAGGATTATCAGGAAGATGTGTTGGCCAGATTACAGAAACTTGATACTGGAACCATCCATGAATACACGGATCCCTGGGACAGCACGATCAAAGCTTTCCATCAGAAGATCTATGTGAATGACTCCTGGAGTCAGACATCAGTAAGTACTACAGAGTACAATTCCTGGTTCCTTCCGGGTGGCAGGACATGGATTGAGGGGGGTATTCAGGAAAGAGGTGCAAAGACGATCTTTGATGCGTTTGCCCAGAAATACAACATCACTGACACTACCAATCTACGTGTATCTGGTACCGACAGACTTGTTGTGATGGACCGGGTGAAATATGGTGATCCTGCGCCAATTGATTCAGTAATTCTGGCCATCTGGCTAAAACGCTTGCTTCTGACCAATTCTCCAAACATAATATTCAGGGTTCTCAATCCTTTCTTGCACATCAAGAATGGTGTGTTGGTTGAGTCTTCTGAAGGTGGAGAGAAGCAAGTAATCAGCAGTGTACCGAGCCAGCCTCCCGAAGATCTTGCAGACATTGACCCGGAACAGTACAACCAGATGCAATCAGAATATAATTCATGGGTTAAGTCTTGCAAGGATTCTGTCAAGTCCATCATGAAAGCCATGAAGGAAGGCGGCTTGTACTCGTCCGGACCAGACATGTCCATGGATGTAGTCGAATCCAATCGGGAAGTCTCTGCCGACTTCGTGAAGATGATGATCGATATGCTGGATGAAGAGATAGGACAAGCATTTGCATTCCCTGTGTCACTGGTGAAAGCATCCGGATCCGAACTGGCTACGTCCCGGGCAATCCTTGAGTTCTTCAATACTGCATATCGTGGGATGAGGCAGGAATACGAGACTATTGCAGATGCACTCATCCGGGAAAGGTTTGAAGGGTCTACCTGGGAATATGAGATTGTCAACAAGGACGGGAATACAGAAACCGGCACCTTCACATTTGAAGAAGCAAAACCGCAGTTCAAACTTGATATAGGTAATGTCAAAGAAGAACTGAAGGTCGCACAGGCCAAACTCTATGATTCCAGGAGACTCAATGAACTGAAGAAACTGGGTGCATCCAGGGCAGATATCCAGGGACTTGCTGAAGAAGCGGATATGGGTATGCTAGACCTTGAGAAATATGATGAGCAGCAGCAACCAAACAACCCGTTCGCAGCTGCCACCAAAAGTGCTGAACCTCTGGAAGAATCAGATGCCAACGAAGGTGATCTCGACACAAAACTTAAACAGGCATACCAAACAGCCCGGGAATCAATGACAAACCTGTTGGAGTGATCTCCTTGGCAGATGAAAAGCCGAATCCTGAAACTGTGGATAAGATCATTGACAAGATAGTCACGAAAGTCAATGCTGAGCAGAGCGATTACATTGCAGAGGAAATTGCGAAGGCTTTTGTGGATGGTGTTACCCAGGCAGAGAAGGAATTGAAAAAGGCTTCATCCACCCTGCAATCTGCTACAGAGGAAGAACTGAGCCGGCAGCAAAAATCAGCCATACAGCAATTGTCTGCAGAACATTTCGGATATATTGCTGAATTCAATGCTGCAGTCGGGGAACAACTCAAGAGAGAAGCCCGCAACCTGTTGCAGCAGGAGAAAGGTTATTCTGAGGTCAAAAAAGAGATCCTTCAGTATACAGACGATGTATTTGGCGGCAAGGAAACCGTGATGATTGACAGGGTTGGCCAGACTCGCAATATCATCAAGGTTGGCAAGGACGGGGCACTCCGGGAAGTTGAGAAGACCATAACTAGGCCATATCATTCATCTGTGACTGATTACGCTGACATGCTGTCACGGACTTCCACACATTCAGCATGGGAGAGGGGCAGAGCATCAGAATATCAAAGACAGGGATTTGGTAGATGGCAGTTTGTGGGTCCTATAGATGAACGTTCCCGGCCTGATCATGTGGCCATCCTTGGCAATGTCTATGAATACGGAACAGAACAGTCAGACTATGCTCTCAGATTGCTTGATGAACCAAATTGCAGACACCGCGCGGTTGTGTACTTTGAAGATGAGGAACTTGATACACCTGGAGATTTCTTTGAGCAGCAGAAAGAGCAAGCCGGGTTGAAATGGGATGAAGAAAAGGACGAATGGGCTTTCGTCTGAACTTTCCTTTTTATATTCTTTTCTTTGACTGTTTGTCATGAAAATCCAATCTACTGTTTTATCTGAAGAACCGATCATCAAGGACGGAAAGGTTACACTTCCAATTGTGAAGGTTGGCACTTCTGCATTTGATGAATCAGGCAAGAAATACAAATTCACTAAAGAATCCTTGGAACAATACGCTTCGACCTGGGAAGGCGGGGAGATCACTGTCAACCATATGGTTCCTGAGAAAGGCAAGATATCAGAAGCGTGGTTTGAGGGTGAGTATGCATATGCAACTTTTGACGGTATGTCACAGGAACTCATCGATGCGGTCAATTCTGCTGCATATAGGGGTGTTTCCCAGGAATGTGCAGACGTTGAAACGGATGATGACAACAATATCACAAAATTCTCTGGTACCGGTTGCACTTTTGTGATGTATCCATTCCGGCCAGCCTGCAGTAAGAAAGAAGGTTGTGGTGTACCCGTGGTTGCTTCTGCATACCAGGAATTTGACGATGGTGAGAAGTACAATTTTGATGTGGCCAGAGTCAACAATGCCGGCAATACTGTCAAAATAGCAAGGATATCTGTATTTCTGTTTGATGATGAAGCCGGAGATCCGGAGAAATTGAAGGAAGGGATATCCCGGGAAGTGGGGTTCATAGGAAAGGGTGTATTCAAGATTTTTGATACAGAAGAAGACGAATTTGAACTCGGGGATGAGATTCCGGCTGAAATGGAGCCCGAACACACGGTAACAATGACCGTTTCGAACTTTCCCTTATATACTCCTAAAGAAAACGCCCACTCATGCAAAGAATCTCCAGGAGGGGAAACATTGTCTGAAGACAACATTGACGAACTGAAATCAACAATTGATGCAAAGGATCAGGAGATTGCAAGTCTCCAGTCCACTATTGACGACCTGAAAGAAAAGGTCGAAAGCACAGATGAAAAAGTTCAGGCAGCTGTGAATGCAGCCCTGAAGTCTCACGATGCAGAACTGCAGAAGAAGGCTGAGAGAGATGCAGCAATCGAGGATCTCAAGTCATGCATGGGTGAGGATGCACTTACAGAGTTCATTGAATCTGAACCATCCGTAGCAGTGATCAAATCCACTACCAAAGCACTGAAGTCCAGTATGGAAAACGGCGTGGGAGCAAATAACGGTAGTATGGTTTCAAGCGGGGAACCAGCTGACATATACGATACATGCAGATGCACATCAATTGACATAGAGGAGGACTAAAAATGACAGCAGGTGACATAAAAGGCGAAGAAGCAGTAATCGATGTTCTGACCGCCGGTGCATCCGTCAGTGCAGGGGATACCGTACATCTCGAAGCAGATGGAAAATGGGATCCGGTTGTAGCCGGTGACACTGGAAAATTCGCAGTAGCAATCGAGAGTGCATCTGGTGATGGCGAAACATTCAGAGCAGTAGTGTGGGGTAGAGTAGAGGTGACAGCCACAGCGGCAACAATAGATGCATATGGACATGTAGTAGCCGGTGACACTGGAAAAATCAAGGCAGCAAGCAACATGGCAACATTAGATGCTCCAGCTGCATACGATGAAGCAGACATGCAAACAGAACTTGACAAAATACTTGATCCCAGGTTGGTAGTCGGTACAGTGACCGAAGCATTTGCAAGCGGTGGCACCGGAACACTATTCGTGGGTCTCATCTGAGGTGATATGAATGCCAGGAACAATTACGACTAATGATATTTCAGGAAGTCTTGACGCAAAGAACATTGCAATGAGGGTACTGCAGGGAGCGATTGAACTCACTGATATGGCCCCCATGTGCATGGAAGTACGTGTGCCTGAACTCACAGCGACAATCCCCGTACAGAGTGTTGTTGCTGGAGCTGAGGATCTGGGTGAATTCGAAACCTCTGAAATAGAAGGGTCCGAGTTTACCAACGTCGATTTTGATCTTAAGAAAGACCGAATCAAGGTAGCTGTATCAGATGAGGCACGATATAAGAGCAAAGCAGGAGATCCTCTTACTCTCCAGGAACGTACTGGTTCTTCCAGGCTTGCCCAGATGCTCAACAAGAAGATTGTTGACGCATTTGACACTACTCCACAAACATCCGCTGGATCGGATTGGTCTGGAGCAAACAACCCACTTGCAGACATCGGTACTGCAATCGCAGCGATCAGGCCGTTCAAACCATCCCATATGCTGATGGGTACAACCGCATTCACAAACTATGTGGCAAACGCTTCCATAGCCAAATATGGTACTGGAAACGTCGGACAGTTCAACAATGCTGTTGCAGTAGTTCCTGGGTACAACATTCCGATATATTCCAGTCAGGAAGTCGACGACCAGGTTGATGCCGCAGCCGCATTTGTAGTTGCCCGCGACGCACCTGGTGCTGTCGTTGGTAACGGTCCGGTCAAGGTTAGAAGGAAAGACACCTTCGATGGTGGCGAGGTCTATCAGATAGATGTGTGGAGACAGGTCAAATCCAACATCCATGACACCGGCAGCGACACAAACAAAGCTGTCTACAAACTCACTGCTCTGAATGGTTAATCCCATTCAGATCTCTCTTTTTTTGGGGGCTCCATATGGCATGGGACGACACGAAACGGACAGGTGAGAAATTCACTGCAGCCGAATATAATGCACTTGTTACGGAAATAAAAAACAGGCCTACAATGGATGATGTTGGAACACTCCAGAGTATGATGCCTGTTGGTATCAAATGGGATACTTCAAGTTCATCCCCCACACTCACACAAATCGATATCAACGGTAATACTATAACTCCAAGCACTTCATTCTTCGACAATCATGCTATATGGGGAAATATTTGGCGGTGTGTAATTGATCCTGCAACAGGTGAAGTCACGTATGGAAGCAATGCTCGTGGTGATGGACTTGACTTAACTGGTGCGTCTGGAAATGTAATGGTTTCAATACCACGGTTTCATGCTAAATTTTATGCAGATGACAGGTATCGAATGTATTGGTTGTCACCCACACAACTTGCAGGTTTTGAGGAATTCCCATCACATGTGATGCGTGGTGGTGTCAGCAAGGATAGGATACCACATTCAAACTACAATCAGCCACCGGGAAAACACCCGTGACCGGAGGAGTTGCGTATCCCGATTTGCCAAACTCGGGCAGATTTACGATAGATGATGCTGAATTGTATGCAAACAATATCGGTAGCGGATACGGGTGTATGAACATCTGGACAATGTCTGCAATCCGTTTATTGTTCTATACTGAAATGGGTTCACTTGATTCACAATCTGCACTTGGTAGGGGTGTTGTTGACAAGGTAAGTGGAACTGGTTTTGCAGGCGAATTGACCGGTGCTGACAGTGCGGATACAAATGTTGGAACAAACGGTACAGGAACAGGAACGGGTACTAATGGATTTACTCCAGTTGTCTATAGAGGGATCGAAAATCCTTGGGGAAATGCATGGAAATTTGTCATTGGGTATAATGCAGTAGATGCAGAATACAGAATCACCAAACGAGACGGCACAGGAGTACTTGCA
>Ga0209300_1001267_pt1 | contig 10316 bp, 9 predicted proteins | sample Shrwel_input2_RT_FD_187535 | JGI IMG/M metagenome (GOLD analysis project Ga0209300, IMG submission 187535) | Subsurface microbial communities from deep shales in Ohio, USA - Utica-3 well 1 S input2 RT (SPAdes) (version 2) ... | reverse complement strand
CTGTTTTGCGTGGCGCACACCGGGATCGATGCTGTGGCGCCCGCTGCGCACCTCGATCCGGCTTATGCAGAGACGCTACGTCGCGTCGCCGTCCAGGGGGTCGAAGTACTGGCATATGGCGTCGGCGTCACCCGGGACACGGCCGGCGTACCTTGCCAGGCCATGTTGACCCGGCGGCTGGCGGTGGATCTCGAGCGACAGCCGCCAAGCGTCTGAGTCAGCGTGAGGCGCGGGTGACACGGAAGATCGCCGTTTCCCCGCACAGGTTGGGCCACAGGCGCGAGCTCCAGTGCGGCTCATGATCGCCGTTGCCGACGCGTTGATCGACGATGGTCAGGCCTTTGTCACGGCATAGCTGGCCGAAATCGCGAAACGTCGATAGATGGATGTTGGGCGTGTCGTACCAAGCGTGGGGCAGCGACTTGGACACCGGCATACGGCCCTGAATGCCGAGATAGAGGCGGTGGCGCCAGTAGGCGAAGTTGGGGAAGGCGATGATGCATTCCCGGCCTACGCGCAACATTTCGTCGAGGGTGCGGTCCGGGCGCTGCAGGGCCTGAAGCGCCTGGGTCATGATCACCAAGTCATAGGCGTCATCCTCGACGTTGCTCAGGCCGTCGTCGATGTCCTGCTCGATGACGCTGACCCCGCGCTCTATGCAAGCGGTGATGCCATCGGGGTCGATCTCCAGACCATAGCCGACGACCTGCTTGTCACGCGCCAGGGCGGCAAGCAGCGCGCCATCGCCACAGCCCAGGTCGAGCACGCGCGCGCCTTGCGGCACCCAGTCGTGGATCAATTTGAGATCGGCGCGCATCAGGTCGTCTCCTCGAGCTGCAGGTCGCGGGCGACGCGACGCATGAAGCCGCCGAACACCGCTTCGTAACGCGGATGCGGCAGCAGGAATGCATCGTGGCCGTGGGGTGAGTCGATGCTGGCGTAGCTGACGGTCTTGTCGGCGCGCATCAGAGCGTCGACCAGTTCCCGCGAACGCGGCGGTGCGAAGCGCCAGTCGGTGGTGAAGCTGACCACCAGGAATGGGCATTGCGCTGGTGCCAGCGCCGCCGCCAGATCGCCGCCATGCAGGGCGGCCGGGTCGAAATAATCCAGCGCCTTGGTCATCAGCAAATAAGTATTGGCATCGAAGCTGGTGGAAAACGTATCGCCCTGGTGGCGCAGATAAGATTCGACCTGGAATTCCACGTCATAGCCGAAGTTGAGCTGATCGGTACGCAGGTCGCGGCCGAACTTGGCCCCCATCGAATGTTCGGAAAGATAGGTAATATGACCGATCATGCGGGCCAGCTTGAGCCCGCGCTTGGGGACTGTGCCATGCTCCTCATACCAACCGTCATGGAAGTCGGGATCCGAACGAATCGCCTGGCGGGCGACCTCGTTGAAGGCGATGTTCTGCGCCGAGAGGCGCGGCGTGGCGGCGATGACCACGGCGTTGGCGATGCGTTCGGGATATGCCATCGTCCATTGCAGCACCTGCATGCCGCCGAGGCTGCCGCCGACCACAGCGGCGAAGCGTTCGATGCCCAGTCGATCGGCCAGGCGTGCCTGGCTATGCACCCAGTCGGCCACCGTCAGAACCGGGAATGCCGGTCCCCAGGCGCGCTGGGTCTCGGGGTTGATCGAGGCAGGGCCGGTACTGCCGTGGCAGCCGCCAAGGTTGTTGATCGAAACGACAAAGAAGCGCTCGGTATCGATCGCCTTGCCGGGGCCGATATAGGCGTCCCACCAGCCGGGCTTGCGATCTTCCATATCATGGAAGCCGGCGGCGTGGTGATGGCCGGAAAGCGCATGGCAGATCAGCACCGCGTTATTGCGCTCGGCGTTGAGCGTGCCATACGTCTCGTAGACCAGCGAGTAGTCGGACAGCGTCTTGCCGCCGGCCAGTGCCAGTGGCGTATCGAAGTGCGCCGTTTGCGGCGTGACCAGACCGACCGAGTCGGGAGGTAGCGTGTCGGGCATCGTGTGTGTCGGTTTCCGTGTCCAGCGTGGGGCGCGCGACGGCGCCAGGGTAGTGAATGTTCAGAAGCCTACCAGCATGCCGGGCAATCCCGCTGCACGGGTCAGGGCGCCGACGATGAGGCTATCGAACAGGCTAATGGCGATGAACACCACGATGGGTGACAGGTCGATCATCCCGAGCGGAGGAATGACTTTGCGCACCGGCGCCATGATCGGCTCGACCAGTTGATGGACGAGAATGGCGCCGGGATGACTGGCCTGCGGTGCGACCCAACTGAGAATGATCATGATGATCAGAGCAAAGAAGTAGATGTCGAGAATGGCGCCCAACACCCCGGCCAGTGCCGCCACCAGTACGCCTTGAATCGGCGGCATGCCGATGCCTGCGAACTTGAGCAGCACGAAGATGACGATCCCCTTGAGCAACAAGCCCGCGACCAGCGAGGCGGGGTCGAAACGTCCACGCGGACGGAAGATGCGCTGCAAGGGAGCGACCACGGGGCGCGTGGCCTTGATCACCGCTTGGCTGACGGGGTTGTAATAATCGGCGCGCGAGAACTGCAGCAGAAAGCGCAGCATCAAGACGAACAGATACACATTGACTAGCGTGTTGACCAGCATCAAGCCGGCGCTTCCCATTTGGCTGCCCATGGGGCTCCTCCGTATCGAATGGGTGAAGGGGGATTCAGTCGCGGCTCAGTTCGTCGGCCAGTTCACGGGCGCGTGTCGCACACGCTTGCGTCGCGTTTTCGAACATCTGGCGTAGACCGTCGTCCTCGAAGCTATTGATGGCGCGTTCGGTGGTGCCGTTGGGCGAGGTCACGCGGCGGCGCAACTCGGCAGGCTCGAATTCGCTCTCGCGCGCCATACTGGCTGCGCCGTAAGCAGTCTGCAAGGCGAGGCGTCGGGCACTGTCGGCGGGCAGGCCGAGTTTCTTGCCGGCATCCTCGAGGGCTTCCATGATCAGAAAGAAATACGCTGGGCCGCTGCCCGACACGGCAGTAACCGCTTCGAGAAGCGCCTCGTCGGCGACCCACTCCACGAGCCCGACGGCTTCCAGCAGCGAGGTGGCCAGCTGCTTCTGCTCCTCGCTGACGCGGGCGTTGGCGTAAAGCCCCGAGGCGCCCTGACCGACCAGGCTGGGGGTGTTGGGCATGCAGCGGATCACGGCCATGTCGCCGCCCAGCCAGGTGTCCAGCGTTTCGGCACTCAAGCCGGCGGCCACAGAGACGATCAGTGGCCGCCGACGCTGCACGCTGTCGCGGAGTGCGTGGCAGACATCGCGCATGACCTGTGGCTTGACGGCCAGAACTACGACGTCTGCATGTTCGACGGCCGCGTTGTTGTCGGATGTGGTCTGGACGCCGTAGCGTGACGCGAGCGCGTCGAGTGTCTGAGCGCTGCGTGCGGTGGCGGTAATGGCCTCGGCGGGATAGCCGCCCTCGATCATGCCGCCGAAGATGGCGCTGGCCATGTTACCGGCGCCGATGAATGTCACTTGGCTTGTCATGATGACTCCTTAAATTTCGCGGCGAAACAATGGGGTTAGGGCAAGGCGATCAAGGAGGCGGTGTGCGCTGACCGAAAATGGCGGTACCCAGGCGCACCAGGGTGGCGCCTTCGTTGACGGCGGCCTCGAGATCGCCGCTCATGCCCATCGATAAGGTATCCAGGGGCGCCTGGGGATGTCGCTGGCGGAGTGTCTCGAGCAATGCGCGCAGTTCGGCGAAGGGGCGTCGTTGGGTCGCCGGATCGTCGCTCGGTGCAGGCAGTGCCATCAAGCCGCGTAACCGCAGGCGCGGCAGCGCCACCACGGCGTCGGCCAGTGCCGGCAAGGCCTCAGGGGAGACACCGGATTTGCTGGCTTCGCCGCTGACGTTGACCTGCAGGCAAACATCCAGCGGTTCCAGCGCTGCCGGACGCTGTGCGTCGAGGCGTGTGGCGATGCGCGCGCGGTCGATGGTATGTACCCACTGGAAGTGCTCGGCCACTGCGCGGGTCTTGTTGGATTGCAAAGGACCGATGAAATGCCAGACGATACCCTCGAGATCGTCCAACGAGGCCTGTTTGTCGAGCGCTTCCTGAAGATAGTTCTCGCCGAATGCGCGCTGCCCCGCAGCAAAGGCCTGACGCACACTCGCTGCAGGTTGCGTCTTGCTCACGGCCAACAGGTAGGCGTCCTCGCGGTTACGCCCCGCGCCCGCCAGGGCGCGGGTCAAACGCTGGCGAGCGCGTTCGAGGGATTCGGCGATGGTGACATCTGGCATACTGGGAAACCCTGTCCGCGAGCGAGAGAAATGCATGGATATTATCGAATTGCTGGCGTTCTCGGCAAAACAGAAGGCGTCCGATCTGCATCTGTCCGCCGGATTGCCGCCGATGATTCGCGTCGACGGCGACATTCGCCGGCTCAACGTGCCGCCGATCGAGGACCGTGAGGTCCGCAAGTTGATCTACGCGATCATGAACGATCAACAGCGCCGCGACTACGAAGAGGCGCTCGAGCATGATTTCTCGTTCGAGGTGCCGGGCGTGGCGCGCTTCCGAGTCAACGTCTTCCATCAAGGGCGCGGTGCGGGCGCTGTCTTTCGCACCATTCCCAGCGAGGTGCTCACCCTCGATGACCTGGACCTGGGCGAGGTGTTTCGTCGCCTGGCCTCGCTGCCGCGCGGGCTGGTACTGGTGACCGGGCCAACCGGGTCGGGCAAGAGTACGACCTTGGCGGCGATGATCGACTACGTCAACGAAAACTACTATCAGCATGTGCTGACCATCGAGGACCCGGTGGAGTTCGTGCATCGCAGCAAGCGTAGTCTCATCAATCAGCGCGAGTTGCATCGCGATACGCGTAGCTTCGCCACGGCGTTGCGTTCGGCGCTGCGCGAAGATCCCGACGTGATTCTGGTCGGCGAGCTGCGCGACCTGGAAACCATCCGCCTGGCGCTGACCGCCGCTGAAACCGGGCATTTGGTGTTCGGCACCTTGCATACCACGTCGGCGGCCAAGACCGTGGACCGCATCATCGATGTGTTCCCGGGCGACGAAAAGAGCATGGTGCGTTCGATGCTGTCCGAGTCGTTGCAAGGGGTCATTTCGCAGGTGCTGCTCAAGCGCGAAGGCGGCGGGCGCATGGCGGCCCATGAGATCTTGGTAGCCAGCGCGGCGGTGCGCAATCTGATCCGGGAGAACAAGCTAGCGCAGATGTATTCCTCAATCCAGACCGGGGGCAGTCTGGGCATGCAGACGCTGGATGCGGCGCTTTCGCGTCTGGTAGCACAGGGTGTCGTCTCGCGCGCCGAGGCGCAGGCCAAGGCGAAGGATGGGCGTGTGCTGGGCGTGTGAGCCGGGGACCAATCGACGGTCGCGAAGGAGAACGCGAGATGACGCCATACGAGTGGCTGACGCAACTGCTGGATATCATGCTCGACAAGCAGGCCTCCGACCTGCTGGTTTCCACTGGGGCGCCACCGAGTCTCAAGATCAACGGCGAGCTGGTCACATTGGGTGAGCAGGCGATGTCGGTGTCGCAGGTGCGCGAGCTGGTCTCAGCGGCACTGCCCCAGGGTGTGGGAGAGCGTTTCGAGGCCGAGCGCGAGGCCAACTTCGCGCTCAGTTTGCAAGGCAGAGGGCGTTTTCGCGTGAGTGCCTTCTATCAGCGTAGCCAGATGGCGATGGTCGTGCGCCGCATCGCTTTCGATATCCCCGACCTGGCGAGCCTGGCGTTGCCCTCGGCTCTGGGCGAACTGGTCAATCGCAAGCGCGGTCTGGTGTTTATCGTCGGTGGTACGGGCAGCGGCAAGTCGACCACGCTGGCGTCGATGATCCAGCACCGCAATCAGACGACCGGCGGGCATGTCATCAGCATCGAAGACCCCATCGAATACATTCACCCGCATGGCCGAGCGATCATCAATCAGCGTGAAGTGGGCATCGATACCGAGTCCTTCGAAGTGGCGCTCAAGAATACGCTGCGTCAGGCGCCCGATGTCATCATGATCGGCGAGGTTCGCTCGCGCGAGATCATGGAGCATGCGTTGACGTTCGCCGAGACCGGTCATCTGTGTCTGGCGACGCTGCATGCCAACAACGCCAACCAGGCGCTGGAGCGGATTCAGCATTTCTTCCCCAGCGAGCGCCACGAACAAGTGTGGATGGACCTGTCGCTCAATTTGCAGGCCATCGTCGCCCAGCGTTTGTTGCCGCGCGAGGACGGTGAGGGACGCTGTGCGGCGGTCGAGGTGATGCTGCGTTCGCCGCTGGTCAGCGACCTGATCCGCAAGGGGGCGATTCACGACCTCAAGGAGGTTATGCAACGCTCCCACGACCAGGGCATGCAGACCTTCGATCAGGCGCTATACGCGCTCTATCGGCAAGGACGTATCAGCGAAAAGATGGCCTTGGTGCATGCCGACTCGGCCAACGACCTGCGGTTACGTATCGATTACGGCGATGCCGATAGCCCGCAGCTGGCGCGGGCCAGCGATGCCGCTGAGCGTTTCACCCTGAAAGGCGACGATGAGTGAGCCTTCATGGCGCATAGAGACCGCCCAGCACACGGGGGCCGCGGGCGCCGGTGACCTCGGGCAGGTTGCCGGGGTGTCCTGCGAGGCGTTGATGGGCAAGCCAGGCGAAGGCCCCGGCTTCCAACCAGTCTGCTGACCAGCCGAAACGCTCGCAGGGCGTCAGCGGGATCTCCGGTACGTGCCGGCGTAGGCGCGCCAGCAGGTCCGCGTTGTGGGCGCCGCCCCCGCAGGGAATAAGTGCATCGCAATCCTCGTCCGAACGCTCGCTGCCTTGGATAATAGCCATAGCGATGCTGGCGGCGGTCAGTTCGGCGAGCGTCGCCTGAACGTCTCGGGGCGCTTCGTCACCCATCAGATGAGTCGCCAACCAGTTGAGATGAAAATGCTCACGTCCGGTGCTCTTGGGCGGTGGGCGTTTGAAGTAGGGATCATCGAGGAGGCGCGAGAGTAAGGCTTCGTCGACGCGCCCGCCGGCGGCCCAGGCACCCTCGGCGTCGTAGGCGTGGCCCAGGTGGCGCTGACACCAGGCATCCATCAGCATATTGGCCGGGCCGGTGTCGAAGCCGAGCACGGGGGCGGGGTCGCCGCTCGGAGGAAGGCGCGTGAGGTTGGCGATGCCACCGAGATTGAGGATCAAGCGCGTATGCTCGGGGGCGGTGAACAGCGCGGCATGAAAAGCCGGCGCGAGCGGTGCGGCTTGTCCTCCGGCGGCCATGTCGCGGCGCCGAAAATCGCCGACCACCGCGCAGCCGGTCAGCTCAGCGAGCAGGCTGGGGTTATCGAGCTGGTAGGTATGCGGCGGTACGCCCTCAGGAGCGTGTTCGATGGTCTGTCCGTGGCTGCCGATGGCGGCGATGTCGTCAGGCAAAGTGTCGGTCTCCGCGAGCAGGCGGTTGACCGCCTCGGCTTGGCGTTCGCAGAACGCGGTCTCGAGCCGTGCCAGCTCCGCGAAGGTAGTCTCGCGAGCGAGACATAAGGCCAGTAAATCCTCGCGCAACGTGGCGGGAAAGGCTATCCCAGTGGCACCCAGCCACTCAGGGCGACCGTCACCGCAACGCACAAGGGCAGCGTCTATGCCGTCCAGGCTGGTGCCGGACATCAGGCCGATATAAAGGGGCATGCTCATCTCCATGTGCCGGGGGCGCTCAACCGCCGTCGATGAGTCATGCTAACATCCCACGTTATTGCCCAAGTCACCTTAATTTGCGGAGAAAGGATACGATGACCGACGTCGCCGATGCGCTGGCGCTGCTCAAGCGTGGCACCCATGAAATCCTGCTGGAAGACGAGTTGGTAAAGAAGCTCGAGTCCGGGCGTAAGCTGCGTATCAAGGCGGGGTTCGATCCTACCGCACCGGATCTCCACCTGGGACATAGCGTGTTGCTCACCAAGATGCGTCAGTTTCAGGAACTCGGCCACCAGGTCGTCTTCTTGATCGGCGACTTCACGGGGCGTATCGGCGATCCCACGGGGAAGAACGTGACCCGCAAGCCGCTGACCGAGGAGGAGGTCAAGGCCAATGCGGAGACCTATAAAGAGCAGGTGTTCAAGATCCTCGACCCAGCACTGACGGAAGTGCGTTTCAACGCCGAGTGGATGAGCCAGCTTTCAGCGGCCGACATGATCGAGTTGGCAGCGCAGTCCACCGTGGCACGCATGCTGGAGCGCGACGATTTCGAGAAGCGCTATACGGCCAATCAGTCGATCTCGATTCACGAATTCCTGTATCCCCTGGTGCAGGGCTACGACTCGGTGGCACTCGAGGCCGACATCGAGCTGGGCGGCACCGATCAGAAGTTCAACCTCTTGATGGGGCGCGAGATCCAGAAGCATTTCGGCCAGGCGCCGCAGGTGGTTATGACCATGCCGCTGCTGGAAGGGCTGGATGGCGTGCAGAAGATGTCCAAGTCGCTGGGCAACTATGTGGGGGTCGACGATACGCCGGGCGTGATGTTCAACAAGCTGGTGTCGATGCCCGATAGCTTGATGTGGCGTTACTTCGAGCTATTGTCGCTCAAGTCCAACGAGGACATCGAAGCGATTCGTCAGTCGATCGAGGCCGGGGCCAATCCGCGTGATATCAAGATGGAGCTGGCACGCGAATTGATCGGGCGTTATCACGGCGAAGAAGCTGCCGCTAATGCGCATAAGTCAGCAGGCAATCAACTGGCGGAAGGCGAGCTGCCGGAGGACCTCCCGGAGGTTGAGGTGGCCTTCGAAGGCGAACAGGCGCCGATCGCCGCAGTGCTTAATCGCTCGGGATTGGTCAACAATAGTGCCCAGGCGAAGGACATGCTGGGCAATGGTCGCGTCAAGGTCGATGGCGATGTCGTGGCACGCGATCATATGCTCGCCACCGGTCAGAGCTATGTCATCCAGGCGGGTAAGAAACGCTACGCGCGAGTGACGTTGGGGTAGGGCGCAACGCCATGTTTCATGCGTGTAAAAAACCTCTTGCGTTCAGTCCGCGTGGGCCGTAAAGTACGCATCCGCTGCCGGCGACGGGCTTCGTGGCCAGCGGTGAAAGGGTAGCGCAAGTGGCTGACATGCTTGAGAAATTCGACCCTTCGGGGGATGCTTCTCGCTTGACAGTGACGCCGAGTTCGGTAGAATGCGCCGCACCTCGAAAGGCCCTGACAACGCCACGCTTCATGGCGATGTCAGCGATTGTCACCTCGGCTCTAAGGCCTTGACAATCACGGCGCTTTCGGTAGAATACGCCTTCCTCGCGAGGCGCCCTTGAGGCAAACGCGAGACGCTCCGCTCTTCATATCGAGCCCGGAGCCGCTCTTTAACAATCGATCAGGTAATTCATGTGGGCGCTTGCCCGGGATAGGGGTGCCAGTCACGACCTATCAAGGCAAGCGACTCGTCAGAGACTTTCGGGTCTTTTTGAGAACGTTTTAGTCTTGAACCAAGTTTGGTCCGCTCAACGGACTATCAGACTTTCAACTGAAGAGTTTGATCATGGCTCAGATTGAACGCTGGCGGCAGGCCTAACACATGCAAGTCGAGCGGAAACGAACCTAGCTTGCTAGGAGGCGTCGAGCGGCGGACGGGTGAGTAATGCATAGGAATCTACCCAGTCGTGGGGGATAACCTGAGGAAACTCAGGCTAATACCGCATACGTCCTACGGGAGAAAGCGGGGGCTCTTCGGACCTCGCGCGATTGGATGAGCCTATGTCGGATTAGCTAGTTGGTAAGGTAACGGCTTACCAAGGCGACGATCCGTAGCTGGTCTGAGAGGATGATCAGCCACACCGGGACTGAGACACGGCCCGGACTCCTACGGGAGGCAGCAGTGGGGAATATTGGACAATGGGCGCAAGCCTGATCCAGCCATGCCGCGTGTGTGAAGAAGGCTTTCGGGTTGTAAAGCACTTTCAGCGAGGAAGAAAGCGTGCCATTTAATACATGGTACGGACGACATCACTCGCAGAAGAAGCACCGGCTAACTCCGTGCCAGCAGCCGCGGTAATACGGAGGGTGCAAGCGTTAATCGGAATTACTGGGCGTAAAGCGCGCGTAGGCGGCGTGTCACGCCGGGTGTGAAAGCCCCGGGCTCAACCTGGGAACGGCATCCGGAACGGGCAGGCTAGAGTGCAGGAGAGGAAGGTAGAATTCCCGGTGTAGCGGTGAAATGCGTAGAGATCGGGAGGAATACCAGTGGCGAAGGCGGCCTTCTGGCCTGACACTGACGCTGAGGTGCGAAAGCGTGGGTAGCAAACAGGATTAGATACCCTGGTAGTCCACGCCGTAAACGATGTCGACTAGCCGTTGGGTCCCTTGAGGACTTAGTGGCGCAGTTAACGCG
>Ga0209300_1001265_pt1 | contig 10326 bp, 5 predicted proteins | sample Shrwel_input2_RT_FD_187535 | JGI IMG/M metagenome (GOLD analysis project Ga0209300, IMG submission 187535) | Subsurface microbial communities from deep shales in Ohio, USA - Utica-3 well 1 S input2 RT (SPAdes) (version 2) ... | reverse complement strand
ACAAGAACCGCGACCACACCCTGTACGTGCATGACATGGCCCGGGCGGACTGGCACCAGCCGGACGACCGCCACCTGGTGGACGCCCGGGAAGCTTGGTACGTCGTGGGCTCGGAAAAGACCGGCGCGATGGGGCCAACCCTGGCTTCATTTGCCAAGAAGGATGATGCTGCCGCCTTTGCCGGGGAGTTCGGTGGAAACGTCCTCGCGTTTCAGGAAGTGACCATGGAGCATCTTAATCAGGGGATGTCGATGGGGGGTATGGGTAGTATGGAGGACGAGGCACAAGCAGCTTCTCATCAGCACTAACGAGCAAGGCAAGGTGCTACGAAAAGCTGCGCGCTCGGAGAGATGTATGAACGCCGAAAGTAAACTAGTCTTCCAGGAAAAAGAAATCTCCGCGTATGAGGCGATCGACGAGGCGCAGAAGATCGCCTTTGCCCCCTTAATCTTTCAGGCTGTGCGCACCCTGCGTGAGCTTGGGATTTTAAAGCAGCTGGAATCGCACCAAGAGACGGGCGTTACTGCCCGGAAGCTCGCTTCCGAGCTGGAACTGTCACTCTATGGGGTTGAGACACTGTTGGAAAGCGGCATGAGTTGTGGCGTCGTTCATAGGGACATGGATGGGCGTTTTACCCTGAGCAAGGTTGGCCACTACCTTCTCAATGATCCAATGACCCGCATTAACATGGATTTCAACCACGACGTCTGTTACCAGGGGATGTTCTATCTGGAAGAGGCGGTCAAGACGGGGAGCCCGAGCGGTCTCAAGGTATTTGGCGAGCAGTGGGAAACGCTGTATCAAGCGTTGCCCCATCTGCCCGGGAAGGTGAAGCAGAGCTGGTACGCTTTTGACCACTTTTATTCCGATACCGCCTACCCTGCGGCCCTCAAAATCATTCTCGCCGACGGCCCAAAAACATTGGTGGATATTGGTACTAACGTCGGGAAATTCACCCTGCTGGCCGGGCATCATGACCCTGACCTTCATATCACGATGATCGACCTGCCCGATCAACTTCAAAATGCCATTCGTAATGTTGAAGAAGCCGGCCTGTCAGATCGCGTTACGCCGCTGGGGATGGATTTGCTGGACGAGGCTTCTACCGTGCCCGCCGGCGCGGATGTCTATTGGCTCAGTCAATTCCTGTCCTGCTTTGGCAAGGATGAAATTATCAGTATCCTGAGCCGCATCGCGGGCGCGATGGAGGACAACTCTACACTCTATATCCTGGAAACCTGCTGGGATCGTCAGCAGCATAAAACGTCAAGCTACTCGCTGATCAACACCTCCCTTTACTTCACCGCCATGGCCAGTGGTAACTCCAAGATGTATCACTCAGGGGAGTTGATGGAGTGTATTGAAAAGGCAGGGTTGGAGCTGAACTCAATCACTGATGATCTGGGACTGTGTCATAGTCTCTTTGCTTGTAAGAAGGTGGGTTAGATTCCGGTCATCATCTCTTGCATGACAGAACCGTCCTCTCTATTGTAAATCCCAACACACCCGCCATGCCTATGGCTGCCCAGTCAGCTACGCACAAATCGAGCGGGTTTTTTATGCCTGCCTCATGCCAAGACAGAATCAACACGGAGCTGTATCTGTGAATCAAGCAGTCCACAACAAACTGGTGTCCTTTATCTGGTCCATCGCCGATGACTGCCTGCGCGATGTCTACGTGCGGGGTAAATACCGTGACGTGATCCTGCCCATGGTGGTACTGCGCCGCCTGGATGCCTTGCTGGAATCCACCAAGGATGCCGTCATGGAGGAAGTCCGCTTCCAGCAAAACGAAATGAAGCTGACGGAACTGGATGAAAGCGCCCTGAAAGCGGCATCCGGCTACGTGTTCTACAACACCAGCAAGTGGACCCTTACCAAGCTCTTCAAAACCGCCACCAACAACCAGCAGATTCTGCTGGCCAACGTGGAAGAGTATCTGGACGGCTACAGCAGCAACGTCAAGGAAATCATCAGCAAGTTCAACCTGAAATCCCAGGTACGCCACATGGCCAGCAAGGACGTGTTGCTGGATGTGCTGGAAAAATTCACCTCGCCTCACATCAACCTCACGCCCCATGAAAAGGAAGATCCGGACGGCAACCGCCTGCCCGCCTTGACCAACCTGGGCATGGGCTATGTCTTTGAAGAACTGATTCGCAAGTTCAACGAGGAAAATAACGAAGAGGCCGGGGAGCACTTCACCCCCAGGGAAGTGATCGAACTGATGACCCACCTGGTGTTTGATCCGGTCAGGGACAACCTGCCGCCAGTGATGACCATCTACGACCCGGCCTGCGGCAGCGGCGGTATGCTCACCGAATCCCAGAACTTCATTGATGAGAAGTACCCGAGTGCCGATACCCGGCGGGATATCCACCTGTACGGCAAGGAAATCAACGACGAAACCTACGCCATCTGCAAGTCGGACATGATGATCAAGGGCAACAACCCGGCCAACATCCGCCCGGGTTCCACACTGTCCAATGACGAGTTTGCCGGCACCCGCTTTGACTTCATGCTATCCAACCCGCCCTACGGGAAAAGCTGGAGCAGTGAGCAGAAGTTCATCAAGGATGGCGGTGATGTACTGGACCCGCGCTTCAGGGTCACCCTGAAGGACTACTGGGGCAACGGGGACACGGTGGACGCGACACCACGCTCCAGCGATGGCCAGTTACTGTTCCTGATGGAAATGATCAGCAAGATGAAGGCACCGGGTGATGGCGCGGTCGGGTCCCGCATCGCCTCGGTTCATAATGGCTCCAGCCTCTTCACCGGCGATGCCGGCAGTGGCGAGAGCAATATCCGCCGCCACATCATCGAAAACGACCTGCTTGATGCCATCATCCAGTTACCCAACAACCTGTTCTACAACACCGGCATCACCACCTACATCTGGCTGTTGTCCAACAACAAACCGGAACACCGCCGGGGCAAGGTCCAGCTCATCGATGCCAGCTTGCTGTACCGGAAGCTGCGGAAGAACCTGGGTAACAAGAACTGTGAGTTTTTACCGGAACACATCGCTGAAATCACCGACACCTACCTGAGCCTTGGCAGTACCGACCGCCCGGCCGGTGGTGACGGCATCGCCGCCAAAGTGTTCCACAACCGGGACTTTGGCTACCACAAGGTCAGTATCGAACGTCCGGACCGTCGCATGGCGCAATTCAGCCGGGAACGTATTGAAACCCTGCGCTTCGACAAATCCCTGCGCGACCCAATGGAATGGATGTACCAGCAGTGGGGCGATGCCATCTACCAGCCCGGTACGCTGAAGGCCCAGGAAAAGGACATTCTCAAATGGTGTGAGGAACAGGAAATTAATCTGAACACCAAGCAACGCAAGAAGCTGCTAAGCCCGGACACCTGGAAAAAGCACGCCACCCTGGTGAAGGTTGCCAACTATCTGATGGAAACCATCGGCACCGACACCTACCAGGACTACAACCGGTTCAAGGCGATGGTGGATCAGGAGCTGAAAACCCTGGCCAAGGAATCCGGCATAAAACCCGGAGCCAGCGACAAGAACCAGATCCTCAATGCCGTCAGCTGGTATGACGAAAACGCGGAGAAGGTCATTCGGAAAACCGAGAAGCTCACCGGCGATAAACTGGACAGTCTGCTGAGCCGTTTGGGCTGCCAGCCGGATGAGTTGCCCGATTTCGGTTATTACCCCACCGGAAAGCCCGGCGAATACCTCACCTACGAGCCCTGTACCGACTTGCGGGACAGCGAGAGCATTCCGCTGGCGGACGACATTCATCGATTTTTCCTGGCGGAAGTGAAGCCTCATGTGGCGGAGGCCTGGATCAATCTGGATTCCGTGAAAATCGGCTACGAAATCAGCTTCAACAAATATTTCTATAAGCACCAGCCGCTGCGGAGTATGGAGGAAGTGGCGAGCGATATTGTGGCGTTGGAGCGAGAGGCTGAGGGGCTGATTGCTGAGATTTTGGGGATTGGCGTTGAGGAAGTTTCCGGGGAGTTGGAGGATTGAGTATGCGCCCAGAGTCGTCGAACTACCTCGCTTATAAGCGTTCAAATATGGGTGCTTCGGTTAGGATGCCCTCACATTGGAGGGAGTTGAGATTCAGGTTTTTATTCTCTTTTGGGAAAGGGTTGAATGTAACCAAAGAAAATATGCTGGAATCTGGTGTCCCTTGCTTGACCTATGGCGACGTACACTCAAGATTGGGTTTCGAGTTTGATCCATGTCGAGACAAGCTTAAATGCGTCAGTACCGACTACCTTGTTCAAAATCCGTCTTCACTCCTGTCGGTTGGAGATTTTGTCTTTGCTGATACGTCAGAGGATATAGCCGGTTCAGGAAATTTTTCACATCTCATCAACGAGGCCAAAGTTTTTGCTGGCTACCACACGGTTGTTGCCAGACTTATCGAGAATAACGTTCCTCGCTTTCTGGCATATTTTTTTGAGTCATCAGCTTTCAGGGAGCAGGTTCGGCAGTCCGTCAAAGGAGTGAAGGTCTACAGCATAACCAAGGGCGTTTTAAAGGATTTGTGGGTGTGGCTTCCAAAATTTCGTGAGCAGCAACTGATAGCTTCATACCTCGACAAAAAAGTTGAGGCCTTGGATCGTGCTATAGGGGCCAAGGAACAACAAATCACCCTGCTCAAGGAACGCAAACATATCCTGATTCAGAATGCCGTCACCCGTGGCTTGATCCTGGATGCACCCATGCGAGATTCCGGAATTGATTGGGTGGGGCAGATTCCGGCTCATTGGGAGCAGGTTCGGCTCAAGAACGTATCGAACTTTATCACCTCAGGACCTCGTGGATGGTCTGAGTACTTCTCTGAACACGGTGCTTATTTCCTGCAGAGTGGGAACCTGAATGAATCTATGGGAATTGAGCTTGGGAGCGCTGTAAAGGTGAACCCTCCAAAGGGCACAGAAGGATTGCGTACCCGCTTGTTGGATGGCGATGTGCTTGTCTGTGTAACAGGCGCAAAAACCGGAAAGGTAGCGCTTGCAAAGATTTCTGATTACCAAGAGGTCTATGTTAATCAGCACCTATGCCTTGTGCGACCGACGAAAAGTATACTGCCAGAGTTCATAGCCTTAGTACTGTACTCTGTTGTCGGCCAAACCTATTTTTTCCTCCAACAATATGGTTTGAAGCAGGGACTGGGGCTGGATGATGTTAATGAAGCGCCGATACTGCTGCCGCCGCATGATGAGCAACAAGCCATAGTCGATCATGTGAATACAGAAGTAATTAAGCAGAACAAAGCAGCGTTACTGCTCGAACAACAAATCACCAAACTAAAAGAATACAAAGCCACCCTGATCAACAGCGCCGTCACCGGAAAAATAAAGGTTCCGGGTGTGATGGAGCCTGACGAAGACGTGGCCAGCCAAGGCACACAAGAGGTGCCAGCACTATGACCGTGGAACGGGACTCAGCCTACCTGCAGTCACTGCTCAAGGAACTCTGCTCGCTACCCCAGGAAACCGAGTGGGTGGAGTTCAAACAGGATAACGGCGATGCGCCGATGATTGGTGAGTACATCTCCGCCCTCGCCAACTCCGCTGCCCTGCTGGGCAAGCAATACGCGTATTTGGTCTGGGGCGTGGAGAACGACACTCATCAGGTGGTCGGTACCCGCTTCAAGCCGTCGGCTGCGCGCCATAAGCAACAGGAGCTGGAAAGCTGGCTGCTCCAGAAAACCGCACCAAAAATTCATTTCCGTTTTTTCGAGTTCGATGCGGCCAACGAGAAACCAGCGGTAGTACTGGAAATTCAGGCCGCCGCTCACACCCCGGTGCAGTTCGAAGGCGTCGAGTACATCCGGGTCGGCTCCTACAAGAAAAAGCTGAGAGAGTTTCCGGAGAAAGAGCGGGAGCTCTGGCGCGTTTTTGATCGGGTGCCTTTCGAGCAGCAGTTTGCCGCACAGAACCTTGACGCTGGTCGCGTCCTGAAACTGCTGGATTATCCCGCCTATTTCGACCTGACCGACCAGCCCCTGCCGGAAGGGCGGGAATCCATTCTCTCGGCCCTGGCGGCAGATCAGATGATTCAGCGGAATGACGGCGGCTACTGGGATATCACCAACCTGGGGGCGATTCTGTTTGCCAAGCGTCTGCAGGATTTTCAGGCCCTGGGGCGCAAGGCAGTCAGGCTTATCCAGTACCGGGGAAATAATAAGCTGGAGACAATCAGGGAGATCACCGGCAACAAGGGTTACGCGGTAGGCTTCGAGGGACTGATTGATTACCTGAAAACCTTGTTGCCATCGAATGAAGAGATCGGCAGGGCATTCCGCGAGGAAGTGCCGATGTACCCTGAACTGGCCCTGCGGGAGTTGGTGGCTAACGCCATTATTCACCAGGATTTTAACCTGACCGGCACAGGTCCGATGGTTGAGCTGTTCGATAATCGCCTGGAAATCACCAACCCTGGTACGCCCCTGGTGGAGCCGCGTCGCTTTCTTGATAGCCCACCCCGAAGCCGGAATGAAGCACTGGCTTCGTTCATGCGGAGAATCCGGATTTGTGAAGAGCGAGGCAGTGGCGTGGATAAAGTGGTTTTTGAGACCGAGTACTACCAGCTTCCCGCGCCTATTTTCGAACAGACAGATCAGCACACCCGCGTCGTGCTATTTGCCCACAAGGAATACCGGGATATGGATTCCGAGGACCGCGTGCGGGCTTGCTACCTGCACTGCTGTCTCAAATACGTTATGCGCGAACCCATGAATAACAGCACCTTGCGGGAACGTTTCGGGATTGAGGGGCACAACAAGTCCCAGGCGTCGACGATTATTCGAGAGACCGTCAACGCCGGGCTCATCCGCCCATACGATCCGGACGTTGGTGTGAAAAGCCGCCGGTATGTTCCTTACTGGAGCTGATTTCGTTGACGGTTTGTTGATTGGTCGGTGATTTTTGCAGGGATTGAGAAGAGGCATCTCCTGCAACTGATTGAAAAGCATGTTTTTATTTTGTTGATGGTTCGTTGATTGTTTGTTGATTCCGGGCCGTCACATGTCTAATCATCACGTTGGTTTAGACGAAGCCAGAGATTTTTAGCCAACTGAGCAGTAAGGACGAGTCCATGGTCAGCCAAACCAACGAACAGGCACTGGAAGCCAGCATCGAAAAGCACCTGACAGGCACCTGCCTGGAAGAGCAGCGTGGTGTCCGTGAGCAGGTGCCGTTCAGTCGTCATCATGGCTACCGGCTTGGCCAGGCCAGCGACTTTAATGCCCGTTATGCCGTGGATACCCGGTTTCTCTGGCAGTTTCTGGAAGCCACCCAGGCCGAAGAGCTTTCCCGCCTGAAGGATCGTTACGACAACTGGCAAACCCGGATTCTGGATCGCTTTGACAAGCTGGCAAAAAAATACGGTTCGCTGCATTTGCTCAAGCGGGGACTGGACATTGAGGATGTGCATCTTCACCTGATGTACCCCGCGCCTCTGGCCAGCAGTTCCGAACGGGTGAAGCAGAACTTTGAAGAGAATATTTTCAGCAGCACCCGGCAGGTGCGCTACTCCATGACCAACACCCTGGAAGAGATCGACATGGTGCTCTTCCTCAATGGTCTGCCTTTTGCCACCCTGGAGCTGAAGAACCCCTGGACGGGCCAGACCGCCCGCTACCATGGCCAGAAACAGTACCGGCAGGACCGGGACACCTCCCAGACTCTGCTGCAGTTTGGCCGCTGCCTGGTGCACATGACGGTCGACACCGACGAAGTCTACATGACCACCAAACTGGCAGGGCAAAGCACCTTTTTCCTGCCGTTCAATAAAGGGCACAACTACGGCGCGGGCAATCCCCCAAACCCGGATGGCCATAAAACCGCTTATCTGTGGGAAGACGTATTCAGCCGAGGCAGCATTGCCAACATTATCCAGCACTTTGTGAGGCTGGACGGCACCAGCAAACTGGCCCTGAACAAGCGGACGCTGTTCTTTCCCCGGTACCACCAGCTGGATGTGGTTCGTAAGCTTGTGGCTCATACCGGAGAGCATGGGGTCGGCCAAAGTTACCTGGTTCAGCACTCGGCGGGCTCCGGTAAATCCAATTCCATTACCTGGGCGGCTTACCAGTTGATCGAGACCTATCCGGCGACAACGGATGTGCCCGGCGCCCGGGGTATTGAGGTGCCCCTGTTTGATTCGGTCATTGTGGTGACGGATCGACGCTTGCTGGATAAACAGCTTCGGGAGAACATCCGGGAGTTTTCGGAGGTAAAGAATATTATTGCTCCGGCTTTCAAATCGGCCGATTTGAAGCAGTCTCTGGAGCAGGGCAAGAAGATTATCATCACCACCATCCAGAAGTTTCCGTTCATTATTGATGGCATTGATGACATGAGCGACAAACGCTTCGCCGTCATTATCGACGAAGCGCACGGATCCCAGGATGGCACCGCCCATGGCAAGATGAACCAGGCCATGGGTCAGGCTGCGGACGGGGAGAAAGAGCCCGATCCCCAGGAGAAAGTCCTCAAGGCCATGCAGGCCCGAAAGAGGCGTGACAATGCCTCATATTTTGCATTCACCGCCACCCCGAAAAACAGCACGCTGGAAAAGTTTGGCGAGCCTCAGCCGGATGGCAGTTTCCGGCCCTTCCATCTGTACTCCATGAAGCAGGCCATTGAGGAAGGCTTCATTCTGGATGTGCTTGCCAACTACACCACTTACCGCAGTTATTACGAGATCCAGAAATCGATCGAGGACAACCCGGTCTTCGATACCGCCAAAGCGCAGAAGAAGCTTCGGGCCTATGTGGAGCGGCATCCGCAGACCATTGCGGCCAAGGCCGAAATCATGCTGGACCACTTCATTCCGCAAGTGGTCAACACCCGGCGCCTTAAAGGCAAAGCGAAGGGCATGGTAATCACGCAGAATATCGAGGCCGCTATTCACTATTACCGGGCCATTTCCCGCGTGTTGGCTGGCCGGGGCAACCCGTTCAAGGTGCTGATTGCTTTTTCTGGTACCAAGGAAGTGGGTGGTATCGAGTACACCGAAGCCGAGATGAATGGCTTTGCGGAATCGGACACGCGCGAGAAATTCGATTCCGATGAGTACCGGTTGCTGGTGGTCGCCAACAAGTACCTGACCGGTTTTGACCAGCCGAAACTGTGCACGATGTATGTCGACAAGAAACTGCAAGGCGTGCTGGCAGTGCAGGCGCTGTCCCGCTTGAATCGCTCCGCGCCCAAGCTGGGCAAGAAAACCGAGGACCTGTTCATCCTCGATTTCTTCAATTCCGTGGACGACATCAAGACCGCGTTTGACCCGTTCTACACGGCGACGAGTCTGTCCCAGGCAACAGACGTAAATGTGCTCCATGAGCTGAAAGACAACTTGGAAGAAGTAGGCGTCTTTGATTGGCCGGAAGTGGAAGAGTTTATTGCTCTGTATTTTGACAACGCCGATGCACAAAGGCTGAGCCCCATCATTGACGTGGCCGCAGACCGGTTCGACAGCGAGTTGGGGCTGGAGGAAGAGGAAAAAGCCGATTTCAAGATCAAAGCCAAGCAGTTTGTGAAGATTTACGGACAGATGGCCTCGATCATGCCTTTTGAGGTTCTGGCCTGGGAGAAACTGTTCTGGTTCCTGAAATTTCTCATCCCGAAGCTGAAAGTCAAAGGCAAAGACGCTGACGAGATTGATGCCTTGCTGGAATCGGTTGATCTTTCATCTTATGGGCTTGAGCGGGTGAAACTGAATCACGGTATCGGTCTTGATGAAGCGGACACAGAACTGAAGCCGACCAATCCCAATCCAAGGGGTGCCTACGACGGTGAGGACGACAGGGACCCGCTGGACGAAATCATTCAGAGCTTCAATGAGCGGTGGTTTCAAGGCTGGGAAGCAACACCGGAAGAACAGCGGGTGAAGTTTCTGAGCATCATGAAAAACATTCAGGAACACCCGGACTTTGAAACCAAGTACCGGAATAACCAGGATGCGGATAATCGAAGTCTCGCGTTCGATAAAATCTTTGAGGAAGTGATGCTTGAACGACGCCGACAGGATTTGGAGTTGTACCGTCTGATCGCAAGTGATCCGGCTTTTAAGTCTTCGATGCAGCAGAGTTTGCGGAATTTGATTGGGTAGAGTGTTTCGGGCGAATGGAGCTGCCTGAAGGGGCAGGATTGGCTCAGATCGCCTTTGGGGTATAAAAAAGCCCGCTCAATGGCGGGCTCTTTTGTGGAATATGGCCCGCCCGTCAGGATTCGAACCTGAGACCTTCGCCTCCGGAGGGCGACGCTCTATCCAGCTGAGCTACGGGCGGAAGAAACTGTACGCCGGTGGCGTCAATTTCGAGTGCGCAATGT
>Ga0209300_1001264_pt1 | contig 10328 bp, 10 predicted proteins | sample Shrwel_input2_RT_FD_187535 | JGI IMG/M metagenome (GOLD analysis project Ga0209300, IMG submission 187535) | Subsurface microbial communities from deep shales in Ohio, USA - Utica-3 well 1 S input2 RT (SPAdes) (version 2) ... | reverse complement strand
GACAGGAACACACCGAACATGAACACCCTGACCCGCTGGCTGACCCACCTCTGGCTGGACGTGGCCGACGTGCGCCGCGCCCTGCCCGCCGCGGCCTGCAGCCGCCTGGAGGCCGCCGTGCGCCTGAGCGAAGCGCGACACCTCGGTGAGTTGCGCCTGTGCGTGGAAGCCGGGCTGGACGCGGACCGGCTGTGGCGCGCCCAGACCCCGCGCCAGCGCGCCATCGAGCTCTTCAGCCAGCTGCGCGTGTGGGACACGGCACACAACAACGGCGTGCTCATCTACCTGCTGCTGGCCGAGCACCGCATCGAGATCGTGGCCGACCGGGGGCTCAGCGAGCGCGTCGCACCCGAGACCTGGCAGCTCCTGGCCGATCGCCTGGGCGAGGCCCTGGCCGCGGGCCGCACCGAAGCGGGCCTGAGCCAGGCCATCACCGAGGTGGGCGAGTTGCTGCACCAGCACTTCCCCGATGCAAGCCCGCAAGGCAACGCCAACGAACTGCCCGACGCCATCGTGCTGCTGTAAGGTGCGCACATGAGCAGCACGACCAGCAAAAGCAGCAAAGCCAGCAAGAGCACCCTGATGAAGCCCGCCGAAATCGAGGCGTTCTTCGGCACCCTGCAAGCGGCCAACCCGCACCCCGAGACGGAGCTGGCCTACAGCACGCCCTTCGAGCTGCTGGCCGCCGTGCTGCTGTCGGCGCAAGCCACCGACGTGGGCGTCAACAAAGCCACCGCGCGGCTGTTCCCGGTGGCCAACACGCCGCAGGCCATCCTCGATCTGGGCGAGGAAAGGCTGTGCGAGTTCATCAAGACCATCGGCCTGTACCGCAGCAAAGCCCGCCACCTGATGGAAGCCTGTCGCATGCTGGTCGAGCTTCACGGTGGCGAAGTCCCGCGCAACCGCGAGGCCCTGGAAGCGCTGCCCGGCGTCGGTCGCAAGACGGCCAACGTCGTGCTCAACGTCGCCTTCGGGGAGCCGACCATGGCCGTCGACACCCACATCTTCCGCATGGGCAACCGCACGGGCCTGGCGCCCGGCAAGACGCCGCTGGAAGTCGAGCTCAAGCTGCTCAAGCGCATCCCGGCGCCTTTCATGCAGCACGCCCACCACTGGCTGATCCTGCACGGGCGTTACGTGTGCCAGGCCCGCAAGCCGCGCTGCTGGGAATGCAGCGTGGCTGAGGTCTGCCACTTCAAGGGCAAGACGCCCGAGCCGGGCTGAACTCAGGGAGCCTGCAGGGGCAAAGGCACAGGCAAGGGCGACGGCACCAGCGACAGGTGCGGGTGGCGCAGCACCAGGCCCAACTCGCCCTTCATGCGCTGGTTCGACAGCTGACGGGACTCGCACAAAAAGCTCCACTGCATCGCGCTGACCTGTGCGCGCAGCTCATCGCGGCCCAGGCGCGCAGGGCGCGGCAGGCCGCTGAGGTCGGCCACCGCATCGAAGTGATCGCCCATGGGCAGGCGCGAGTCATCGCAGATGTGGAAGACGCGCTGCGGCCGCGCGCGCCACAAGGCCAGGCAGCAGGCGCGGGCCAGGTCATCGGCGTGGATGTGGTTGGTGAAAACATCGTGCTCGGGCAGCAGCACGGGCGCGCCGCGCCTGATGCGCTCGCGCGGGTCGCCGCCTTCGCGCCCGACCGCGTAAATGCCCGGGATGCGCAAGGTGCTCACCGCCGCGCCCAGGGTGCGCGCAGCTCGCCGCCCGAAGGCCCGCAGTCGGGCCTCGGCGTCCACCCGGCGATGGGCGCGATCCGACTGCGGTGCCACCGCGCGGGTCTCATCGAAAAAGGCCCCGCCCGCGTCCCCGTAGACCCCGGTGGTGCTGCCGTACACCAACGACCGCAAGCTGCTGCCGCGAGACAGCGCCGCCAGCAAGGCTGCGGTTCGCGGGTCCAGGCGGCCCTGCGAGGGAGGCGGCGCCAGGTGCAGCACCCGCGTGCCCAGCCCCGCCAGGCGCGCCAGCGTGTGGGGCTGGTCGAGCGAGCCCACCAGCGGCGTGAGGCCCAGCGCGCGCAAGGCCGGCACCCGCTCGGCAGACGAGGTCAGCGCCCTCACTCGCAGCCGCCCGCCGAGCTCGCGCACCACACGCTGACCCACGTCCCCACACCCCACGATCAGCAGGCGGGAGCGACGAAAAGCGCGTGGACGGCAGAAGGTGGGTGTGGGCATGGGCGAGGCTCGGCAGGCAGCGGGTCGGGTTGAGGGAGAATCATGCATCAAGCCCTCCCTTGTCTGCCTGTCAGCCCTCCAGCCGTTCCCAACATGAGTTTCAACGTCTCGATCCAGCCCAGCGGGCGCGAGTTCCCGATGCAGCGCGACGAAACCGTCCTGAGCGCCGCCCTCAACGCCGGCATCGGCCTGCCCTACGGCTGCAAAGACGGCGCCTGTGGTTCATGCAAATGCAAGCTCATCGAGGGGCGCGTCATCCACGGCGCTCACCAGGCCAAGGCCCTGAGCGCAGCAGAAGAAGAAGCCGGCTGGCTGCTGACTTGCTGCGCCACCCCCCAGAGCGACCTCGTCATCGAGGCGCGCCAGGTCGTGGGACTGGGTGACCACCCTGTCGTCAAGATGCCCACCCGCGTGACCAGCCTGACGAAGGCGGCGCCCGACGTCATGGTGCTGCGCCTGCAGCTGCCGGCCACGCACCAGTTCGGCTTTCGCGCCGGGCAGTACATCGAGTTCATCTTGAAAGACGGCGTGCGCCGCAGCTACTCGATGGCCAACGCGCCGCACGTGGTCAAGGAAGCCGGCATCAACGGCATGGAGCTGCACATCCGCCACATGCCGGGCGGGCGCTTCACCGACCACGTCTTCGGCGGCATGCGCGAGAAAGAAATCCTGCGCGTGGAGGGGCCCTTCGGCACCTTCTTCCTGCGCGAAGAATCGGAGCGCCCCGTCGTGCTGCTGGCCTCGGGCACGGGCTTGGCGCCCATCAAGGCCATCGTCGAGCACATGCGCTTCAAAGGCCTGACGCGGCCCACCACGCTCTACTGGGGCTGCCGCCGCCGCGAGGACCTGTACCTGCACGACTGGGCCCTGCAGCAAGCCGCCGAGCTGCCCTGGCTGACCTACGTTCCCGTGCTCTCGGACGCCCCCGCAGCAGGCAACTGGACGGGCCGCACCGGTTTCGTGCACCAGGCCGTGCTGGCGGACCTGCCCGACCTCTCAGGCCACGAGGTCTACGCCTGTGGCGCCCCCATGATGGTGGCCTCGGCACGCGCCGACTTCACCGCGCAAGCCGGCCTGCCCGACGAGTTTTTCTACGCCGATGCCTTCACCAGCGAAGCCGACAAACACACCGACTGACCCCTGCGGAGCACGTCCATGACCTACGACAACAAAAACATCTTTGCCAAGATCCTGCGCGGCGAGATCCCCTGCATCAAGCTGTTCGAAGACGCCCACACGCTGGCTTTCATGGACATCATGCCGCAGGCTGAAGGCCACGCGCTGGTGATCCCAAAAGAGCCCGCCACCACCTTGTTCGAGCTCTCCGACGAGGCCGCAGCGGCCTGCATGGCCACCGTTCGCCGCATCGGCAACGCCCAGAAAAAGGGCCTGGGTGCCACGGGCATCGTGCTGATGCAGCTCAACGGCGCCGACGCCGGCCAGACCGTGCCGCACTTCCACATCCACGTCATCCCGGGCTCCATCGCCGACCTGCGCCGCCCGCACGCCGCAGCCATGGCCGACACGGCCCACCTCAAGGCCCTGTCCGAAAAAATCGTCGCAGCAATCTGACAACGTGCGGTTCCCGGGAGGGAGCCCGCCAGCTTGCGCCGCTCGGGGCACTTGCCGCCCCGCTGCACAGCGTGAAAAATGCACATGTCAGCCCCGGTTTCGATGCCGAGGCTCGGCCTCCCCCGATTCCCGGGGCGAATTCCGTCACGGATGGCCGAGACGCCCCCCCGCTTCATGGGGTGTGCCGTTTGACACAAAAAACCACGAGACGCCCATACTGGCGTTGCTTACAAACCTTACAAATGCCCTGCCAGGGCACCCCGGAGCACCCCATGTCCACGTCCACCAGCCGGTTGAGCATCCTGTGCCTCGCCACCTGGCTCACCTTGTGCGTGCCAGCCGCCGCACAGGCCCAAACCAACCCCACCGCCGACGACCAATACCGCCTGGGCCTGTACCAGCGCGAAACGGGCGAGCCCTACTCCGCCATCGACACGCTGGAGTCCCTGCTGTCGGCCTACCCGACCCTGAACCGCGCTCGCATGGAGCTGGCGGTCGCCTACTACCGCACCCTGAACTACGAACGCGCCCGTGCCGAAGCCGAGCGCGTGCTCAACGACCCCACGACCCCCGAGATGGTGCGCCTGTCGGTCAGCAGCTTCCTCAAGCAGCTGGAGCTCGAGCAGGCCATGACCCTGGGCAAGCCCCACCGCTTCGAGTTCAGCACCTCCCTGGGCCTGATCTACGACAGCAACGTCAACGCCGGCCCCGACAGCGCCCTGCTGGGCACGTCCCTGTCGGGTGACCTGGTGCTCGACCCCGAGTTCACGGCCAAATCCGACTGGGGCTACATCGCCCAGCTCGGCGTGCAGCACACCTGGCAGAGCCCCAAGCCCGTGCGCGTGGGCCAGGCCACGGGTCGCTTCTCCTGGAACAACTCCCTGAGCCTCTACCAGAAGGCCTACCACCAGTTCAACGACCAGGACCTGGGCGTCATCAGCCTGGCCACCGGCCCCGCCCTCATCGTGGGCAACGGCTGGCGCGGCAACCTGAACATCCAGTTCGACAAGATCACCCTGGGCAGCCGCGACCTGGGCCTCTACACCTCGGTCAACCCCTCCGGCACCTGGCGCATGGGCACTGGCGGCGAGCTGACGGCCGACGTGCAGTGGGTCAAGCGCGATTTCACGCGCAACCTCGACAGCGGTCGCGACAGCCAGTACCAGAGCGTGGGCCTGAGCTACGGCCAGCTGATGGGTGACCAGACCTGGTCCCTGCAAGGCGGCCTGCGCCTGTTCAACGAGTCCGCCCGCGACTCGCGCTTCAGCAACCAGGGCGAAGAGTACTTCGTGGGCGCCCGCGCCAACGTGGTGGGCATCGACCTGTTCGCCCGCGCCGCCTGGCGCCACAGCCGCCACCTGGGCATCGAGCCGGTCTACGGCATGTCGCGCCGCGAAACCGAGCGTCGCACCGAATTCGGCGCCAGCCACAACTTCAACGAAGGCTGGCTGGACAAGTGGCAGCTCACCGGCACCTTCAGCCACGTGCACAACAAGGCCAACCTGTCGCTCTACGGCTACGACCGCGACACGGTGACCATCGCCCTCAACCGCAATTTCTGATCAGGAGTCCCACCATGAACGCACCCATCGGCATCATCCGCCTGAGCGCCCTGGCCCTGGCCTGCGCAGCCAGCCTGTCGGCGCAAGCCAACCCCAGCAACGCCGACTACGCCAAGGTGGTGCTGTATGGCGACGTGACCATCGCGCAAGACTCCACCGCCTCGTGGGGCATCTGGGAGCAGCTGGAGCCGCCGGCCGCCGGCGTGCAAGCGCCCACCATCGCGCTGCGCACCAGCGGTGACCTGTACCGCCCCCTGGGGCAGCTGGACCCGGTGCCGCCGGTGCCCCCCTCGGTCGAAGGCTTCTGCGCCGGTGGCTCGCTGTGCGGCTTCGGCGTCCTGGCCGACCTGGGCGACCTCCAGCTGGTGCGCGAAGTGGCAGGCCCGCAGGCTCTTCGCGAGCCGATGGCGCCCACCCAGCACGCCTTCCAGATGTTCCCTGTTGACCTCAAGGCCGAAGGCAACTCCAACAGCTGGTTGCCCAACGCCATGAGCCTGCGCATCCTGATGATGAGCGTCGGCGAGGCCGCCCTGAGCGACGTCGCGCGGATGGACTTGATGGAAGACCGGCGCACGCACCAGTTCTTCGAAGAAGACCGCCTGGGGGAGCGCGGCATCTCCATCAGCACGGAATTGGCTGACATCGAGGGCCTCGACGCCGGTCGCTTCGACGGCGGCATGAGCAGCTACATCAACGGCAAGTCGGACCCGAGCGCCATCTCCCAGAGGCTCGCCGGTTTCTGGGGCGTGACCACCAGCACCGCCGACATGGCGGCGCTGCGCCAGGGCCAGGCCTCCGCCAGGTACACCGGCCGCGGCATCGACGCCATGGACAACAACACCGGCAACATGGTGATGGTCGTGAGTTTCGGCACCAGCACCTTCACGATGAGCACCAACGGCGGCAGCGACACCAAGGTCTACACCCAGCGCACCTCGTCCGGCACGCAGCTGATGGGCGGCGTGGGCTACAACGTGGTCGGCACGGTGACGGGCAGCACCTTCGAGTCCCGCCAGATCACCGCCGTTGACGGCACGATCGGTGCCGGCAGCTCGGTCAAGGGCGCCTTCGTGGGCGCTGGCGCCGCCGCGGCGATCGGGGCCAGTGACATCGTCAAGACCAAGGTGAGCACCGAAGGCAGCCTGGGCTACACCAACGCCCGCCACGTGAACGCCTTCGCGCTGATCAAGGACGGCACCGTCTTGAACGAAACCAAGCGTTGAAGCACTGACTCACGCTTCCAAACAGAACGGCCCCTCACCGGGGGCCGTTTTTTTTCGTCCGTGAATGGCCGCGTCGGGCTCAGCCACCCAGGTAGGCAGACTGCACCCGCGGGTCTCCCAGGAGCTCGCTGGCCGGGCCGCTGAGCGCCAGCTCGCCGGACTCCAGCACGTAGGCGCGGTCGGCCATCTCGAGGGCGCGGTGGGCGTTTTGCTCCACCAGCAGCACGGTCACGCCCTGGTGGTGCACGTCGCGCACGACCTCGAAAATGGCGTCCACCATGATGGGCGCCAGGCCCATGGAAGGCTCGTCGAGCAGGAGCAAGCGCGGGCGGGCCAGCAAAGCGCGGCCCATGGCCAGCATCTGCTGCTCGCCGCCCGACAGGGTGCCCGCAAGCTGACGCTGGCGCTCCTTGAGGCGCGCAAAGCGCTGGTAGACGGCCTCGATGTCGGCCTCGACCTCGCCGTCGCGGCGCAGGTGGGCGCCCATGCGCAGGTTCTCGTCGATGCTCATGCGCGTGAAGATGCCGCGGCCCTCCGGCACCATCACCAGGCCTTGCGCCACCAGGTCCCACGGCCCCTGCCCCTTCAAGGAGCGGCCCTGGTAGAGGACCTCGCCCGAGGCGGGGGACAGCAAGCCGCAGATGGCCTTGAGCGTGGTGCTCTTGCCCGCGCCATTGGCCCCGATCAGGCTGACCAGCTCACCCGCGTGCAGCACCAGGTCCAGCCCCTTGACGGCGCGGATGCCGCCGTACGACACGTTGAGGCCGCGCAGCTCCAGCAAAGGCGTCTTGGCTTCGCTCATGCGCCCTCTCCTTTGGCGGCCACGGGTTGGTGGCCCGCGCCCAGGTAGGCCGCGATCACGGCGGGGTGACTCTGTACGTCGGCGGGGGTGCCACTGGCGATCAAACGCCCCTGGTCCAACACCGTCACGTGGTCACACAGGCCCATCACCAGCTTCACGTCGTGCTCGATCAACAGCACCGCGCGGCCCTGCGCTCGGATGCGCTCGATCAGCTCGCGCAACTGCACCTTCTCGGTGGCGTTCATGCCCGCGGCCGGCTCGTCGAGGGCCAGCAGCTTGGGCTCGGTGGCCAGGGCCCGGGCGATCTCCAGGCGACGCTGATCGCCATAGCTCAGCGTGCGGGCGGTTTGCTGCGCCTTGCCTTCCAGTCCCACGAAGGCCAGCAGCTCGCGGGCCTTGTGCGTGATCTGGTCCTCTTCATGCAAGAAGGCCCGGGTGCGCAGCACCGCCTGCCACCAGCCCACGCGGGTGCGCACGTGGCGGCCCACGCGCACGTTGTCCAGCGCGGTCATGTCGGCGAACAGGCGGATGTTCTGGAAGGTGCGCGCGATGCCGGCTTGCGCCACCCGGTGCACCGCCGTGGGTTTGTAGGGTCGGCTGTCGAGCTCGAAGCGGCCGCTGTCGCTGGGCACCAGCCCCGTGATCATGTTGAAGAAGGTGGTCTTGCCCGCGCCATTGGGGCCGATGAGGCCGTGCACGTGGCCGGCCAGCACGTCCAGGCCGACGTCACTGAGTGCCTGCACCCCGCCGAAGCGCTTGCTCACGCCCTGCACCTGCAACAAGGCGCGGCTCATCGCGGGCCCCCGGTCGCCGTGGCCTGCGCCTCATCGGGCATCAACCGGTCCTCGTGGCGAGGTGACGGCCACAGCCCGCGCGGGCGCATCAGCATGATGCCGATCATGGCCAGGGCCACCAGCAGCTGTCGCAGGATGGCGGCGTCCAGACGCCCGCCGCTCATCTCCTGCAGGGGGCCGGCCACGTGGCGCAGCACCTCGGGCAGCGCGGCCAGCAAGAAGGCGCCCAGGATCACGCCGGGGATGTGCCCCAGCCCGCCCAGCACCACCATGGCCACCACCAGCACCGACTCCTGCAGGCTGAACGACTCGGGCGAGACGAAGCCCTGGAAGCTGGCAAACAGCACGCCCGCCACGCCGCCGAAGCTCGCGCCCAGGCCGAAGGCCAGCAGCTTGAGGTTACGCGTGTTCAGGCCCATGGCCTTGGCGGCGAGTTCGTCTTCGCGGATGGCCATCCAGGCGCGGCCCAGGCGCGAGTCGTGCAGCCGCAGGCAGATGACGACGGCCACCACGACGATGAAGAGGAAGAAGTAGTAATTCAGCGTCACCGGCGCCAGGGTGAAGCCCAGCACCTGCAGGGGCTCGCCGAGGCTGACCCCGCCGATGGTGATGGGGTCGATGCTGTTGATGCCCTTGGGGCCGTTGGTGAGGTTGGCCGGCGCGTCCAGGTTGTTCATGAACACGCGGATGATCTCGCCGAAACCCAGCGTGACGATGGCCAGGTAGTCGCCCCGCAGGCGCAGCGTGGGCGCCCCCAGCAAGACGCCCGCGAGGGCCGCCACGCCCGCGCCCAGCGGGATCACGGCCCACACCGGCATGTGCAGCCCGTGCGGGAAGGCAGCGGCCACGGCGGGGAAGTTCTCGGCCAGGTGGGGCGAGGCCAGCAGCGCAAACAGGTAAGCGCCCACCGCGTAGAAAGCGATGTAGCCCAGGTCGAGCAGGCCGGCGAAGCCCACCACGATGTTGAGGCCCAGGGCCAGCAGGATGTAGAGCAGCGCCGTGTCCAGGATGCGCACCCAGGCCTCACCCAGGGGCTGCAGGGCCAGCGGCAGCACGGCCAGCAGGACGGCGCAAACCAGGAAGGTCAGCAGGCGCGAAGAAGCGAAAGCAGAAGAGGAAGAAGACATCGACACCCTCCCCTCAGGCCCGGTCGGCCACGCGTTCGCCCAGCAGGCCCTGCGGCCGCAGCGTGAGCACCAGGATCAGCACCGTGAAGGCGAAGATGTCCTGGTAGTGGCTGCCCAGCACGCCGCCGGTCAGCTCGCCGATGTAGCCCGCGCCCATCGACTCGATGACGCCCAGCAACACGCCACCCACCATGGCCCCACCCAGGTTGCCGATGCCCCCGAAGACCGCCGCCGTGAAGGCCTTGAGGCCCGGCAGGAAGCCCATGGTGTGCTGCACCGAGCCGTAGTTGGCCGCCCACATGACGCCGGCCAGCGCCGCCAGCGCCGCGCCGATGGCGAAGGTCGCCGAGATGACGCGGTCGGGCTGCACGCCCATGAGTTGCGCCACGCGCGGGTTCTCGGCCGTGGCGCGCATGGCCCGGCCCAGCGAGGTGCCGTGGATCAGGGCCATCAGGCCGGCCAGGGTCACCGCCGTCACCGCCAGGATCAGGATCTGCACCAGGTTGATGGTCGCGCCCATGACCTCGTAGGGCTCGTCGGGCAGCAGGATCGGGTAGGGCTTGTAGTCCGGCTTCCAAATGATCATGGCCAACGTCTGCAGCAGCAGCGACATGCCCATGGCCGTGATCAGCGGCGCCAGCCGGGGCGCGTTGCGCAGGGGCCGGTAGGCGAGCTTCTCGATCAACAGGTTCAGCGCCATGCACACCACCATGGCGGCGATCAGCGACAGGGTGAGCAGCGCCCAGCCCGGCAGGCCGCTGTCGGCCAGGAAGGTGACGACGGTCCAGCTCACCAGGGCGCCCACCATCAGCACCTCGCCGTGCGCGAAGTTGATGAGGTTGATGATGCCGTAGACCATGGTGTAGCCCAGGGCCAGCAGCGCGTACATGCTGCCCAGCACCAGGCCGTTGATCAGTTGCTGAATGAAGATGTCCACGGGGCTGACGTCATGCAAAAAGCCCGCCAGGGCGGCGGGCTGTGTCCATCGGAAGTGCCGGGATTATCGGTCAGGATGGGCCCCGCCGACACCTGCCGACACCCGCACGCCCCAGGCGTCAGAACAACGAAGGCAGC
>Ga0209300_1001262_pt1 | contig 10338 bp, 6 predicted proteins | sample Shrwel_input2_RT_FD_187535 | JGI IMG/M metagenome (GOLD analysis project Ga0209300, IMG submission 187535) | Subsurface microbial communities from deep shales in Ohio, USA - Utica-3 well 1 S input2 RT (SPAdes) (version 2) ... | reverse complement strand
GGACTAGAGGCGCGCATTGTTCGATATGAAAGTGAAACTGGAAGTGATCCCAAGACACTATTCGTTCAGTATCTAAATGGCGGTAACACTAATAATGAGCGTGTATTCACGGATGGTGAAACAGTTCGTTTGGTTGATTCTGGAACTAGTTCAGATATTTCTAATGCAACAGTTATTACGACTGGTATTGGTTCCAAAATTACAGTGGATAATGGTGTATACTATCTAAATGGACGTTTTGTTCTTGTTCCTGAACAAACTATTCCATTAGACAAATACAGCAATACTCCAACTAAAACCGTTGGTTTTGAATATACTGAAACTGTCGTGTCTGCTCTGGATGATAACTCACTATATGACAATGCACAAGGCACACCAAATTTCTCCGCTCCAGGCGCATCACGTTTAAAGGTAGATGCCGTTTTAACATCATATGATAGTGCTGCTGATGGTACTGATGACTTTGTTGAGATCTTCCGAATCAAAGACGGTCGTTTACAGAAGATGGCTCGTGGACCATCTTATAACATCTTGGGCGACACTCTAGCTAGAAGAACGCATGACGAATCGGGAAACTATGAAGTGGAAGGGTTTCCTGTATATGTTCGTGAGCATCTAAAGCAAGATAACAACCAGGGTGTCTATACTGCAGTAGATGGTGGTGATGAGTCCAAATTTGTCTCTCAAGTCGGCGCTGGCTTAGCTTATGTTAAGGGTTATGAATCAAGAATTCTATCTACACAGAATGTAATTCACAACAAAGCGCGCTCATCTGAAGTCAAAAACAACTACAGTCTGTCTGTTCAGTTAGGCTATTATATTGAAGCTGATTCAATTACATCTCTACCTAACTTAAATGAATATGAATCAGTAGAGTTTGTTGATGGTTCAAGCGTCACCCTTGGTACAGGTCGTATTAAGAGTGTTTCTGTACTGAATGATAAGTATCGCTTATATTTGTTTGACGTTCGTGATACAAACGGTAATATCTCTACTTCATTCATCACTAATGTAAGATCTATTTCAGGTACATCATTTGATGCTACTATATTAGCAGATGACGCGGTTCTGCAAGGAACCAACAATTCATCCTCTTTGTTTGGATTGAGTTATTCTTTTGTAAAATCCTTGATCAATCCAGAAACTTCAGAGAGTGATACTTCATTTACTGCAATTCGTCAATATGAAACATCTACTGATGCCTCCGGTGAAGTCATTTTAAGTGCTCCAACTAATGGAACATTCTTAGTACAAAACACCCTATACTCATATGCATCCTTTACTGATGTGAGTAATGATATTGTTGATATAAGCACACTCTCTACATTAGGTGGAACTCCTACTGGAAAGACAATTAGTATCTCCTTTGGTACGGGTTATGAGAATCGCCCTGTAAGGATTAATGTTCTTACTTCTATTGATGAAGCGACTACCAAAACTAAAACTGTAACATCTAGTTCTGCTACAGGAACGGTGGTTGACGGAAGATTGAGTCTAGGAAAAGCTGACGCTATTCGTATTACTAGTGTGTTGGATGACCAACAAAACGATATTACCGATCTCTTTGAGCTTCATGACAACAAAAGAAAATCATATTATGATATTTCTTTTGTTACAACTAATGATACTACATTTACTAATCCAATCACTGTTGAGTTTGATTATTTTGCTCATGGGGCTGGTGATTATTTCTGTGTTGATTCTTATAATGGTATTGATTACTCTGATATTCCTGTAGAGGATGGGGTTCGGATGTCCGATGTACTGGATTTTCGTCCGAGAATTGGCGATGACGGTGTATCTTTCCTCAGTGCAGGCTCCAGTAAAGTGATAGCACCCACACCTGATACAGTTATCAGGTCGGATATTGAATACTATCTACCCCGTAAAGATAAGATAGTCATCACAGAAAACTCAAACGTTAAGGTAGTTGAAGGATCTTCTGATTTGAATCCAGAATATCCTGCTACACCATCGAACACAATGGCTCTATATCAGCTAGATGTTCCAGCATATACGTTAGATGTATCTAAAATTACTATCAGTAAAGTATCTACTCCAAGATACACAATGGATGATATCAGCCGTCTTGAAGATAGGTTGGATGATTTAGATTATTATATGACATTGAGTTTGCTGGAAAAAGATGCTGCTGATATGCAGATTATTGATCCTGTTACTGGTTTAAATCGATTTAAAAATGGATTTTTAGTAGATCCATTTGAAGATCACACAGTGGGTGACATTAACTGGTCAGATTATCACTGTTCAATAGGTGACGGTGAACTGAGACCAGAAATGAGATTTAATGCCGTGGACTTCGCTGTAGATGAAACCACCATGTCTAATGTGAGAATGAAAAATGGCATTCTTACTCTAGACTACACTGAAAGCGTGTTTTTGGATCAACAACTTCGTTCTGAATATATGAACGTTAACCCTTATGCGGTGTTTCGTTGGGAAGGTGAAATAGAACTTGACCCTTCAGTTGATAATTGGGTGGATGTTGTATACACAGCACCACGAATTGTTACTAGAACGGTTAACAGAACTAGAACGGTTACTAATCCATCGCAGTCGTGGCAAAACAACGCTACTGTGCTTAGTTCACGCACATCGACATCCACTAGAACAATTGAACCACATACCCGATTTGTTAATCCAGTAGCTACTGATTTTGGTGCAACCACCACAGCATCTAGAACAACCACTACCACTACCACCAGAAACTTACAAAACACAAGATCTTCATCTTCATCTAGATCAGGTGGTGAACGGGTTCTGAGTAATGAATGGCTTCCGTTCATGCGATCGCGTGATGTGGAAGTTCACGGTGAAGGTCATAAACCAGAGACTAAGTTAAACTTCTTCTTTGATGATAACCCTGTTAATCAATATATTCGACCGATTAACGGAAGTATGGGAGATCCAATCATAACTGACGAAGAGGGCAACTTTGAAGCTATTTTCAATGTACCCAATAATGATGATCTTCAAATTCCAGTTGGTACTAAACTATTCATTGCAACTGACTATGATGAAACTAGACGAGAATTAGCACTATCATGGGGTGAAACTGAATATACAGCCACTTCACGCAGAGAGACAAGACAGCGCACGATTGTGAGAACTCGTGTTCGTACTGTTGAGCGAGCTACTGTAACTCAGACTAGCTCCAATACAACTACCTGGTGGGACCCACTAGCACAGTCATTTTTGGTTGAAGAAGAGGGTGGAATTTTTGTTACAAAATTGGACTTATATTTCTTGTCTAAAGATGAGAGTATTCCAGTTCATGTTGATATTCGTGAAATGGAAAATGGACAACCTACACAGAGAATCGTGCCCGGTTCTAGAACCATGCTACGTTCAAGCCAAGTGATTGAAACAGAAGATGGCTCCACTCCATCCACTTTTGAGTTTAAGTATCCGGTTTATCTTGAGCAGGGTCGTGAATATTGTGTCATGATCTGGGCAAATAGTATTAACTATAATGTCTGGGTTGCAAGAATGGGTGAGAAGGATTTAGGCACTAGTAAGTATATTGCTAAGCAGCCATATCTTGGAGTTTTGTTTAAGTCTCAAAACTCTTCAACCTGGACTGAAGATCAAAATGCCGATCTACAATTTAGATTACATAGAGCTATCTTCAACACTAATGGTGGAAGTGTAACTCTTGTTAATCGTGAGCTACCTAAAATTAAGTATAGCAGAAACATTCTATACTCTGAGACAGGAACGTCTATTGTAACCATGAAACTTGACAAGCACAATTTTGTTCTGGGTTCTCTGGTTACTATTGAAGGAGCAGAGGCAGGAAATGGATTTACAGCTAATGATATTAATGGATCTCATACTATAACTGAGATTGTGAGTATTGATGAGGTTAAATTTGAGATCACTGGAGTAAACGCTACTGCTACGGGTGCGTTTGGTGGGCGTAATATTGAGGTTTCTGATCAGTGCATTGCATCTTTCTTCAACTTGAACTGTAATGATGTAACGTATAGCGATACATCAATTCAATACTTAGCTACAGGTATGACAGGTCAATCCATTAATGGTGATGAAGTACCTTATCAAAATATCAATGACCCCGTTGTTCTAGAAAAAGGTGGTATGAATTCACTGCGATACCCATGGATGATTACTAACAAAAATGATGAAGCGGCTAACTTTAGTGGTAATCCCTCTATGTCGATTCTTGCCACACTAAATTCTGATAATGAAAATATATCTCCAATGATTGATATGCATGCATATAACCTGATTTGTCCGTTTTATATGGTCGATGGTGATATTGACTTAATTCAACCAGACGGTTCAAACAGCTATGCTAAGTATCGCACACAGATTGCAGGACTTACAGCTGCAGCCAATTCTATTCGAGCATTTGTTGATACTATATTCGATGAGAATTCAGATATGATTTTGTCTTGTCGTGTAGGTAATAGTGAAGAGGAGGTTCAAGAATCTTCCTGGCAACAACTACCTCTAACTGAACAGCAAGTAACTACTAATGATAGAATGGTTGAACTGGAGTATTACTTGGAGCAGGATGATGGATTGCCTGAGTATACATACTTCCAATTGATGATTCAAATCAAGACTAAGAACGCCGCACGCGTTCCAGTATGTCGTAATCTGCGTGTTATTGCATTAGGTACTTAATATGGGACAAGTCAAAGATTACCCTGGTTTGGTTAAAGACCCCGTGACCGGGGTCGTTAAAAATACCAACTATAGTGACTTAAAAAGGGCAAAGATGGCTAAGAAGCGGATTCTTGATGAAATCAATCGACAGAAAGAATTGGAAGAAAGGGTTGACACATTGGAATCCAAGATTGACACCATCCTTGAGCTTTTAACAAAGGTACAGAACAATGGCTAAACCTACAACCAGACAAGAGTTTTCAGAATATTGTTTAAGAAAACTTGGAAAGCCAGTCTTGAACATCAATGTGGCTTCTGAACAAGTCGAAGATCGAATTGATGAAGCTCTTGAGACTTATCGTGAAAAGCACTATGATGCTACTGAAGAACAGTGGGTTCATTACTCACTAACACAGGATGATATTGATAATGGATACATTACGGTTCCAGATGATGTTCTTTCTGTAATAGAGATTCTTCCTGTGGGTCTTGGTAACAGCGGGTTTGCTTCAAAGGATATGTTCTCTTATCAGTATCAGATCATGGCTGGCGAAATGCAATCCTGGCAACCATTCGATTCATTGGATTATTTCATGAAGATGACTAGCATTGATGAAATTCGTATGTTGACCGATGCTGAGCCCAGGTTCCGATATGTGAGACACCAAAGCAAAGTTAAGATCTATAATACCTATGAGACATTTGTTGGTCAGTCTATCGCTATGAGGATCTTTAAGATTGTCCCTGATGCTGATATTTGGAATGATAAGTGGCTCAAAGAATATGGAACAGCATTGATTAAGCGACAATGGGCAGAAAATGTTTCCAAGTTTGAGAACATTCAGCTCCTCGGTGGAGTCACTATCAATGGTGAAAGACTCATGCAAGAGGCTCTACAAGAGATTGAGCAATTGGAAGAGACTCTAGAACTGACGTATCAAGAGCCCGTCGGATTCATTTTCGGATAGATTCACTCTCTAAGCACTTCTATGACCACTGGTGGGTATGGTTAATCATATAAATACCTAAAAGGCGCTAGAAGTGATCTTGATGCTTTCTAGAATAGCTCAACGCTCTAATTGGACGTGCAGATGACAGTTAACCAGTATTTTTACCATTATAACGCAACAAATGAACAAGATCTCATTAATGATCTTGTCGTTGAATCAATCCAACAAAGAGGTTTAGACGTCGCGTACATTCCTCGTACTCAAGATAACATCGACTATCTGTATAACGAAGATCCGACTAATGTCTTTACGTCATTTGGTACAATTGAAATGTGGCCTGCATCTGTAGAAGGTTTCGACGGTGAACAGTTGATGACCATCTTTGGTGACGAATTTAAGAAGAGTGCTACATTCATCGTATCTAGAAGTCGATTTAAAGAAGTTTTTCCAGAGTTTCTTCGCCCGCGTGAAGGTGATTTGATCTTTATGCCTATCACAAACGCGGTTCTTGAAATCAAATTCGTTGAGCACGAGTCACCGTTCTTTGAGAAGGGTAAACAATATGTGTATGAATTAAAACTAGAAGCGTTTGAATTTAGTTACGAAGAGATTGAAACTGGTGATCTTGAACTTGATTCTATACTTGATGAGATGGACATTCCCAATCAAGATACTATCACTGAAGAATATGGTGACAACGCTGACATTGATACTGATTCTGGCGATGATATCAACTTTGATCCTTCGAACCCATTTGGAACGAGATAGGTATTTATATGCTTCTTGAGCAACCATTTTATCACAAGACTATTCGCCTCTACACATCAGTTTTTGGCAATCTGTTTAACGACATCAAGATTGTGCGAGATGATGGGAAGGTCATTAAAGTCCCGTTAGCTTATGCCGCACAACAGAAATATAATGTGCGTCTTGAGCAAGATGAAGATCCTGATCTCATTCGGTACATGAAGCGTACTCCTCGTATGTCATTCGTTCTCACTGGATGGCAACGAGATATTAGTCGTGTTAAGAACAAACTCCACCATTTGACTAATCATGATGTAGTCAATCTGAATGATCCACAGAACACTGGTGTCTCTGCTCAGTACAACAGAGTTCCGTATACATTCAATTTTAGATTGGATGCAACAGCAAAGTATATGGACGATCTATTACAAATCTTTGAACAGATTGCTGTTTCATTCAATCCAGCACTTCAAGTCGTTGTTAAAGACAATCCAGACTTGAGTGATGAATCAGCATTGACTGTCACTCTGCTTGATTCAGCCGCAGAAGATACATTTGAAGGTGTCTATGAAACTGGGCGTGAAATCACAATGTCATTCAATTTTAATCTAGATGGTTATCTGTATATGCCAACTAGTGATAGTTCAGTTATTAAGAAGGTTTATGTGAATTATTATGACTTGGATGCTCCCGATGTTATGATTGACCAACAGATCTTTACTGAAGAGGATGCATTATGAGCAGTGCTTTTGACAAGAAACTAGAGAAATTGCTCAATGGAGATGTCGATAAGTTGGTAGATGGACTTCCAGAAGGTGAGCAAGACGAGGAAGAACAAGTTCCCGATGAAATGGCACCTGTTCTATATGATGCCAAAGACACAGAGACTCAACTCCCAAGCAAAGATCTTCAAGACGATTATGTAGCAGCTCGTTCTAATCTCTATGGACTGATGGGTAAATCCAATGCTGCTCTCGAGTTGACTTTAAGAATTGCTATGATGTCAGAGCATCCTCGTGCTCTTGAAGTTGCTGCTAATCTAATTAAAACGTCTTCGGATATCTCTAAAGAGCTCATTGCTTTACATAAAGCCATTGAAGAAAAGCAAGGATCTAAAAAAGAACCCCCGAAAGGTAGCTATACCCAAAATAATTACTATATTTCTGATAAAGAGAAAGCTGAAAGTATTATAGATGATCTACCAGAGGATGAGGGTAAGGATGACTCTTCATGAAAATCAAAGAACAAAAAGCGGTTAACCCTTTAGATGATTTAGAATCTCTCTCCACTAGAATTAAATCACTCGAAAGTGTATGCCCATTTGACTTAGAAGCGTTCTATGCTGAAAACAAAGGGCTAGTAAAGAAGTATCTTCGTAAGAACACATTAGATCTAGAGATTGAAGACTTTCAAAACGTACCCGAAGATTGGTATTACAAGAATCAAGAAGGTATTCTTCGTCATGGCATTAAAGATCGTCCTTATACTACACTTCAGCAATTAGACTGGATCAAGTGCGGGATTGATGTTGCGTATTTAGCGCGCAAGCACGTCAAGATTATTTCTATTGATGATGGTCTTATTCCATTTAGACTTTATGATTTTCAGGAAGATCTTCTTCATCTATATCAGAATAACAGATTCGTTATTTCTATGCAGTGTCGTCAGTCTGGTAAAACACAGACTACGGCAACTTATATCATGCATTATATCATTTATAATGAAGCTAAGACTAGTGCAATTCTAGCCAACAAAGCGGACCAAGCACAAGAGATTCTTTCTAGGATTCAATTGTCTTATGAATCACTTCCATTATTCCTTCAACCTGGTGTTCGTGTATATAACAAAAGGAAGATGGAACTGGATCATCATTCTGTTGCGTTCTCTGCTGCATCTAGTTCAAGTTCAATTCGCGGGAAATCAATTGGCCTCTTGTATATCGATGAGGCCGCATTTATTCCCAATGATATGGAGTTCTATGAATCAACATACCCAACAATCGCGTCTGGTAAAGAATCAAAAGTAATTATTACATCGACCCCAAATGGTACACGTGGTCTATTCTATAAGCTTTGGATGGAGTCAGAAGCAGGTCTTAATGATTTCGTTCGAATGTTTGTTACTTGGGACATGGTACCAGGCCGTGACGAAGAATGGAAAAGACAAACCATAGCGAATACGTCACCTGAGCAGTTCGCACAAGAACACAATTGTATTTTCCGTGGAAGTCAGAATTCATTACTCTCTAGTCAGACTCTCGAAGAAATGGTGTCGAAAGCACCTATAGATGAACATGATGGAGTGTGTGTCTACAAAGAACCACAGAAAGACCATGTCTATATTGCGTGTTGTGATGTCTCTCGTGGTGTTGGAGGTGATTATCATGCAATGTCAGTAGTTGATATTTCGACTCAACCATATGAAGTCGTAGCTACATATCGGGGTAATAAACTATCACCTCTTCTCTATCCAAATTTGATCTACAATATAGCCACTGAATATAATGAAGCCCATGTACTTGTTGAGATCAATGACATTGGTCAACAAGTATCTGATATTCTTTACTATGATCTTGAGTATGAGAATGTCTTGATGACTATAACAGAAAAGAACAAACAAGTTATTGGGTTTGGTCAGAATGCTAAAACCGGTGTGAGAACAAGTCAAGCAGTAAAAGCCATTGGTTGTTCTAACATCAAAACGATGATTGAGAAAGGTCGTTTAATTGTTAACGACATGGATGCTATTAATGAGTTTGGAACGTTTGTTCCAAAAGGAAAATCATACGAAGCCGATTCTGGTGCGCATGATGATATGGTCATGACACTAGTCTTATTTGCATGGGCTACAACACAAACATATTTCATTGAGCTTACTGATAAAGACTTTCGTAGAGATTTGCTAAAAGAACAAGAAGATCGAGCAATGGAAAGCATTACACCATTTGGTCTAGTGGATTCTGATTTTGGTGAGTTTACAGGCAATATGGAAGATCATCATGAATTTGGAATGTTCTAAACCATTTTATTTTAGACTATAAATAAATACTTATAAGTATGAACACTAATCACATAAGAGGTTAACCATATGGCTTCTGCTTCTGTCGAGGTGTTCGAGAAAGACCTTACTTTGAACGTGAACAATATAACTTCAAATGCTACTGGCTTTGTTGGAATGTTCCGTTGGGGTCCCGTCGAACAAGTAACTCGAATTACTACAAATGAAGGTGAGCTAGTACGTCGCTTCGGTAAACCCGATGCAGATACTACTACTTACTTTCATTCTGCTCTAAACTATCTTCTTTACACTAACCCACTATACATTGTTCGTGTAGTCGGTGATAATGCAGTTAATGCCGTTTCTGATGCTGGAACCGCTCTTACTATTAAGAATGATTCTGATTATGAAACTGCAGTACTAGATACCATCGCATTTGCTGCTCGTTATCCAGGTCAAATGGGCAATGGACTTCTAGTCTCTGCTGCCGATGATCAGGGATTTTCTGGCTGGGAGTATGAAGATGAATTTGACTTTGCACCAGGTGCTGGCGAGTTCAATCTAGTTGTAGTTGATGAAGACGGTTTCATTTCCGGTACTGCTGGCACCATTCTTGAGCGGTATGAACTGCTTACCAAGACTCCTGGTGATAAGCGTCCAGATGGAACTTCTGCTTACATCACTTCAGTTCTAGAAGAACATTCCAACTGGGTTCTTGCTGGTGATCTGGATGCTATTGACTTCACTGCTTCTAGTTCTCTAGGTGTCTATGAATCATCTCTACAAGGTGGTCTAGATGATAATGACATAAGTGGTACTGTTGACTTTAGCACTGGCTGGAATCTATTCAGTAATGCCGAAACCATCGACATTATCCGCGTCTTCACTTCTGGAACTCCAAGTTCTGCTCTTGGTACTGCTATTGATGTTATGGAAACTCGAAAAGACGCAGTAGCATTTGCTGCTCCAGAACTTTCGGACATCTATAACA
>Ga0209300_1001260_pt1 | contig 10353 bp, 3 predicted proteins | sample Shrwel_input2_RT_FD_187535 | JGI IMG/M metagenome (GOLD analysis project Ga0209300, IMG submission 187535) | Subsurface microbial communities from deep shales in Ohio, USA - Utica-3 well 1 S input2 RT (SPAdes) (version 2) ... | reverse complement strand
TTGATGGCCTCCATCTTCTCGGTCACGAGCGCGAAATTGCGACCGCTCTCCGAGGCCCCTTGCGAGACCTGAAGCGCCAGCTGATTGGCCTGCAGCGCGGTGTCGGCGTTGTGCTTGACGGTCGCCGACATCTCTTCCATGGACGAGGCCGTTTGCTGCAGCGACGAGGCCTGGCTTTCGGTGCGCGAGCTCAGGTCCAGGTTGCCCTGCGCGATCTGGCTGGACGCGGTGGCCACCGACTGGCTGGTGTCGCGGATGCCGCTGATGGTCTGGCGCAACTGGTCGGTGGCGCTGGCCATGGCGCGCAGGAGCTGGCCGGCTTCGTCGCGCTGGTCGGACGAGGCACGCGGGCTGAGGTCACCGCGCGCCAGGGCCTCAGCCGACTCGACGGCGCGCCGCATGGCCGCGGAGGTGTTGCGCGAGATGCTCACCGCCACGGCCCCACCCACACCGAGCATCACCAGCACCATGAGCAGGGTCAGCGCCACGCGCGACGCCTCAGCCTGGGCCCGCTCGGCCAGCAAGGCATCGAGCTGCTCGAGCACGGCGTCACTCAAGGCGAATTGTTTTTTGATGGCCACGGTGGTCTCATCGAAGTAACGCGCCGGCGCCATGGAGTGGGTGTCGGCCTGATGGGCCACGTCGACGACGAGTGCGTTCATGGCGGTGTGAGACGCCAGCGCTTCGTCGAGCTGCTTGCGCAGGCCCTTGACGGCCTCGGGGTTGCCGGCCTCGGCCTTGGAAACCGCGCGTTCCACATCCAGCCGATGGCCCTGAGCGGCATCGGCCAGGGTCAGCAGGGCGCTGCGCAGATCGGGGTCGGTGCTGCGCTTGACCAGCATCATGGTGCCGCGGGCGCGGGCCTGACCCATCTTCTCCGACAGGCGCGGCAAGTCGCGAAACGCCGCGGTGATGAGGTAGTAGGAAGCCGCATCGGCGTCGAGGGCCATGCCACTGGCGCCGGCTTCGTCTTCGACGAAATTCAGCAAGCGGGCGATCAAGGCGGTGTGCTGCTTGAGGCTCTCGGCCGGCGAGACGGACACCTGCGTGACCCGCGCGGCCAGGGCCTGCCAGTCGCGCTGCAGGGCGGAGAACTCGGGCATCAGGGCCTCGCGCGGGAGGCCCTGGTAAAGCCGCTGGACGTCGGCGAAGGCCTCGTCGATGGCGGCCTGGCGAGCGACGCGATCGGCCTGCTTGGTGGCCTCGCCACTGAGCACGGCCGACGACAGGCCGCGGTGCTCCTGAGTCAGGCGAACCAGCTTGAGCAAGGCCTTGCCGGGGGGCAAACCGGCCTGCTCGGCCTTCAGCCCTTCGTACAAGCGCCACGAGGTGCTCAAGACCAGGACCGAGGGGGCGGCGGTCATGATGAAGGCCACCAGGCTGAGGACCAGGAACTTGTGCCGCAAAGGCAGGTGATGGATCCAGCGGAACATGACGCCAGCTTTCCGAAATTGCGCGTCGTGAACCGCTCAGGCCCCCGAGGCAGCGCAAGCCACCGGCGACCACGTCCGACCCCCGTTGGCCTGACGCTCTTTGATTTCGACGTGATCGAACGGGACTTGACCCTGCTTTATCGGACATTTGTTCAACAAGGTGACGAACACGCACGCGGGCCTGTCCCTAGAATGTTTGCGCCCCTCCTCACCAAGGTCCCCCATGTCCGACATCCGCATCCGCGGTGCCCGCCAGCACAACCTCAAGAACCTCGACCTCGACATCCACACGGGTGAGCTGACGGTCGTGACCGGCCCCAGCGGCTCGGGCAAGTCGTCGCTGGTGTTCGACACGCTGTACGCGGAAGGGCAGCGGCGCTACGTCGAGACTTTCAGCGCCTACGCGCGTCAGTTCCTCGACCGCATGGACCGCCCCGCCGTCGACCGGGTGGAGGGCGTGCCCCCGGCCATCGCCATCGACCAGTCCAACCCGGTGCGCACCTCGCGCTCCACCGTGGGCACGATGACCGAGCTCAACGACCACCTCAAGCTGCTGTTCGCGCGCGCCGCCCAGCTCTTCGACCTGGAGACCGGGCTGCTGGTGCGAGAGGACTCGCCTCAATCGGTGTTCGCCGAGTTGCTGCGCCGGTGCGCGCAAACGCCGGGTGGGCGTCGCGTGGTCGTGACCTTCGCGGCCGAGCTGCCGGCCAACACGGCGCCCGAGCAGATGGAAGAGTGGCTGTCGGCCAGCGGCTTCTCGCGCATCCAGGCCCAGCGCACGGTGGCGGGCGAAGGCGGCAGCGGCGCCAAGCGCCTGGTGCTCGACGTGGTGGTGGACCGCTTCCGCCTGGGCGCCGACGCCAGCGGCGCCGACCTGGACCGACCCCGCGTGATGGAGGCACTCGAAGTGGCCTTCAAGCGCGGCGGCGGACACGTCACCGCCTACGCCCTGCTTGACGAGGGCGACCCCGAGCTGTGGCGCTTCTCCAGCGGCCTGCACTGCCCAGAAAGCCACCGCCGCTACAGCACGCCCACCCCGGGCATGTTCTCCTTCAACTCCGCCGCGGGCGCCTGCCCCACCTGCCGCGGCTTCGGGCGCGTCATCGGCGTGGACTTCGGCCTGGTCATCCCCGACGCCAAGAAGACGCTGCGCAGCGGCGCCGTCAAGCCGATCCAGACGCCAGCCTGGTCCGAATGCCAGGACGACCTCATCAAGTACGCCGGTGACGCCGGCATCCCGCGCGACACGGCCTGGTCGCAGCTCACGCCCGAGCACAAGCAATGGGTCATCGACGGGGACCCCGCCTGGAAGGGCAACTGGAAGAAGCAGTGGTACGGCGTCAAGCGCTTCTTCGAGTACCTCGAGAGCAAGGCCTACAAGATGCACATCCGCGTGCTCTTGTCCAAGTACCGCAGCTACACGCCCTGCCCCGACTGCGATGGCGCGCGCCTGCAGACCGAGTCCCTGCTGTGGCGCCTGGGTTCGCGCGAAGACGCCGACGCGGTGCTGGCCCCCAGCCGGCGCTTCATGCCGCATGGCGTCAAGCTCGGGCGCGAGGCCTTCGAGGCCCTGCCCGGCCTGAGCGTGCACGACCTGATGCTGCTGCCCATCTCGCAGCTGCAGCGTTTTTTCTCGTTCGTCACGCTGGCCAAGCGCGGTGACCAGGAGGCCCTGCAGCTGCTGCTCGACGAGATCCGCACGCGCTTGAAGTACCTGGTCGACGTCGGCCTGGGCTACCTCACGCTGGACCGCCAGAGCCGCACCCTCTCGGGCGGCGAGGTGCAGCGCATCAACCTGACCACCGCCTTGGGCACCTCGCTGGTCAACACCCTGTTCGTGCTGGACGAGCCCTCCATCGGCCTGCACCCGCGCGACATGGACCGCATCAACCTGGCCATGCAGCGCCTGGTGGACGCGGGCAACACGCTGGTCGTCGTCGAGCACGACCCCGCCGTGATGCTGGCGGCCGACCGCGTCATCGACCTGGGCCCCGGCCCCGGCCACCAGGGCGGTCGCATCGTCTTCGACGGCACGCCCCAGGACCTGAAGAACGCCGAGACGCTGACCGGCGCCTACCTGGGCGCACGACGTCGCATCGGGATCGGACTGCGCCGCCCCGTGCAGGACAGCACGCCGCGCCTCATCTTGCAAGGCGCGCGCGAGCACAACCTCAAGAACCTGGACGTAGACTTTCCACTGCAGCGGTTGGTGGGCGTGACGGGCGTCAGTGGCTCGGGCAAATCCACGCTGATCCAGGACATCCTGCACCCCGCCCTGCTGCGCCACTTCGGCCAGGCCACCGAAAGCCCAGGCGAACACGACGACCTGCTGGGCGCCGACTGGCTCAGCGCGGTCAACTTCGTCGACCAGTCCCCCATCGGCAAAACAGCGCGCTCCAACCCGGCGAGCTACGTGGGCGCGTTCGATGCGGTGCGCACCCTGTTCGCCACCACGGCGCTGTCGCGCGAGCGCAAGTACACGGCCGGCACCTTCAGCTTCAACGCGGGCAACGGGCGCTGCGCCACCTGTGGCGGCTCGGGCTTCGAGCACGTCGAGATGCAGTTCCTCAGCGACGTGTACCTGCGCTGCCCGGACTGCGATGGCACGCGCTTTCGCGCCGAGGTGCGCGAGGTGCAGATCGAGCGCATCAACCGCAAGCTCAGCATCTCCGACGTGCTGGAGCTGACCGTGGCCGAGGCCGTCAAGCTGTTCGCGCAAGACGTGGACGTGGTGCGCGCCCTGCAGCCCCTGGCCGATGTGGGCCTGGACTACGTCAAGCTGGGTCAGCCGGTGCCCACGCTGTCGGGCGGCGAGGCGCAGCGCCTCAAGCTCGCCGGCCACCTCGTCGAGGCCTCGACGCAGCTCAGCAAAAGCGGCCAGCGCACGGCGCGCAAAGGCACGCTCTTCATGTTCGACGAGCCCACCACGGGCCTGCACTTCGACGACATCGCCAAGCTGATGCGGGCCTTCGCCAAGCTGCTCGATGCAGGCAACAGCATCATCCTCATCGAGCACAACCTCGACGTCATCCGCGCCTGCGACTGGCTCATCGAGCTGGGCCCTGAAGGGGGCGACGCGGGCGGCCAGCTCGTGGCCACGGGCTCGCCCGACGAGCTCAAGCTCGGCCACACCCACACCGCCCTGGCGCTGCGCGAGTACGAACAGGCCATGGGCCTGGCCGACGAGGCCAACGCCACGCCCGCCACCGTGCTCCAGGCCGAAGAAGACAGCCGCTCGCTGCAGGCCGTCATCGCCGCGCGTCGCAAGCAACGCCGCGAGGCCGCCGCGCGCGCGCCTGGCGCCGAAGCCATCGAGGTCGTCAACGCGCACGAGAACAACCTCAAGGGCATGACGGTGTCGATCCCGCGGGGCAAGTTCAACGTGGTCACCGGCGTGTCCGGCTCGGGCAAGTCCACGCTGGCTTTCGACATCCTCTTCAACGAGGGCCAGCGGCGCTACCTGGAGTCACTCAACGCCTACGCGCGCTCGCTGGTGCAGCCGGCCGGCCGCCCCGAGGTGGACGCGGTCTACGGCATCCCGCCCACCGTGGCCATCGAGCAGCGGCTGTCGCGCGGCGGGCGCAAGTCCACCGTGGGCACCACCACCGAGGTGCACCACTTCCTGCGCCTGCTCTACGTCAAGCTGGGCACCCAGCACTGCACCACCTGCGTGGACTGCGACGGCCACCCCATCCCCGTGCTGCCTCAGACGCCCGAGGCCATCGCCGCCCAGTGGGTGCGCGACCACCGCGGCCAGCACATCGGCCTGATGGCGCCGCTGGTCGTCAACCGCAAGGGCATCTACACCGAGCTGGCCAAGTGGGCCTCGGCGCGCGGCTTCGACTACCTGCGCGTGGACGGCGAGTTCCTGCCCAGCGCCGGCTGGGGCACGGCCAAGGGCCCCAAGATCGACCGCTACCGCGAGCACACCATCGAGCTGCCCGTGGGCGACGTGGTCGTCACGCCGGAGAACGAAGGCCGCCTGCGCGAGCTGCTGGCCTCGGCCCTCGAACACGGCAAGGGCGTGGTCCACCTCATCACCGGGCTCGAGGGCCTGGCCGAGGCGCTGGCCACCGGCAAGTCCACCCTGCACATGGGCCGCGTGAAGGTCTTCAGCACCGAACGCGCCTGCCCCAGCTGCGGCACCAGCTACCCCGAGCTGGACCCGCGCCTGTTCAGCTACAACAGCAAGCACGGCTGGTGCCCCGACTGCGTGGGCACGGGCCTGGCCCTCACGCGCGAGCAGCGCAAGGTGCTTGACGACTCCCAAGCCGATGAGAAGAAGGGACGCGAGCAGACGTTTGCCGAGCCCGATGTGGACGACGTCGAAGACGCCGCCTGCGGCGCCTGCCACGGCGCGCGTCTGAACCCGGTGGCGCGCGCCGTGCAGCTGCGCGGCCAGTCCATCGCCGAGGTCTCGGCCCTGTCGGTCAAGGACGCGCGCAAGTGGGGCGACAAGCTCAAGCTCGACGGCCGCGAGGCCACCATCGCGCGCGACATCGTCAGCGAGATCAAGTCGCGCCTGGCGTTCATGGAGCAGGTCGGCCTGGGCTACCTGAGCCTGGACCGCGCCGCGCCCACCCTCTCCGGCGGGGAGGCGCAGCGCATCCGCCTGGCCGCCCAGCTGGGCAGCAACCTGCAAGGGGTCTGCTACGTGCTGGATGAGCCCACCATCGGCCTGCACCCGCGCGACAACCAGCTGCTGCTCGACGCCCTGCACACCCTGGGCCAGTCGGGCAACACGCTCGTGGTGGTCGAGCACGACGAAGACACCATCCGCCGCGCCGAGCACATCATCGACATCGGCCCCGGCGCCGGCGTGCGCGGGGGCACGGTGGTCGCGCAAGGCACGGTGGCCGACATCATGGCCGCCGAAAATTCCGTCACCGGCCGCTGCCTGCGCTCGCCCATGCGGCACCCGCTGCGACGCGGCGACGACGGCCAGGCCACCGAGCGTCGCGGGGTCGACGCGGCCACGCCCCAGCTCCAACTCAAAGGCGCCCGGCTGCACAACCTGCAGGGCGTGAACGTGGGCGTGCCCCTGCACCGGCTGGTGGCCGTCACCGGCGTGTCGGGCTCGGGCAAGTCCACGCTCGCGCGCGACGTGCTGCTGGCCAACGTGCAGGCCGCCGTCGCCATCCCGCCCAAGCAGCGCGCCACCACGGCGCCGCTGTGGGTCGGCTGCGAGGGCCTCGACGGCTGGGGCGCGGTCGACCGCGTGCTCGAAGTCGACCAGACCCCCATCGGCAAAACGCCCCGCTCGTGCCCGGCCACCTACATCGGCTTCTGGGACACCATCCGCAAGCTCTTCGCCGACACGCTGGAGGCGCGCGCGCGCGGCTGGGCGGCCGGGCGATTCAGCTTCAACACCGGCGAAGGCCGCTGCCCCGACTGCGAAGGCCAGGGCATCCGCACCATCGAGATGGCCTTCCTGCCCGACGTGAAGGTGCACTGCGACACCTGCAACGGCATGCGCTTCAACCCCGAAACGCTGGCGGCCACCTGGCGCGGCAAGCACATCGGCGACGTGCTCAAGATGGAAGTGGACGACGCCGTCGAGTTCTTCGCCTCCATGCCCTCCATCGCGCACCCGCTCAAGCTGCTGCAGGACGTCGGCCTGGGCTACCTCACCCTCGGCCAGCCCTCGCCCACGCTGTCGGGCGGCGAGGCCCAGCGCATCAAGCTGGTGACCGAACTCAGCAAGGTGCGCGACGACATCACGCGCCGCGGCCAGAAGGCCCCGCACACGCTGTACGTGCTCGACGAGCCCACCGTGGGCCTGCACCTGGCCGACGTGGAGAAGCTCATCCGCGTGCTGCACCGCCTGGTCGACGGCGGCCACAGCGTGGTCGTCATCGAGCACGACCTGGACGTCATCGCCGAAGCCGACTGGGTCGTCGACATGGGGCCGGAAGGCGGCTCGGGCGGCGGCAAGGTCGTGGCCGAGGGCCCACCCGAGAAGCTGGTGGCCAAGGGCACGCACACGGGCAAGGCCCTGGCGGGGGTGCTGGCGCGAGTGCGGTGACGACGAAGGCCTGACCTGGTCACGGTGTTGACAAACGTGACAACCGGGTCGGCCTTCGCCCAAAAACAGATTCAAAAGCGCTTCACGCAACAGGGGCGCGGGTGCCCGGCTTCAGGTGAACCCAGTGCGGCCGAAAAGCCCATTGTTTCGGACACAACCCAACTGAAGGCGGTTCCATGCGCACGAATCTCCCGGTCACCCAGAAAGCCCACGACTACCCGGCCGACGCCACGCTGATGTCGAGCACCGACACCCAGAGTCGCATCACCTACGCCAACGAGGCCTTCATCCAGGTCAGTGGCTTCGAGCGCGATGAACTGCTGGGCCACCCTCACAACCTGGTGCGCCACCCGGACATGCCCCAGGAGGCCTTCGCCGACATGTGGCAGACGCTGCAAGCCGGCGAGTCGTGGACGGCGCTGGTCAAAAACCGGCGCAAGAACGGCGACCACTACTGGGTGCGCGCCAACGCCACCCCGGTGATGCGCAACGGTCAGGTCACCGGCTACATGTCGGTTCGCACCAAACCCACGGAGCAGGAGGTTCAGGAAACCGAGGCGCTCTACCGCATGTTCCGCGAAAAGCGCAGCGGCAGCCTGGCCTTCCACCGCGGCCTCGTGGTGCACACCGGCGTGATGGCCTGGCGCTCCCTGTTTCAGAAGATGTCGGTGCGCTGGCGCATGGCGCTGCCGCTGGCGTGGACCGTGCTGGCGGGCGTGACCGCGGGCGCCCTCGCCGGCCTTCCCGGTGGCGCCCTGCTCGCGCTGGCCGCTGCGCTGGTGACCTCGGGTCTGCTGGGCATGGCCTGGCTGGACCACCAGATCGCCCGTCCCCTGGGCAGCGTGCATCGCCAGGCCTCCGCCGTCGCCGCGGGACAGCCGGGCAAGAACCTGCAGTTCAACCGCGTCGACGACATCGGCATGCTCATGCGCCTGGTCAACCAGGCCGGCCTGAACCTGCGCTCCCTGGTGGACGACGTCAGCAGCCAGATGGGCGGCCTGCGTCAGGCCACCGACGAAATCGCCACAGGCAACTCCGACCTGAGCCACCGCACGGAGTCGACCGCGGCCGAGCTGCAGCGCACCGCCGCGTCCATGACCCAGATGACGTCCACCGTGCGGGCCAACACCCAGACGGCGCAAGACGCCACCCGGTTCGCCAGCGAAGCCAGCAACGCCGCCACACACGGCGGCTCGGTGGTGGGCGAGGTGGTCAAGACCATGGACGAGATCAGCGACAGCTCGCGACGCATCGCCGACATCATCGGCGTCATCGACGGCATCGCCTTCCAGACCAACATCCTGGCGCTGAACGCCGCTGTCGAAGCGGCCCGCGCGGGCGATCAAGGGCGCGGCTTCGCGGTGGTCGCAGGTGAGGTGCGCTCGCTGGCCCAGCGCAGCGCAGAGGCCGCGCGCGAGATCAAGTCCCTGATCCAGGCCAGCGTCGAGCGCGTCTCGGCCGGCAGCACCCTGGTCAACAACGCCGGCTCGGCCATGGAAGACATCGTCAGCAAGGTGCGCGAAGTCACCCACCTGATCGAGCAGATCAGCCACGCTTCCAACGAGCAGGCCACCGGCATCCAGCAGGTCAACCAGGCGGTGGGGCTGCTCGATGAGGCCACCCACCAGAACGCCACGCTGGTTCAGCAGTCCTCGCAGGCGGCGTCCACCTTGAGCCAACGCGCCGGGCGCCTCGTCGACGCCATCGGGGTCTTCAAGACGCCCTGATCAAGCGCCCACCTCAGCGCACGCGCAGCATGGCCAGCACACCGCCCTTCCGCATCACGCGCCAGCCCAGCAACACCGCCAGGATGGCGGCGTAGACCGCCACCTCGGTGAGGTCGTTCTTGGCCGACTTCTTCCAGTAGAAGTGCAGCAGGCCCAGCAGGGCCACGGCGTAGACCAGCTTGTGCAGGCCCTGCCAGCGCCGCCCGCCGATGGCGCGGATGGCCGCGTTGAACCCCCAGCGCGCGGCGGTGACGCAGCAGGCCCGGCAAGGACGCCAGCTCGCGCAGGGGCGTGATGGCCAGCGTCAGCCACAGCCAGCGCAGGGCCCACTCCCCGGTCTCCTTGATGAACTTGTCGGTCGGGTTGGCACCGAGCTGGCCCGCGAAGCCCGCTGCGATCAGGGCCGCCATCGGCAAGGCGCACACCAGCCACAACAGGGGCTTGGCCCAGGGGCGCAGCAACCAGGTGTTGAGGGTGGACGAGACAGCGGCGAAAGCAGAAGGTGCAGTGGTCATCGGGTCAGAAGAATTTGCTCAGGTCCATGCCGGCGTACATCTGCCCGACCTGGGCCTCGTAGCCGTTGAACATCAGCGTGGCCTTGCGCGGGGTGAAGAAGCCGCCCTCGCCGATGCGGCGCTCGGTGGCCTGGCTCCAGCGGGGGTGGTCGACCTTGGGGTTCACGTTGGAGTAGAACCCGTATTCTCGCTGCGCGGCCTTGGTCCACGACGACACCGGCTCGCGCTCGACCAGGCGCATGCGCACGATGGACTTGGCGCTCTTGAAGCCGTACTTCCAGGGCACCACCAGGCGCAGGGGGGCGCCGTTCTGGTTGGGCAGCACCTCGCCGTACAGGCCGAAGGCCATCAGCGTCAGCGGGTGCATGGCCTCGTCCAGGCGCAGCCCTTCCACGTAAGGCCAGTCCAGCACGCTGGAGCGCACGCCAGGCATCTGCTTGGGGTCGGCCAGGGTGGTGAACTCCACGTACTTCGCGCGGCTGGTGGGCTCGGCCTTGCGGATCAGCGCCGACAAGGAGTACCCCACCCACGGGATCACCATCGACCAGCCCTCCACGCAGCGCATGCGGTAGATGCGCTCTTCCATCGGCGCCAGCTTGAGCAGGTCGTCGAGGCCCAGGCGCTGCGGCTTGCCGACCTCACCGTCGATCACC
>Ga0209300_1001258_pt1 | contig 10361 bp, 11 predicted proteins | sample Shrwel_input2_RT_FD_187535 | JGI IMG/M metagenome (GOLD analysis project Ga0209300, IMG submission 187535) | Subsurface microbial communities from deep shales in Ohio, USA - Utica-3 well 1 S input2 RT (SPAdes) (version 2) ... | reverse complement strand
GAGCCGGGGATCGATGCCCTGGCTGTAGAGGTTCATGCCCAGGGTGACGATGTCCATGTTGCCGGTGCGCTCGCCGTTGCCGAGCAGGGTGCCCTCGACCCGGTCGGCGCCGGCCAGCAGGCCCAGTTCGGCCGCCGCGGCCGCCCCGCCGCGATCGTTGTGGGTATGCAGCGAGATGATCGCACCGTCCCGATTCTTCAGGTGGGTGACGAAGTACTCGATCATGTCGGCGAAGTGATTGACCGGCCCCACCTCGACGGTCGCCGGCAGGTTGAGGATGCAGGGACGCTCGGGCGTCGGCTGCCACACGTCCATCACCGCCTCGCAGATTTCCACCGCGTAATCGAGTTCGGTACTGGTGAAACTTTCCGGCGAGTACTGGAAGCGCCACTCGGTCTGCGGATAGCGCGCGGCGTATTCCTGCACCCAGCGTGCGCCCTGCACGGCGATCGCGGTCACGCCGTCACGGTCCTGTTCGAAGACACGCTCACGCTGCACCGTCGAAGTGGAGTTGTAGACGTGCACGATCGCCTGCTTCACGCCCTCCAGCGCCTCGTAGGTACGGGCGATCAGCGGCTCGCGGGCCTGCACCAGGACCTGAATGGTGACATCATCGGGAATCTGGTCCGCTTCGATCAGCCAGCGCACGAAATCGTAGTCCGGCTGGCTGGCGGCGGGAAAGCCGACCTCGATCTCCTTGAGGCCGACCTTGACCAGCAGCGCCCACAGGCGTTTCTTCTGTTCGACGCTCATCGGCTCCAGCAGCGCCTGGTTGCCGTCGCGCAGGTCGACGCTGGCCCAGATCGGGGCACGGGTCAGGGTGCGCGACGGCCATTGACGCTGGTCGAGCGGGACCGGCGTGGCCGGCGTGTACTTGCGATGGTCGAACGAAGCCATGGGGGTATCCTGCCGATCGTGAATGCATGGGAGAAGGCGGCATCGGCGCCGCGGCTCGGTTCCCGCGGTCGGGTCGACGATTCAGGGGAACGGGGCCGGCCCTTGTGGGGCGTGCGGCCCGTTTTGGGGGACTTCCGGGGGTGAACCGGACATCGCTTGTGGCGACAGGAACAGCATATGCTCAGACGCGCGGCAAGGGATTGCAAATGAGTTGCCGCATCGCGATGAAATCGGCATAAAATGCCAATTCATCAAATGATTTTGGCAGGAAATGCCCAGCATGACGAAACAACCCGCTCCCCCGGCGCTCGACCGCTACGATCGGCACATCCTCGAGATCCTGCAGCGCGAAGGGCGCATCAGCAATCAGGAACTCGCCGACCGCATCGGCCTTTCCCCCTCGCCCTGCCTGCGTCGCGTCCGCGCCCTCGAGGAAAGCGGCCTGATCGCCGGCTACCGGGCCCGGGTCGACAGCCGCCGGCTGGGCTACAGCCTGACGGCGTTGCTGCACATCTCCATGGACCGGCACACGCCCGAGCGCTTCGCCAACTTCGAGACCCGGGTCGCCGCCCTGCCCCAGGTGCAGGAGTGCCTGCTGATCACCGGCCAGGAGGCCGACTACCAGCTCAAGGTGGTGGTGCGCGACATGGACGACTACCAGAACCTGCTGCTCAACTGCATCACCCGCATCGAGGGCGTCAGCGGTGCGCACTCCAGCTTCGTGCTGCGCCGGGTGATCGACGACACGGTACTGCCGGCGCCGGAGTGAGGCCGCGGCGCCATCCCCCTCGCCGGCCGAAGATGCTATCGTCGGCGGCTCGTCCATCGCCAAGCGAAAGCCGCGCATGCCGCACGCCCCCCGTTCATGGCCGGCCCCGTCCGGACACGCTTCGCTGCACCTCGACCGGACGCCGCTGACCCTGCGGTCGATGACCCCGGCCGACCTGCGGGACGCGGAACGGCTGGTGCATGACAACATGCGCCCCTACCTGGCCGACCAGGGGCTGGCCTGGGACGCCGAGCAGTTCCGCCGACGCGCCGCGGAAGCGGACAACTACGTCCTGATGGCGCCCGCGGGCCTGGTGGCCTTCCTGTCGCTCCTTCACGCCGACGACCACCTCCATGTCCGCGAACTTCAGGTGAGCGCCCCCTTTCGCGGGCGGGGCATCGGCACCTGGCTGATCCGCCACGCCGAGGCGCTCGCCCGGGAACATGGGCCCAAGCCGCTGCGCCTGAACGTGCTGAAGCACAACCCGGCACGCCGGCTCTATCGCCGCCTGGGCTTTCGGGTGACGGCGGAAACCCCGACGGGGCTGGTCATGGAGAAGCGCCTCGCTACAATCGGGCAGCCTGCCCCTTAGTCGGCTTACAATGAGACACGCCGGAGCGACCCGGGCCGTGTCGCCCCTTGTATCCTGCCCATTGACTGGAGGTTTCATGGAGGCCACTACCGCCACCGCCGTGACACCGCGTACCCAGCCCGGCCGCCTGACCGGCATGAGCTGGGCGCACTTTCTCAACGATGGCGCCGCCAACTACCTGCCCGGCGTGCTGCCGGCGATCCTGGTGTCGCTCAACCTGTCGGTGGCGCTGGCCGGCACCATCATGGCGGCGCTGCTGATGGGCCAGGCCCTGCAGCCGCTGGTGGGCCTGCTCGCCGACCGGGTGGGCGGTCGCGCAATGGTCGCCCTGGGGCTCGCCGGTTCGTCGCTGGGCGGCGCGCTGGTCGGGTTCACCTCGGATGTCTGGGCGCTGCTGGGTGTGCTGGTGCTGATCGGCGTCTCCAACTCCTTCTTCCACCCGCAGGCCCTGGCAGGGGTGCGTCGGCTGGGCGGCGACAGGCCCGGCACGGCGATGTCGATCTTCCTGGTCGGCGGCGAGGTGGGGCGCGGCGTGTGGCCGGCCATCGCCAGCTGGGTCGTGGTCCAGTGGGGGCTCGAGTACCTGTGGGTGCTCGCCCTGCCCGCGCTGCTGACCCTGCCGTTTCTGCTGCACTGGGCGCCCCGCCTGCCGCCCCGCGCCGGCGACGCGGCGCCGATCCAGTGGCGACGCCACGCCGGGCCGCTGACCCGTCTGGTGGCCTTCTCGACCCTGCGCTCGCTGATGATCTTCTCGGTGGTGACCTTCGTGCCGCTGATGTGGACCCAGGCCGGCGGCTCGCTGACCACCGGAGCCAGCTTCATCACCGTGATGCTGGTCATCGGCGTGATCGGCAACGTCGGCGGCGGGCATCTCTCGGATCGCCTGGGACGCCGCCCGCTGCTGCTCGCGGCGATGGCCGTCTCCGTGGTGATGCTGGCCGCCTTCCTGCTGGCCGAGGGCCTGTGGCTGTGGATCGCTCTCGGCGTGCTCGGTATCTGCCTGTTCTCGACGCTGCCGCTGAGCATCCTGATCGCTCAGGACATCCTGCCGGAGAACCGCTCGCTGGGCTCGGGCATGGCGCTCGGGCTGTCCAACGGGCTGGCGGCACTGGGCGTCATGGTGCTGGGGCCGGTCGCCGCCGAATGGGGCGCCACGGCGCCCCTGTGGGTGGCACTGGCGGGCGGCATCGTCACGGTCCCCCTGGCGCTGGGGCTGCCGGAGCACACCCGCGCCGATTCCCGCTGACTCCCGACCGCGCTACACTCGTCCAGTCCCCCTGCCCCGGCCCGGCCGGAGCCGGGGCATCGATCATGCGCCAAGCCCCCCGGGGGCGCCGTTTCGAGGGTCCATCATGAAGATCCATCACGGCAACCGTCTCGCCGTCCTGGGATATGCGGTGCTGCTCCTCGGGCTGGCCGGCCTGACCACGCCGACGGCCCGGGCGGACACCACGCTGGCCAGCCGGGCCGAGCACAAGGCAAGAATACTCGAGCAGATCGCCGCCGAGTCCGGAGATGCGCCGTCGCCCGATACCGCGCGCATCACCCCGGGCGGCGCCCAGGCCGTCGACCCGCGCGGTGCGGCACCGCTCGACGACCCCCTGACCTGCCTGGCGCGCACCCTCTACTGGGAAGCGCGCGGCACGTCATCCCGGCAGATGGGCGCCGTGGCCAGCGTGGTGATGAACCGGCTGGCCGATGCGCGCTTCCCCGACACCGTCTGCGGCGTGGTGCTCCAGGGCTCCGAACAGGGCCGCTGCCAGTTTTCCTGGTGGTGCGACGGACGCGCCGACGACGCCAGCGAAAGCGACGCCTACCAGCAAGCCAAGGAAGTGGCCCGCCGCACGCTCAACGGCCAGGCCAGGGACATCACGCACGGGGCGCTCTACTTCCACCATCGGGGCATCTCGCCGCGCTGGGCCAGTCGCTTCAAGCGTACCCTGACCTCCGGCGACTTCGTGTTCTACCGCCCCCGCTGACGCCGCCACCAACGACAGACGCCGCGGGATCACCGCGGCGTCTGGCGTTTCGACCACCGGTTCAGGCGTAGGTATTGATCTGCGTACCGACGCTGCCGGAGGTCGCCAGCTGGCTGTCCTGCTGCGGAGCCACCGACTCCATGAGCTGGGAGACGTGGGAGGACTGCGTGTCCAGCGACTCCTTGAGCAGGCTCATCTGGGTCTGCTGGCCGGCATTGTACTGCTGCAATGCCGAGGCCATGCCGCTCATTGCACTGATGGAATCCATGCGCATACCTCGCTTATCAGGGGGTGAATGGTGACGCTAGCACCCGGGATATCGGCCGAACCACGCCAATCTTGGGCGAGGATACGAAACTCCTACAAAGGCGCCCGCTGCACCCACCATCGATGATGGCCATGAAATCCATCGGCGCTCATGCTGGCCTGGCGGCACGCCCAGCAATCCGACATCGCCTGACGTATCCGGGAATCTCCCCTCATGCAAGACAACGGCTTCTTCAACTGGCTGGGCGAGCGACTGGGCGACGCCCTGCGCGAGCTGGTCACCCTTCTGAACCAGCTGTTCGGCGGCACCTTCTCGGCGGCGCAGGATTTCGTCGACGGGCTGACCGCCTCGCTGGGCATCAGCGACTCGCTGTTCGCCATGCTGATGCTGATCATCGGCCTGCTGATGCTCTACAAGGGGCTGCGCGGCTTCCTGCGCGGCGCCGTGATCGGCGCCTTGATCTGGACGCTGCTCGGGCTGACGATACTGAGCTGGCTGATTGCCTGACGGCCGGTGCCGCCGAATGACTCGCCAGGCGACCCGCCCTCGTGTTGAACTGAAGGCCCCCTCACCCACACGCAACGGAGAGCCCGCCATGCAGGACTGCACCCAACGCCTGATCGCCATCGCCATGCTGCTGATGGCCATGACCGCGACCGCCTTCGCCCAGCAGACCACGAACGGCAACGCCAGCAACGTCCAGACCCGCACCGTCCAGGACTGGCAGGTACGCTGCCCGACGGACACCGCCCAGGGCCGCTGCTCCATGACCCAGCTGATCAAGTCACCGGACGGCGACCAGCCGGTGCTGCGCGTGGTGGTGGCCTATCCGCCACAGGCCGACGGGCCGGCCATGGTCTTCCTGCTGCCGCTGGGCGTGCGCCTGGCCCCGGGGCTGCAGCTGACAGTGGACGGCGGCAAGCCGATCAAGTTTCCCTACCAGGTCTGCGTGCCCGACGGCTGCCGCGCGGACATCCCCCTCAAGCCGGAGCTGATGCAGCAACTGCGCCAGGGCAGCCAGGCCACGCTGAGCCTGATCGACCCGCGCGGTCAGCGCATGGATCTGGCAATCTCGCTGATGGGCTTCAGCGACGCGAGCGCCCAGCTCACTCCCTGACACGCCTCAGCCGGCAAACGACAGACGGGGCGCCCCAGGGGGCGCCCCGTCTGCGTTCGGGCAACAAGGCCTCACTCGGCCAGCGCCTTCTCCACCACTTCATAGACGTTGGGCGAGAGCTCCTCGGCGCGAATGCGCTCGAGCTCGGTCTTCATCAGCGCCTGGCGCGTCTCGTCGTAACGCCGCCAGCGCGTCAGCGGCGTGATGATCCTTGCGGCGATCTCGGGGTTGAGCGTGTTGAGCGCGATCACCACGTCGGCGAGCAGCTTGTAGCCCTCGCCATCGAGGCGGTGGAAGTTGACCCGGTTCTGGCCGGCGAAGGCGCCGATCAGCGCGCGCACCCGATTGGGGTTCTTCAGCGAGAACGCCGGGTGCTCCATCAGGTACTTGACCCGGTCGAGCGCATCCGCCTGGGGCCGCGTGACCTGGAGGCTGAACCACTGATCCATCACCAGCGGATCGTGCGCCCACTTCTCGCCGAAGGCCCTGAGCAGCGGATCGGCGACCTCGTCGCGCGCGCTGTGAACCAGCAGCGTCAGCGCGGCGCGCACGTCGGTCATGTTGTGGTCGGCCTCGAACTGCTGGCGGGCCAGTTCGATGGCTTCCTCGTCCTCGATGCTGATCAGGTACGCCAGGGCGACGTTCTTCAGGCGGCGGCCGGCGATCTGCTCGGCGGAGGGCGCGTAGGGTGCCTCGGAGCGGTTGGCGCGGTAGAGCGCCATGAAGTCGTCGCGCAGCGCCGTGGCCAGCGACTGGCGCACGAACTCGCGCGCGGCGTGGATGGCATCGACGTCGACCACCGGCTGCTGCTCGGCGATGTAGGCCTCGGAGGGCAGCGTGAGCATCTCGGCGAGCACCGCCTTGTCGTCGGCCGGCTCGTTGAGCAGCCCGCGGAACGCCTCGATGACCCGCGCGTCCATGACCTTCTCGACGCCGTTACGGTGGGCGGCGATCAGGTCGTCCAGCGCCAGCATGGCCAGCCGCTGCCCCGCGTCCCAGCGGTTGAAGCCGTCGGAATCGTGGGTGAGCAGGAAGGCCAGATCCTCGCGACCGTAGGGGAAGCGCAGCTTGACCGGTGCCGAGAACCCGCGCAGCAGCGAGGGCACCGGCGCCTCGGCGACGTCGGTGAAGATGAAGGTCTGCTCCTCCTCGCGCAGGTGCAGCACGCCCTCCTTGCCGAGCGATTCGCCATCGAGGGTCAGGGTCAGGTCCTCGCCGGACTTGGTGCCCACCAGCCCCACGCGCACCGGGATGTGCAGTGGCTGCTTGTCGGGCTGACCCGGCGTGGCCGGGGTGCGCTGGCGCAGCGTCAGGTGGTACTCGGCCCTGGCGTAGTCGTACTCGCCGTGGGCATCGATCTCCGGCGTGCCGGCCTGGGAGTACCAGCGCATGAACTGGTCGAGATCGAGCCCGGACACCTCGGCCATGCAGCCGGCGAAGTCCTCGATGGTCACCGCCTGGCCGTCGAAGCGCTCGAAGTACCGGTCACTGCCCTTGCGGAAGGTCTCCCAGCCCAGCAGGTTGCGCAGCATGCGCACGATCTCCGCGCCCTTCTCGTAGATGGTCAGGGTGTAGAAGTTGGAGATCTCGATGTAGTGGTCGGGCTGGACCGGGTGCGCGGTGGGGCCGGCATCCTCGGCGAACTGCGCGGTGCGCAGGAAGGAGACGTCCTCGATGCGCTTGACCGGCGCCGAGTTCATGTCGGCGGAGAAGCTCTGGTCGCGGAAGACCGTGAAGCCCTCCTTGAGCGAGAGCTGGAACCAGTCGCGGCAGGTCACGCGGTTGCCCGACCAGTTGTGGAAGTATTCGTGGGCGACCACCCCCTCGACGCGCTGGAAGGCGGCATCGGTGGCGGTCTGCGGATGGGTCAGCACCGCCGCCGAGTTGAAGATGTTGAGGCCCTTGTTCTCCATCGCGCCCATGTTGAAGTCGTCGACGGCGACGATCATGAACAGGTCGAGATCGTACTCGCGACCGTAGGTCGTCTCGTCCCATTCCATGGCCGCCTTGAGCGAGCGCATGGCGTGGTCGGTCTTCTCCAGGTTGGCCGGCTCGACCCACAGCTGCAGGGTGACCTCGCGACCGCTGCGGGTGGTGAAGCGATCCTCGACCTTCTCGAGCTTGCCGGCCACCAGCGCGAACAGGTAGCTGGGCTTGGGGTGCGGGTCCTCCCAGGTGACGAAGTGCCGGCCATTGGGCAGCTCGCCACGCTCCACCGGGTTGCCGTTGGAGAGCAGCACCGGCAGCGAGGCGCTGTCGCCGATCACCGTGGTCGAGAAGGTCGCCATCACGTCCGGGCGGTCGGGATAGAAGGTGATGCGGCGGAAACCCTGGGCCTCGCACTGGGTGCAGAACATGCCGTTGGACAGGTACAGCCCTTCCAGCGCGGTGTTGCTGGCCGGGTCGATCTCGACCTCGGTCTCCAGACGCAGTCGGTCCGGGGCGTCGGGAATGGTCAGCGAGGCATCGTCGAGGCGGTACTCGCCATCGTCGAGCTCCTGACCATCGATGGCGACGCGCTTGAGGGAGAGCTTCTCGCCGTCGAGCACCAGCGGCTGGCCCGGCTCGCTGTCCGGGTGACGTTCGAGATGCAGCACCGCGGTGACCCGCGTCGCCTCGGGCACCAGGTCGAACTTGAGCTCGGCATGGGTGACACGAAAGGCCGGTGGCTGATAGTCCTTCAGGTAGACCGGCTGCGGGGCGGCGTCGACGGGCTTGATCTCCGCTTCTTCGGCAATGCGCGTATCGGACATGGAACGAGTACTCCTGTACAAGGTTACCGGCATTGTACGGCGAGCAGGCCAGGAGTCTCAAAGTCGACGCAGGGCCCCGTCGGTCAAAGACCGGACCGGCGCGAGGCGCAGGACGCCTCGTCCAGCCGCCGCTGTGCCGCCGCATCGGCGGCCGCGGCGAACGGGCAGGCACCGCGCGGCTCGGGACGGGTGATGATCCACAGCCCCAGCGCGAACAGGCCGACGATCAGCCCCAGCCTGACCACCAGCGCCCCCACGGTGAAGCCGATCACCAGCGACGAGACGACCAGCATGGTCGCCGCCATCCACTTGGCGTGGCGGGGGATGGCGCGCTCGTCCTCCCAGGCAAGGATCGGCGGCCCGAAGCGCGGGTGACGGCGAATCCAGTGCGCGAAACGCGGCGATCCCCGCGAGGCCAGCCACACCGCCAGCAGCATGAAGCCGGTCGTGGGCATGACGGGCAGGAACAGACCTATCACGCCGAGCGCGAAGCTGACGGCGGCCAGGCTTGCGTAGATGGCGTGCTTGAGGTTGGGCATGGGGCTTTCTCCCGAACGCGACGCTCCTAGCCTACCGGATTTCGCTCGCCGACGGATGGATCGCATCGTCGCACCCGGCACGTCCGCCGGCGCACGGCAAGCGATCGCCGGGCCCGAACGGGGCACGCCGGAACGAAACCGGACCCGACGCTCGCCCCTTCATGACACCCGTCCTCCGCTCGGCGAGGAAATGCAAACCGGCTATCACCAGCCTAGACAAGATTCCAGCACATCAGTCGCGAAAGTTGTTGAACTGCAGCGGCAACTCGATGGACTCATCGCCCTTGAGCAGGGCGATGGCCTGCTGCAGGTCGTCGCGCTTCTTGCCGGTGACCCGCACCTTGTCGCCCTGGATCTGCGCCTGCACCTTGAGCTTGGCGTCCTTGAGCGTCTTGACAATCTTCTTGGCCAGCGGCTGGTCGATGCCCTGACGCAGGACGATGCGCTGGCGCACCCGCACGCCGCCGGTCTCGGCGTCCTCCTCCTCGAGACAGCCGACATCGATGCCGCGGGCGATCAGGCGACCCTTCAGGAGGTCGAGCATCTGGCGCAGCTGGAACTCGGCCTCCGCCTCCATGAGCACGGCGCCGGTTTCCTCGGTGAAGCTCGCGTCGACGCCGCGGAAGTCGAAGCGGGTGGTGAGTTCACGATTGGCCTGGTCGACGGCGTTGGTGACTTCGTGCTTGTCGAGTTCGGACACGATATCGAAAGAGGGCATGACAGGACTCCGGAAGGTGAAGGGGCGAATCGGCGCCGGCCATCCTAGCCGATGCGGCTCGGACTTTCAGGGGTATCCGCCCGGCGCTCGTCCCGCGTCGCCACGGTCAGCGGCTTGTCCATCTGCCAGGCGGCGCAGCCGTCGACGTAGTAGTCGTCCAGCCAGCGGCGCGGCAGGTAGCCCATGCGCCGATACAGCCCCATGGCGACGCGGTTGTCGGCCCGGACTTCCAGGCTCAGGCGCTGCATGCCACGGTCGACGGCGACCGCCTCCAGCGCATCGAGCAGCCGACGGCCCACGCCGCCACCGCGCAGCGCGGGATGCACACAGAAGGAATAGAGGCGAGCGGTGCGACTGTTGCGACGAAACAGCAGGGTCCCGTAGCCCTGCAGTTCGCCGCGGTCATCGGCGACGACCCGGGTCACGGCGTTGGCGCGCTTGAGCAGGTGGGCAAGTTGACGACGCGAGAAGCGATCGCCCTCGAAGCAGGCCTGCTCGAGCCGGCACAGGGCCTCGAGATCCTCGGGACGGGCGTCACGCAGCAGCGGTGGGTGCGGCGAATTCATGGGTGATTCCGAAACTGACGGCGACGGCATTGTCGGCTGCTGAAAAGCGCCCTGTCATTGCCTGGTTGCATGAAATTATTTCACCATCGACCCGGCTTGTAGCGAGTGCCGGTCAAGCGCATGCTAGCGGCAATTTTGCCCCGTCCGGCTCCCCCTTGCACGC